>JADKLW010000004.1_pt1 | contig 301883 bp, 257 predicted proteins | sample 8641881 | NCBI WGS metagenome assembly JADKLW01 (sample SAMN16272185, study PRJNA661076) | feces metagenome | isolation source: fecal sample from diarrhoea affected cattle B | host: Bos taurus | place: South Africa: Lokaleng Village, Mahikeng | collected 2019-09
TTGGAATTTTAGCTCGCTGCGATCAGCGAAGCCTTGTATTGTAGCACTAATTTCTTAGTGATTGCAAAAGAATTTTTCTTTTGCCTCGTAAACTGCTTGAAGCATTGTTGTCTGCGAAGACCCTAATTCTATACCAGAATTTAAAGCGTCTGGGGAAATCCCTAGGATTTCCCGCACTCGCCTTTCGGCGAGTGCTTTGCTGCTTCTTACAGGGAAGTCTGGATAGCAAGTTCGAGCGCATCGACAAACAGCGAAGGTACATCGCACCCCGTTTGCTGCTGAATCTCTTGAAAGCAGGTTGGGCTGGTAACGTTGATTTCAGTGACTTTGTCACCGATCACATCCAGACCGACCAGCAATAAACCACGTTTTAAAAGAACAGGCCCCAGCTTGACCGCAATAGCTTTGTCGCTCTCACTGAGTGCTTGTGCGACGCCCTTGCCACCAGCAGCCAGATTACCGCGCACTTCGTTGCCTTGCGGGATGCGTGCCAGACAGTAAGGCACAGGCTTGCCGCCAATAATGAGGATGCGCTTGTCGCCCTCAGCAATGGCAGGCAAAAACTTTTGCACCATCACACTGGTGGCACCTTGCTGGTTCAGTGTTTCGATGATGGAGCCCAGGTTCATGCCGTCTGCGCCTACGCGGAAGATGCCCATGCCGCCCATGCCGTCCAGAGGCTTGAGGATGATGTCTTGATGCTGGGCGTGAAAGTCGCGAATGTCCTGGGGGTTGCGTGTGATGAGCGTGGGGCCCAGGACTTCGGGGAACTCCATCACCGCCATCTTCTCAGGATGGTCACGCAGCGCTGCGGGCTTGTTATAGACCTTGGCGCCTTCACGCTCGGCCTGGCTGAGCATGTGGGTAGCGTAGAAGAACTCGCTGTCAAAGGGTGGATCTTTGCGCATCAAGACCGCATCAAAGCTGGCCAAGGCTTGCTGTTCCACGACAACTTCTTCGTACCAATTGTGCAATTCTCCAGTCAGGCGCAACTGGTGCACTTGCGCCATCACTTTGCCCCCTACTTCCCAGCTAATGCCTTTGGGTTCACAGAAGAAAACGACATGCCCGCGCTTTTGTGCTTCACGCATCATGGCGAAGGTGCTGTCCTTTTTAGTGTTGAAGGTGCTCAGGGGATCGGCAACGAAGAGAAATTGCATGGCTTGCAGGAGCTAGGCCCCGGTCAATAAGAAAGAGAAGTGACAGCGTTACTTTGTACGCCAAGGTCGGTACTGTTGCACAAACAGGGCCAAGCTTCCGGCAACGACCCCCCAAAAGGCAGCGCCGATGCCGGCGAGAACGACCCCACTGAGCGTAACCAAAAACGTAATCATCGCGGCTTCTCTGCTGCTGTCTTCTTTTAAAGCAACGAACAAGCCGCCACCGATGCTGCCCAGCAACGCTAGGCCTGCAATGGCCATGACCAACTCTGGAGGAAAGGCTGCCAGCACGCCAGCCACCACTGCACCGAAGATACCGATCAAGATATAGATCAGCCCGCACCAGACGGCGGCGGTATAGCGCTTGGAAGCATCGGCATGCGCTTCAGGCCCCATGCAAATGGCTGCTGTGATGGCTGCGAAGTTGATGCCGAACGCGCCAAAGGGTGCCAGCACCAGGGTGGCCACGCCCGTCAATCCCACCAGCTTGGAGACGGGCATGGCATAGCCCGAAGCACGCATGACCGCCACGCCGGGCAAATTCTGCGAAGCCATGGTGACCACAAACAACGGCAGCGCCAGACTGATACAGGCCTGCCACGTGAACACCGGCTGCACAAAAACGGGCATGGCCAACGACCACTGCACCTGCGTCCATTGCATGTGCCCTTGCGCGGCGGCCCAGGCCACGCCCACCAGCAGTGTGACCATGACAGCGTAGCGCGGCCACAGGCGCCGCGATAGCAAATAGGCCAGCAGCATGCTGAGCACCAGCGGCAACGCGGTTTGCGCCGACTCAAAGACCTGCAGCCCAAAGCGCGCCAACACGCCGGCCAGCAGCGCTGCGGCAATGGAGGCGGGAATACGGTCCATCAACTTTTCGAACCAGCCGCTGAAGCCAAACAGCGCAATCAATGCCGCACTCAGCATGAAAGCGCCGACGGCTTCAGCCATCGAAAAGCCACCGGTCGCTCCTGCAGCTGCCAGAACGGCGGCGCCGGGTGTAGACCACGCCACCATAAATGGTTTGCGCAAAATCAGTGAAGGCACGACGCAGCACAGCCCAATGCCCCAGCCCAGGGCCCACATCCATGAGCTGATTTGTGCGGGTGTTGCGCCAAAGGACTGCGCTGCCTGAAAGACCAAAGCCACCGAGCTGGTGACACCCACGAGCACCGCCACAAAACCCGCGCTCAAGGCCGACAGGCTGAAGTCTTTGAAAAATTGCATAGCTGCGCATTGTGCGCAGCACTCGCCCTGAGCGCCACTGCCTTGGTGACGCTCAGAGGCAGCAGCGGCATAAAAAAAGCGCCATGCTTTCGCACCGCGCTTCTAAAAGATGAGCTACTTGCCACTGTATTACAAAGACTTTAAATAGTTTCCTATTTGAAACTCAATAAACACTTAGGCTAGCTGCTATAGATTTTTAACAACCACCTTGCTTTGCGGACCCCTTGGCTTAGTCGTACACCTCAGCTTCGGGGTTGGTGGCTTCCAGTTCATAGCTGGCGGCCAGCATGGCCAGGCGTGCAATCACGCCATACATGTAAAAGCGATTGGGCGCGCTGGCACCGGGGTGCATGCCGGGCTGGGGCATGTGGTTGCTGTGCGAAAACGCCAAAGGCACATAGCTGGAGCCGGGGGCGTTGAGGTTTTCATCCATGCCGCGCTCGGGGTGCATGCGGTAAAAACCGCCGACCACGTAACGATCCAGCGTGTAGACCACGGGTTCTGCGACGGCGTCGTGCATGCGCTCCGAGGTCAGCACGCCTTCTTGAATGATGACGTCTTGCACCATCTGGCCGTCTTTGATGACGCCCATCTTGTTGCGTGCTTTTTTCGTCAAGTCATCCAGCTCTTTGGCGTCGCGCACCGTCATCACGCCCATGCCGTAAGTGCCGTTGTCGGCTTTGACTATGGCAAACGGCTTTTCCTTGATGCCGTATTCCTTGTATTTGCGGCGCACCTTGGTCAGCAGGCCGTCCACTTGCTCGGCCAGATCGCCCATGCTGCCGTCTTCATTGAAGTTCAAGCCTTCGGACTTGGCAAACAAGGGGTGAATCAGCCAGTGGTCAATGCCCAGCAGCTTGCCAAAGCGCTTGGCCACTTCTTCGTAGCTTTGAAAATGGCGGCTCTTGCGGCGCACGCTCCAGCCTGCATGCAAGGGAGGCAGCAGGTATTGCTCGTACAACTCTTCCAAAATGCCAGGCGCACCAGCAGACAGGTCGTTGTTGAGCAAGATGGTGCAGGGGTCAAAGTGCTTCAGACCAATGCGGCGCTTAGTGCGCAGCACGGGTTCGAGCAAGACCGACTCGCCATTGGGCAACTTGAGCTCTGTGGGCTTTTTGATATCCGGGCTGATGGAGCCCAGGCGCGTATTCAAACCTGCCATCTTGAAGATGCGCTGCAACTGGGCCAAGTTACTCAGGTAAGAAGGGTTGCGGTTGTGGTTCTCCGGAATGATCAGGAGATTGCGCGCTTCAGGGCAGATCTTTTCAATCGACGCCATCGTGGCCTGCACGGCCAAAGGCAGCATGGCGTCGGTCAAATTGTTCCAGTTGCCGGGGAACAGGTTGGTGTCCACGGGTGCCAGTTTGAAGCCCGAATTACGGATATCAACCGAGCTATAAAACGGCGGGGTGTGCTCCATCCACTCCAGGCGGAACCAGCGCTCAATCGCTGGCATGGAGTCGATGATGCGTTGTTCTAGCTCGTTGATCGGGCCAGTTAACGCGGTGATGAGATGTGGAACCATGAATGTCCTCAAACGACGGTGGTTGTGTAATTGTAGGGAGTCGCTGTAACGCTAAGTACTTACCCTTATTCCCTTAATCATACGCATGTGCTCACTCACCGCCTCCAGAATGCCGGAGTCAGCAGTGCGAGAAAGCTCAAAATCTCCAATCGGCCCAGCAGCATTCCCAGCGTACAAACCCAGATTTGAAAGTCTGTCAGCGAAGCATAGGTGGATGCTGGCCCTACTTTACCCAAACCGATTCCTACGCAGTGCACACTGGCCACTACCGCTGAAAATGCAGTCACGGGATCAAGGTCGGTCAGCATCAGCACCATACTCAGCAGCACAATCGTGCCGCCGTAGACAAGCATGAAAGCCATTACCGCAAAGATCATTCGGCTATCCACAACACGCCCGCTTAGTACAACGGGTTGTACCGCACGCGGATGCACAAGTCTTGTCAGTTCACGCCGCGCCTGACTGAACAGAATCAGTACGCGCATCATTTTGATACCACCGCCGGTAGAGCCAGCACTGGTCGCCATTCCGGACAAGATCAGCATGAATACAGGTGCAAAAACGGGCCACGCGAGAAAGTCTGTGGTCGCAAATCCAGTGGTGGTGGCCATCGAGACCGCATTGAACATACCAAAGCGCACCGCATCGGCAGGACTGTACACGCCCTTGGCCCATAAAAGCAGCGCCACCAGCACACTGGCGCCCAACAGTACGCCAACCGTGGCGCGCATCTCGGGGTCTTGCCAGAAACCGCGCCAATGGCCTTTTCGCAGGGCGATGAAATACAGCGCAAAGTTGCAGCTGGCTGCCACCATGAAGACAAAGGCAATCGCTTCCAGCAGCGGCGACTGAAAGAAGGCAAAACTGGTGTCGTGTGCAGAAAAGCCACCCAGACTCACGGTGGTGAACATGTGCATCAGCGCATCAAGCGGTGCCATGCCGCCCAGCCAGAATGCACCAAAACAGCTCACAGAGAAAATGGCATACACACCCCACAGGCCTTTGGCAGTGCCGGTGATGCGCGGTGTCAGCTTCGTGTCTTTGACTGGCCCTGCTGCTTCCGCTCGAAACAACTGGCTGCCGCCCACACCCAGCAGCGGCATGATGGCCACGGCCAAAATCAAAATGCCCATGCCCCCCAGCCACTGCAAAAAGGTGCGCCAGATATTGAGCGAAACCGGCAGCGTATCCAGGTGCGAGAGCACCGAAGAGCCCGTGGTCGTCAGCCCCGATACGGCTTCAAAGTAGGCATAGGTAAAGGGTAGCTCCAAGCCCATATGGTTGTAGACCAGCATCATCGGCAAGGCTGCACTCAGCGGCAGGCACACCCACACCAGCGTCACCAAAATCACGCCGTGCCTTGGCTGCAACTCCTGACGGTGGTGGCGCATGCAAAACCAGACCACCAGCCCCACCATCACCGTCACACCCATGGCAGTCGGCCAGGCCTGCCACACACCGTCTTGCGCAAACCAGGAAGCGGTCAAGGGCACACTCATGCTGAATGCGAAGAACACCAGCAGCACACCCAACACACGTAAAACCGGAAAAAGATCGCGCATGCACGACTCCTGCGCTAAAAAAAGGTGGCGCTGACGCGAAACAGGTGCTCCACCTCTTGCACTAAGCGCTTGTTGGGCAAGAAGAAGACCACATGGTCATTGCTCTCCACCACCGTATGGCTGCGCGGGATGATGACTTCGGGCTCCATCCCGTCAGATTGCGCGCGGATGTCCTCGGTATCAGGCAGGCCGCGAATGATCAAACCGATGTGCACTTCGGGCGGCAGTTTCAAATCGCCCACCTTGCGCCCCACCACTTTGGAGCTTCTACGATCACCGCGCGCCACGATCTCCAGCGCTTCGGCCACGCCACGGCGCAAGCTGTGCACGGCCTGTACATCGCCCTTGCGCACATGGGCCAGAAACTCACCCAGCATGGCCTGCGCAGGCGAGAGCGCAATATCAATTTGCGTGCCGTGCATTAAATCGGCATAGCTGCGCCGGTTGATCAGCGCCAGCACACGGCTGGCACCCAGGCGCTTGGCCAGGAGGCTGGCCATGATGTTGTTCTCGTCGTCTTCGGTGAGCGCCAGAAACAGATCGGTCTCTTCCACGTTCTCATCGGTAAACAACTCTTCATCGGTCGGGCTGCCGTGCAGCACCAGCACCTCGGGGGGCAACGCTGCGGCCAGCTGCTCACAGCGTTTGTCGTCGCTTTCGATGATCTTGATGATGAAGTGGCGTGATCGCGCTGCCAGCTCCTGCGCCAATTGCAAGCTCACTTGGTCGCCACCTGCTATCAAAATGCGACGCACGGCCCGCGCCTGCTGGCCGCAAGGACGGTGAAAGGCTTCTAATATTTCTTGCAGGTGCTCGCTGGCCGCCAGCACAAACACCTCATCACCGGGCTCAATGCGCGTGGCCCCGTCGCAGCGGATAAAGCGATCCGGCTCCTCAGGAAAGCGCCGATAAATGGCCACAATGCGCAGCCCCAGATCAGGGTTATGCAGGCGCAAATCACCAATGCGCATGCCCACCGCCGGCGCTTTGGAGCGCGCACGCACCGAGGCCAGGCAAGCACGCCCGCCTGCAAACTCACGCACCTGCAGCGAATCCGGATATTCAATCAGCTTGTGGATATACCGCGTGAGCGAGGCTTCCGGGCAGATGATGGCATCGACCGCAAAGCCCTCTGGCCCCATCAAAGGCTGGCCCACATCGAAACCTGAAGAACGCACGCGCGCTACGCGGGTGGGAATGCCAAAGACCATGTGCCCGATCTTGCAGCACACAAGGTTGGTTTCATCTTGGGCCGCACAGGCGATCAGCAAGTCCGTATCGGCAGCGCCGGCTTCAGCCAGAACCTGGGTATCGATGCCGTTGCCCACCACCCCGCGCAGATCAAAACGGTCTTGCAGTTCCGCCACGCGCGCCGCGTCAGTGTCAATGACGGTGATGTCATTGCGCTCGGAGACCAGGCTCTCTGCCACGCTATAACCGACACGGCCCGCACCCAAAATAATGATCTTCATGCACTGTCCCTATGTTCAGGCGCATGTTGCAAAAGAAAAGGCAGCCGAAGCTGCCTTTTAAAAGTTGACCCATCAGCCGCGTACGTCGCCCTCACCCAGCACCACATATTTGAGCGAGGTCAGGCCTTCAATGCCTACCGGCCCGCGTGCATGGAACTTGTCAGTGCTGATGCCAATTTCAGCACCCAACCCGTACTCGAAACCATCCGCAAATCGCGTGCTGGCGTTGACCATGACGCTGGACGAATCGACCTCGCGCAAGAACTTCTGCGCATGGACATGATTGGTGGTCAAGATCGCTTCGGTATGACCGCTGGAATACTGGTTGATGTGCGCAATGGCCGCACCCACGCCGTCTATCACCTTCACGCTGATGATGGGGGCCAGGTATTCCTCGCTCCAGTCCGCTTCCGTGGCGGCTGCCAGTTGCAAACCATCGACCGCCTTCAGAATCGCCAGCGATTCCGGACAGCCGCGCATTTCCACCCCCTTGGCGGCAAACACGGCGCCGATCTGGGGCAAGAAGTCCTGCGCCACGGCACGTGCCACCAACAGGCTTTCGGTGGCATTGCAAGGGCTGTACTTGTGGGTCTTGGCGTTATCGGTCACTTTGATGGCCAATGCGATATCGCAAGGATCGTCCACATAGGTGTGGCAGTTGCCGTCCAAGTGTTTGATGACGGGCACCTTGGCTTCGCGGCTGATGCGCTCAATCAGGCTCTTGCCGCCGCGCGGAATGATCACGTCCACATACGCAGGCATGGCGATCAACTGGCCCACGGCTTCGCGGTCCGTGGTCTCGACCAGTTGCACGCCTTCGGCCGGCAAACCGGCTTCTTGCATGGCCTGCGCCACCAGCTTGGCCAAGGCCTTGTTCGACTCAATCGCTTCCGAGCCACCCCGCAAGACGCAAGCGTTACCGCTCTTGATTGACAGGCTGGCCGCTTCAATCGTCACATTCGGGCGGCTCTCAAAAATCATGCCAAAAACGCCAATGGGCACGCGCATCTGGCCCACGCGGATGCCGCTGGGCTGCTGCTTCATGCCCATGATCTCGCCGATCACATCCGGCATGTGTGCCAGCTGCTCACAGCCCTGGGCGCAGGTTTCCAGAACCTTCGGTGTTAGGCGCAGGCGGTCCACCATGGGTGCTGCCAAACCGTTGGCTACGGCGCGCTCCACATCTTTGGCGTTATCGATCTGCAAAGCCTCGACATTGGCTCGCAGCAGGCGCGCCAATGTCAGCAAAGCTTTGCTTTTAGTAGCAGCATTCGCCCGTGCCATCTGGGCTGCAGCCACTTTTGCTTGCAAACCCAAGGTTTGCATATATTCGGCAATATTCAGCACATTCATGCCCACATTCTCACTCAGTTCGCGGGGACACACCGACAGGGGCATGCCGCCACCCTACACTTCATCGCAGCCCTCCAAGGAAAGCTCCATGAACGCAGAGACCGACGCCCTCATCCAACTCCAAGCCTTTCAAGATGCCGTGCTGCGCTTTGCCGATGGCAGCATCAGCGCATCGACCCTCAACGAACAAGCGCGTGCTTCGCAAGCTTTGTTGACGGCCTTGCCCGAACGCTATGGCCAAGTCTTGCTGCAACTGCTCGACAGGCTCGAATCCAGCGCGCTGTTCACCGAAGAAAGTTGCTCATTCAGCCAAAGCGATCTGCGCGACCATTTGCACGCTTGGGTGGACAAGGCACGCACGCAACTGACCGCTAGGTGAATAAGGGCTGGCCCTGTAACATCCCGAGCACCTGAGTGCGTGGCATGCGGAAAGTCGCCAGATGCCCGCATACCGATGGAGACATACAAGATGCAGCAAGCAATCGGACACCCCATTACCCATAAATGGCCAGCCCAGTTTCCAGACTGGCTACAGCTTTATTCGTTACCCACTCCCAATGGCATCAAAGTCTCCGTCATGCTGGAAGAGGTGGGCATTCCCTACGAAGCCCACCGGGTAGACATCCAGGCCAACGCCCAGTTCTCGCCCGAGTTTCTGGCGCTCAACCCCAACAACAAAATCCCAGCCATTCTCGATCCGCATGGCCCAGGCGGTCAGCCGCTGGCGCTGTTTGAGTCCGGCGCCATCCTGATGTATCTGGCAGAGAAATCTGGTCAGCTCTTGCCAATCGATGCCGTGCACCGCTATGAAACCTTGCAATGGTTGATGTGGCAAATGGGTGGTGCAGGGCCGATGTTTGGCCAAGTGGGTTTCTTTTACCGCTATGCCGGCAAAGACTTTGAAGACAAGCGCCCGTTGCAGCGCTATGTGACTGAAGCCAAGCGCCTGTTGCGCGTGCTGGACGAACGCCTGCAAGGGCGCGAATGGATCATGGGGCGCGACTACACGATTGCTGATATCGCCGTGCTGCCGTGGATTCGCTGCCTGCACGTGAATTACGAAGCCGATGAACTGCTGCAACTGCAGGACTATAAAAACGTCCAACGCACCTTGAACGCATGGCTGGACCGCCCACCTGTGCAGCGCGGATTAAACATGCCACCCGCACCAAACGCGACTTAAAACATCCACTGTCTTGTAGGTAGAACGCTCTGTTGCGGCTTCAGGGGCTTGGTAGGTTATTCCATAGCCCTTATCTTTGAGGCATTGCAACGCTGCAAGTTGCCGGCCCATAGGGGGCCGGCATGGCGGCACCAAGCAGGAGCGACAGCATGTCCGCATCCCCCATCATTCAAACTTTGCCTCTGGGCACCCAATGGCCCTGTCTCGACCCGTTTTTGTTTTGCGCCCACCACAACGATGCGTATCCCGCCGGTGACGGCAGCATGGGCGTGCAGGCCGTGGAGCTGGAAGACCGGCCCATGGGCAGCGATTTCAGCGGCAAAGATGGCTTCAACATGTACCACGGCGACCACGTGCCCGGTTTTCCCGGTCACCCGCACCGCGGTTTTGAGACCGTTACGCTGGTACGCAAGGGCTTGATTGACCATGCCGACTCACTGGGTGCCGCCGCACGCTTTGGCGGTGGTGACGTGCAGTGGGTGACGGCGGGCGAGGGCATCATGCACAGCGAGATGTTCCCTCTGCTGCACACTGACCAGCCCAACCCGCTGGAGCTGTTCCAGATCTGGCTCAACTTGCCGGCCAGCCACAAGATGGTGAAGCCCCACTTCACCATGCTGTGGAACGAGCGCATTCCGCGCCTGCACCACACCGATGAAGCCGGCAAGACAACCACGGTGACCGTCATCGCTGGGGCGCTGGACAGTGCAGACCAGCCGTTGTCGCCTCCGCCTGAGTCTTGGGCTTCGCAAGATCGCGCGGATGTGGCGATCTGGACGATCAGTCTGGAGCCCGGTGCGCGCTGGACCATGCCGGGCGCCAAGGGTACGGAAACCCGCCGCATGCTGTATTGGTTTGTGGGTGAAGGACTGCGCCTGGAAGGTCAAGACATTCCAGAACACCTGGCGCTGCAAGTGGAGTCACGCCGCGCGCTGGAGCTGGTCAATACCGGCAACGACACGGTAGAGCTGGTGCTGCTGCAAGGCACTCCGATCCGCGAAGCCGTGGCACAGTACGGCCCGTTTGTGATGAACACGCAGGACGAGATCCGGCAGGCCATGATGGATTTCCGCCGCACCCAGTTTGGCGGCTGGCCTTGGGACAGCAATGCCCCCGTGCACGGTGCAGAGCCCCGCCGCTTTGCCCGCCACCCCGGTCAGTCCGAGGACGAAGTGCCCACAGCAGGCTAACGCGTTGTTGCACCCTCCCACCGCTGCAGCGGTGGTGATGGTGGACAATGCGCTTCATTCCAACCATGGCGGCCTGGCCGCCATTTTTTGTGGCAATGCACATGAACATCACCAAAGACACGGCTGTTACGCTGAACTACAAGATCCTTGAACTCCTGCAAGGCGGCATCGCCGGCACGCTGCAAGACCAGGGCGACGTGGCATATCTGCACGGCGGCTATGACAATATTTTTGCCAAGGTGGAAGCCGCCTTGGAAGGCAAGGCAAGCGGCGCTACGCTGACGGTAGACCTGAGCGTGGAAGACGCTTTTGGCCCGCATGATCCCGCGTTGCAGCGCACCATTCCCAAGGGTGAATTCCCGGCAGGCGTGAAAGTGGGCGGCCAGTTGCGCGGCACCAATGAACAGGGTTTGCCGCAGATTTACAACGTGGTCAAGATCAAAGGCCCCGTAGTGCAGCTGGACGGCAACCACCCTTTGGCCGGCAAGGCACTGCGCTTTAGCTGCAAGGTCACGGAAGTGCGCGCGGCTTCGGAAGAAGAAATCGCCCACCGCCACGTACACGGTGGCCACGGCCACCACCATTGATGCGCAAAAAGATAGCTACTTGCTGTTGACATGACAAGCTTTCAGTATCAATTGATATTGAAAGTGAGACATAGCAAGGGCATGGCGCTCTTATTTTATTTTCTACGTAATAAAGCGCGACGCAGTACGCGGGCGGCGCGGTCGCGGATCTGGAACGGGCTGTGACTTTCGCCAGGGCGCGTTCTGGCGCGCTCGCAAGCGTTCAAAAAATCATTGAGCAGCACACTGCTGTCGATGATGGGGCTTTCCTGGTCGCTAAATTCCGGGTGCCACTGCGTCGCAGCGATATAGCTTTTGCCCGAGGAGCTACGGTGGCGGTAGATGGCCTCGGGAATGTGGTCGGGCACGCTCCAGGCCTCCACTTCAAAGTCCGGCGCGACGTCTTTGATGCCCTGATGGTGGATGCTGTTGACGCGTGCCATATAGGTGTTGGGATAAAGCTGCGCCAGGCGCGAGCCTTTGACAATGTGAATGTCATGCTGGTGCTTGTCATAGGTAGTGGCGTTGCGGTGCACCTGCGCGCCGGGCACCTGCGTGAGGATGTCCTGGTAGAGCGTGCCGCCAAAGGCCACGTTGATGAGTTGCAAGCCCCGGCACACACCAAAAATCGGTTTTCCTGCCTGGCTAAAAGCTTCCACCACCGCCAGGTCATACAGGTCGCGCACGCGGTCACCCAGCCATTCCGGGCGCAAGGGCTCCTCTCCATAGCTGCCGGGCCACACATCCGCACCACCGTGCATGACCACGCCGTCCAGCCACTGCGCGTAATGCGCCAAAGTCACATCACCCTTGGCGGTCTCTCCCATGGGACAAGGCACCATCACCACCATTGCGCCACTGGACATGATCCAGTGCGCGATTGACTGCTCCACATATTGCAATGTTTTACCAGTGAACAAAGGTCGGCTGGCATCCGCATGAGAAAAGCAGGCAGAAAGACCAATCTTGAGTCTGCGCGAGGCGGGGAGGGACATAGGGCGCAAGCAGTGGATAACAAAAAACCAGTTGTACCTGCCACTCCCTGCTTTGTCATGTAGGAGAGGCACCGCATTCCTAGAGCGAATTAGGAAAATCTCAATAACATCAATGGTTTTCAGCTATGCTTTTTGATTAATCAACCAGTCTACAGGCTGCGCTTTGTTGCTTTAGCCTGACGCTGGCTGCCGGTACTTATCAATTGATAGGCATCAATTGCCAGCATTGCGCTGACTTGCAAGCTGCATTTTTAGCCCCACACTGTGATGGACGCGCAGCCCGCTGCCTGGCACTGCTAGGATGTCATAGCGACCTGATTTCCGCTGGACTCAGCAAACCCCTTCGTGCCATGAGCGGCGCGAATTTTGGTGATAAGGAGAGATGCATGCAAGTACAAGTCCATACCGACGCAACCATTCAAGGCGGTGATTCGCTGGAAGCCTGGGCCCATGAAGAGATTCATTCCAAGCTGGCAAGACTGAAAGAGTATGTGGTGCGGGTTGAAGTGTTTCTAACGGGCATAGAAGCCATGAAGAGCACAGGCGGACCCGGCAAAAAGTGCGTACTGGAAACCCGTGCCAACGGTCGCCCACCGATTGCGGTGAACGCAGAGGCAGAAAAGGTCAAAGACGCATTCAACGCCGCACTGGAAAAATTGCGCCGCGCGGTCGAGGCGGATCTGGACAAAGTGCGTGACAAAAACTTGCGTGAAAGCGTGCGCGGCGTGGATGATGTGATCACTGACACCGAGCAGTAAAAACAGCGCTCCGCCGTGAGCGCCCCAAAGCACAAAGCCACGTCCCGTGAAGGCCGTGGCTTTTTTGTTGCGGAACTGCGAGCGTGGCGCAGACCAGTTTGCGCGGTGTTTAGACCGTCGCAGCAGTCAGCGCGCCGGGTGTGGTCAGCTTGTCAGCCACCAGCAGGGACTTCATTTCTGCCTGGCTCATGATGCCCAGTTCTTCGGCGACCACGGCAATCGGCTTGCCAATGGCAATCGCCATCTTGGCGATTTTTGCAGCCTTCTCATAGCCAATCAGCGGGTTCAGTGCCGTGACCAGCGTGACAGAGTCCGCAATGCGTGCTTCCAGCAACGTGGTGTTGGCTTCAATGCCTTCGACACAGTTCACTTGCAGCGTCTTGCAGGCGCGGCTCAGGTGGGTCAGGCTTTGGTGCAAAGCCCAGGCCATCAGTGGCTCAAACGCATTCAGCTGCAACTGGCCGCCTTCAACGGCCATGGTGATGGCCACGTCGTTGCCGATCACTTCAAAACACACCTGATTCATCACCTCTGGGATCACCGGATTGACCTTGCCCGGCATGATCGATGAGCCGGCCTGGCGCGCTGGCAGCTTGATGTCGCCCACACCAGCTTGCGGACCAGAGGACAGCAGACGCAAGTCATTGCTGATCTTGGACAGCTTTACGGCAATGCGCTTCAAGATGCCCGAGATGTCGGCAAACGCGCCGGTATCGCCCGTGGCGGCGATCAAGTCCTTGGCCTTGGTCACAGGCACACCGGAGAATTCAGCCAGCTTGGCCGTCACTACATCGGCATAGCCAACGGGGGCGTTGATGCCGGTGCCAATGGCCGTGCCACCCATGTTGATCTCGCACATCAGACTGGCGGAGTCACGCAGGCGCTGCTCATCAGCGGCAATCATGGAGACAAAAGCGTTGAACTCCTGGCCCAGCGTCATGGGTACGGCATCTTGCAGCTGGGTGCGGCCAATCTTCAGGACGTCTTGGAACTCTTCAGCCTTGGTCTGGAACGCCCCGCGCAGCGCTGCCATGGCGGACAACAGATCTTGAATTTCAAAGTACGTCGCCAGCTTTACCGATGTCGGGTAAGCGTCGTTGGTGGACTGCGAAGCGTTGACGTCGTCATTGGGGTGTACCACGTCGTATTGGCCTTTGGGCAAGCCCAGTGTTTCCAGCGCCAGGTTGGCGATCACCTCGTTGGCGTTCATATTGGTGGAGGTGCCAGCGCCGCCCTGGATGACGTCGACCACAAATTGCTCATGGTGCTGGCCGGCAATCAGAATGTCACACGCCTTGGCAATGGCGTCTGCTTGCTGCTGGTTGATGGCACCCATGGTCAGGTTGGCAGCGGCAGCCGCTTTTTTGACATACGCAAAACCGCGGATCAGTGCAGGCATCTGGGCCACGGTTTGACCCGTAATCGGGAAATTTTCCACGGCGCGGGCGGAATGCACGCCCCAGTAGGCGTTGTCAGGAATGTCCTTGGGACCCAAAAAGTCGCTTTCTTGACGCATGGCGCTGTGCTTTCAAAGGCTAGATAACAGGAATAGGTCGCAAAGGCCACCAGCAGGCCCCACAACGCACGCCGCACTCTCAAACGGCGCTGCCACACAGGTAAGCAAGTCATTACACACGTGGCAACGCCCTAAATCATTCATTGGTATTCAGGGCACAACGAAGGCTTAGGGCGCTGAAGGAAATTATGAATCCGATTTAGACATAACTTGCACCACTTTTGTGCATGACAACCATCTCGCACCAATTTTGGGTGGAAATAGCACTTATATGCTCATTAATTAATCGCAGAAATACTTTAAACGCATAATTTGGTTGTTTTCTTCGCATATCGCACTGAAATAGTGCGATATGCGTTCAATTTGGTGCAAACGCACCTCCAGTGGCCGCCCCTTTGCTTTCCAGAGAGTCGCTTGCGGTGTCAGAGGACGGCTTTTCGGCTGACAGACAAAGCGCCGGTCTCTGCATAAAGTAAAACGCTAAAGGCGGCTTAGCCCGTGGTTCAGCTCGTTTTCAAGTCATAGGAATAGCAATGCCAACCAAAGCACAGACAGCGACAGAGAACTCCAGCACCGACTTGCCCGAACATTTCACAGCACGTATTGATGGCAAGGTACAGCACCGCGTAGGTGACGGCCCTCTGGAAGATTTGCCCATCGGACAAGAAGTCCAAGTCGATGTGGCGATTGCCAGCATGGTGGTGTCTTGGCGCAGCGAGGGGCAGCCCATCACCACCACTTTGGCGCGTGAAGAATTTTTGCTGTATGTGGATGATGGCAGCATCACCATCCTCAGTTAACAGCGCTGCGCTGCCCACCCTACCAAAGTCGGCCATACCGACTTTTTTGTTTTATGGTGCTCCTCAAGAAACACCTGCAAACAGGCACTTGGTTGATTGCCTCGGTAGCGCTTGGCTGACAGGTGGAAATGTCGAATTTTTCTAGAGTAGTGCATTCATCAACTAGGAGCACGACATGGCTGTAGATGCAAATCCGCGCGAAACCCTGTGGGAACTGATCAAAGACATCCGATTTGCCATGATCACCCACCAGCATCCCGATGGTCAGCTACATGCCTGCCCGATGACAACGGCCAACAAAGAGGGCATGAAAGAAGATCAGAACCTGTACTTTCTCGTCAGCAAAACCAGCGACTTGGCGCACTGCGTCGCGCAGCACCCGCAGATTAACTTGGCCTATGCCGACACCGACAACGACAGCTATGTTTCAATCTCTGCCCGTGCCCATCTCAGTGAAGACATGGCGCTCAAAGAGGAGCTGTTCAGCGCCATGGCCAAGGCCTGGTTTCCGGGCGGTGTAGAAGACCCCCAATTGGCTATCCTTGTGGCGCGCGCTGAGCAGGCCGAGTATTGGGATGTGCAACAAAGCAAACTGGTGCAGCTGTTTGCCATGGCCAAAAGTGCCGTCACCGGCAATAAGCCCGATGCCATGGGCCACCACCAGCATGTGCCGCTCTAGGCATTGAGCAGCCCAGCTGGGTCGCGCTAGACCTAAGTTATCTTTAGAGGGCTTCAGAGGCCGCCAGCCCTTATATATCAAGGGCTGATAGCTCTTATTTTTACTAAGCTGTCTCGCTAAACCTACAACCCGCAGGGGGCTAGGCACGCAGGGATAGGTGGACTCTCATCCCTCGGTATATGCTGCGTTCCTGCAGTCGTTTCGGGGAGCACTGCAATCTCTGATTTGGCACGGGCCCTCCCCACTTTTGTCCGTGCTACACCCTCTAATAAGGTATTGAGCCATGGCATCTGTAAACAAAGTCACCATCGTCGGCAATCTGGGCCGTGACCCAGAAATGCGAACCTTCCCCAGTGGTGACCAAGTCGCCAATGTCACCATCGCCACCACCGACCGCTGGCGCGACAAAAATACCGGTGAGAACAAAGAATCGACTGAATGGCACCGCGTGGTGTTCAACGGTCGTCTGGCCGAGATCGTGGGCCAATACCTGCGCAAAGGCAGCCAAGTCTATGTAGAAGGCAGCCTGCGTACGCGCAAGTGGACGGATCAAGCCACAGGTCAGGAACGTTATGCGACCGAAATCCGCGCAGATTCCATGCAAATGCTGGGCAGCCGCCAAGGTATGGGCGGCGGACAAGGCCAAAGCTTTGGCGATGATGCCGGCTATGGTGACAACGCTGGCTACGATGCCGCGGCCCCTCGCCGCGCCCCCGCTGCTGCTGCAGCCCCTCGCAGTGCAGCGCCGCAGCGTATGGCTCCACCCGCTGCAGCACCTGCACCCATGGCGCCACCTCCGCAGCGTGCAGCGTCTGGCTTTGACGACATGGACGACGATATTCCGTTCTAAAAGAATTTTTCTGGGTTGTGGACAAACACCGCAATGCCTCTTACGAACCCGCTTTGGCGGGTTTTTTTATGGACATACGCCTCCTAAAACCATTTTTAAGGCTTGCGGGAAGCTAGGTTTTATGACTGCCTTGCCCGCTATGCGCGGCAAAGCAGCAGACTGTAAGAATTGTTGAAGCTTTGTAGGTTACTCGCCAATGTTCTCTTTTTACGCCAGCGAATGGCGCAGTTTGTTGCATGGTTTTGACGCCGAAACCAGTGCTGTCCTTGCCCGTATCGCGCAGACCAAGCACCAAAAGCTCGCAGAGCACTTCTACAGCGCAATGCTGGAAGATGAAGCAGCCTCCGGCCTGCTCTCCCATGAACAGGTGCATTCGCGGCTGCTGGGTTCTATGCAGCGCTGGATCGTCCAGGTCCTAGGGACACCCGAGGAAGAAGATCTGGAGGCCTTGGTAGCGCAGCAAGTCAAGATTGGCGAGGTGCATGCACGCATCGATGTGCCTGTGCACTTGGTGTTGCGTGGCGCTCGCAGCCTTAAAAAGGCCTTGCAGATTGAAATTCAACGCGAAGCCCCTGCGTTGCGGGCAGCCACTATGGAAATAGCAGGCACCTTGATTGACCATGCCATGGAAGCCATGGCCCAGGGTTATGCTCTTTCCCGGGATAACAATTCACGCAACAAAGAATCGTATCGCCTGTTCACCGTGACACAAAACTTGGCCACCGTGCGGGAACAGCGTCGCGCGGAGTTACTGGATTGGGAAAACCAGTGCTTGTATCTGCACGCAATGGGTGCAGACAATCAGCCCTTGAGTAATTTGGCAACATCGGACTTTGGCTTGTGGTTTCGCCACAAAGGCGTCGATATGTTCCAAGGCGCGCCTGCGACCCAAAGCATTTTGGAAACGATGGAGCGCATTGATAGTGAGCTGTTGCCCAGGCTGATGCACTCCAAAGGCAGTGATAGTGCGGGTCCATTACTGCAGTTGCGTGAGCACGCGCGCCATATTGGGATGAGCCTAGAGTCGTTATTCACGCAAAACCGCGAGCTGGACGCCGGGCGCGATGTGCTGACCCAATTGCTCAACCGCAAGTTCTTGCCCGTAGTGTTGGCCAAAGAGGTGCAATACGCACGCAAGAGTGCTTCGGTCTTTAGCGTAGTGAGCATTGATATTGACCATTTCAAGCTTATCAACGATCAGCACGGACATGAAGGCGGAGACGTGGTGCTACAGCAAGTTGCCGCAGTGCTCAATAACAATATTCGCGGTAGCGACTACCTGTTTCGCTTGGGCGGTGAAGAGTTTTTGATGATCTTGGTCGATACCTCTTCGGCGGGCGCTGCGAGCGTGGCAGAAAAATTGCGGGCACAAATAGCGCGCGAAGCGTTTCACTTGCCTGCCAATCAAAAACAGCGTGTCACGATCAGCTTGGGGGTCGCCAGCTTTGATGGACACCCAGATTTTCAACGCATCTTGCGACAGAGTGACGAAGCGCTTTACCGCGCCAAGCGCCAGGGGCGTAACTGCGTGGCCATCGCCTAAAGCATTGCTGCAACAAAAAAGCCTTCCCTACTCTGGTGAGTAGGGAAGGCTTTTTTGATTGTTGCTTGCGGGTGCTTTAACGCAGGTTCAGCACATCAAACATGTCGAACTGGCCAGTGCTTTGCCCCGCCAGAAAACGCACGGCCCGCAAGCTGCCTTCTGCGTAGGTGGCACGGCTGCTGGATTTGTGGGTGATCTCAATGCGCTCGCCGGTACCGGCAAACAACACGGTGTGGTCGCCCACGATGTCGCCGCCGCGCACTGTGGCAAAGCCAATGGTGTTTTCTTTGCGCTCACCTGTATGACCAAAGCGCTCGTACACCGCACGGTCTTCCAGCTTGGTGCCCTGTGCCTGCGCAATCACTTCTCCCATCTTGATGGCTGTGCCTGAAGGAGCGTCCACCTTGTGCTTGTGGTGGGCTTCTACAATTTCAATGTCGTAGCCAGTATCGAGTGCCTTGGCTGCCATCTCCAGCAGCTTCAAGGTCACGTTCACCCCTACGCTCATATTGGGGGCCAGCATGATGGCGGTTTTTTGCGCAAACGCGGCAATCTGCAGCTTTTCTTCTTCGCTAAATCCCGTCGTACCAATCACGACCTTGACCCCAAGGTCTGCACAGACGGCCAAGTGAGCCAGCGTGCCTTCAGGGCGCGTGAAGTCGATCAGAAAATCCGCTTTGGACAAGGCACTTTTCAAATCGCTTTCGATCAGTGCGCCGGTACTTTGGCCCAAGAAGGCTGCGGCATCAGTCCCCAGTGCCGGACTGCCCGGCAAATCCAGCGCAGCTGCCAAAACACAGTCGGGGCTAGCCTGAATGGCTTCTACCAGCATACGGCCCATACGACCAGAAGCTCCTGCTACAGCGACACGCAAAGGAGAAGAGGAAGACGTTATGTTCATGGTTGTCGAGTATCGGTGGCCTATCAAGGCATCAAACAAACAAGGCCGCGCGATGCGGCCTTGGAAAGGCAGCAAGGCAGCCCGCCTTACCCCGTCATTGGGTCACTGTTTTTCCAAGGGGGGATAGCTGCGCTGAGGCGGCGCTACTTCTTCGAGGGCGGAGGTTTTTTCATTGCTCCTGCGCACCGGAAATTTGGCCAATTGCTCTTCGGTGGCTTGCAAGTTGGGAACCTTGACTTTGCCCACAGGTTTACCCAGCGCCGCGACAAATTCGGTTTCTGTCGGCATTTCATCGCCTTCAGCCCGGACAAACCGGTCCGCCTCAAAGAACACGGTCAGCTTGCGCGATTGCTCGGGCACGTCTTTGCGCTTGATCGTGAAGACATATTCCCAGCGGTCAGCGTGAAAAACGCTGGTGATGAGCGGGGTGCCCAAAATCTCGCGGACATGCTGGCGACTCATGCCAACTTGCAGAGCCTCGACTTGTTCACGAGAGACAAAGTTGCCCTGCACCACTTCCACCTTGTAAGGTGTCACAGCACTCATTGCGCTGCGTGTAGTGTCACTAATGCTGCTGCATGCAGCCAAGAGCGAGGCGAGAGCCAGAGTCAGCGCAACCCGGAGATTGCAACGAGCTTTTACATGCATGGTTAATAAGCCAGGGGATATGATCTGCCCCATTGTAGCGGCAGGTTTTATCAGGGTTGTGACGGTTGTTGAGCCCTTAGAGAACTGCACTTTAATGACTGTGTTTTGCTGGTCTTAGGCTGGCGAATTCACCACCTACCGATTGCGACAATGAAGAATATTGAAGACCTTAAAAACACAGGCCTCAAGGCCACATTGCCGCGTCTGAAGATCTTGGAAATTTTTCAAGGTGGTAAGCAGCGCCATATGACGGCAGAAGACGTGTTTCGCGTTCTGCTGGATGAACGCTCTGATATTGGCTTGGCCACGGTCTATCGTGTGCTGACCCAATTTGAGCAAGCTGGTATTTTGTTGCGCAGCAATTTCGAAAGTGGCAAAGCCGTCTATGAGCTCAACGAAGGCCAGCACCATGACCACTTTGTCTGTACCTCGTGCGGCAAAGTGGAAGAGTTTTACGACGCTGAAATCGAAAAGCGCCAGCAAATGATTGCCGATCAGATGGGCTGGAGCATTCAGGATCACGCCATGTCGCTGTATGGACAGTGTGCGGATTGCGCGAGCAAGCCAAAGCGCTAGATAGCTGTCACGATCTAGATACAGAAAGCCGCTCAATGAGCGGCTTTCTACTGGGTGGGCTCAACTGCAGCGTCCTCACATAGAACTGCCTTTGCCCATGTCTCGTTCCATGGCTTGGCGGTGGCGGTCCACAAATTCTTGGTACGTATCAATGCCTCGGAACTGCAAGATGGTATTGCGCACGGCAGCTTCCACCAGTACCGCGATATTTCGCCCCGCGACCACTTGAATGACGACTTTGCGCACCGGAATGCCCAACACATCCTGGGTGAGTGGTTCTTGCGGCAGGCGTTCGTATTCACGCTCCATGGTCTCTTTGCGCACCAAGTGCACGATGAGCTTCAAGCGCATTTTGCGGCGTACCGCCGTTTCACCAAAAATGGCACGAATGTCCAGCAAGCCAATGCCGCGCACTTCCAGCAGGTTTTGCAGCAACTCCGGACACTTGCCCTCAATGGTGGTCTGGTTGATGCGGTAAAGATCCACAGCATCATCTGCAACCAGCCCATTGCCCCGAGTAATCAGTTCCAGGCCGAGCTCACTTTTGCCCAAGCCCGATTCTCCGGTGATGAGTACACCCAGCCCCAAAATATCCATGAACACACCATGCATGGTGGTGCGATCAGCGAAATGTTTGGACAGGTAGGCGCGCAGTACATCAATGACGAAGGCTGATGCCTCTGCCGTGGAGAACATGGGGATTTGCGCCTGCTCGCACATGGACAGCAGGGCGGCTGGCGCCTGCTGTCCGTCCGCCAGCACCAAAACTGGAGGCTCCAGCTTGACGATGCGGGCTACACGGCGTGCACAGTCTTCGGGCGTGGCGTTCGTCAGGTAAGCGACTTCGCGCTCCCCCAGCACTTGCAAGCGGTAAGGGTGGATGTAGTTGAGATAGCCCACCAAGTCTGCACCGGAACGGGCGGAGCGAACCGCCATTTCATCAAAACGCCGCTCGGAGGCTCCTAGACCAGCCAGCCATTCCCACCGAAGTGTTTCGCGAAAGGCGGCAAACAGCCGATTGGCGTTGATGGCTTTATGGCGCATGGCAGTGCAATCTCACTCCAGAGCTGCCCACGGCTGGGCAGCGTAATCAAAGAACTGAATGCTCAGCTGGCGGAGCTGGCCGGCTGCCAATTGCTGATGAGCTGGAACAAGGCTTCTGCGTCGGTCGTGCTCTTCATGGTCTCGCGCAAGATGCTGTCGCTGAGCAACTCGGCAATCTCCGACAGGATTTCCAAGTGCTGCTGGGTGGCCGCTTCTGGCACTAGCAAGAAGATAAGCAGCTGCACAGGTTGTTCATCGGGCGCGTCAAATCCAATCGGGCGCGTCAGCTGAAAGACGGCAGCCATGGGCGCCTTCAAACCTTTGATGCGGCCATGGGGAATGGCTACGCCGTGGCCCAAGCCTGTAGAGCCTAAGCGTTCACGGGCAAAGAGGCTGTCGGTAATCAATGCGCGTGCCAGACCATGGAGGCCTTCAAACAAAAGACCGGCTTCTTCAAAAGCGCGCTTCTTGCTGGTGGCATCGACGCTCACGACGACTTGAGCGGGAGACAGGATAGAGGCTAGACGGTTCATGTAAAAGCAATTATGTGTCGCCCGAACACAGGCTGTTGGCTGGCTTGCAGGAGCGAAAGGGCCGCCTTTCGGCGGCCCGTGTCAATCGCAAATGTACCTAAATATGGGCCGGAGCAACAGTCCGGCGGGCATCACATGGTTGCGAGGGTGGCAATTTCTCGTTTTACCGGCAGACAACGCCAGCCTTTTACCTTGGTTTTGTGGCTCACCACTTGGCGATCAAGCTTGTCGGTGAGTGCATCAATGGCAGCGTACAGATCAAAGTGGGCAGTACCTGCATGCAGCGCATTGCCTTTGACGTGAATGCTGCATTCAGCACGCTGGCGTCGCTCTTTTTGCGATTCATTGTGTTTGGAGAGCAGGACTTTGACGTGGATCACCTGGTCAAAGTGGCGCAGCACGCGTTCGAGCTTGGAGATAACGTAGGCACGCAAGGCGGGACTCACTTCCAAGTGGTGCCCGCTGATGGTCAAGTTCATAAATCAACCTCCTGTGCATTCAGGTTCACGAAAACTAGGGGCTGGCCTGGCGGCCAGCGGTGGCGGTGAATGCGCATTCGTCGCTTGCGGGCCACTATGCGCCTGTTGCGATGGGGGCGCAACGGCATTTCGGCATGCGCAGCTAGGGTATGAGCGACCTACAGACGCGGGTATGAAAACAACGCAAAATGGTCTGTTTTTGCTGATACGTTCAGGCGCGGCTTCTCGCGCCACCCCATGAGCGGCATCGACATTGAAGTAGTCGAAATTGTCCGCATTGCGCGCGCTAGACCGGCCCTAAAATCCCTGCTCGGAGCACCGGCGCTTTTCCGTAAACCGCCCTGCCACGTTCCGAACACTCTTTTGTCTGCGATTCCATGACACAGCCCACGACTTCTGCTTTGCACACTTCCAACATCACCTCGCTGCCCCTGCTGGCTCGCGGCAAGGTGCGTGACAACTACGCCGTGGGTGATGACCGCATTTTGATGGTGGCTTCAGACCGTCTTTCAGCCTTTGATGTGATCATGGGTGAGCCCATTCCCGGCAAGGGCGTGCTGTTGACGCAAATGGCGCTGTTCTGGTTTGACAAGCTGGGCCATATCTGCCCCAACCACCTGACGGGTGAGGCACCAGAGTCCGCCGTCAAGCCCGAGGAAATCAAGCAGGTGCAAGGCCGCTCCATGCTGGTCAAGCGCCTCCAGCCCATCATGATTGAAGCGGTGGTGCGCGGCTATCTGGCTGGTAGCGGCTGGAAGGAATACCAGGAGAACCAGGCCGTGTGCGGCGTGCCGTTGCCTGCGGGTTTGGTCAATTCGGCCAAGTTGCCTGAGCCTATTTACACCCCGGCTGCCAAGGCCGAGATGGGCGACCACGACGAAAACATCACCTACGAGCGCACGGTAGAGATGGTGGGCGAAGCGCTGGCCGCCAAGATCCGCGACACTGCGATCCGCATCTACAAGGAAGCGGCCGAGATTGCGCTGACCAAGGGGATGATCATTGCCGACACCAAGTTCGAATTCGGCCTGACCGACGACGGCGAGCTGGTGCTGATGGACGAAGTGCTGACGCCCGACAGCTCGCGCTACTGGCCTGTGGAAGGCTATGAAGATGCGCTGAAGGCCGGCGTGAACCCACCCAGCTACGACAAGCAGTTTGTGCGCGACTGGCTGGAGCAGGCCAAGGTCAATGGACGCCTGTGGGACAAGACGGCACCTGCGCCGCGTCTGCCTCAGGAAGTGATTGAAAAGACCGCCGCCAAGTACCGCGAAGCGCTGGAACGCCTGACTGCTTAAACGCAGCCCCCATCAAAAAAGCAGCTGACAAGCTGCTTTTTTGTGTTGTGCTCTTTTAAAAGGAGCTGCTTGCCGTTGTATTCCAAGCGTTTCAGCATCAAAAGTATCTGAAGTTGTTATTTGGCAAGGGCATGCAGCTACTTTTTTATCTGCGTGCTGGTTGCGCCTGTAATGCGGCGACCACGTCTACGGCCAGCTTGCGCAGTGCCTGCCAGCCGTTGCTGGGCCAGCCATCGGCGGGCAGGCCTTTGACAATGCCGTCCACCACATGGGCGGAATGCAGCAGGCGCACAGCAGCGTTGGTCGACAGCCGTGGAACCACCCGCTCAAACAGCTTTTCCTTGTTGCCCCAGATGCGCAGGCTGCGCAGCACCATGGGCAGTGGCTGGCCGCTGGCCAGCGCATCTTTGGCGCGCTGGAGGTTGCGGATGTCTTCGGCCAGCGTCCAGTGCACCAGCACCTCGGCTGTGCCTTCGGCTTGCAGACCGTCCATCATGCGCATCACACGCGGCAGATTGCCCGACAGCACGGCTTCAGACAGTTTGAACACGTCGTAGCGCGCCACATTGAGTACGGCTTGCTCCACCACTTCATAGCTCAGCTCGCCTTCCGGCTGCAACAGGCCGAGCTTCTGGATTTCCTGGTGGGCGGCCAGCAGGTTGCCTTCGACACGATCCGCAAAAAACTGCAGGGTGCGCTGGCCTGCTTCGCCCGAGGCGACGCGCTGGCCTTGCTGCGACAGGCGCTGGGCAATCCAGCCGGGCAGTGCGGCGCGCTCGATGGGGTCGATCTGGATGGTGGTGCCATTGGCTTCCAGCGCAGCAAACCAGGCGCCCTTTTTGGTCTGGGCATCCAGACGCGGCAGGGTGACGATGGTCAGCGTGTTCTCGTCCTGCGCGGCATGGCTGGCCAGTTGCTGAATGGCCGTGCTGCCATCTTTGCCGGGTTTGCCGGAGGGAATGCGGATTTCGACCAGCTGCTTGTCGGCAAACAGGCTGAGCGAGCCGCCAGCGGCCAGCACATGACTCCAGTCAAAATGCGCGCCTTGTACGGTGTGTACGCTGCGCTCGGTGTGGCCCGCCGCGCGTGCCGCAGCGCGAATGGCGTCGGCGGCTTCCTGCAGTTGCAGCGGCTCATCGCCGTGCAGGGTATACAAAGGCCGCAGACCTTTTTGCAGGTGTGCGGCCAATTGGTTCAGTGCCAGTTGCATGCGGCCTTATTCGTCAACCGGAGGCTGTGAGGCAGCCAGGCGGCGCAGCAGCTGCTGCGCCAAGTCGGAGTACATATTGCGATACAGCGCGGCTTCTTCCTCGTCCTTGGCCAGGGCCAGAGATTCGCTGTAGCTCATAGTGCGCGTTTGGCGCATTTCGGTGTCTTCAATCCAGACGCGACCGTCTTTGTCGACCAGCCTGAAGCGGGCAAACAAGCGCAGCTCCACCTCGCGCACCTGGCCCGAAACCGTCTTGGCCAGCACCACGCGTTCGCGGCGTTCGCCCATCAGGTGCAAAGTGGCATCGGCCTCTATGGGCTTGGGTGGTGCCGTGCCCACGGCTTCCACCGACGGCAAGATCACCTTCAAATTACCGCCTGCCGTGGCCAGATTGCGCAGGACTTCGCGCGTGAAGGGCGAACCTGCAGGCACGTTGACATACAAGGTGGTGAATGGAAAGGACGGCACGCCACGCAGGCGAAAACCGCAGGCACTGACCATAGGGGCCAGTACCAACATGGAAAGCAGCGTACGTTTGCGCATGGCGTGCATCCTTTGAGCAGGGCTTAGACGACGATATTGACCAAACGGCCCGGCACCACAATCACCTTCTTGGGCGCAGCGCCATTGGTGAACTTCAGCGCATCTTCATTGGCCAGAGCGACGGCTTCGATCTGCGCCTTGTCGGCAGTGGCAGGCACGCGGATGGAGCCGCGCAGCTTGCCGTTGACCTGCAGCATCAGCTCCAGCTCGTCTTGCACCAGCGCCTTGGGGTCCACTGCAGGCCAGGCCGCATCCAGCAGATCGCCTTGCTTTTTGGCGTAGCCCAGCTCCTTCCACAAGGTGTGGGTCAGGTGCGGGGTGGCGGGGTAGAGCACGCGCAGCAAGATGCCAAAACCCTCAATCATGGCGATCTGGCCTTCCGCCGTGTCGCCGCCCTTGAAGGACTCCAGTGCGTTGATCATTTTCATCGCGCCCGAGACCACGGTGTTGTACTGCATGCGGCTGTAGTCATAGTCCACCTGCTTGAGCACGCTGTGCATCTCCAGACGCAGGGCCTTGGCCTCCTTGTCAAACTGCACGTCGTCCAGGCTATCGAGGCCCAGCGCCAGCATAATGGCCGGCGTGTAGTTGATGCCCAGCAGCTTGTGGCCAAAGTTGTACACGCGGCGCAGGAAGCGGTAGCTGCCTTCCACGCCCGCATCGTTCCACTCCAGCGTCAGCTCAGGCGGCGAGGTGAACATGGTGTACAGGCGCGCGGTGTCGGCGCCGTACTTTTCGATCAGGTCTTGCGGGTCAATGCCGTTGTTCTTGGACTTGGACATGGTGCCCACGCCCTCGTAGTCAATGGCGGTGCCCACGGGCAGCATGCCGTCGGCGCTGTCCACTTCGACCTTCAGCTTGGCGCCAATGATCTTGCCGGTTTCGTCATGGACGTGTTCCACATCCTTGGGCCAGAAGTATTCCTTGGCACCCTTGGCCGTACGGCGGCTGTAGATGTGGTTGAGCACCATGCCCTGCGTGAGCAGCTGGGTGAAAGGCTCGTCCACCTTCACCAACCCCAGATCGCGCATCACCTTGGTCCAGAAACGGGCGTACAGCAAGTGCAAGATGGCGTGTTCAATACCGCCGATGTACTGGTCCATGGGCATCCAGTAGTCAGCACCATCGCCCACCATCTTTTCGCTGTTCTTCGCATCGCAATAGCGCATGAAGTACCACGAGCTGTCCACAAACGTGTCCATGGTGTCGGTTTCGCGGCGGGCAGGTTTTCCGCAGCAAGGGCATACCACGCCTGCGTGGAATGCTTCGCTCTTGATCAGCGGGTTGCCCGATCCATCGGGCACCAGATCCTGCGGCAGCACCACGGGCAAGTCCTTCTCGGGCACAGGCTGCGCACCGCAATCCTCGCAATGGATGATCGGGATAGGAGTGCCCCAGTAGCGCTGGCGGCTCACACCCCAGTCGCGCAGGCGCCAAGTGGTCTTTTTCTCGCCCAGGCCCTTGGCGGCCAGCAGCTCAGCCACTTTGTCCACGGCTTGTACGTGGTTCAGGCCGTCCAGCGCGCCAGAGTTCACGCAGATGCACTTTTGCTTGTCGCCATACCACTCGGCCCAGGCGTCGGTGCTGAAGGTCTGGCCTTCTACCGTGACCACTTGCTCGATAGGCAGGCTGTACTTTTTGGCAAAGGCAAAGTCGCGCTCGTCGTGGGCGGGTACGCCCATCACGGCGCCGTCGCCATAGCTCATCAGCACATAGTTGCCCACCCAGACTTCAACTTGCTTGCCGGTCAGGGGGTGGGTGACGAACAGGCCTGTGGGCATGCCCTCTTTTTCCTTGACGGCCAGCTCGGCTTCGGTGGTGCCGCCCTTTTTGCACTCTTCAATAAAGGCTGCCAGCTGCGCGTTCGAGGCAGCGGCGTGCATGGCCAGGGGGTGCTCAGGCGCCACGGCGCAGAAGGTGACGCCCATGATGGTGTCGGCACGCGTGGTGAAGACGTACATCTGGCCGTCCTGGATCAACTGGCCAGCGGTGTCCTTGATGTCGTGGGTGAAGGCAAAGCGCACACCGGCGCTCTTGCCGATCCAGTTTTCCTGCATCAGGCGCACTTTGTCGGGCCAGCCGGTCAGCGTGGCGTTCTCGTTGCCCACTTGCACGTGGTCCAGCAGCTCTTGCGCGTACTGGGTGATGGCCAAGTAGTAACCAGGAATCTCGCGCTTTTCCACGGGGGCGCCCGTGCGCCAGCCGCGGCCGTCAATCACCTGCTCGTTAGCCAGCACGGTCTGGTCGACGGGGTCCCAGTTCACCACCTGGGTCTTGCGGTAGGCAATGCCCTTGTCCAGCATTTTGAGGAACAGCCACTGGTTCCACTTGTAGTACTCGGGGTCGCAGGTGGCAATCTCGCGGCTCCAGTCGATGGCCAAGCCCATGGCCTGCATCTGCTTTTTCATGTACGCGATGTTGTCGTACGTCCACTTGGCAGGCGGCACCTTGTTCTTCAGGGCAGCGTTCTCAGCGGGCAGACCGAAGGCATCCCAGCCCATGGGCATCAAGACGTTGTAACCCTTCATGCGCAGCTGGCGCGTGAGCATGTCATTGATGGTGTAGTTGCGCACGTGGCCCATGTGCAGCTTGCCGCTGGGGTAGGGCAGCATCGAGCAGGCGTAGAACTTTTTCTTGTTGCTGTCTTCTACGACGGTGTAGGCATCGGTGGCGGCCCAGTGGTCGTGCGCGGCGCGCTCGACCTCAATGTGGTTGTATTTGTCTTGCATGGAACTGGTTGGTGGTGCTGCAGTCACAATACTGCTTTGCGTGGATTTTAGGCGCTTGGGCATAGCTTATCGGGTTGATGAGCGCACGCCCCCGCTGCTCTCTGCGCCTCTGCGGCCAAATGGCCGTTTTTTGTTGGGCAGCTGCAGGCTGCTTTCCCGTATTTGATTGATCGCAGCACGCAGGTGCTGTCCGTTGAGAGGTTTGCTCCGGTGAGTGTGTCTTCGACTGTTTTGTCCATGTATACCGAGATGGAGCCTTGGGCCCAGGCTACGGCAGGTTTGATGTTGCTGGCCTTGGTGGCCATTGTTTCGCGTTTTATTGCCCAAGGGGTGCTGTTTCACTTTGTGCGGCTGTGGCGCAGCCGCCTGCCCATGGGTTGGGCGCATATCTTGCTGCACGACCATGTGCTGCTGCGCATTGCCAAGATCGTGCCTTCGGTGGTGGTGCAGTTGGGCATTCACTGGGTGCAGCACCTGCCGGCGGGACCGTTGACGGCCATTCGCAATGCTGCGGCCGCTTTCACGATTTACCACGTGTTGCGCGCCTTTACGGCCTTGCTCAGCGAGATGAACGAAGCGCATGAGCGCCACGACGGCCCCAAGGCCACGCAGAGCCGCTCCATCAAAAGCTATGTGCAGTTGGGGAAATTGCTGGCCTACGGCCTGGCCAGCTTGTTGATTGTGGCCACCCTCATGGACCGTTCGCCGCTGCTGCTGCTGTCGGGGCTGGGCGCCATGTCGGCCGTGCTGATGCTGGTGTTCAAAGACACCATCATGTCGTTTGTGGCCGGCGTGCAGCTGTCGTCCAACGACATGCTGCGCGTGGGCGACTGGATGGAAATGCCCCAGGTGGGCGCTGATGGCTTTGTGGTGGACATTGCGCTGAACACCGTCAAGGTACAGAACTGGGACAAGACCATCACCACCATTCCCACCTGGAAGCTGATGAGCGAGAGCTTCAAGAACTGGCGTGGCATGTTTGATGCCGGGGGGCGCCGCATCTTGCGCGCCATGCACCTAGATGCGGCCACGGTGCACTTGCTGACGGCCGAAGAGCGCAGCGCGCTGGCCGGCATCGAGCTGCTGAAAAACTACTGGAACGAGCGCGACGGGCTGCTGGCCCAGCCAGAATCGGCCGAGCACGCCATTCCTACGCTGGCGATTGCCCCCGACATGGTGACCAATCTGGCCGCCTTCAAAGCTTATGCCTATGCGTATTTGCTGGCGCATCCGCGCATTGCCAAGGGCCCCGGCATGTTCTTGCTGGCACGCACGCTGGAGCCATCGCCCACCGGCATTCCGCTGCAGCTGTTTTGCTACACCAACACCACGGTGTGGGTCGAGTACGAAGGCATTCAGGGCGAGATTTTTGACCACCTGATCGGCACCATGCCGCTGTTTGGTCTGTCGCTCTACCAGCGCTCGTCCGACCACAGCAACCGCCAGATCGTGCAGGCGCTGAGCCACGACGACGTGGCCCGCCCCTGAGAAACCGCGCCCGCACCTGCCTGCGGGCGCCCAGCCATAATTTCGCTATGACCAAGCACCGTGTAGTCGTTGGCCTGTCCGGCGGCGTAGATTCAGCAGTGACCGCCTATTTGCTCAAGCAGCAAGGCCATGACGTGGTCGGCATCTTCATGAAGAACTGGGAAGATGACGACGACAGCGAGTTTTGCTCCAGCCGCCAGGACTTTCTGGACGCGGCCAGCGTGGCCGATGTGCTGGGCATCGAGATTGAGCACGTCAACTTTGCGTCCGACTACAAAGACCGCGTGTTTGCCGAGTTTCTGCGTGAATACCAGGCCGGGCGCACGCCCAACCCCGACGTGCTGTGCAATGCCGAGATCAAGTTCAAAGCCTTTCTGGACCACGCCATGCGCCTGGGCGCCGAAAAAATTGCCACCGGCCACTACGCCCGCGTGCGCCAGAACGACAGCACCGGCCTGTTCGAGCTGCTCAAGGGCGTGGACAACAGCAAAGACCAAAGCTACTTCTTGCACCGCCTGAACCAGGCCCAGCTGTCCAAAGCGCTGTTCCCCGTGGGAGAGCTGTGCAAGACCGAAGTGCGCCGCATTGCCGAAGAAATTGGCCTGCCCAACGCCAAAAAGAAAGATTCCACCGGCATCTGCTTTATTGGCGAGCGCCCGTTCCGCGAGTTCTTGAACCGCTACATCAGCAAGGAACCGGGCTGGATCCTGGACGAGCGCAACCGCCGCCTGGGCAAGCACGTGGGCCTGAGCTTTTACACCTTGGGCCAGCGCTCCGGTCTGGGCATTGGCGGCGTCAAGGAAAAAGGCGCGGCGCGCGGCGCGGGCGACCATTCGCCGTGGTTTGTGGCCGCCAAGGAGATGGACAAAAACGTGCTGCGCGTGGTGCAAGGCCATGACCACCCCATGCTGCTGTCGCACCGCCTGGATGCGGACAGCGCCAGCTGGGTGGCCGGCCAGCCGCCGGCTGCGGGCACTTATGGCTCCAAAACGCGCTACCGCCAGCCCGATTCGCCAGCCGTCATTGGCAGCGCGGCCACCAACAGCCACTTTCGCCTGGACTTTCCCGAGGCGCAGTGGGCCGTCACGCCGGGCCAGTCGGCCGTGCTGTATGACGGTGATGTGTGTCTGGGCGGCGGCATGATTGCCGCGGTTGACCCGAACGAGTAAGCCTGCGCGCTTTCCAAAACAAAGGCAGCCTTGGGCTACCTTTATTGGTTATCGAAGGTATCGGAGGACGTTTTACGGGGCGGGCTTGGTTTCAATCGCCACATCCAGGCCCTGCTCGGTCACAGTAATCGCGCCGGGTTGCAGGCCCAGGCTGTCCGCCAGTTCCAACTCTTCAGGGGGTACGGTGTAGAGCGGAAAGTCTTCCAGCGCCTGCATGGCCAAGCGGCTACCGTAGGCCGCCATCATGTCGGCAACGGCGGGGGCCGCACCCTCCAGCTGCAGGTTCAGCACCTCGACACGGTGGGCGCGGACGGTACGGTCTTTCGCTTGGTAGCGCAAAGCAAAGCGCACATCCATGACGCCTTGGTAGCTCTGCTTCAAAGCGGGCCCAGACAGCTGTACTTTGACTGCAGATTGCAGCTGGTTGCGCTCGGGCAGCAGCTGCAAATGGGGCTGCTGCATCTCAAATTGCAGCAAACCTGCTACAGGAAAACGCTTGGGAAAGTGCGCTTGCATGCCTTGCTCAAGCTGCGTCTGGGGCACGCTGATCTTGGTGGGGACAGCTTGGGAGCAAGCGCTGAACCACAGGGTGCTGGCTGCGGCGGTGGCCAGTAAGAAACGGCGGCGGAACATGGCGTGGATTCTCGGTGCGGGCAAAAGCTGCGCCCTTGAGGCAGCAGCCGTGCATAATCAATTTGATACAAATAGGGCTCTAGCCCTTATGCAACAAGGGCTTGGTGCTCTTAATTTGTTCAGTTTATCCCAAGCTTCAACGGGGCGCTACCAAATAGCGGCGGCGCAGCTCTTGAAGGGCCGGGGTATCGAGCTGCATGGCCTCGCGCAAGTAGGTGTCGATGCTGCCGTATTCACGTTCCACCATGTCGTAGGCACTGCTGAGGAACTCGGGTTGCACTTTCCACAGGACGTCCAGAATCTCTTGTGGCACTGTTTGGGCCGCACGCGCTGCCAAGGCGGTGGGACGCTGGTAGAACTGGTTGGTGAGCAGGTAATCGTGCTCAATATCGGCGCGGCTCACACCCAGCGCTTCCAGAACGAGGGCCGCAGCCCAGCCGGTGCGGTCTTTCCCGGCGGTGCAGTGAAAGACGGTGGGCTCCTCAGACTCCAGCAGCAAGGCAAACAACTCGGCAAAGCGCGCAGCGTTCTCGCGGACAAAGCTGCGGTAGGTGTCCTGCATCAGCCCCACCGTCTCGGCGGCGGTGAGTGTGCCGCCTGCATGGACCAGCGCGATGGCTTTTTGCACCACGGTGGGCTCCACAGTCAGTGCGTGAACTGCCAGCTGGGGCCAGAGATAGCCATCGACCGTGCGCTCCTGCACGCCGCGAAAGTCCGCACTGCGGCGCACGCCCAAGCTGTTCAGGGTCTGCAACGCCTCGGGCGATAACCCCGCGAGATGGTCGGAGCGAAACAGCACACGCCAACGCACGCTGTGCCCGGCGTGACCGGCGTAACCTCCCAGGTCACGAAAGTTGGTGGTCCCTGGCAGGGCAATATGGCGAGAAGGTGGGTTCTGGGTCATGCAAATTCTCCGAAGAAACAAAAACGCCGTACGGCCTCTCCAGCTATTGGAGCGCAGTACGGCGGGTTTGTCAGTCACCCAGTGAGGGGGCGGCAGTCCTCAGTCGTTGCTGACCAAGTGCTGGCCCACGAGGCCGGTCAACTCAAACATGTTGATGCGATCTTTGCCAAACACAGGCAGCAACTTGTCGTCGGCCACAATCACGCGCTTGTCCTTGGGGTCTTGCAGGTTGTGCGCTTTGACGTAATCCCAGAGCTTCTTGACCACTTCAGTGCGGGCCACGGGGCCTTCGCCAATGACTGCCGCCAAAGCGGCATCCGGGCGGTAATTGGCGGCGGCGGGTTTGCGTGCCGTGGTTTTCTTGGCGGCCGGAGCTTTCTTGGCAGCAGGTGCTTTTTTGGCTGTAGCCCCCGTCTTGGCTGGGGTGGTAGCTCCTGTTTTTGCAGGCGCTGCAGTTTTACGTGCGGGGTACTTGCTGGGCTCGAACTCAAAGTTCACCTTGCTGGCCACCGCATCCCACGCCAAGAAAGCCTTGAAGTTGCGGCGTGTGCGGTTAGAGACAAATTTCTCCATCAAATCCGTTTTGCCTGTGGCCAGCAGCTTGCTCATCTGTTCGCGCTCAATCGGCTGCTGCAAGATGATCTGGCCGCTCTTGAAGTCGCAGCTCGGTGTGGGCTGGGCTTGCGTGGGCGCGGCTTTGCTGCACACGTAGTTGGCACCATGCTCAAACACGGGTGCGCCGCACTTGGGGCAATTGCCCAAACTTTGCTGCGCGCTGAAGTCCACAATCTCGCCAGACTCTTCTTCCTTGTCATCGCCAAAGTCGAATTCCAGCTTGTAGTTCTTGGCTTCTTCATCGTGCACGATGGCCACTTCGGCCACAAAGGGCCAACCCGCCTTGGAACGGAAACCGTCCAGCGGGCCGATGCGGCGCTCGCGCAGCAGGGTTTCTGCTTCGGCCGTTTCAAACGTACGGCCTGCAGGCGACTTGGTGAACGAAAAGCCGCAGCCGTCGCTGTGGCCGTCGGCCCCGGCGCAGGCATAGCGGCGGTAGTTTTCCTTCACGATGCCGCTGCAGTTGGGGCACGGTGCTTCCAGGGTGGCGTAGTCGCCCGGAATGGTGTCGCGGTCATATTCCTTGGCTTTTTTCACCATGCGCTCGGTCATGGCGGCAATCTCTTGCATGAAGGCCGTGCGCGACAGCGCGCCCTTTTCCATTTGCGACAGCTTGTATTCCCACTCGCCGGTCAGCTCGGCCTGGCACAGCTCGGCCACTTCCAGGCCGCGCAGCAGCGTCATCAGCTGGAAGGCCTTGGCCGTGGGAATCAGCTCCCGGCCTTCACGCAGCATGTATTTTTCGGTCAGCAGGCCTTCGATGATGGACGCGCGCGTAGCCGGCGTGCCCAGGCCTTTTTCCTGCATGGCGCTGCGCAGCTCTTCGTCGTCAATCTGCTTGCCGGCGCTTTCCATGGCGCCCAGCAGTGTCGCTTCCGAGTAGCGGGCGGGGGGCTTGGTCTTCAGGCCCTTGGCCTGCGCACCGGAGGTCATAGGCTGCTCGCCGGGCTGCACCGCCACCAGAGGCTGGCCCTTGTCACCTTCCTTGGCGTCATCGACTTCGCTGGCGGCTTCCTTGCCGTAAATGGCCAGCCAACCGGGTTTGACCAGCACCTTGCCTTCGGTCTTGAAGTGGTGCTGCTCAATCTGCGAGATGCGTGTGGTGACTTGGTACTCGGCGCTGGGGAAGAACACCGACATAAAGCGGCGCACGACCAGGTCGTACAGCTTTTGCTCGGCCTCAGAAAGGCCTGAGGGCGCCTGCAGCGTGGGGATGATGGCAAAGTGATCCGACACCTTGCTGTTGTCAAAAATACGCTTGCTAGGGCGCACATAGTGGCCAGTGATAGCCTGCTGCGCAAACGGTGCCAGATGGCCCATGCCGCTGTGCGCCAGCATCTCAAAGGTCTGGTGCGCCACGGCCACGTAGTCTTCGGGCAGCGCGCGCGAATCGGTACGGGGGTAAGTCAGTGCCTTGTGACGCTCGTACAGGCTTTGCGCCAGCGCCAGCGTGGTCTTGGCCGAGAAGCCGAACTTGCCGTTGGCTTCACGCTGCAGACTGGTCAAGTCAAACAGCAGAGGCGATGCCTGCGTGGTGGGCTTGCTCTCTTCGGTGACCTTGGCAGACTTGCCTTTGACAGCAGCAGCAATGGCATTGGCTTCCGCCGCGCTCCACACGCGGTCAGCGCGCGCTTCGGCGTCTTCGCTTTTCTTCCATTGCGGGTTGAACCACTTGCCCAGGTACTGACCCGCTTGCGCATCGAACGTGCCGTGCACTTCCCAGTAATCGCGGCTGATGAACTTGCGAATCTTGTCTTCGCGCTCCACCACCACGGACAGCGTCGGCGTCTGCACGCGGCCTACCGTGGTCAAAAAGAAGCCGCCATCGCGCGAGTTAAACGCAGTCATAGCGCGCGTGCCGTTGATGCCCACCAGCCAGTCGGCTTCGGAGCGGCTGCGTGCAGCATCGGCCAGGCCTTGCATCTGTTGCTCAGAGCGCAGCTTGTCAAAGCCATCCCGAATGGCCTGGGGCGTCATGGACTGCAACCACAGGCGCTGGATCGGCTTACCCAAGCCGCCCTTGGCGCCACCGGCGTACTGCTCAATCAGGCGGAAGATCAGCTCGCCTTCACGGCCCGCGTCACAGGCATTGATGAGTTGAGTCACATCTTTGCGCTTGGCCTGCTTGACCACGGCGTTCAAGCGCGTCTTGGTCTTATCCACGGGTTTCAAGTCAAAGCGCGGGGGAATCACCGGCAGATTGGCAAAGCTCCACTTGCCGCGTTTGACGTCGAATTCTTCCGGCGCCTGGATCTCGACTAGGTGACCCACCGCACTGGTGACCACGAACTGATCGTTCTCAAAGTGGTCGTCGTGCTTTTCAAATTTGCCGTGGGCGGGCGTAAGCGCCCGCACGATGTCCTGTGCCACCGACGGTTTTTCCGCTATTACCAAGGTCTTTGTCATTGAGTGTTCTCGTTATTTGCTACAGCCGCTAACGCACAGGATAGCCGCCGCTTCTACAATCCATCTTCACGCACGCGTGCGTGCGCATATGTACATGTACGCATGTGCGCGCACGTGCATGTGTGCATATTTAAGTTATCAGAGATTTCAATGCCCAGCACATCACGCCCTTCTTCCGCGGTCAAACGCATCCAGACACGCCGCTCCGGCGTCCATGGCAAGGGGGTGTTTGCCGTGCAGGACATTGCCGCAGGCCAGACGCTGATCGAGTACGTCGGCGAGGTCATCAGCTGGGAAGAAGCCCAAGATCGCCACCCCCATGACCCCAGTCAACCGAACCATACGTTCTACTTTCATGTGGATGATGACGTGGTGATTGACGCCGCACATGGCGGCAACTCGGCGCGCTGGATCAACCACAGTTGCGCGCCCAATTGCTACACCGATGAGCGCAATGAGCGTATCTTCATCGTGGCGTTGCGTAACATAAAAGCTGGTGAAGAGTTGTGCTACGACTATGGCCTGATCATCGAGGAGCGCTACACCAAAAAGCTCAAGGCCGAGTACGCCTGCTACTGCGGTGCGGCCAGCTGCCGGGGCACCATGCTGGCCCCTAAGCGTGGCTGGCGCCCGCCCATGCCCGAAGATTTCGCGGCGGACGGGAGCGCATTATGAAGGCCCAACCAACTCGCTGGGCTGCAGAGGACCTGTGGCTGTCGATAGTTACGTTGCTACCGGGCTTTACTGTGGAAGTGCTGCCCGAAGTGGATTCCACCAACACCGAACTGATGCGCCGCGCGCGCGCGGGCCGTGCAGAGCCTATCGTCCTGGTCGCCGAGTCCCAGACTGCAGGCCGCGGTCGACAAGGCCGCACCTGGGTCAATCAGCCCGGCGACTGCCTGATGTACTCGCTGGGCTTGATGCTCAATCCAGTGGACTGGTCGGGTCTGTCATTGGTGGTCGGACTGAGCATTGCCGAGTCGCTGCAAGCGGCGGGCGTGTCCGGTGGGCCTGAAATTGGTGTGAAGTGGCCCAATGACCTGTGGCTGCGCGATGGCCGCAAGCTGGGGGGCACCCTGATCGAAACCGCCAATGTGCCCGCAGGCATAGATGCCGCATGCTTTGGCGCTGGTCAAGGCACGCCGCGCTTTGTCATCATCGGCACGGGCATTAATGTGCGCCCGCCCCAAGCCAGCGCCGTGCTGACGACGCCGGCCACCTGTTTGCAGGCGCTGGATCCGCGCTGGACAGCGCCTACCGCGTTGCAGCGGTTATTGCCCCATTTGGTCAAGGACTTGCTCCATTTCGCTGACCATGGCTTTGCCCCATTCGTCGAGCGCTTTGCCCAGCGTGATGTGCTGCAAGGTCAAGCCGTGCATTTAAGCGATGGCCGCTCTGGGGTTGCCTGTGGGGTGTCCGCTGATGGAACACTGCGCATCCGTACCGCACAAGGTGTCGAGCAGGTGTTGAGTGGTGAGGTCAGCGTGCGCCCAGCAAGCATGGCGTTGCCAGTCAGCGGCCTTTAAATTTCGACAGGAGCTTGCCCGCATGTTGCGTTTTACTTTGCTTGTGCTGCTGTTGGCCAATGGAGGCTATTTTGCGTGGTCGCATGGCTGGATGGCTTCTTTGGGTTGGATGCCGCAGGTGCAATCCGAACCGCACCGCTTGCAGCAGCAAGTACGGCCCGATGTGGTGCGCTTGGTGGAAGCTTCCAGTCCTGTCGTAGCGCCTCCCGAAAGCGCGCTTCCGGCCACGCCGCCTCCGACTCCTGAATCCGTTCTGGTGGCGCCTGACGACGCGCTGACCCAGGTTGCTCGCGCTGAACCTGCCATCTGTCTGCAGGCCGGCAGTTTTGATGAAGAGCAGTCCAAGCGGGTGGAGCAAGCAGTGCGCAGACTGTCCTTGCCTTCTGGCAGTTGGGAGATGGTGCCGACACAGATTGCCGGGCGCTGGATGGTATACGTAGGTAAATTTGCCAACGAAGTAGCGCTGGAAAAACGCAGAGCTGAGCTGCGCAATCGCAAAATTGCTTATGACCGGGCCGGGGGTCAGTTAGAGCCTGGATTGTCTCTGGGTCGCTTTTCGACCGAGGAGGCTGCTACCCGTGAACTGACCTCCATGCTTCAGCAAGGCGTGCGCGGTGCCCGTGTGGTGCAAGAGCGCGCCGCCAGTACGCTGTATACGCTGCGCTTGCCGCAAGTCACCACGGCGCAACGCAGCGTGTTGCAGGCGTTAGAGCCTGTTTTGCTGGAAAAACCGTTGCGCCGTTGTATTGAGTAATTGGCTGCGGACCCCGCACAAAAAAAGCCCCGCTGACTTTCGTAGGTGGCGCTTTTTTTGTGCGGCAGAGGTGCTTAGTTGACGGAGATGTTGGCAGACGTTGCCACGACCTTCATCTTTTGCACTTCGCTGGCGATTTGCCGGGTGAACGCTTCGCTGGACGTGCCTGAGGGGTACAGACCCTGCGCATCCATGCGTTTTTTCACTGCAGGGTCTTGCAAGGCCTGAGTGACCGCCTTTTGAACGCGTGCGACCTGCTCTGCAGGGACGTTTTTAGGGGCAACCAAGCCGAACCATGAAGGATCATTCAATTCAGGGTGCCCGGCTTCTGCGTAGGTGGGGACATCGGGCAAAACGGCCAACCGTTCATTCCACGACACCGCAATGGCGCGCAGTTTGCCGCCTTGAATGTGGGGCAGCGACGAGGCAACCTGGTCAAAGTAGACCGGCACTTGACCGCCCAGCACGTCATTGATCGCCGGTCCCGCGCCACGGTAAGGAATGTGCAGCATGTCCACACCGGTGGACTTGATGAACTGCGCCCCCCACATATGGCCAATGGTGCCGTTGCCGGGGGTGGCGTAGCTGACCTTGCCAGGGTTGGCTTTCAGGTAAGCCACCAGTTCGGCGAAATTCTTTGCCGGAATCAGCTTGGGGTTGATGACGATCACGCCAGGGGCTTTGACGATTTCGGTCACGCCGACAAAGTCTTCGGTCGCGTTGTAAGGCAGCTTGGCATAGACCGCAGGATTCACCCCGTGGGTGGACAGGGTGGCAATACCAAAGGTCAGTCCATCGGTGGCACGGGCCACTTCCGACATGCCAATGGAACCACCGGCACCGGCTTTGTTTTCAATGATGACCGGCTGACCCAGCAATTTGCCCAGTACATCCTGGAGGTTGCGCGGCACCATATCGGTGGAGCCTCCTGCAGGAAATGGAACAATGATGCGCAGTGGCCGCGTATCAGTTTGGGCCATAGTGATGGTGGGAACAGACATTGCGGCAACTGCTGCAACCGTGGAGAGAAAGTGGCGACGTTGCATCGTGGGGTTCTCGTGTCGGGTGGGGAGAGTCTCAAAGACTGATGCATAGAGGTTAGGAGAATTCCCTCTTGACACCAATCAAATCCTCCTATTGTTATTATTCCCTCGAGGAATAAACCAAAGTGTCCACTAGCTTACTTCCATTACGCCGTCTCACCCCGCCCGTGCATTTGTTGCGGGCTTTTTCCACCGTGGCCCGTTTTGGTGGCGTGTCACGCGCTGCGGAAGCGCTGCACCTGACGCAAAGCGCTGTCAGCAAGCAGATTCAAGAGCTTGAGAAGTGGGTGGGCGTTGAGCTGTTTGAGCGCAGTCGCAAACGCCTGTCACTGACGCCTGCTGGCGAGCGTTATGAAAAGGCTGTCCGTGCTTTGTTGTCGCAACTGGAATCAGCCACGCTGGAACTCATCACCAGCACCGACGGTGGTGGCGCACTGCATCTGTCCAGCTTGCCCACCTTTGGCGCCAGCTGGCTAATTCGGCGTTTGCCGCAGTTCCAGCAGCAGCATCCGCAGGTCACGCTGCACTTTGTGCCTTACACCCAGGGTTATGACTTTGAAAGTCCGAATCTGGACTGCTCCATTTTGTTTGGCGAAGGCCACTGGCCCGGCGCACGGGCCCACTATCTGGAGGGTCAAGATGTGGCGTTGATTGCGCCGCCCGCCAGCTTGGGCGGCCCGGTGATACGCAGCCCCCATGATGTGGCCCAGTACACACGCTTGCGCCACTTGGCGGTGCCACACGCGTGGCTCACCTGGACGCAGGCGTGGGAAGTGGAGAACCTCGATCCCTTAGCTGGTCTGCAGTTCGACCAGTTCCAGACCATCATTCAGGCCGTCACGGCGGGAATGGGGGTGGCCCTGGTTCCGCGCTGTTTGGTGGAGACGCAAATTGCCAGCGGTCTGGTGAGCGAGCCGCTGCCAGGGCACGGGGTCGTCAGCAACCTGGGCTACTGGCTGTGCTACCCCGAATCGCGGGCCAATATTCCGCCATTGGTGGCTTTTCGGCAGTGGCTGCTCAGTCAGGCGCAAGCCCAGCGCGAACCTACGGCTGCCAGCCTGGCCATGCAGCAAAAAAGCCGCAGCAAACCCCGCTCCTACAGCAGCGAAACCAGTTCCTCTAATGAGGTAGTTCGCGCACGCCCTTGAAACGCACGGAAAAGCGTGCCCCGGGCGGCTGGCGCTCCGGGTGGGCATCTTCCAGCTCCACCTCGGCCAAATGCTGGCGGGCAATTTCTTGCACGATGGGCAGCCCCAGCCCGGAACCATCGGCTTCAGTGCCTAACGCACGGTAAAATGGCTGAAACACCAGATCGCGCTCTTCCAGCGGTACTCCGGGGCCGGTGTCTTCCACCTGCAGCAGCACGACACGGCCAAAAGGGTCCGCCAGCACGCGCGCAGTCACCACTGCGGGCTGCGCTGCGCTGGAGGGGCTGTAGTTGATGGCGTTGGTCAGCAGGTTGCGCGCCAGCTCTTGCAACAAGGTGGCATTGCCCATGACCCCGACACCGGGGCTTCCGGGCTCTGCCCCCTCGTAGCCAATATCCACGTGCTTGTCCATGGCTTGCGGCAGCAGGTCTTGCACCACCTCAATGACCAACTGGGCCAAATCACAGCGCGTGCGCTGCAGGCCCATGCCGGCGGCTTCGGCCCGGGCCAGTGAGAGCAACTGGTTGACCGTGTGCGTGGCACGAATGCTGGACCGGCCGATCTGCTCCAGTGAACGCATGAGTTCTTGGGCACTGGTACCTTCGCGTTGCGCCAAATCGGCTTGCATGCGCAGCCCCGCCAACGGCGTTTTGAGTTGGTGTGCGGCATCGGCCAAAAAGCGTTTCTGCGTTGCCAGTGATTCATTCAAGCGGCGCAGCAAGTCGTTCACGGCATCCACCAGCGGCATCACCTCCATGGGCACAGCGCGCAGGTTCAGGGGCGATAAATCTTCGGGTTTTCGGGCGCGAATGCGCTCTTCCAAGCGGTGCAGTGGCTTGATGCCGCGCGCCAGCGCCAGCCACACCAGCAAGACGGCCATCGGCAAGATCACAAACTGCGGCAGCATCACGCCTTTGATGATTTCAGCGGCCAGCACGCTGCGCTTTTCGCGTGTTTCTGCCACCTGGACCAAGGCCAGGGCTTCTTCTCCGGCCAAAGGCAAGCGCACCCACAGTGCGGCCACCCGAATGTCGATGCCGCGCAAATCGTCATCGCGCAAAACGACCTGGCCCGGAGGTACTTCATAGCGCGGATGGGCTGCAGGAAAGTCGCGGTCGCCAGAAAGGTGCATGCCCTTGTTGTCCAGCACTTGGTAGAACACCAGGTCCGACTCATCAGCGCGCAGGATTTCGGTGGCCGGCAGCGGCAGGTTGAACTGGATGCGCTGGTCATCCTCCACCATGATGAGCTGGGCCAGTGCATGCGCGTTGTATTCCAGCGCCCGGTCAAAAGGCTTGTTGGCCAGCGACTGCGCCACCAGCCACGTCAGCGCCAGCCCCACGGGCCACAGCAACAGCAGTGGCGTGAGCATCCAGTCCAGAATTTCGCCGAACAGGGAGCGCTGCTCACGCTGGAAAATCTTCACGGGCCGGTTTTAAAAATAATTGGTGTTTTTAGGCTCTAGCCCTTATCCATCAAGGGCAGGTAGCTATTAATTAAGCGTTATGCATTAATTGGGAATCTTCTCAAGGCAATAGCCTAGCCCACGCACCGTGGCAATGCGAACCGGGCCGCGCTCAATCTTCTTGCGCAGGCGGTGGATGTAGACCTCAATCGCGTTGTTGCTCACCTCTTCGCCCCACTCGCACAGGCGCTCCACCAGCTGGTCTTTGCTCACCAGCCGGCCCGCACGTTGCAGCAGCACTTCCAGCAGGCCCAGCTCGCGGGCGGACAGCTCCACCATCTTGCCGTCGATGGTGGCCACGCGGCCAGCCTGGTCATACACCAGTGGCCCGTGCTTGATGGTGCTGCTGGCCCCGCCCATGCCGCGTCGCGTGAGGGCGCGCACGCGCGCTTCCAGCTCTTGCAGGCTAAACGGCTTGGCCATGTAGTCATCCGCGCCAAAGTCCAGCCCTTTGACGCGCTCTTCTACGCTGTCTGCCGCAGTGAGGATCAGCACCGGCAGCGAATCGCCCCGGCTGCGCATGCGTTTGAGCACTTCCAGCCCATGCAGGCGGGGCAGGCCCAGATCCAGAATGAGCAAGTCAAAGTGATTGCTGGTGACCAGCGCGGTATCGGCTTCTGCGCCGTTGGCCACGTGATCGACCACAGCCCCCGCGCCGCGCAAGCTGCGCAACAGGCCGTCGGCCAACACTTGATCGTCTTCCGCTATGAGGATGCGCATGGGTGGTCTCCTGATCGCGCCCTGGCTGGAGCCAGAGGCTGCGAATGTGTGCCGCCCATTCTAGAAGTCGCCATACATCGTTCTCACCCGTATTTACGTGGGTGCTGCGCCGCAGCAATGTAGTGCTTCAGGCCATATCGCCCACATCGCTGCCATAAGCCTCCAGGCCCAGCCGAACCACGGTGGCAATGTCTTCACCCACGGCGTCCACAAACTCGGCCTCTGCTTGCTGCACCGCACGCTGAAATGCCCAATGCCAGTTGATGCCGCTGTCGGTATAAATCACACGCTTGGCCCGGCGGTCGCCGGGGTCAGGTTCGCGCAGTACCAGCCCCCAGGCTTCGCATTGATCGACCAGATCGGTCATGGCCTGCTTGCTCATGCCTGCGCGCTCCGCCAGATCGGTAATGCGGTCACCTTGCAGGGAAAGATGGCGCGTAATGTGAATGTGTGCGGCCCCCACCTTGTCGCGTGCTGCCAGGTTGGACAGGGCCAGCGGGGTCTCATCGTCTTGCGCCATCAGACTGCGCACCCGTTCATCAAACCTGCGCATGGCATGGCCCATCAGGCGGCCCAGGTGGATATGCCGCCAAGCGTCATCGTAGGCAAAAGGCGTGGAATGAATAGACATAGTCAGTTTTACGAATAGTCAGGCAAGCTGAATATAAATTAGTTGCCATTGCTTATAAACTACTGTTCAAGCATCCAGCCTGTGAACAATAACAGGGGGTGCACTTGTGAAGTCCATTCCCTTTCTTTCTTCAAGGAACCCACCATGAACGCTATTACCCGCAACAACGACGCCAACAGCGAAAAATCCAAGGCCTTGGCCGCCGCTCTGGCCCAAATTGAAAAACAATTTGGCAAGGGCACCATCATGAAGCTGGGTGAAGGCGAAGTGGTGGCAGACATTCAGGTCGTCTCCACGGGCTCGCTGGGTTTGGATATTGCGCTGGGCGTAGGCGGCTTGCCGCGTGGCCGCGTGATTGAAATCTACGGCCCCGAGTCGTCCGGCAAAACCACGCTGACGCTGCAAGTGATTGCCGAAATGCAAAAGCTCGCCGGCACCTGCGCCTTCATCGACGCCGAGCACGCGCTGGACACGGCCTATGCCCAAAACCTCGGTGTGAACCTCAATGATTTGCTGATTAGCCAGCCCGACACGGGCGAACAGGCACTGGAAATTTGCGACAGCCTGGTGCGCTCAGGTGCGGTCGATCTGATCGTGATTGACTCAGTGGCCGCTTTGGTGCCCAAGGCCGAAATCGAAGGCGAAATGGGCGATTCGCTGCCCGGCCTGCAAGCGCGCTTGATGAGCCAGGCACTGCGCAAGCTGACCGCCACCATCAAAAAGACCAACTGCACCGTCATCTTCATCAACCAGATCCGCATGAAGATTGGCGTGATGTTCGGCTCGCCGGAAACTACGACGGGCGGTAATGCCCTGAAGTTCTACGCCTCGGTGCGTCTGGACATCCGCCGCACCGGCACCATCAAAAAGGGTGACAACGCCATTGGTAACGAAACCAAAGTCAAAGTGGTCAAGAACAAAGTCTCGCCCCCGTTCAAGACGGCGCAGTTCGACATCATGTTTGGCGAAGGCATCAGCCGCGAAGGCGAGGTGCTGGACATGGGCGTGGAAGCCAAAATGATTGAAAAGTCGGGCGCCTGGTATGCCTACAACGGCGAAAAAATCGGCCAGGGCCGTGACAACGCTCGGGAGTTTTTGAAAGAGAACCCGGCGCTGGCCATCGAGATCGAAAACAAAGTGCGTGAAAGCCTGGGTATCAGCCTGATTGCCGCCGGCGAAGGCAATGCACCCACCAAGCCTGCCAAGGGCAAAAAAGCGGAGAAAGCCGCTGCTCCCGCAGCAGATGAAGATGGCGTAATCGGTTAATCCATCAGGCCTTTGTTTTAGGCATAAAACGGCTGCTAGCCCTTATAGATAAAGGGCTAGCAGCTATTTTTTTGGGATGTTATGGGATTCAACAAACTCTCACTCACAGGCCGCGCGCTCAAATACTTATCCCAGCGTGAGCACTCGCGTTTGGAGCTGGAGCGCAAACTGACGCCGCACGCCGAGGAAGGTGAAGACCTGACGGCGGTGCTGGACGCGCTGGAGGCCAAGGACTTCATCAGCCCCGAGCGCGTGGCGCAGTCGGTGCTGTACCGGCGCAGCGGCAAGCTGGGCACGTCGCGCGTGCTGCACGAATTGCGCAGCAAAGGGCTGGATGATGAAGTGGTGCGCGCTGCGGCCGAGCAGCTCAAAGATACCGAACACGCCCGCGCCTGGGAGGTCTGGCAGCGCAAATTTGGCGAACCTGCAACGACCCCGCAAGAGCGCATGAAACAGATGCGCTTTCTGGCCAGCCGGGGCTTTGGCGGCGACGTGGTGAGCAAAGTGCTGCGCGGCCAAGCACCCGACGAAGCGTAAAACGTATCAGGGCTTGCGCGTTGCCCACCAGCACACCAGCGAGCCGCCTGTAATCAGCACCACACCTTGCCAAAACGGCCAACCCGGCTGCACCGACAACCACACGCTGGCCAGCAGTGCCGACAGCACCGGCGTGAAATATGAGCCCGCCGCCATCACCGCCAGATTGCCGCGCTGGATGCCGTATTCCCAGCAGCTATAGCCCAGCGCTGTGGCTGCGCCCACGGTCAACACCTGCAGCGCAACGCTCCAGCTCCACTGCATGGGCGGCACCTCCAGCGCCAGCCATTGCAGCCAGAGCAAAGCTGAAGTCAGCAACAAAAACAGCCCCACGCCGTTAAAACCGCCCCCAAACATGCGCGCCAGCACTGAATACGCGGGCCACATCATGGCCGCACCAAACGCCAAAGCGTAGGCCAGCGGGTTGGCCGCCATGTGCGCGCCCAAGTTGTGCCACCACGGGGCGGCGCTGGCTTGGTCGCCCTCCCCCATCACCAGAATCAAGCCCCACAAGCACAGCGCCACGCCGGGCCACAACCACCAGCGTGCGCGCTGCTGGCGGCAGACCACGGCCAGCACAATGGTCAGGCAGGGCCAGAGGTAATTGATCATGCCCAGCTCCAGCGATTGCGGGCGGTCGTGCGCCAGCCCAATCGCCACGGACAGGCAAATTTCGTAGAGCGCAAACAGCAAGCCACACCCCATCAGATACACCCGCGAAACCTGGCTCAACTGCGCCCGCGATGGCATGCCTTTGACCAGCAGCACCAAGGCCGCGCTGACGCTGTAGAGCACGGCAGCGCCACCCAATGCACCCAATGCCTCGGCCACCGAGCGCATCAGGCCGACAGTGCAGCTCCAGCAGAGCACCGCAACCAGGCCAATCAATGTAGCGCGGCGAATGTGTGCAGAGCGGGCGGAAGATGCAGGCATGGATGATGAAAAAAATAGCAGCTTGCCTTGGATTTAAAAGGCTTTGCTGTTGTTTATTAGCGCAAAACTAATAAGAACAACGGCCAGACGCTATGAATTATTAAGTTATGACGGTGTAAAAAAGCGGCCGCAGGGCCGCTTGTCTGCACACAAGGTGCCAGGAGTGCAAGGGCCGCAGGTTTACAGACCCAGCATCAACTGCAAGTTCTGTACCGCTGCGCCGCTGGCGCCCTTGCCCAGATTGTCCAGTCGCGCAATCAGGACCGCTTGGCGGTACTGCTCATTGGCGAAGACGCGCAGCTCCAACTGGTTGGTATTGGCCAAGGTGTCGGCAGCCAGCTTGCTGTCTTCGGTCGGCGGCAGCACCTTGACCCACTGCGCAGGCGCATTGGTCTTGGCGTAATGGCTGGCCAGTGCATCGTGCAGATCAGCGGCCTTGGGCGCGCCGGGCAGCAAGTCCAGATGCAAAGGCAATTGCACCAGCATGCCCTGGGCAAAATTGCCCACTGCGGGAATGAAGACGGGGCGGCGTGTCAGCCCGGTGTAGTGCAAGATTTCCGGAATGTGCTTGTGGCCCAGACCCAGCGCATACGCCTCATAAGGCGCAGCATTGCCAGCTTCATACGCTTCCATCATCGGGCGACCGCCGCCGGAATACCCAGACACGGAAGGCAAGCTCAAACCAAAGTCTGCCGGGATCAAGCCTGCATCGACCAGCGGGCGCAGCAAAGCAATCGCGCCGGTGGCGTAGCAGCCGGGGTTGGACACGCGCGTGGCGGTCTTCACCGCTTCCAGCTGGCCTGCGCACAGCTCTGGAAAGCCGTACACCCAGCCGGGCGCTACGCGGTGCGCGGTCGAAGCATCAATGATCTTGATGGCGCGGCCAGTCTCGGCACTGACTGCATCCACCATCGCCGTGGTTTCGCGGGCGGCATCGTCGTGCAGACACAAAATCACCAGATCCACACCGGCGATCAATGCTCGCTTGGCGGCAGGGTTTTTGCGCAACGCTGGCGCAATGCTGACCAGCTCTACGCCTGCCATACCCTGCAAGCGGTCACGAATTTGCAAACCCGTGGTACCCGCCTCGCCATCAATAAAGACTTTGGACATTTCAAGCTCCTGCGCCAGTGGCGCATCGGTGCCACAGCGTCTGTGCAGCACTATCTTCGGTAAAAACGCGGATTGTCCACTGCTTGGGCATGCCGCGCACAAATTTGGAGATATCCAGCCTCTGTCGACCACGGCGCAGATGCCTCCAACATGCTTTTCCTACGTATGGAAGTACGTAGCACCCACTTGACAAAGCGCTTTTTGGTTGCAATGCAACATGGTACATTCTTCGATTGCCATGTCATACGAGCCCGGCTCCGCATGTTTAGGCAGCAGGAAAACGGGCAATTTCTCCCTCCGTTTCAGAGAGACAAGACTCATGAAGATTCATGAATACCAAGGCAAGGAAATCTTGCGTCAATTCGGCGTGCCAGTACCCCGTGGCATTCCGGCATTCACCGTCCAAGAGGCTGTAGAGGCAGCCCAGAAGCTTGGCGGCCCAGTTTGGGTGGTGAAGGCGCAGATCCATGCCGGCGGCCGCGGTAAAGGCGGCGGCGTCAAAGTGGCAAAGACCATTGAGGATGTGAAAGCCTTGTCCGAGCAAATCCTCGGCATGCAACTGGTGACCCACCAAACTGGCCCTGAAGGCCAGAAGGTGCGCCGCCTGTACATCGAAGACGGCGCGGACATCAAAAACGAGCTGTATGTGTCTTTGGTGACCGACCGCGCGACGCAAAAGGTGGCATTGATTGCCTCCAGCGAAGGCGGTATGGACATTGAAGAAGTGGCCCATTCCACGCCCGAGAAAATCATCACCGAAATGATCGATCCGCTGGCCGGCATCACCGAAGCGCAATCGCGCAAAGTGGCGGCTGCTATCGGCTTGACAGGCGCATCGATTGACCAAGCTGTAGACATCTTCGCCAAGATCTACAAGTGCTACATGGACACCGACGCTTCGCTGGTGGAAATCAACCCGCTGAACTGCGACTCCAAGGGCAACCTGATGGCGCTGGACGCCAAGTTCAACTTTGACCCCAACGCGCTGTTCCGCCACCCAGAAATCGTGGCTTTCCGCGATCTGGACGAAGAAGACGCAGCCGAAGTCGAAGCCTCCAAGTTCGATCTGGCCTACATCTCCTTGGACGGCAACATTGGCTGCCTGGTCAATGGCGCTGGCTTGGCCATGGCCACCATGGACACCATCAAGCTGTACGGCGGCGAGCCAGCCAACTTCCTGGACGTGGGCGGCGGCGCAACGGCCGAGAAGGTGACTGAAGCCTTCAAGATCATGCTCAAGAACCCTGAAGTGACCGGCATCATGGTCAACATCTTCGGCGGCATCATGAAGTGCGACACCATCGCCAATGGCGTGGTCACCGCTTGCAAGGCCGTGAACCTGAGCGTGCCTTTGGTGGTGCGCATGAAGGGCACCAACGAACAGCTGGGCAAGCAAATCCTCAAGGATTCCGGTCTGCCCATCATCGCTGCCGACACCATGGCCGAAGCAGCGGAAAAAATCGTTGCCGCCGTCAAGTAACACGCCCCGGAGATAAAAACATGTCGATCTTTATCAACAAAGACACCAAAGTCATCACCCAGGGCATTACCGGCAAGACCGGTCAGTTCCACACTGAAAAGTGCCAGGAATACGCCAACGGCAAGAACGCCTTCGTGGCCGGTGTGAACCCCAAAAAGGCCGGCGAGCGCATTTTTGACATCCCAATCTACGGCTCCGTGCGTGACGCAGCCAAAGAAACCGGTGCCACTGTCTCCGTCATCTACGTGCCACCAGCAGGCGCAGCTGCCGCCATCTGGGAAGCCGTTGAAGCCGATCTGGATCTGGCCATCTGTATCACTGAAGGCATCCCAGTGCGTGACATGCTGGAAGTGCGCAACAAAATGCGCGCCAAGGTGGCTGCCGGCGGCAAAGAAACCCTGTTGCTGGGCCCCAACTGCCCCGGCCTGATTACACCGGACGAAATCAAGATCGGCATCATGCCCGGTCACATCCACAAAAAGGGCCGCATTGGCGTGGTCAGCCGCTCCGGCACGCTGACTTACGAAGCGGTGGCCCAGCTGACCGAACTGGGCATTGGTCAGTCGTCGGCCGTCGGCATTGGTGGTGACCCCATCAATGGCCTCAAGCACATCGACGTGATGCGCGCCTTCAACGACGATCCAGATACCGACGCCGTCATCATGATTGGCGAAATCGGTGGCCCGGACGAAGCTGAAGCCGCTGAATGGTGCAAGGCCAACATGAAGAAGCCTATCGTGGGCTTTATCGCTGGCGTCACAGCCCCCCCTGGCAAGCGCATGGGCCACGCCGGCGCGCTGATCTCGGGTGGTGCAGACACAGCCGATGCCAAGCTGGCCATCATGGAAGAGTGTGGTTTCACCATCACGCGCAACCCCTCGGAGATGGGCCGTCTGCTGCAAGGCCTGATCAAGAAGGCTTAAAGCCCTCAGACACTTTCAACCACTGCATTGCGTAGTGGTTGAAAGCACCCAGCCAGTCTGCAAAGGCTGGCTTTTTTACGTTTTGGCCTGCCTGCAACACAATTGTTAATGATCAAAAACTGAAGCGGCATGCCATTGTGAAGACTCACTTTCAGCGGGAAAATATCGTGAAACGCTTTGCGAAAAAGGGCAGATAGCTTCTTTTTGTATAGCGTTCGAGGGATGTTGTGTAATTGACAAAAAAGTCAGCCTGCATGACGCTTATCAAGCTGAAAGTGACATTTTTCGCCGTTTGCAAGGCAAACTTTCCACAACTGTGAGCTTGCTCTGCAGAACAGCGCTAGCAAACCGTTTTCAGCCTCAGGCACGCATTTTCTTTTTTTATTCCAAGGAGCTTTTTATGAAGCGTACGATGCAAAAGGGTTTCACCCTGATCGAACTGATGATCGTGGTCGCGATTATTGGTATTTTGGCGGCTGTGGCTTTGCCGGCTTATCAAGACTACACTGTGCGTTCTAGAGTTTCTGAATTGGCAATTCAAGCTTCTGCAGCCAAAGCATCAATTTCAGAATCCATCATCAATGCCGGGGTAACAACCGCATCTGGGCTGACTGCATTAGGTTCTGCTGCCTGCCGTGGAGTCACAACAATCGCATCGGCAAATGCAACGAAAAATACAAAATCACTAACCTGCTCAGTTGGCGTAATCACGGCAACTGGAACGACTGAAGCTAAAGGGGTCGCATTAACGTTTACACCAACCGCCTCTGAACGTGGCGTTTCATGGAAATGTACTACTACAAGTACAAACTTCAAATACGTTCCTTCTGAGTGCCGCCAATCGTCATAACACAGTTTAATTTTCCAGATAATGGGGCCCTTGGCCCCATTTTGTATGAGCAAAATAAAAATACTATTCTTACTCTTTGTTGTATTAAATATTGAGACTATTTTTTTGTTTTTATTTGACAGAAACGTAAAAAACTATATTCCCATAGAGAATATTTTTGCACTATCATTCCTACTTTTTACAAGGAAAAAGATATTTCACTACGGGCTATACTCATTGCTATTTTTTCTATTTTTTCTGGAGATTATCCCCAACACATTTAAAAATCTAAACAAATTAAATATTTACGACAGCCTTATTCTAATAAAAAACCTTGACAATAACTGGAAAATAATTTCCGCTATATTTTTCATTGCTGTTATCACTATTCTTATAGCAAAGACGGAGATTTTATTTAGATTAACAAAAAATATTACCCCCTCCCAACACTTATTACTACTAACTTTTATTTCAACATTATTAGTGATAGATTTCTACAAAGATGGCAAACAAAACATATTACAAAGCAGAATATTAAATTATCAAAACAGGTACCTTGATATTGAAGGACCTTTATTTTTCGACAAAACTTCAATTAGGCTTTTACCTTGGAATCACGAAACTGCTACAGATAATTTATTATCAAGCATTAATAAAAAAAAAGCGTTAGTAATTGTTGAATCATGGGGAATCCCAAAAAATAAAGAGATTATTAATAGTCAAATTGAAATTTTCAGTGAAATAAAAAATGCAAAAGTCACTTATAAGGAAATAAAATTTTCCGGAAGCACTATTCACGCAGAAATCCGAGAACTTTGTAGACTATTCCCTAATAGCACGACGATAGATAGCATCCCTAATTCGTCAGAATGCATTCCAAATTTATTAAAAAATAAAGGCTACAAAACGTTTGCTTATCATGCAGGTAATGGAGACTATTACCAGAGAAAATATTGGTATCCAGAAATTGGATTCGATCAGATTCTCTTTTTCTCAGAAGATGCAAAATTCAGAAACTGTTATAGTTGGGCTGGACATTGCGATATCGATTTAGCAGAATTATTTTTCAAAAATATAAAAAAGCATGAGAAGAGTTTTTCATATTGGATGACATTAAATTCACATGCCCCATATGACAAACGAGATATAAAAATAAGTCAAATTAATGATTGCAAGAAAGTTAATGAAGAAACAAATTCATCAATTTGCCATAACTACTTAATTATAAGAGATTTATTTTTAACAATAAAAAAAGGATTATTTGATTTAGAGGATATTGAAATTTTCATAGTGGGGGACCATCCTCCTCCATTTTTCCTTCCGTCAGACCGAGAAAGATATGGAAAAATTGATTTAGTCCCTTCAATCCATATAAAAATAAATTAAATACCTAATTGCTTTTACCACCTTTTTTGTAATTTAGCTTAATTTCATTAAAAAACATCTCTTTATCTACAGCCTTGCACATGTCATACACAGTTAGTAAAGCGATTTGCACTGCGGTCAAAGCCTCCATCTCCACCCCCGTCTTGCCATGCAACTCTACCGTCGCTTCACAGCGCACAGCATTCTCCGCAGGCAATAGCTCAAAATCCACCGCCACACGCGTTAATGCCAAGGGATGGCACAGCGGAATCAAATTGCTGGTTTGCTTGGCGGCCATAATCCCCGCAATACGTGCCACGCCCAGCACATCGCCTTTTTTGGCCGTGCCTTTCTGAATAATCTCCAGCGTCTCGGGCTTCATCACAATCTTGCCCTCAGCCACTGCCACGCGGTGCGTGGGTGCTTTGCCTCCCACATCGACCATGTGCGCTTGGCCGTGGGTGTCAAAGTGGGTCAGGCCGTCGTTGGGCAAAGGAGTGTGGCTCATGGTGCTAAAGCTTTCAAAGGTAAGCGCAGCCACCCCATGTAAAGCTGGGAACAGTGGCGCGATACGGGCATCATAAGAGTCTGCTTTTGTCTCCGATGGCTTTGTGCCTTTGTGCTCCACATGATGTTGTCCCATTCGCTTTCTGTTGCACGGTCTCTTCGATATGGCTTACTGGCTTTGGCGCTGTGCATGCCGCTGTGGCATAGCGCGCCCGTACAGGCGCAGTTGGCTTTGCCCAGTATGGGTGACGGCGCAGACATCACCACCAGCGAGGAGCGGCAGTTGGGGGATCGCATTATTCGCTCGCTCTATCGAGATCCGGACTATGTCGATGATCCGCAGTTGCAGGCTTATGTGATGCGTATCTGGGCGCCTTTGGTGCAGGCAGCCAAACAGCGCGGGGATATGTCGGAGGAGTTGAGCGAACGCTTTGCCTGGCAAATTTTGCTGGGGCGAGATCAAAGCATTAATGCGTTTGCTTTGCCAGGTGGCTATTTGGGTGTGCACTTGGGGCTGATTGCCGCAGTCTCTAGCAGCGATGAACTTGCAACAGTCTTGGCGCACGAGTTGACGCATGTGACCCAGCGGCATATCGCGCGCATGATTGGCGAGGAGAAAAAGAGCATGCCGCTTATGGTGGCAAGCCTGTTGTTAGGCGCTTTGGCGGCAAGCAAGAGCCCTGATGCCGCGAACGCGTTGATTGTGGGCGGGCAAGCTGCCGCCATACAAAATCAGCTGGGTTTCTCACGGGACATGGAGCGCGAGGCCGATCGCATTGGCTACAGCCTGCTGGCCCCTGCGGGTTTCGCCCCACAAGGCGCCGTCAGCATGTTTGAAAAGCTGCAGCAGGCCAGCCGGCTCAATGACAATGGAAGCTGGCCTTACCTGCGCAGCCATCCATTAACGACGGAGCGCATGGCAGACATGCAGGCGCGTGCACCGCAGGGCCGTCTGCAGCCGCCCAAGCCTTCCATGGAGCACACCATGATGGCCGCACGGGCGCGGGTGCTGGGGCGTCCTTCTGCGGATAAGTTGCGGGAATGGGCCAAGCAGCCCCAACAGCCAGAGTTTGCACAACGCAGTGTGCTTGAACAAGCAGGCCAATGGTATGCCTCTGCATTGAGCTACGCACAGTTGCGCGATGCAGATCGCGCCCGCCAAAGTTGGGAGGCGTTGCACGCCTTATTGAATGCACAGGGTGATGTACGGGCCCGCCAACAGGCAAAGTGGCTTCGCATGGAAATTGAATTGGCTGCAGGCAAGCCGAACGTGGCCCTGCAATGGGCGGCGACTGGCAACGATGCGGCGGGCAATACAAGGCCCGAACTTTTATTGAGCAGCCGGGCGTGGCTGGCGGCAGGGCAGGCTTCTAAAGTGTCAGACCGTCTGCAAACTTGGGTGCTGGATGACCCCCGGGATGCTGCCGCGTGGCATTTGTTGGCGCAGGCATGGCAAGCACAAGGGCATGTTTTACGCGGCTTGCGTGCAGAAGCGGAGGCGTATGTGGCGCATTACGACTATCCTGCCGCGATAGATCGATTGAAGGCAGGGCAAGATGCCGCTCGACAGGCATCTACAACGTCCGACTATATGGACGCTTCTATCATCGACACGCGGCTGCGCGAAGTGCAGTCACTTTGGCGGGAACAATCGCGCGAGCAGTGATTCGATCACCATCCCAAACAAGGCATACAGCAATCCGCCCCATACAGCGGCCCAGAAACCCGTGACGTGCAGGCCGCCTATAAGGCCAGACGCAGCCCAGAGCATAAGTCCGTTGACGACGAACAAAAACAAGCCCACGGTGAGGATCGTGACTGGCAGTGTCAACACCACCAAAATGGGGCGCACCAAGGTGTTGAGCAAACTAATCACCACCACAGCCCATAGCGCAGAGCTGTAACTTTGCACTTGCACGCCGCTATAGATGGTTGCAACCAATAGCAAAGCGCCAGCGCTGAGCAACCATTTCAACAAGATTTTCATAAAACTAAGGGCGTAGTGCACGCGGAAACGAAGGCAGGATCGCCAATTTTCAAGCCGAAAGCGTTTCGCCGAGCAGCACCGTCCACACAGCGCCCATGCTTGCCAGCAGGCTACCCAGCTTGGGCACGCTGGAAACAGCGGGAACTGCTGCAGGTTCGCTCATTTTGGGGCGGCGCAAATCCACCACTTGCACGTTGGCGCCGTACTCCGACTGGATGTCTGCCAATAGCTCTGTCAAAGGGCCTTTGGCCAAAACGGTGCTGAGTTTGCCAGCATTAGGCTGGAGCAGTGGTTCGCACCCTTGAAATAGTTTTTCTGCCCATTTGTTGCGCCAGTTTTCGCGAGAGCGGTTGCTAGCAAATTTACTCACGCGGTGGGTCACACGCGGTGCGCAGGCGACGAGGATCCAGTGGGTACGGTTCGCGCTCGGGGTTTGAGCCATGGCTTGTAGGAACGGCTGTGCGTATTGCACATCGTCTGCATACACGATGATGGTGTCCACGTTGGTCGGTCTTTCGTAATCAAAAACCATGAAAAAAGCAGCCTAACTGAGACGAGATATAGAACCGTTGGTTCCAGACCCAATCTGCAGATTGGCTGCTTTTGTCAATAAAGAAGCATGGGAGGCGCCCACGCTTCTTTATCGGATGGAATTAAGCTTTGCTGCCTTTTTTAGCTGCAACCAGCTTGCCCAGTGCCAGCACGAACAAAGCGCCGCCAACGTGAGCTACCCAGTACAAGGTGGAGGAGATCACCGGCAGGCTGTTCTCGTCCATGGTGCCAAGTTTGGGCATCCACATCCACTTGTCAGGGTTGGTAAAGACAGGGTCAGTGACCAGCATGCCGCCCGCAATCCAGCCCAGCAGCATGCCGCCGGCAACGATGATCAGGGGGAAGCGCTCCATCAATTTGATGACGAATTGCGAGCCCCAGACGATGATGGGGATAGAGATCAGCAGGCCCAAAACGATCAGGAGCATTTGGTGCTCACCCGAGCTTTGCGCGGCGCCTGCAATCGCAATCACGTTGTCTACCGACATGACCAGGTCGGCCACGATAATGGTTTTGATCGCCGCGAAAAGCTTGTCGCTGCCTTCAATGTTGTCGTGACCTTCTTCGTCCGGCGCAACCAGCTTGATACCAATCCAGACCAGCAGCAATGCACCTACGACCTTCAGGAAAGGCAATTGCAGCAGCGTCATGGCAAACGCGATCAAGATCACGCGCAAAATAATGGCGCCAGCCGTACCCCAGAGAATGCCTTTGGTGCGCTGCTCAGGTGGCAGCTTGCGACACGCCAGCGCGATCACCACCGCGTTATCACCACCCAACAAAATGTCGATGATGATGATTTGCCCGAGTGCAATCCAAAACGGGGTATGGGTTAGAAAATCCAGATCCATATAAAACCTCAGTAAGAAGCCATGCGCGCGCAGTACGGCACGGCGGTTATTTACTACGCATATTCACCTGAGGGGAAGTCTGTGTGTGCAGTCAGCAATGACCTGAACACTGTGGGAGTTCCTTGGGGTGATTATGTGTAATCAGTCGCCCAAAGGTCTTGCCCGCAATATTCATGTCCGAATATTACCTGGCAGGCCGGAAACCGAAGCTTCGTACTGACGACCTGTCAACCCGCAAAGGCTCGGCTGTATGGCGAAGCTTTGCGGGGAGCTACTCCCCTTTGAAGGGCGTAATTTGAACACAAGTCAAGGCGCTATGCATACAAAAGTGCATGTGGATTGTGCGGATGCACGCATGCCATTAGCGCTGTCTCTGGCCTAGGGCAGGGCTTTGGAGGGTAGCGTTGCGGTGCGCCTGGCTGCCTGATGCGTCACGGCTGCATGGTGGATTCGCCATGGACGCTAAAGAACGAGACCGCCTGCACCAGCTCCTCACCCTGCAAGCGCAAGCTGTTGGCTGCGGCGGCCATCTCTTCCACCAGTGCGGCATTTTGCTGGGTCGCTTGATCCATCTGGGTGACAGCTTCGCCCACTTGCGCCACACCGTTGGCCTGTTCCTGGCTGGCACTGCTAATGGCTGAGACGATGTGGTTGACCTTTTGAATCGCGGTGACGATATCGCCCATGGTGCTGCCGGCTTTTTGCACCAGCGCATTGCCTTCACCCACGCGCAAGACGCTGGCGTCAATCAGCTGTTTGATCTGCTTGGCCGCTTCTGCACTGCGCTGCGCCAAGCTACGCACTTCCCCAGCGACCACGGCAAAACCCCGGCCTTGTTCGCCTGCCCGGGCGGCTTCGACCGCAGCGTTGAGCGCCAAGATATTGGTCTGAAACGCAATGCCATCAATCACGCTGATGATTTCGGCAATCTTGTGGCTGCTGTCGTTGATGCCCTGCATGGTCTGCACCACCTGTGCCACCACGTCACCGCCTTGCACGGCCACATCGCGTGCGGAGCTGGCCAGCAAGCTCGCTTCCCGGGCGTTATCTGCGTTGTGGCGCACGGTGGCGCTGAGTTCCTCCATGGAGGCTGCGGTTTCTTCCAGCGCACTGGCTTGCTGCTCGGTACGGCCTGACAAATCCATATTGCCTTGCGCAATTTCTGCACTGGCCAAGGCCACGCTGTCGGCGCCGCTGCGCACCTGCGCCACCATAGGACGCAAACGTGCGCGCATGGCTTGCTGCGCTTGCAGTAGCTCGCCCACTTCGTTGGTGCCGGCGGCGTGGTTCGCACCACTCAAATCACCTTGTGAAACAGCCTGCGCCAGTTGCACCGCTTGGTGCAAAGGGGCAGTGATAGAGCGGATAAAAACCAATGCGAGCCACAGGGACAGCGCAATTGCCAAGGCCATCGACGCCAGGACTGTGATGAGTTGCTGGCGTTGCGCGCTTTCCTGCGCGCGCAGAGATTGGGCCAACAGGTCAGAACCGCCTGTGACCACGGCATTGACGGCTTCAATGGCACGCGTCAAGGTATCAAAAAACACGGGGGCGGCAAGTGTGAGTGTGGGGGCTTCCATCAATTGTTCGTTGGCCAGCTTCAAGCTCTGGCCAACCAGTGCCTGCATTTTTTCGACCGGTGCAGTCATTGAGGCACGCAAGCCTTCATTGAGTGCCATCGCACGCTGGAGGGAATAGCCGGTATCGCCTTGCAAATCCAGCACGCGGCGCTGCAGGGCGCGCAGTGCTCCCCGGTTTTCGGGAGGTAGTTCTCCTTGCGCAAGGAAACCCGCTCCCTGGCCGCGCAGCAGGCCCAGGTTTTCCGTCAACAACGGCGCTTGCGCCAGCACAGCTTGGATTAGTGCCTGGCTGTCGGCATGCGGCGTAAGACTGAGCTTGAAGGCATGCATTAATTCCTGGTTGAGGAGCAAGAGCTGGCTGACCAGCTGTGTGTGCTGCGCCATGCTTTGCGGTGCGGCAAGGCGGCGGCTATCGACCGCCTTTTCCAGTTCCTGCCAGCTTTGCACCATCTGCTTAAGTTGCTGCTGCAAGGCATCAGGAGCCTGTGCCTGGCGCAAGGCTTGTTGGGCCTGATTCAAATGCTGGCTGACCGCTTCTCGAATGGCAGGGCGGCGTAAAGCCATGGTGTTATCACCACCGAGCATGGCTGCAGAGGTGCCACGATGAACTTGCAGCTGCTGCACAACACTATTGACAGCCATCAACGAAGGCATGCCTTCAGCTTCTTGGCGTGCCTGACGCAGTTCACCCAGGATATCGGTGACATACAAGGTGAGTGGGATGCCAGTCATCACCAATACGATCAGGCCAAGGATAGAAATTTTGTGCGAGAGGTGAAGTCGATGGAGCCAGTGGTGCATGAAGTGCTTTCGGTGGCTGAGCGCTACAGAAGGCTGGACCACTTGAAGTTGAAAAAAGTTGCAACAACAAGTATCAACTTTAGGCATTCGCAGACCAAGGGTAATTACGCATTAGCGTGGTAACTTCGCCACGCTATTGATGCACCTCAAAAATCAGGCGCGTGCTGTTCACCGCCCCAGCTCGTGTCAAAGCTTCTCGGACAGGAGTAATGTCAGGGCCTGGCTGGACATGAAAGACGAGCGATGAGTGATACGACGTGGGATGTGATTGTGGTGGGCGCCGGTATGGCGGGTGCGTCGGTGGGCTGGCACCTGGCACAGGACGGGCAACGTGTGCTGGTGTTGGAACGTGAAAGCCAGCCCGGCTATCACACCACGGGGCGTTCTGCGGCATTGTTCGAAGAGCACTACGGCCCTCCGCAAGTGCAGGCCCTGACGCGTGCGAGCCGCGCTTTTTATGAGCACCCTCCCGCTGGTTTTGTGGAGTCAGCACTATTGCAGCCGCGCGGTGTGATGTATGTTGGCACGGCGGCGCAAAAGACGTTGCTCGATACAGCCTACGCCGTGGCGGCGCAGCACTCGCCCGACGCCCAGCGCCTGGACGGTGAGGCCTTGCGCACCATTGTGCCAGTGCTCAACGACAGCATCGTGGATGGCTTTGTGGACGAGGGCGCGCGCGATATTGATGTGCACGCCTTGCACCAAGGTTTTCTGCGCGGTTTGCGCCAGGCCGGGGGCGCGCAGTGGAGCCATGCAGAAGTCAGTGTGCTGGAGCATGACAGTGCGGCGCGCATGTGGAAAGTTACCCTGCAGGATGGGCGCCGTGTGCAAGCGACTTTCTTAGTGAATGCTGCGGGTGCGTGGGCCGACGTGATCGGCGAGCTGGCGGGGGCACGAGCCATTGGTCTGGTGCCCGCGCGCCGCAGCGCATTCACATTTTCCGCACCGCAAGACATGGATGCCACGCACTGGCCTGCCGTGATCAGTGCCGACGAAAGCTTTTATTTCAAACCCGATGCAGGACAGCTGCTGGGCTCACCAGCCAATGCTGACGCGACCTACCCACACGATGTGCAGCCCGAGGAAGAAGACATTGCCACCGGTATCTGGAACATTGAGCAAGCCACCACGCTGCAAATCCGCCGCCCTTCGCACACCTGGGCAGGGCTGCGCTCGTTTGTGGCCGATGGCGAGATGGTGATTGGCTGGGACAGCAGCTTGCCGCATTTCTTCTGGGTGGCCGCGCAAGGCGGCTATGGCATACAAAGCGCAGCAGCCTATGGCTTGCTGGCGCGCAACCTGATGCTGAACCAGCCGATTGCGCCGAGCTTGTTGGAGCAAGGTGTCAATGTCGAGGCTTTACAGCCCGCACGTTTGCAGAAATAACGTGCAACCTGTTGCGGCTCATGTGAAAAAGGCATGGAATACAGCGCTTCGCGCCATCTCCATGCCTTATTCGCAGCCCCCTATCGGGCTATAAATCCCGGGGGATTACTTGGCCGATACCACACGCACCATTTCCAGGCACTTGTTGGAGTAGCCCCACTCGTTGTCGTACCAGGCCACGATCTTCACGAAGGTGGAGTCCAGTGCCAGGCCGGCTTCGGCATCGAACACGGAAGTGCAGGTCTCGCCACGGAAGTCGGTCGCAACAACCTTGTCTTCGGTGTAACCCAGGACGCCCTTCAAGGCGCCTTGCGACTGTGCCTTCATTTCGGCGCAGATTTCGGCGTAAGTGGCTTCGCTGTTCAGCTCCACGGTCAAATCGACCACAGACACGTCCGAGGTAGGCACGCGAAACGACATGCCCGTCAGCTTCTTGTTCAGCTCAGGAATCACCACGCCCACGGCCTTGGCTGCGCCAGTGCTGGATGGAATGATGTTTTCCAGAATGCCGCGGCCGCCGCGCCAGTCTTTGTTGGACGGGCCGTCTACGGTCTTTTGCGTGGCAGTCGCTGCGTGCACCGTGGTCATCAGGCCGCGCTTAATGCCCCACTTGTCGTTCAGCACCTTGGCCACGGGAGCCAGGCAGTTGGTGGTACACGAAGCGTTGGAGATGATGTCCTGACCCGCGTAAGTCTTGCAGTTCACGCCGAAGACAAACATCGGGGTGTCATCCTTGGAAGGGGCCGACAAGATCACCTTCTTGGCACCGGCAGCAATGTGCTTGCGGGCGGTTTCGTCGGTCAGGAACAGGCCCGTGGATTCGATCACCACTTCAGCGCCCACTTCGTCCCACTTCAGATTGGCAGGGTCACGTTCCTGGGTCAGGCGAATCTTCTTGCCATTGACCACCAAGGTATTGCCTTCCACCGCAACTTCCCCGTCAAAACGGCCATGCACGCTGTCGTACTTAAGCATGTAGGCCAGGTAGTCAGGTTCCAGCAAATCGTTGATGCCCACGATTTCGATGTCAGAGAAGTTCTGCAGCGCGGAACGCAGCACGTTGCGGCCAATGCGGCCAAAGCCGTTGATACCAACCTTGATAGTCATAGTTGCCTCTTGCTATGGATAGTGGAGATGGAAAACTGAAACGAAAACTCAAAACCGTGGACTGTACGTAAAACACCCGCCGGAGCCAAGGCCGAGGCGGGTGTTTTATTGATGCATTATTTGTTGCGTTGGATCGCTTCGATCACCGTGGCGGTCACGTTTTCCGGCGTGAAACCAAAGTGCTGGAACAGCACCGGGGCGGGGGCCGATTCGCCGTAGGTGTCGATACCGACCACCGCTGCGCAACCGTACTTCCACCAGAAGTCTGTGACGCCCATTTCCACGGCAATGCGCGGCAGGTCTGCAGGCAGCACAGAAGTTTTGTACTTGACGTCTTGTTTGTCGAAAGTGGTGGTGCTGGGCATGGAGACCACACGCACGCCAATCTTTTGCGCAGCCAGCATCTTCTGTGCAGCCAAAGCCAGTTGCACTTCAGAGCCGGTGGCGATGATTACGGCTTGCGCCTTGCCCTTGACGCCCACGTCCTTGGGTTCGCTCAATACATAAGCGCCGCAGGCGATGTTGTCCAAAGCCGCTTCGGTCTTGGGCGAGTAAGCCAGGTTCTGGCGGCTCAGCAGCAAGGCGGTGGGGCGGTTCTTCTGGCTCAGTGCCACGGTCCAAGCCATCGCGGTTTCGGTGGTGTCGGCAGGGCGCCAGACATCCAGACCGGGAATGATGCGCAGGCTGGCAGCATGTTCCACCGACTGGTGGGTGGGGCCGTCTTCGCCCAGACCGATGGAGTCGTGGGTGAACACGTGAATCACGCGCTGCTTCATCAGCGCAGCCATGCGGATCGCATTGCGGCTGTAGTCCGAGAAGGTCATGAAGGTGCCGCCGTAGGGGATGTAACCACCGTGCAGCGCCACGCCGTTCATGATGGCGGCCATACCGAACTCACGCACACCGTAGTTGATGTGGCGGCCGATCTTGCCGTCTTCGGTCTTGACCACATTGCCCTTGGCATCCACGCGGAAGGCGGGGGTGGACTTGGTGTTGGTCAGGTTCGAACCGGTCAGGTCGGCCGAGCCGCCCAGCAGTTCTGGCAAAGCCGCAGTCAAACCTTCCAGCGCCAGCTGGCTGGCCTTGCGGCTGGCCACGGTGGCGGCCTGGTCGTGCGCTTCGGAGGCGATGTGCATCGCCGTTTCCAGGAAGTTGGCGGGCAATTCACCGGCCATGCGGCGCGTGAACTCAGCGGCAAGTTCTGGGAAGGCCTTGGTGTAGGCGGCAAACTTCTTGTCCCAGGCAGCTTCCAGCTTGGCGCCGTTGGCCTTGCCATCCCAATCCTTGTACACCTCGGCAGGAATGTCGAACGGTGCAGCGTTCCAGTTCAGTTCTGCGCGGGCCAGCGCGATTTCGTCGTGGCCCAGAGGCTCGCCGTGCGCCTTGGCAGTACCGGCACGGTTGGGCGAACCCTTGCCGATGCTGGTCTTGCAGCAAATCAGGGTGGGCTTGTCTTTGCTCTTCTTGGCGGCGGCAATCGCGGCGTCCACGGCGTCCACATTGTGGCCGTCCACGGCGCGGATCACGTTCCAGCCGTAGGCTTCAAAGCGGGCGGGGGTGTTGTCGGCGAACCAAGGGGTGACCTTGCCGTCGATGGAGATTTCGTTGTCGTCCCACAGGGCGATCAGCTTGTTCAGCTTCCAGGCACCAGCCAGCGAAGCGGCTTCGTGCGAGATGCCTTCCATCAGGCAACCGTCGCCCATGAAGACGAAGGTGTGGTGGTCAACGATGGCGTGCTTGGGCTGGTTGAACTCAGCGGCCAGCAACTTTTCAGCCAGGGCAAAACCGACGGCATTGGTCACGCCTTGGCCCAGCGGGCCGGTGGTGGTTTCCACACCGGGTGTCACGCCCACTTCGGGGTGGCCTGCGGTCTTGCTGTGCAGCTGGCGGAAGTTCTTGATCTCGGCCATGGGCAGGTCGTAACCGCTCAGGTGCAGCAATGCGTAGATCAGCATCGAGCCGTGGCCGTTGGACAGAATGAAACGGTCGCGGTTGGCCCACTGGGGGTTGCTGGGGTTGTGCTGCAGGTGGCGGCTCCACAGGGCAACTGCCATGTCGGCCATGCCCATGGGGGCACCGGGGTGGCCGGAGTTAGCTTGTTGCACTGCGTCCATGGCCAAAGCGCGGATTGCGTTGGCCATCATTGGGGTGTTTGCCATGGGAGGAAGGTTCCGGTGGGAATGATTCAAAAGATGGCGGGATTTTACCGATGTGGACTTTCTGCGGTTTCCATGCGATTACATAGCCCCCGCATGACCTAAAGTGTCACTTGCAGCGCATGCCTTAACGCGTTAAGAAATCCACTCTCCCATGACACCTTTCAACCTCCCCGCCATGTTGCTGGCCGCAGGCCGCGGCGAGCGCATGCGACCGCTGACCGACACCACGCCCAAACCCTTGCTGAACGTGCAAGGCAAGGCTTTGCTGGACTGGCACATGGCGGCGCTGCAGCGCGACGGCGTGCGCAGCGTGGTGGTCAACACCGCATGGCTGGGCGCGCAGATTCCGGCGCACCTGGATGCGCACTGGCCGCAGCACGGCATGCAACTGCAGTACTCGCACGAGCAAGATGATTTCGGCCATGCGCTGGAAACTGCGGGCGGTATTGCGCGTGCCCTGCCCTTGCTGGGCGAGGCCTTCTGGCTGGCCGCGGGCGATGTATTTGCACCGGACTTTGTGTTTGACAGCGCAGAGGCACAGACATTTGCCGCATCGAACGATTTGGCCCATGTGTGGCTGGTGCCCAACCCGGCGCACAACCTCAAGGGCGACTTTGGGCTGGCGGAAAGCACGCCCGGCAGCGGCACGGGCCGTGCGGTGAACTTACCGCCTGCCGATGTGGCGCGCGATCTGCGCCCGCGTTTCACCTACAGCACCATCGCCTTGCTCAAGGCAGACTTGTTCCGTGCGCCGTGGTGCGACATCGCACCGGGCAATCCGCAAGGGGTGGCCGCCCCGCTGGCACCGCTGTTGCGCCGCGCCATGGATGCCGGGCGCTGCGGGGCCACGCTCTACACCGGTCGCTGGACGGATGTGGGTACGCCCGAGCGCTTGGCGGCATTGAACACTGCAGGCAATCATTAAAAAAGGGAGCTACTTGCCGTTGATGAGCAAGCATTTCAATATGAAAACTATGTGAAATGCTTGAAAACACACGGCAAGCAGCTCATATTTCCTAGAACACGCAACGCCGTATTGGCCGCGCATTACGATGCTGGTATGACCTCTGTTTACGCACAACGCCGCGCCCGTCTGGCTGCCCAGCTGGGCGATGGCGGTATTGCCATCATTCCCACCGCCCCTGAGCGTGGCCGCAACCGCGACAACAGCCATCTGTACCGCCACGACAGTTACTTTTACTACCTGACCGGCTTTACAGAACCGAATGCGTGTCTGGTGCTCAAGGCCGATGGCAGCAGCACGCTGTTTTGCCAGCCCAAGGACCTGGAGCGCGAAATCTGGGACGGTTACCGCCTCGGCCCTGAAGCTGCTGCTGGCACGCTGGGCGTGAGCGATGCCGCCTCCATCGACGACATCGACACCCGCTTGCCGCGCCTGCTGGAAAACCAGACTACGGTCTGGTGGCCGTTTGCCACGCACGAGGGCTTGGCCGCGCGCGTGGAGGCTTGGCTACAGCAAGTGCGCAACCGCACCCGTGCGGGCGCACTGTGCCCCAGCCAGCAAGGCGATGTCTGCACGCTGCTCGATGAAATGCGCCTCATCAAAGACGCGCACGAGCTGACCATCATGCGCCGCGCCGGCCAGATCAGCGCGCAAGCCCATATCCGCGCCATGCAGCGCAGCGCCCGCATGCTGCGTGCGGGTGAAGATTGCCGCGAATACCACCTGGATGCCGAACTGCTGCACGAATTCCGCCAGGGCGGTGCCAACGGCGTGGCGTATGACTCCATCGTGGCCGCTGGCCCCAACGCCTGCGTGCTGCACTACCGGGCAGGCAACACGCCGGTGCGCGCGGGCGACCTGGTGCTGATTGATGCCGGTTGTGAGCTGGAGGGCTACGCCAGCGACATCACCCGCACCTTCCCGGTCAATGGCACGTTCACCGGGCCGCAGCGCGATTTGTATGACCTGGTGCTGGAAAGCCAGAATGCCGCAGTGGCCGCCACCAAGGCGGGCAACCGCTTTAGCGATGCGCACGACGCCACCGTGGCCGTGCTGGCGCAGGGCATGCTGGATGTGGGGCTGCTGGACAAATCCAAGTACGGCAACGCCCAAGACGTCATCGACCAGCGCGCCTACTTCCAGTTCTACATGCACCGCACCGGCCACTGGCTGGGCATGGATGTGCATGACTGCGGCAGCTATGTCGAACCCACAGAAATTACCCAAAGCACACAGACTACCGATGCTTTGACGGGCCAGGTCACCACCACCCGCCCCAGTCGCATCTTGCGCGCCGGCATGGTGACCACCATCGAGCCGGGCATTTACGTGCGCCCTGCCCCTGGTGTGCCTGAACAGTTCCATCACATCGGCATTCGCATTGAAGACGACGCCGTCGTGACCGAGTCCGGCTGTGAACTGATCACCCGCGACGTGCCTGTTGAGGCCGACGCCATTGAAGCGCTGATGCGCGATTAAAAAGAATCGAGACACCTATGGAAATGCAAGAACTCTATATCCGCCGTGCGACCAAGATCGTCGCCACCCTGGGCCCGGCATCGAGCGACCCGGAATTGCTGGCTAAGATGATCGCCACCGGCGTGAACGTGGTGCGCCTGAACTTCAGCCACGGCACCGCGCAAGACCATATTGATCGCGCCAACACCGTGCGCGCCGCCGCCCAGCGCGTGGGCCGCGAAGTGGCCATCATGGCCGACCTGCAAGGGCCCAAGATTCGCGTTGGCAAATTTGCCGAAGGCAAGGTCATGCTGGTGGATGGCGCAGCGTTTGTGCTGGATGCCTCGCGCACTGAGCTGGGTGATATCCACGGCGTGGGCCTGGATTACAAGGAACTGCCGCGCGATGTCAAAGCCGCTGACGTGCTGCTGCTCAACGATGGTTTGATCGTGCTGACGGTGACCCGCGTTTTGGGCGAGGCCGTGCACACCACCGTGACGATTGGCGGCGAGCTGTCCAATAACAAGGGCATCAACAAGCAAGGCGGTGGCCTGACTGCGCCTGCGCTGACGGCCAAGGACATGGAGGACATCAAAACCGCCATGGCGCTGGGGGCCGACTATGTGGCGGTGAGCTTTCCCAAGAACGCCACCGACATGGAAATGGCGCGCCAGCTGTGCACCGTGGCCTGCGCGGGCACCAACCACCGCCCAGGTCTGATTGCCAAGATTGAGCGCGCCGAAGCCATTCCTTTGCTGGCAGAAATCCTGCATGTCTCCGACGGCATCATGGTGGCGCGTGGCGACTTGGCGGTGGAGGTGGGCAACGCCGCCGTGCCTGCGCTGCAAAAAAAGATGATCCGCATGGCGCGCGAGATGGACAAAGTGGTCATCACCGCCACGCAAATGATGGAGAGCATGATCACCAACCCTGTGCCCACGCGTGCCGAAGTCAGCGACGTGGCCAATGCCGTGCTGGACGGCACCGATGCGGTGATGCTCAGCGCCGAAACCGCGGCCGGCCGCTATCCGCTGGAGACCATTCGCGAAATGGCCAAGATCTGCGCGGCCGCCGAAGCCGCAGAAGACCGCAGCCAAGATGGTCAGTTTGGTGACCGTGAATTCACCCGCATCGACCAGGCCATCGCTTTGGGCGCACTGTTTACCGCCAACAAGCTGGGCGCCAAAGCCATTGTGGCCATGACCGACAGCGGCTCCACCGCACTGTGGATGAGCCGCCACCGCATCCATATTCCGATCTACGCGCTGACGCCCAAGGTCAGCACCCAGCGCCGCATGGCCCTGTTTCGCAATGTGCGACCGCTGCTGATGGATACGAGTGCGGAACGCGACAAGGCGCTGGTACAGGCCGAAGGCCATCTGCGCATGCGCGGCATTGTGCAGGCGGGCGACGTCTACGCCATTACGTGTGGTGAGCCGATGGGGCAGCCCGGCGGCTCCAATATGCTGCAGATTTGCCGCGTGCAGTAAGGCCGCAGCACCCGCGCAGATAAGCATTCAGGCGATTGTCCAAGACCATCGCCTTGATGAAGCTTGCGCGGTTAAAATCCAGAGTTACCAAGCAGTTACCACTGCCCGCATTTATCTTCCAACTCTTACCGGACTTGACCCATGCCTTTGATCTCGATGCGCGAAATGCTCGACCATGCCGCTGAAAACGGCTATGGCATCCCTGCTTTTAACGTCAACAACCTGGAGCAAGTCCAGGCGGTGATGTCGGCTGCTGACGAGGTGGGCGCGCCCGTGATCTTGCAAGCCAGCGCAGGCGCCCGTAAGTACGCCGGCGAGCCTTTCATCAAGCACCTGATTCAGGCGGCTGCCGAGATGTACCCGCACATCCCCCTGGTCATGCACCAGGACCACGGCACCACGCCTGACATCTGCCAGGGCGCGCTGAATCTGGGCTTTGGCTCGGTGATGATGGATGGTTCTTTGCTGGGTGACGGTAAGACCCCTTCGTCCTTCGAATACAACGTGGATGTGACCAAGCAGGTCGTGGCCATGGCCCACGCTATTGGTGCGACGGTAGAAGGCGAGCTGGGTTGCCTGGGCAACCTGGAAACCGGCGAAGCCGGTGAAGAAGACGGCATTGGCGCAGAAGGCAAGCTGGACCACAGCCAGATGCTGACCGACCCCGAAGAAGCCGCCATCTTTGTGCGCGAAACCCAGCTCGATGCCTTGGCGATTGCCATCGGCACCAGCCATGGTGCGTACAAGTTCAGCCGCCCCCCTACCGGTGACATCCTGTCAATCCAGCGCGTCAAGGAAATCCACGCCCGCATTCCCAACACCCACTTGGTGATGCACGGTTCGTCTTCAGTACCCCAAGAGTTGCTGGCCATCATCAACCAGTACGGCGGCAAAATGAAGGAAACCTACGGCGTGCCCGTCTCGGAAATTCAGGAAGCCATCAAGCACGGCGTGCGCAAGATCAACATCGACACCGACATCCGTTTGGCGATGACCGGCGCGGTACGCAAGTTCCTGGCTGAAAACCCTGACAAGTTTGACGCCCGCGAGTGGCTCAAGCCGGCCCGTGAAGCTGCCAAACAAGTGTGCAAGGCGCGTTATCTGGAATTCGGCTGTGAAGGCCAGGGCGGCAAGATCAAGGGCTACACCCTGGAGCAAATGGCCAAGAAGTACGCAGCAGGCGAACTTTCGCAGCTGGTCAAGTGATCTACCGCCAATACTAAGCCGACTGCTGGCTTAATTTTTGCATAAAACCCGCATGGTATAGCCCAGCGGGTTTTTTTATGCTGTCAGCGCACGCACATCCGAGGCTGGTTACGCCAAAATGTTAGCTTTTGCAACAAAAACCGAGCGTGTGCTATTGCTGGTTCGGCATGTCCATATTGCATATCCTCATGCATAACCAGCTAAAAGTTGTTCACAATTGCAGCAATAAGGATTTTTTATGCCCACACACATTCTTCGTCGCACTTTAATTGCTTGCGGTGCTGCCATGCTGGCAGCCGGACCGGCCTTGGCAGATGACTCCGCGTCTTACCCGAACAAGCCTGTCACCATCGTCGTGGGTTACCCCGCAGGTGGTTCGACCGACCTGGTGGGCCGCTTGGTTGCCAATGAGATCGAAAAGCACCTGGGCCAGTCCGTCGTGGTGGAAAACCTGGGCGGTGCAGGTGGTGCGATTGGCGCGCAGAAGGTGGCCAATGCCAAACCTGACGGCTACACCTTGCTGGTGGGCGCGAACAATGAAATCGCCATTGCCAACCAGATCAACAAGGCCATCAAGTACAAGATCGCCGACTTCACACCGATTGGTGTGGTGGCTTCGCAGCCCATGGTGCTGGTCGCTTCCGCCAAGGCGGGTGTGAAGAACACACGCGAGTTCTACGACGCTGTGAAGGCCAAGCCCTCGCAGTTCAGCTATGGCTCCTCGGGCGTGGGCACGGCCCTGCACCTGGCGGGTGAAATGATGAAGGAGCAGGGCAAGATCGATATGCAGCACGTGCCTTACCGCGGTGTGCCGGCCCTGACCAATGACGTGATGGGCAACAACATCGAATACGGCATGTTTGTGCTGTCGTCCGGTCTGCCTCTGATCAAGGCCGGCAAGGTCACTGCAATTGCCACGACCGAGGCCAAGCGCTACGCCGCGACCCCCGACATTCCGGCGCTGGCAGAGCTGCCTGAGTTCAAGAATGTGGACATTAACTCCTGGTTCGCCATGATGGGCCCTGCCAACATGCCCGCCCCCCTGGTCGCCAAAATCAAGACTGCTTTGGACAAGACTATGGCTGCGCCTGAGTTCCGCAAAAAGATGCAGGACGCTGGCGCTGAGGTCATGGACAGCAAGACCGACGCGAGCCAGTACATCAACGGCGAAATTGCCAAGTACAAGAAGATCATCGACATCGCGAAGATCGAGCTGTAACCCTGAGGCTCTCGCGCCTTAGATCAGCCCGCCCAGTTCCTGCTGCGCGGGCTTTTTCAATGTCTGTGAGCTGTGCGAACTACCAAACATCGCTGCATGTATTCATGCAATGGCTATTCAACGGGACAAATAGGCCTGCAGATAGCGGCCCGTGTGGCTGGCCGGATTGGCGGCCACTTGCTCCGGGGTGCCGGTTGCGACCACTTGGCCACCCCCTGCGCCACCTTCAGGGCCCATGTCGATCAGCCAGTCCGCAGTTTTGATGACATCCAGGTTGTGCTCGATCACCACAATGGTGTTGCCTGCATCGCGCAACTGGTGCAGCACTTTGAGCAGCAGTTCCACATCGGCAAAGTGCAGGCCGGTGGTGGGCTCGTCCAAGATGTACAACGTGCGCCCCGTGTCACGTTTGGAGAGTTCCTGCGCCAGTTTCACGCGCTGGGCCTCTCCGCCCGAGAGCGTGGTGGCACTTTGGCCCAGGCGGATATAGCCCAGGCCCACGTCCATCAGCGTTTGCAGCTTGCGGTGAATGCTGGGTACGTCCTGGAAGAAGGCATGGGCTTCTTCCACCGTCATCTCCAGCACATTGGCGATGTTTTTGCCCTTCCACTGCACTTCGAGCGTTTCGCGGTTGTAGCGCTTGCCGTGGCAGATATCGCAGGGCACATAGACATCGGGCAAAAAGTGCATCTCCACTTTGATCATGCCGTCGCCCTGACAGGCTTCGCAGCGGCCACCGGCCACGTTGAAAGAAAAGCGCCCGGCCCCATAACCGCGCTCGCGCGCCATATTGGTTTCGGTAAACAGCTCGCGGATGGGCACAAACAGGCCCGTGTAGGTGGCAGGGTTGCTGCGCGGCGTGCGGCCAATGGGTGCTTGGTCAACGTTGATGACCTTGTCGAAGTGCTCCAGCCCTTCCAGCGCCTGGTGGGGTGCAGATTCTGCGCCTGCGCGATAGAGCTGGCGCGCCACTTCGGTGTACAGCGTGTCGTTCACCAAGGTCGATTTACCAGAACCCGAAACCCCCGTCACGCAGGTCAACAAGCCCACTGGCAGCTCCACCGTCACGTTTTGCAGGTTGTGTCCGCTGGCACCGACTACGCGCAAGCTTTGCAGCGCGTGGTGGTTGACCTTGTCAGCACCGGGCAACGTGGGAAAGCCCTTGGCTTTACCGCTGACCGCCTGCGCCACTTTCACCGGCAGCCAGGGCGTGCGCCGCTGGGGTATGGCAATGCTTCTGGCGCCCGTCAAATACTGGCCCGTGGGCGAATCAGGGTGGGCTTTGACCTGCTCAAAGGTGCCTTGTGCCATCACTTGGCCGCCGTGTACGCCCGCGCCGGGACCCATATCGATCAGGTAATCGGCGGCACGCATCATGTCTTCATCGTGCTCGACCACGATCACGCTGTTACCAATGTCGCGCAGGTGCTGCAGCGTGGCGATCAGGCGGTCGTTGTCGCGCTGGTGCAGGCCGATGCTGGGCTCATCAAGGACATACATCACGCCCGTCAACCCGCTGCCAATCTGGCTGGCCAGACGGATGCGCTGTGACTCACCGCCCGATAACGTGTCGGCGCTTCGGTCCAGACTCAGGTAATTGAGCCCCACGTCCAGCAAAAAGCGCAGGCGCGCGGCAATCTCCTTGACCACTTTTTCGGCGATGTCCGCCTTGTTGCCTGCCAGTTTCAGGGTCGTGAACCACTGGTGCGCCTCTGCCAGCGTGGCGTGGCTGACTTCGTAGATCGCACGGGCCTGATCGCCCTCGCCCAGGCGCACAAAGCGTGCTTCGCGGCGCAGGCGTGCGCCTTGGCAGTCGGGGCACGTGCGAATGCTGCGCAGCCGCTCCAGGTCGTCGCGCACGATTTGCGAATCTGTCTCGCGCAAGCGGCGCGCCATGTTGGGGATGACGCCTTCAAACGCGTGCTCTACCACCGTGGGATTGCCATCGCCTTCATAGGTAAAGGCGATTTTTTCAGTGCCCGAACCCCACAGCACCACACGCTGCACTTCGGCAGGCCAGCTTTCGAACGAGGTTTGCAGATCTTGGCCGTAATGCGTGGCAATACTTTGCAGCAGCGTGAAGTACGTGCTGTTGCGGCTGTCCCAGCCGTGAATCGCACCATTGGCCACGCTCACCGACGGAAAAGGAATGACTTTGGCGGGATCAAAATCATGGCTCATGCCCAAGCCATCACAGGTGGGGCAAGCGCCCATCGGGGCGTTGAAGGAGAACAAGCGCGGCTCCAGCTCTTCCAGCGAGTAGGTGCACAGCGGGCAGGCAAAGCGGCTGCTGAAGGTGTGCTCCAGGCCGCTGTCCATGTCGACCGCCAACACGCGACCACTGGAGGCTTCACCGCCAATGCGCAGCGCCGCTTCCATGCTTTCAGCCAGGCGCTGCTTCAAGTCAGCACGCACTTTGATGCGGTCAACCACCACATCAATATCGTGTTTCTGGTGTTTGTCCAGCGGTTGCAGATCGACCGCATCCACCACCTTCCCGTTGATGCGAAAGCGGATGTAGCCCTGCGCCTGCATCTGGGTAAACAGCTCGGCAAAGTCGCCCTTGCGGCTGCGCGCCACAGGGGCAATCAGCATGAGCTTGGTGCCTTCAGGCATGGCCAGCACGGCATCCACCATCTGACTGATGGTCTGGGATTGCAGCGGCAGTTGGTGCTCCGGGCAATACGGCGTGCCGGCGCGCGCAAACAGCAGGCGCAGGTAGTCGTTGATTTCGGTGATCGTGCCGACGGTGGAGCGCGGATTGTGGCTGGCGGCTTTTTGCTCAATGGCAATCGCGGGCGAGAGGCCTTCGATCAAATCGACATCCGGTTTTTCCAGCTGGCCCAAAAACTGGCGCGCATAGGCCGAAAGGCTTTCCACATAGCGCCGCTGCCCTTCGGCGTACAAGGTGTCAAACGCCAGACTGGACTTGCCCGAGCCTGATAGCCCCGTCACCACCACGAGCTGGTTGCGCGGGATGTCGATATCCAGGTTCTTCAGATTGTGCGTGCGCGCACCACGGATGCTGATGTGCGAGTGGCCCAAGACTTGGCCCAAATAGCGGCCTGTATTGTCTGGCGCGGGCATGGGCGATGGGAATGTCGAAGCTACAGTCACGTTGGTGCAGTATGCAAAGCTAAACCAGCCATCATAGAGATTTGAACCATCCCATGTTTGGCAACACCGTAGCCAATCGCAGACAATAAGGACTTGCTGGAGGCCAAGCTGCTTGGCCTCTTCTACCGCATAGCGCGGTTTTTTTATGCCGCCCACCTTGGTTTTGCCGCGTGTCTAGCCCCGATCACCCCTCTTCCCCCGCAACCTCTGGCGCTGCCGTTAACGGCAAGATGACGCCGCAAGAACTCCGTGCCAGCGGCAGCCTGGCGCTGATTTTTGCGCTGCGCATGCTGGGGCTTTTTCTGGTGCTGCCGGTCTTTGCCCTGGAAGCTGCCAAGTACCCCGGCGGAGACAATGCTGCGCTGGTCGGCTTTGCCATGGGTTTGTATGGCCTGACGCAGGCGCTGTTCCAGCTGCCGCTGGGGCTGGCGTCTGACCGCATCGGGCGCAAGCGCGTCATCGTTGCGGGCTTGGTGGTGTTTGCGCTGGGCAGTCTGGTGGCGGCGATGGCCGAGTCGCTCACCGGCTTGATGCTGGGCCGCGCCCTGCAAGGCGCGGGTGCCGTCTCCGCCGCCGTCACCGCACTGATGGCAGATTTGACCCGTGACAGCGTGCGCACCAAGTCCATGGCTTTGGTCGGAGGCTCCATTGGCCTGATGTTTGCGCTGGCGCTGGTGCTCAGCCCGTTGCTGGCTGCGTGGGTGGGCTTGTCCGGCATCTTTGGTCTGACTTGTGCATTGGCTGTGACCGGTATCGCCGTGGTGCTGTGGGTGGTGCCGTCTGAGCCCGCCCAGCAGGCCAACCAGCCACGCGGCAAGCCCAGCGAGTTGCTGCAACACCCTGATTTGCTGCGCCTGAATGCCGGCGTGTTTGTACTGCACACCGTGCAAATGGCCATGTGGGTGGCCGTGCCCGCCTTGCTGGTGAAGGCCGGGCTGGACAAGAGCACGCACTGGCAGGTGTATTTACCGGCGGTCGTCCTGTCCTTTGTCGCCATGGGCGCGCTGTTTTCCATGGAGCGCAAAGGCAAGCTGCGCGCCGCTTTGCTCGGGGCGATTGCACTGGTGTTGCTGGTGCAAATCGGGCTGGGTTTCGTCGCGCAAGTGGCAGCGCCCTCGCTGGCGCTGTTAGGCGGCTTGATGTTCGTGTTCTTCGTCGGCTTCAACGCGCTGGAAGCCAGCCAGCCGAGCCTGGTCTCGCGCATGGCGCCCGCGCATTTGCGGGGCGCCGCACTGGGCGCCTACAACACCTTGCAGTCGCTGGGCCTGTTCGCCGGCGGCTTTCTGGGCGGCGCGCTGTTCCAGTGGGGCGGCATGACGTCGCTGTTCGTCGTCACCACCTTGCTGATGCTGCTGTGGCTGGTGGTGACATGGCCGCTGCGCCCGGTAGGCCGCGCCCAGCATTGATGCAAAAGTAGAGCGCCTTGCCGTTATTTTTAAAGGACTTCAGGTACTTATGTATCTGAAGTCCTTTTTACATCAGGGCCTGTAGCTCCTTTTTTCTTACCAGCCCAGACCAATGTGCAATGGCAAATACACTGCCATACCCAGCACAATCGTGCCCAGAATGCTGCGCTGAAACCAGAAATACAGCGTCGCGCACAGCACCGCAGGCAAGCGTGCGTCCGCCAGCGTGGTGATGAGCTGGCCCTGATTCATCACCACTTCAGGGGCAATCACCGCCGCCAATGCGGCCAGCGGCGCATATTTCAAACCCCGCTTGAACCACTCGGGCAGGCGCACTTCGCGCTCGGGAATCATGAAGAAAGAGCGCGTGACCAAGGTCACCAGCGCCAGCCCAATGGTGGCCACCCAAGGCCAGATGCCGCTGATATCGGTATTCATGGCTGCTCCTTGTCACGTGCAGTGTTGCTGCGCTCAGGCAGCGGTACGACCGCGTGCTTTTCGCCCTTGGCCGGGTCAGGCGGGCGTATGGCAGCTTGCACGCGGGCACTCCGGCGCTCGGCGGTTTCCATCAGCAGGCCTGCCGTCACGGCTGCGGCAATTGCCACCAAAATGTTCATTTTCAAAGGCAGCGCAAATGTTGCCACCGCGGCGCCACAAGCCACCGCGCAAGCCAGCCAAGTGGCCTTGTCTTTGAGCATGGAATACAGCACGCCCAGCAGCGCCAGCACACCCGCAAAGCCGAGTCCCCAGTGCAGCGGAATGACATTTGCCAGCAAAATGCCGGCAATCGAAGACACCTGCCAGAACGCCCAGTTGGAGGCCGCAGCACCCCAGAAAAATGGCAGCTGCTCGGCGGTTTTCTCTGGCGTCTGGTAGCGCTGGGTGAAGGCCACAAAAATAATGTCGCCGCTGAAGTAGCCCAGCGCCATGCGGTGCGACAGGCGCAAATGACCAAAGTAAGTGCGCCACAGGCTGCTCAAAATCACAAAGCGCAAATTCACGCAGGTGGCGGTAAACCACACCACCCACAGCGGCGCGCCCACCATCAGCAAAGGCAAAATCGCCAGCTGTGCGCTGCCGGCATACACCGTCAGCGACATGAAAATAGCCAGCGGCATCGAGATTCCGGCCTTGACCATGGCCACGCCCGTGACCAGACCCCACGCACTGATGCCCAGCATGGTGCCCAGCACGGTATGAAAGCCGGTCAAAAATGCAGGGTCGCGGGCAATGCCGCAAGCGCGCTGCTGCAAGGCTTGCGTATTCATGAATTAAGCGTTTTCAGGCGAAGTCAGCACAGCGCCCGCAGCCAGCTCAAAGCCGCGCAAAAAGTCTGCCGCTGCCAAACGCTTGCCGCCCGCGCGTTGCAACTGCGTCAAACGCAGCGCCCCTTGACCGCATGCCACCAGCACGCCCTGCGCATCAGCCGCCAGCACCGTGCCGGGTACTGCAGAGTGGGCCATGCTTTCCGCTGTGGCCGTCCACAGCTTGATTACTTCGCTGCCCAGCTGCGTGGCACCACCGGGAAAGGGGTTGAAGGCACGCAGGCGGCGATCCAGTTCCACCGCAGGCAGCGTCCAGTCCATCCAGCTCTCGGCCTTTTCAATCTTGTGCGCGTAAGTCACGCCTTCGGCAGGCTGGGGCGTGCGCGTCAAATCACCACCTGCGCTCAGCTCCAGCGCTTGCACAATCATGCGGCCACCTAACTCGGCCAGCTTGTCATGCAGGCTGGCCGTGGTGTCGGCATGGTCAATGGGCAAACGCTCGATCAGGCACATGTCCCCGGTATCCAGGCCAATGTCCATGTGCATGATGGTGATGCCGGTTTCAGCATCCCCCGCCTCAATCGCACGGTGAATGGGCGCTGCACCGCGCCAGCGTGGCAGCAGTGAGCCGTGAATGTTCAGGCAACCCTTGGCAGGCAAATCCAGCACCCATTGCGGCAGGATGAGGCCATAGGCTGCCACCACCATCACGTCGGCCTGCGCCTCTAGCAAAGCTTGCTGGGCGGCGGCTGCCTCTTGCGGGTATTTGCCATCCAGGCGCAGGCTGCGCGGCTGCTCGATGCGAATGCCATGCTCCAACGCGCATTGCTTGACGGGCGAAGCCTGCAACTTCATGCCACGGCCTGCCGGGCGATCAGGCTGGGTCAGCACCAGGGGGACTTCAAAGCCAGCCTGCAACAGGCGTTCAAGGGCGACACGCGCAAACTCGGGCGTGCCAGCAAAAATGACTTTCATGGGATTTATCCGGAGCTAAGAAATCGCGGGCACCCAAAGCACCTGCGAAGGGGCCAATCAGTGGCGGTCGTCGGGCTCGTTGCGCGGCTCATCGGTGAACATGACGCGCTGCACCACGCCCTGCGGATCGATGAACACGTGCGCCAAACGGTCGATGTTATTTTCGCTAATCCGGTACGTCCAGATATCGCCGTTGAAGTTGCCTACACGCTCCACCAACGCAGGCTTGCCAAAATACTGGTGCACGGACTGGCGATCATCCACGCCGGGGCGCAAGCGGTAAAAGTGCGCTTCCTGCAGCACTTGCTCAACCCGCAACAGGCGCTGCTGCGCATCCATCACCATGTGAAACACCTGCTGACCCGCTGGCTGGCGGCTGTAGACCCAGCGCTCACCGCCCTCGGGCAGCGCCACGCGCACATGAGGCAGGCCCATGTCTTGCGCAATCTGCGCGGCAGGTGTGCCCGGTTTTTGCCATTGCGGCACGGTACAAGCGCCCAACACAGCCGCGCAGGCTGCAACCAGAGCCCAGCGCCCTCCTGTTGAAAGCACTGAGCGGGCGGGCATTAGCTGGCCGCCTTTTGCATCTTGACCATCTTGGTCTTGATGCGGTTGCGCTTGAGCGGAGAGAGGTATTCCACGAAAACCTTGCCCATCAAGTGGTCCATCTCATGCTGGATACAGATAGCCAGCATGCCCTCGGCCTCAATTTCGCGGGAGTTACCGTTTTCATCCAAGGCTTGGACCTTGACTGCCGTGGAGCGCTCTACGCCGTCATAAATGCCGGGCACTGACAGACAACCTTCTTCGCCCACCTGCTTTTCATCGCTGGCCCAGAGGATTTCAGGATTGATCAACACCAAGCGTTGGTCGCGATCTTGCGATACATCAATGACGATCAGGCGCTCATGGAAGTCCACTTGGGTGGCTGCCAGACCAATGCCTTGAGCGTCATACATGGTTTCGAACATGTCCTCAATCTGCTGGCGGATACGGTCATCAACCTGGGCAACAGGCTGAGCCACCTTGTGCAGACGAGCATCGGGATAGCAGAGGATAGGTAGTAAGGCCATGGCAAATATCAAAAATGTTGTCTCTATTTTCGCCACTTTCTGCAAACGGTGCCGCAGAACATCCTGATATTCGTTGCCCAATCAAGGCCTTGGAATGAGAATCTGCAAGGTTTTGTTAACGCAGTGCGGCTTGAGCCCGCACTTTGGAGGGAGAAGACATGAAGGCAACTGCCACCACCTGCGCTTGCGCTTGGGCAATCGGTACTGCGCTGTGGAGCAGCATGGGCTTTGCGTATGCACAGCCTCAACCCGTTACGGCCACACAACGCGCCACGGCACAGCAAGTCGCCCATCAAGGCGTGCCGCTGGCGGCACTGTCCGACAAAGCACCGGAAAGCTATACCGTGCAGCAGGGCGACACGCTGTGGCGCATCTCCGGACTGTTTCTGCGCCAGCCCTGGCTGTGGCCCGAGTTGTGGGGCATGAACCTGCAGTCGATTGCCAACCCGCACCTGATTTATCCCGGTCAGGTGCTCTACCTGGAACGCTCAAGCGGCTATGCACGGTTAAGCACCAGCCGCAACGGCAGCACAGAAACGGTGAAACTTTCGCCCCGCGTGCGCAGCGAAAGCCTGGCTGACTTGGCGTTACCCACGCTGCAAATGCATTTGATTGAGGCCTTTTTCAGTGAACCCCTGGTGTTGAGCGCGGACACGCTCAGCAGCGCCCCCCGCATTATGGGCAGCAGTGAAGAACGTGTACTGCTCGGCCAGGGTGATCGTGTGTACGCCCGAGGGTCGGAGCACGCCAGCTTGCTACGAGCGGTTGGCGAGCCCCTGCACTACCGCGTGTTGCGCCAGGCCGTGCCACTGCAAGACCCCATCACCAAGGAAATCCTTGGCTATGAGGCCCAGTATTTGGGCAAGGCGCTGCTGGAGCGCGGAGAGGCCATCGTTGAAGGAGACGATGCGCATGCAGCCTCCTACGTACCAGCCACCATGCAAATTACCCAGGCCAAAGAAGAAATTCGTGCCGGTGACCGCCTGCTGCCTGAGCCCACACGCCAATTCCACAGCTTTGTGCCCCATGCCCCGCTGGAGCCATTGCAGGCGCATGTAGCGTCGATCTACGGCAGCAATGCCGTGCGTTATGGCACCCAGCACCAAGTGGTCGCCATCAACAAAGGTGTGCAAGATGGCATGGCCCCCGGCATGGTGCTGTCGCTCATCACCAGGGGCCACAAAATGGTTGACAAGACCGATCCGCAGCGCGCCACCGTGCAGTTACCCGATGAAGACAACGGCATCGGCATGGTGTTTCGCAGTTTTGACCGCGTCTCGTACGTGCTGATCATGGACATTCAGCGCGGCGTGCAAGTCGGTGATTTGCTGGTCAATCCGCGCTAAAGCGCATCCACCATGACGCTGCCCGCCACTTCAACGCCGACGCTCGCATGGGAACACCCTGAGCTGGAGGCCTGGCTCAGGCTTTCTCTCACGCAAGGCGTCGGCAATGCTGCTGCACGGCGTTTGCTGGCCCGTTTTGGCGGTGCGCAGGCGGTGTTTGAGGAACCCGCCTCATCTTTGCAAGAGTGCGTCAGCCTGGCACAGTCGGCGCAGTTGCGCTGCCTGCCGGAGGGTTTTGCGCAGGCTCTCGCATCGACATGGCAGTGGCTGCAAACACCCACCGCCAACCTGCGCCATGACCTGATTACCCTTGGTGACCCGCGCTACCCCAGCGGCTTGCTGCAAATCGCAGACCCTCCCCTGATGCTGTATGCCGTAGGAGGCGCACAGTGGCTCAACACGCGCCAAGAACTGGTACGCTGGGAAAATAGCTTGGCCATGGTGGGCTCGCGCAACCCCACGCCACAAGGCACCGACCATGCGCGGCAATTTGCGCACAGCCTGGCCAGCAGTGGGTGGTGCATCGTCTCGGGAATGGCGTTAGGGATTGATGCTGCGGCGCACGAAGGCGCATTAGAAGCCGCCCATGCTCACGAGGGTTTGTTGACAGTCGCCGTCATTGGTACGGGCGTAGACCGCGTGTATCCGCGCCAGCACAAAGCTTTGGCCCATCAGATTGCGCAGCGTGGCTTGGTGCTCAGTGAATTCCCACTCGGAACGCCGCCCATTGCAAGCAATTTTCCCAAGCGCAATCGCATCATCTCTGGCCTGTCGCGCGGCACCTTGGTCGTCGAGGCTGCCCTGGCTTCAGGCTCGCTCATCACGGCCCGCACCGCGTCCGAGCAGGGCCGCGAGGTATTTGCGATCCCGGGCTCCATCCACGCCCCGCAGTCACGCGGCTGCCATGCACTGATCCGGCAAGGCGCCAAACTGGTGGAATGCGCCAACGACATTCTGGAAGAATTTCCGGATGGTCCCGCAGACCTCGCTGTGGCAAAGCGTGGAGCGACAGAACCGGCGACCCACCGCGCCGCTGTCACGCCGCAGCATGTGGCTGCGCCCGAACACCCGCTCCTGCAAGCCCTAGGCCACGATCCGATGGGGTTGGATGCGTTATCCGCACGCACGGGCTGGGGTGCCGCGCAACTGCAAGCGCAGCTGCTGGAGCTGGAATTGGACGGCTGGTTAACCCGACTTCCCGGCGGGCTGTTTCAGCGCTCAGCCCTCAGTTAGCGCAGGCTGGCCATGACCGCGGAGTCACCGCCGTCACGGCAAACCGCGAGCTGAAACGCGGCAATCGCAAGGGGCTAAAACGTTTTGGGGATTTTGGTATAAAAAGCCTGCAAGCCCTTACCCCATAAAGGGTTGCAGCTCATTTTTTCAAGACAAGCTGGCAGCCAGTGCTTCGTATTCAGCCACCGGAACTTCTTCCGCGCGGCGCTGGACGTCGAAAGTGCCGCTGAAGCCTTTTTCCTCCAGCCATTTGCCCAAAGTGTTGCGCAAAATTTTGCGGCGCTGGCTGAATGCGACCTGCACCAATTCTTCCAGCAGCTTGGGATTCAACTGAGCAGGTTGTTCTCGCGGCACCATCCGCACGACCGCGCTATTGACGCGCGGTGGCGGATCGAAGCTCTCTGGCGGCACAAACAGCACATTCTCCATGGCATAGCGCCACTGGAGCATGACCGACAGACGCCCGTAGTCCGAGTTGCCGGCATCGGCCACCATGCGGTCAATCACTTCTTTTTGCAGCATGAAGTGCTGGTCTTGCACCACATCGACAAAGCCCAGCAAGTGAAAGAGGATCGGCGTGGAAATGTTGTAGGGCAAGTTGCCCACTACGCGCAGCTTGGGCACCGCCAGCTCTTGCGCAACGTTGGCAAAATTGACCTTGAGCACATCCGACTCAATCACGCGCAACTGCGGCTTGGTACGCAAGCGCACGGCCAAGTCCCGGTCAAGTTCAATGACAGTGACTTCACCTGTGCGGTCGACCAAGGGTTGCGTCAGCGCCATCAAGCCAGGGCCGATCTCTACCAGAGGCTGTCCGGGCTTGGGATTGATGGCATCGACGATGGACTCAATGATGCCTTGATCGGTCAGAAAGTTTTGACCGAAGCGTTTGCGGGGAATATGTTTCACGCGAAAAGAAAACCTTATTGTGGTGGTTCGCGGTATTCCACATAGGCCTGCCCACGCAACTCTTGCAACCAGGTGGCGTGCGCCTTCTCCAGTTTTTGCTCGCGCACAATATCGCGCAGCATCTCTCGTTGCTCTCGGGGGCTCAGTGTGGTCTGGCGACGTTCCACCAATTGAATCAAATGCACGCCAAAGCGTGAAACTACGGGCTGGCTCACCTGACCGGGCTGCAGGGCGTTAAGTGCCTCTTCAAACTCCGGCACATAACGGCCAGGACCCGCCCAGCCCAAGTCACCACCCTGGGCAGCGCTACCGTCTTCTGAGTACTGGCGAGCCAGCGTTTCAAAGCTGGCACCGCCTTCAAGGCGCTTGCGCAACTCAGAAAGCTGCTGGGCGGCCTCACGCTCGCCCAATTGTGGCGAAGAGCGCAACAAAATGTGGCGTGCATGGTTTTGTGTGGCCACGGCAGGAACACCGCTGGCGCTTCTTTCCATCACTTTGAGCACGTGAAACCCTGCGGCAGAACGCACCGGTCCGACCACACCGCCTGCCGCAGTTTGACCCACAGCCTCTATGAAAAGTGCAGGGTAGCGATTGGAGGGGCGCATGCCCAAAACGGCAGGTCCAGCTTGCGAGTAGCGCTGCGCTACGGCTTCAAAATCAGCGCTGCTGCGCGCAGCTTGTACAGCTTCTTGGGCGCGTGCCTGTAACTCCTGCAACTGCGCAGGCGTCGCACGCTCCGGCACCTCGATCAGGATGTGCCCCAGATTGAGGGCTGCAGTTGCCATATCGGCAGGTGCCGCCTGACGGTTTTGTTCTGTCAAATACTGGTCAATATCTTGTTCAGTGACCTGCACACGGCCATCGACTTCACGATTTTGCAATCGCTGCATCAGCAATTGATTGCGAATGTCTTCGCGGAAAATGGCTTCGTCGATGCCTTGCTTAGCCATTTCTCGCTGCATTCCTTGCGGATCCAGCCCATTTTGGCGGGCCAGATTCTGAATGGCCTGGTCAACCGCGTAATCATCGACTCGAATGCCACTGTCCTTGGCCGCTTGGATTTGCGCCTTTTCGACGATCAGGCGCTCCAGCACTTCAGCCATGACTTGGTCACCACTGGGCAGTTTCTGCACGCCCTGCCCCTTCATGCTTTCCTGGATGCGAAGAATGCGGGCCCGTATTTCGTTATTGGTCACCGGTTCGGAATTGACTACCGCCACAATGTAGTCGGCAGAGCGCATGCCCTGTGCCTGCACCATCCCTGTTGATAAAGCGGCAGCACAGACAAGTCCCAGAACAAAATGGCGTGGCATAGAGATCAAATGACGCATGGTGATTAGTCGTAATTGCTAAATCGACTCGGTACTGAGCCAGAACGGCCGCGCAAAGGGCGATAACCGGGGACATATTCTTGAAGGCTTTTCAACGGATCTGCGCCAAGGCTCAGACGCGAAAATCCTACGAACTCCAGCTGGAAAAGCAGCTTGGTTTGGGCTTCCGTGCGGCTATTTTGCACACGCTCCACCACCACGCGGCCAATCCAGCAGCAGCTGTCGTATTCAAAACCGACAATGGCATCTACGAGCTTTTTGTCATACATGCTGTAGTTCAAGCGACCTACGCTGTACCAACGGCCACCACCGGCTGCCTCTCCGAAAACATTTTTGCGCCCGTTGTTCAGCGGCCATTGCCAGCCAAAATCGACCTGCTCACTGCCCTGGTTGACCAGTTGCAGGCTGTTTTCGCGCTGATAACGGTAGGCAGCGCTCAAGGTTTTATAAGGGCCGGGGGTGTACCGGCCGCTGATCGATGAACGTGTGGGGCGCTGAATATCGCGGTTGTACTGCACCAAGGCATCCGTGCTCCAGCGTGAATTCCAAGTGACACCCCCGCCGACCAAGATATCTGACCAGCCTTTGGTGCCCAAAGTGTCATAACCCAGGCCCACACGTTGGTCGGCAAAACGCAGGCGCTGTGCAATGCCTAAACGTGCCACTTCCGCACCATCAGCGGCATCCAAATAGCGGGTGGTCAGGCCCACCGTCAACATATTGTTGTCCGCGATGCGGTCACGCCCGGTATAGCTGTTTTCGCTGTAAATAGAGCCAAAGTTAAAGTCTGCCAGCGCGGTGTCGTACAGCGGCAGCATGCTCTGGTTACGGTAGGGCGTATAGGTATAGAAAGCGCGCGGCTCTAGAGTTTGAAGGTAATTGCGCGACAAGAACGAGCTGTCTCGTTCAAACACCAGACCACTGTCCAAACTCACCGTCGGAATCGCCAGCGACTTACTTTTGGGGCGCAGCGGCGAAGCGTTATCGAACTGATAGTTGCTTGTTTGCAGCTGCACCTTGGGCGTAATAAAACCACCTGACAACGCATGCGGCTTGGCCACCTGCACCAAGCCAAAGCTGCGCTGGGCGTTGTTAGGGTTTTGAACGCCATCCCAAGTTCTCGCCGTAAAGCGCGTGGTTTCCCCGAGCAAGTTGACATCCCAGCCTTTGGTGGCCCACTCGTCCGTGTTGTAGCGCCATTGCACTTGGGGCATGCGGTTAAAGGGCGGGGCGATGATGGCATCCAGGTCTTGCAGCACCTGCCAGCGTTCCACCAACACGTTCACGCTGTGTTTGCCAGATGCCCAGGAAAGATTGCCATTACTGCTGAGCAAACGCTCCTCGGTGCTGGCAAAAGCTTCTTTCTTGCCAGGCATGCTGTTGAAGTCGCGCCAGTAGTTGTCATCGCTCACCCGGGTCAGATTCCAATTCAAGCCCAATCGACCGACCGGAGAATTCAGCGACGTTGCATGTTTCCAGTTATAGCCCCAACGGTCACGGTCGCGCAGTTTGTCGTTGGCCATGTATTCCATATCCAAAACGCCTGCGTAGTTGGGCTCCAGATAACGGAATTCGGTGCCCAGGCTCAAGCCGCGTTTGCTCATGAGGGTGGGCGTAATGGTGGCATCGCGATTGGGCGCTATGTTCCAGTAGTAGGGCTGGCTGTATTCCACGCCGCTGACACTGTCCACACCAATGGTGGGCGGCAGCAAGCCTGATTTGCGACGATCAGACAACGGAAAACTCAGTGCGGGCACCGGCAAAATCGGCACACCCTTGAACTCCAGGCTACCGCCGTAAGCTACGCCGACGTCGGTGGCGCGATCTAGCTCAATGCGCTGGGCGCGCAGCATCCAGTCAGGCTCCCAGCTCGCATCATCGTCGCGCAAACACGTGGTGTAGGTGGCCTGATAGACCACGCTATTGTCTCGGTCGATGAATTCCACGCGCTCCGCGTCACCGTGGCCCTGGGTTTCCAGAAACTGGTAAGTAGCCTGGGTGAAATCACCTTGAAAGGCATCGACCTGCAGTTGCAGGGCCGTGCCTTGAAAAATATTGCCACCGCGGTTGATGTGTACGTTGCCTTGGGCATGAACCGTATCGTCTGCCACGTCGTACTGCATACGGTCAGCGCGCAGCACGGTATCGCCCCGGCGCAGCTCAGCGCCGCCCTCTAACGTGGATTGAATGTCTGCTTGGCCCGAGATCTGCTCGGCCTTGATGTAGGACGGCAATTGATTGCGCAGCGCAGGATCCAGCGTTTCTTGCAGCTGCGTACTGGACTTGAGCTGGGGGGCTGGCAGTGGCGCATCCCAGAGACTGGGCGTGCTGCCACTGTCTTGCGCAGCCGCAGGCAAAGCGGCGGACCAAGCCAGTGCCAAAGCAGCGGCCAAGGGTGTCCAGCGGACGACCGTGGACACCGCAAGGCGCTGTGGTGAGGGCAGGGCAAAAGAGTGCAGGCTTACAGGCACATTCAGTCAGGGCGGGAGATTGAAGGGCTGGCACCAAGGGGTTCTCGGGCCGTTTGTAGAATGGGATTATCCATGAGCGATCCCATCATCCCTACATCTCTTGTTTTTTGGGCAGATTTCGCCCGCAAAACGCTGTTTGAACAATGGCTTTCCGAGCAAGCGCCGCGCCACGCACTGCGTGTGGAGAGCCTGCGCCCTGCCTCGGCCGACGCCAGTTTTCGGCGCTATCTGCGCATCGATACCCACGATGGTGCCGGCCGCATCATCATGGATGCGCCACCGGATAAAGAAAACTGCGATGCCTTTGTTCAGGTGCAAGCCTTGATGGCGCAGGCCGATCTGCCAGTTCCCCACGTGTTCGATTGGGACAAGGCCAACGGTTTTATGCTGCTCAGCGACGTGGGCCAGCGCACGCTGATCGAAATTCTGAACCCGGCCAAGCCGCGCGATGCCGAGCCTTGGTACCGCGAGGCTTCGGATTTGCTGCTGCGCTGGCAATTGGCCTCCAAACCCGGTGTGCTGCCTGCGTATGACGAAGCCTTGCTGCGCCGCGAGTTGCAATTGTTTCCAGATTGGTACATTGGCGAGCACCGCCAAAAGACGCTGACAGACTCTCAGCAGGCGGTGTTCAGCAAAGCGTTTGACAGCATCGTGGCGCACAACCTGTCGGCGCCCAGTGTCTATGTTCACCGCGACTACATGGCGCGCAACCTGATGCTGCCGATGCAGCCCGGCGGGGGGCTATCGATCCTGGACTTCCAGGATGCCGTCTATGGCCCCATCACCTATGACATTGCCAGCTTGCTGCGCGATGCGTTTTTGACCTGGGAAGAAGATTTCACCATTGACGTCACCGTGCGCTACTGGGAAAAGGCGCGCAAGGCCGGCTTGGTGGGCGCAACCAGCCAGAGCGGCTGGGGCGATGACTTTGGTGAGTTCTACCGCGCCGTCGAATGGATGGGGCTGCAGCGTCACCTGAAGGTGGCAGGCATTTTTGCGCGCCTGACGCTGCGCGACGGTAAACCCAAATATCTGGCCGATACGCCGCGCTTTATCCACTACATCCGTTCGACCTGTGACCGCTATCGCCAGCTGGGCCCGCTGCTCAAGGTGATTGACGAGATTGAGAACATCCAGCCGCAAGTCGGCTACGCCTACGGGCGCATGTAAAACCATAGCTGCCTGCCCTTGATTGAACTCGTTTTCGATATGAAAAGTATCTGAAAATTAGGTTTGGCAAGGGCAGGCAGCTTCTTTTTTTGAGGCTCTCATGCCCCGTTTCCATTGCCCTGTGCCCTTGAGCGCCCGGTTTGAGATTGATCTTCCCGCCGGTGCCGCACGCCACGTTCAAGTGCTGCGCATGCAGCCGGGCGACACCATTACGCTGTTTGACGGCGCACAAGATGGCGCAGGCGGCGAATGGCAAGCCACCATCTTGCGCATGGGCCGCAGCGATGTGCAGGTGCGCGTGGACAGCCACACCGCCACCGAGCGCGAAAACATCCGCCCGGTACACCTGCTGGCTGGCATTACCGCCAACGAGCGCATGGACTGGCTGGTCGAAAAAGCTACGGAACTGGGCGTCACCAGCATCACCCCGCTGCTGGCCGAGCGCAGCGTGCTCAAACTCAAAGGCGAGCGCGGTGACAAAAAGCGTGCGCATTGGCAAGCCGTGGCCGTTGCTGCGTGCGAGCAGTCGGGCCGCAACCGGGTGCCCGTGATTCACGAAGCGCTGAGCCTGGCCCAATGGCTGCACCAGCAATCGCCCGATGAAGACGCCGTGCGCGCGGTTTTGTCGCTGGCCGAAGGCACGCAGCCCCTGCAGCAGGTGCTGACCGCGCCCGCGCAAGCGGTGTACTTTCTTTCCGGCCCGGAAGGCGGCCTGACAGCGCAGGAAGAAAGCCTGGCGCGCGCCCAGGGGTTTGCGCCGGTCACGCTGGGCCCCCGCGTACTGCGGGCCGAAACCGCGCCACTAGCAGCATTGGTGCTAGCTACGCTGTAAGCCATCTTCTCCACACTGCAACAAAGCCGACCAATGGTCGGCTTTGTTGTCTGAACGACAGTAATTGCATGCCCTCGGTAAAAACCCACCTAGAGATCTGCGGCTGACCGCAAAAAATGGATGTAACCAAAATTTACGAAGTTACCTTCTGTCGAGCATATTCCCATGAGGAACATCGCTTTCAAGCATTTTCTAACTCGCACCTCCAACCTGCTTTTTTCCAATAACGCGGCATTGCGCAACCGCGCCAGCATGTCCTGGCTGGCAGTGGGCTTGATGGCCATCAGTAGCCTGGTCATGTACTCGGTGGCACACACCGGCCTTGCTTCACGCTCCGCCGTGCTGGTCTGGTCTGCGGTGGCGCTCAGCGGTTCGGGATTGATGGCACTGCTGGTGCGCAGCGGCTGGACTGCCGGATGGCGCGACCCGGCGCTGGCACTGCCGCAAATCATCTGGGCCGTCACCATGAGTGCCTTTGCCTATGTGATTGCGGGCAGCGCCAAAGGTGTGGTGCCGGGCTCCGTGGCCATCGCGCTGTTGTTTGCTGGGCTGAACTTGCGCGCCAAACAGATCATTGTGTTGTCGTTCTATGCAGTCGGCGTGTATGCCGTGGCCATGCTGTTTGCGTTTCGCGAGCAACCCGCTGAGGGCCGTCAGCTAGAGCTCATTTACGGTCTGGTCATGTTCAACATGCTGCTGGGCAGCATGTTTTTGAGTCTGCGCCTGCACCAGCTTCGCAAACGCCTGCATGTGCAGCGCAAGGAACTGATCGCAGCACTGGCGGCCAACAAGGAGCTGGCCTCGCGCGATCCGCTGACCGGCCTGCTCAATCGCCGGCACATGCTCGAACTCATGCAGCTGGAGCAACGCCGCTGTCTGCGCGGCGTGCGCACCATGCTGCTGGTGCAGATGGACCTGGACCACTTCAAAAGCATCAACGACACCTACGGCCACAGCGTGGGCGATCAGGCGCTGAAAAAATTTGCCGATGTGGTGCGCAGCAATATCCGCAGCTCCGACGTGCTGTGCCGCTGGGGTGGTGAGGAATTTGTGCTGCTGCTCAGCGATGCCAGCGTCGACGGCGCCATGCAAACGCTCCATCGCGTGCGCGTAGCGGTGTCGGCGGCGCAGATTGACGCATCCGTGCCTGATTTGCGTTTGACCGTCTCCATAGGAATGGCCGAACACATTCCCGGCGAATTGATTGACACCACGCTGGATCGCGCCGATCAGGCCTTGTATTGCGCCAAACGTGGCGGGCGCAACCAAGTGGTACAGGCGCAGCGCCCACTGCCTGAAAGCGGCCAGCACGACCTGATGCCAGCAGCCGCATACTCCTGATTTCTAAGCACAATGCCCTGGTCAACCAACGCTTTGGAAGACATTCATAGCTGAAAACAAGAAAGCGCCTCGGCAAGGTGCTTTTTTTTAGGAGCGTAGAGCTATGGGCTGACGGTTTCTGCGGCAACGGGCATGGCCGCAATCACCTGGGCCACGGCTGCTGTCAGCTTTTTGGCATACGGCACATGCAGAAATTCATTGGGGCCATGGGCATTGCTCTTGGGGCCCAGCACACCGCAGACCATCATTTGCGCCTTGGGGAAACCCTGGCTGAGCAAATTCATCAGCGGAATGGTGCCGCCTTGGCCGATGTAGCCGCAGTCTTCGCCAAAATGCGCGCGACTGGCACTGTTGAGCGCGCTTTCAAACCAGTTAGTCATGGCGGGCGCGTTCCAGCCGCTGGAGCTGGACAGCCCTTCCCACGTCACTTTGGCTTGGTAAGGTGCGTTGTCTTCCAGCAGGCGTTTCATCTCTTGCACGCAAGTGGCGGCATCGACCAGGGGCGGCAAACGCAGGCTGAGTTTGAACGCCGTGTACGGGCGCAGCACGTTGCCGGCATTTTGCAAAGACGGAAAGCCTTCGGCGCCGGTAACGGACAAAGTGGGCTCCCAGGTGCGTTTGAGCAGCGCCTGCACCGGATCGGTGGTGGTGGGCAGCGAAACCAGCGAGGAGCCCCCGCAGTCGTGGTGCGCCCACGGAAAGCGCTGGTAGGTTGCATCGCCCAAGATGGCCGCGGTGGCCTGGGCCTGGAGCAAGCGCTCCGCAGGCACATCGCAGTGAAAGCTGGCGGGCAGCATGCGGCCTGTGGCGCTGTCTTCCAAGCGATCCAGCACCTGGCGCATGATGCGAAACGACGAAGGTACGACACCCGAGGCATCGCCCGAGTGCACGCCTTCGGTCAAAATTTCCACTTTCAACGTGCCGCTGGCCATACCGCGCAGGCTGGTCGTCAGCCACAACTGGTCGTAGTTGCCCGCGCCACTGTCCAGGCAAATCACCAGCTCCACAGCGCCCAGGCGGGGGCGCAATGCGTCGATATAAGGCAGCAAGTCTGCCGAACCGCTTTCTTCCGCCGTTTCAATGATGCCCACGATGCGCGGGTGCGCCACGTTCTGGCTTTTCAGCGCCTGCACCGCTGCAATGCTGGCGTACACAGCGTAGCCGTCGTCAGCACCGCCGCGGCCATACAGCTTGCCGTCTTCGTATTTGGGCGTCCACGGCCCCAGATCGCTGCGCCAGCCTTCAAACTCAGGCTGCTTATCGAGGTGGCCATACATCAGCACGGTGGGGCTGCTGGCTAAATTGGAATTGGGCTGGGTGCCTTCCACCTCAAAAAACAAGATGGGAGTGCGACCATCCATGCGCACGATTTCCAGTTTCAGGCCTTGCACCTTCTGGGCTTCCACCCATGCTGCTGCATTGCGCAGCACGGTGTCCAAAAGGCCTTGTTCCGCCCAGTCCGGCGCGAACATCGGCGACTTGGCCGGAATGGCAATGTAGTCCTTGAGCTGGCCAACAATATCGTTGTCCCACTTCTGGCTGACTTGATCGAGGACTTGGGTGGTATTCAAAGCGTTGGCGGGTATGCGTGCGTTCATGCGGGGCTCCTGTGGCTGCAGCGGCTATGGAGCTGCATTGTGCGCCAATGAAAAAGCCCGGACAGCGTATTGCGCTGTACCGGGCTTGCAAGATGCACTACCACCGGAAGCTGGAGGCTAGAGCCGCAGCATGGAGTCGGCCTGCTCCTCGGGCAACTTGAAAACGGCCACAGAGGACTCCAGCTGGTTGGCCTGCACACGCATGCTTTGCGAGGCAGAGGTGGACTCTTCCACCAAGGCCGCGTTTTGCTGCGTCATTTGGTCCAGCTCTGCCACATCCTGGTTCACCAGCGCAATGCTTTGCGCCTGCTCGCTGGAGGCTGCAGCAATGTCGCCAATGATGTCACCCATGCGCTGCACTGAGCGGACGATGTCGTCCATGGTCTGCCCGGCATCCTCAACCAGACGGGCCCCAGACTCCGCCTTGCTGACCGAGGTGTTAATCAGCAGCTTGATCTCCTTGGCCGCCTCGGCACTGCGCTGCGCCAGATTGCGTACTTCACTGGCCACCACGGCAAAGCCACGGCCCTGCTCGCCAGCGCGTGCAGCTTCCACGGCAGCATTGAGCGCCAGGATATTGGTCTGAAAGGCAATGCCGTCAATCACGCCAATGATGTCGCCAATCTTGCGGCTACTGTCGTTAATTTCACCCATGGTGGATACCACCTGGCCCACCAAATGACCACCACGAGAAGCCACATCGACCGCCGAAGCCGAGAGCTGGTGCGCCTGCGATGCAGCATCGGCGGACTGCCGTACACCATGGGTCACTTGTTCTACGCTCTGGGCCGTGCGAGCCAGGCGCTCGGCCGTGCTTTCTGTGCGTTCCGACAAATCCTGGTTGCCTTGGGCAATCTGGCTGCTGGCACTGGCAATGCTGTGGGCAGCGGTACTGACCTGGCGCAGCATCTGCACATAGCGCTGGCGCATGCTTTCAATCTCACGCACCAAGTCGCCGACTTCATCACGCCGGGGACTGCTGAAGGGCTGGGTGAGATCACCCCGCGAAACGCGGGTGATGGTCTGCGTAAGCTCACGCAAAGGCCGACTGACACCGCTGTGCAGCGTCCAGAACAGCCCCCCGGCCAGCGCCAGCAAGGCCAGCCCCATGGCACCCCACACCGCCCACAAGGCGCGGCGCTGACTGGCCATGGCTTCCTGATCGGATACCTCGCTGATCACCCACCAGCCTTCTTGGGTTTTGCGCATCACCGACCAAGGTTGCGCCCCCTGATTGGGCAGCAGCGGCATGACTTCCTCTGCGAAACCATCGCTGTTGTTGCTCAAAACCTGTAGAAACTCTCGGGCCTGTGGAAAGACTTCCAGCACTTTTTTGCCGCTGTGCTGGGCATGTGCCACGAAGGTGGCGCTCTCCCAGCTATGGGCAGGGTCAATCACCATGGAGCCCCCATGCTCAAACAAGCGCATATTGGCCACTTGCTGCTGCATGCCCTCCTGGAAGGCCGTCAGATCCGTTCCAACAAACAAAATCCCGACGGTCTGGCCTGCGGAATCTCTGACGGGTTCATAGCGCGTCATATACGGCTTGCCAAACAGATTGGCACGCCCGGTGTAAGTCTTGCCGCTGCGAATCAGTTGGTAGGCCGGATGATTGCGGTCCAGCAAGGTGTTCATGACACGCTCGCCTTCCAAGTTACGCAGCGAGGTGGCGATTCGCTGGAAATCATCCCCTTTGCGCGCAAAGATGGTGGCCACGCCGCCTGTGTCTTCACTGAACCGGTCCACCACGGAAAAGTCGTCATTGAGCGCAATACCGTCGGAATACAGCAGGCCCATTGAATCTTCGAGATCCATCGTGCCGCTGAAGTAACGCGCAAAAGCTTGGGAAGAGCGCTCCACCATGCGACGGTTGGCCTGCTCGACCGTATCAATCGACGCGACCAGCCCGACGGTGGCATGGGTGACGCTGCCGACCAACTGGCTGCGTGTCGCTTGCGTGGTGATGTAGGCAACCGCCAAACTCAATGCCAGGAGAACCACGGCCATCATCGCAATGCCGATGGCGGTCACCCGCCGAGCCACTGAGCGGGCGTTTGAAGATGTTGAACGAATGGCGCTGGAAACGCCCACAGAAGGGGTCATCATTAAATTTATGGAAGAAGAAGGCGGGTAGCGAAAAGCGCATGCAAACCGCGCATTTTGTAACACAAAGTCAGTGAAGACTTTCCAGCCAGAGCCCGGGCACTCAAGGCATGGGGTCAAGGCATGCACCAGGCTGGCCCCATTCCATGCTCATCACCAAGACTGTGCCTGCAGCCAGTGGTTGAGCATGTACTGTGCATAACGCCCTGCCACGGCGCTAACAAACGCCGGAAAATCTACGTGAGCGTTGTCATCTGCCCGATCAGAAATGGTGCGCACCGCCGCAAAGGGCACGCCGTAGTCAGCACAGACTTGGGCGATGGCGGCACCCTCCATCTCTACCGCCAGCGCTTGGTACTGGGCAGCCTGCAACTCGCTGCGCAGCAAGGCACTGTGCTGGGCGGACACCATAAATTGATCCCCACTCACCAGCAGGCCTGCATGCGCTTGAGGGCGGTGGCCGCCCAGCAAAGGCTCTTGCCAGTGCGCTGCGGCATCTACACAGGCTTGTGCAGACTGCTGAAGGGCTTGGGTCATGGCTGGATTGCAAGCAAACAAGGGGCTGTCGTAGCCCGGCACTTGCCAACGCTCAAACAAAGGGCGCGCGTCCATGTCGTGCTGCAGGAATTGCTGGGCCACCACCACGTCGCCCACCCTTACCTGCTCTCCCAACCCACCCGCAACGCCGGTGAACACCAAACGCTGCGCACCAAAGCGCTCAATCAAAGCCGTCGTAGCCGTAGCTGCCGCCACTTTGCCAATGCCAGACAACGCCAGCACCACGTCATGGCCATGCAGCTTGCCTCGCGTAAATTGGCGTCCAGCGTGCTGAATCTGACGCGGTTGTGTGAGCGCCTGGCTCAAGCCTTGCTGTTCTTCGGGAAGGGCGCTCAAGATCGCAATCGACATACGGGACAAAGTGAAAGAAACATAAAAAACGGCCCCGAAAGGGCCGTTGCTTGAATGGGCACTGAACTGCGCCAGTGCCCGAAGTGTACGCGCAGCTTAATCAGCGCAATTCGCGGCGCAAAATTTTGCCCACCGGGGTTTTGGGCAGCTCGGTACGGAATTCGATCACGCGGGGTTGCTTGTAGCCCGTGAGGTTCTCCCGGCAGAAATCGCGAATCTTTTGCTCGGTCAGGCTCTCGTCACTCTTGACCACCACCAGCTTGACCGCCTCTCCGGTTTTTTCATCCGGGATACCTACCACGGCGCATTCCATCACGCCAGGGCACATGGCAACCACTTCTTCGACTTCATTGGGGTAAACGTTAAAACCGCTGACCAGCACCATGTCTTTCTTGCGATCGACAATTTTGAAGAACCCGCGCGCATCCATCGTGCCAATGTCGCCGGTCAGGAAGTAGCCATCCGCCGTAGTGACTTTGGCGGTCTCATCGGGGCGCTGCCAGTAACCGGCCATGACTTGGGGGCCTTTGACCGCGATTTCGCCCGTCTTGCCCAGCTCAGTGACGGTTTGGCCGTCTTCGCCCACCAGCTTGACATAGGTGCTGGGGCTGGGAACGCCGATGGAGCCAGTGAATTCCTTGGCGGTGACAGGGTTGCAGCTCACGACCGGGCTGGTTTCCGACAAACCATAGCCCTCCACGATGGGGCAACCCGTTTTTTCCAGCCACAGCTTGGCCACAGCGCCTTGTACGGCCATGCCACCACCGACCGAAACTTTCAGCGAACTCCAGTCCACCGTATTGAAATCTGCATGGTGCGCCAAGCCATTGAACAAGGTATTGACCGCCGGGAAGCTGTGGAACTTGTGCTTCGACAGCTCCTTGAGGGTGCCGGCCAAATCACGCGGATTCGGGATCAAGATATTTTTGCCGCCGGTGTGCATGGACAGCATCATGTTCACGGTAAAAGCAAAGATGTGGTACAGCGGCAGCGCACAGACGCTGGTCAACTGCTCCCCACTTTGGCGTACCTCTTGCACCACCGGGTTGAACCAGGCTTCACACTGCAAGGTGTTGGCAATGATGTTGCGGTGCAGCAGCACAGCACCCTTGCTGACGCCTGTCGTACCTCCGGTGTACTGCAGGACGGCCACATCGTCCGGCCCAATTTCATGGCGCTGAAATTGGCCACCCTTGCCCTTGGCCAAAGCATCTTTGTAACGTACCGCTGTCGGCAGCTGATAGCCGGGCACCATCTTTTTCACGTTGCGCACCACATAGTTCACCAGGGTGCCTTTGAGCAGCCCCAGTTCATCACCCATGGCGCACAGCACCACGTGCTGGACTTGCGTCTTGGCAATGCATTGCTGCAAGGTGGATGCGAAATTTTCAATGATGACAATGGCCTTGGAGCCAGAATCTTTGAGTTGGTGCTCCAGCTCCCGCGCGGTATAGAGCGGGTTGACGTTCACCACCACAAAACCGGCGCGCAAGATGGCAGCCACAGCCACGGGATACTGCGGCACGTTGGGCATCATGATGGCCACGCGGTCGCCCCGTTGCAGGCCCAGCGACTGCAAGTAAGCCGCGAACAACTGGCTTTGCTGGTCAATATCGGCAAAGCTTAAATCTTTGCCCATGAATGAATAGGCAGCGCGTGGTGCATAGGCTTTGAAAGCCTGCTCCATTAAATCCACCAGGGAGTGGTAACTGCTGGGCTCAATATCCGCTGGTACACCTTGGGGATACGCTGCCAACCATGGACGCTCACTCATGCTTTTGTCTCCGCTTATTAGTCGTTGTCAGTCCGGTCTATCGCGTCCTTAACGTCAGTGAAGGCTGCGATAGACCCCCTGATAAAGGCCTCTTTGTAAGAATTGTGGAGGGCGCTCTCTGAGCGAGGGACTCGGTAAACCCTAGGATTGGCGCCTGCGTAGCAAAAAAAAGAACGACAGTGCGTTTTTTTGCTACGCCCGCTGATACAAAGCAAAAGCAAAGCTGGAAACGAGCACAAAAAAACCCATGTTGCAGTCACAACATGGGTGCTTTCAATGCGCTAGCACGGTAAGCCCGAGCCGGGCCTCCATGCGCCCTCAGGCTTGGGCGGCGGCGTTCAATGTGTCACGGGTGGTCAGCGCGGCCTGGCGGGCCGCTGCAGCAAAGTCTTCGCCTTGCGATGCGTAGAGTACGGCACGCGAAGAATTGATGATGATGGGCCCACCACCCAGACGCGCCGCCTTGACGGTCGCCACCGCATCACCGCCTTGCGCCCCTACGCCAGGAATCAGCAAAGGCAGCGTAGGCGCCACAGCGCGCACCCGTTCGATCTCATGTGGACGCGTGGCACCGACCACCAGACCCAGTTGACCATTGGTATTCCACGGGCCTTGCGCCAGCTTGGCCACGTGCTCAAACATGTGCGGGTTACCTGGGATGTGGGCCAGTGTTTGCGCTTGCAGATCATCTCCGCCGGGGTTGGAGGTGCGGCACAGCAGGAAGGCGCCCTTGCCTTCGTACTTTAGATAGGGCGTGATGGAGTCAAAGCCCATGAAGGGCGATAGCGTCACTGCGTCTGCGCCATAGCGCTCAAACGCTTCTTTGGCGTACTGCTCGGCGGTAGAGCCAATGTCGCCACGCTTGGCATCCAGAATGACCGGAACATGTGGAGCCACACGGCGCATGTGCTCCATCAGCTTTTCCAGTTGGTCTTCGGCCCGGTGGGCGGCAAAGTAGGCGATCTGGGGCTTGAAGGAATTCACCAGGTCGGCAGTGGCATCGACAATGGCTGCGCAGAAATCGTAAATCTTGGAAGCATCGCCGCGCATGGCTGCGGGAAACTTGGAAGGCTCTGGGTCCAGCCCCACGCACAGCATGGAGTTGTTGCGCGTGGACGCGTCGCGCAGCATGTCGAGGAAAGTCATGAGGAGCCATTTTAGAGGGGCAGATACATTCACTGTCGGCATCTTTGTGGAGCCCTTGCATGCCGACCCCGCAGCGCCTAGGCACGATGGCTTGGCGTCCTGCACCAGGATACGGGCACGAGGTACAGTCGCACCGCTTGAGCGGCAGTTTTTGTGTCACCATCGCCGTTCACGGCGAGTCCTATGCCAGCGCTACCGCCTTTCCGGGCTCTTTTCTCCCCTTGTTTTTGCACGCTGAAACCCAGCGCTTTTCGATCCTTATGCTGAGCCAGTTGTTCTCTGAGTTAATTGACGATATCCGTGGTGACACCATCACCCTCAAAGCCTTGATGGAGCGCACCGGGCGCGAGGGCATGCTGCTGGTGTGCGCCGTCTCGACGCTGCCCTTTCTGATTCCTGTCTCTATCCCCGGTGTCTCCACGGTCTTTGGCGCAGCCATTGTGCTGCTGGCCGTGGCGCTGTTTTTGAACCGCCTGCCGTGGCTGCCCGAGCGCATCCAGAACAAGCCACTGGATGCCAAGAAGCTGGTGCCCGCCTTGCGCAAAGGCGTCAGCGTGGTGGGCAAGCTGGATCGCTGGGTCAAACCGCGTTGGGCTGGCTGGACCACACCGTCTTGGGTACGCGTGCATAGCGCAGCCGTGGTGTTTGGTGGTGTGTTGCTGATGGCCCCGCTGGGCCTGATCCCGTTTTCCAATACCGCCCCCGCCGTGGGCATTTTGTTCTTGACCGTAGGCATGCTGCAGCGCGACGGACTGTGTGTGTTGTTCGGTTACCTGGGCTTGGTGGTGACGGTGATTTACTTCAGCGTGCTGGGCTATCTGGCTTGGGCGGGCGGCGCTTATATCTTTGGTTAAGCGGCCTGCAGGCGCAATCCTCAAAAAAGCCCATCACTGCACAGTGATGGGCTTTTTTATAGCTACTTGCCCTTTGTTTACAAGGGCTAGAGGCTATTTTTACTTAAAATTTGCAGCCGTTCGGGGCTGGCGGTGGGTTGTTAACCGTTGGCGCGTTTCTGCAGAATTTCAAAGGCTGGCAAGGTCTTGCCTTCCAGCACTTCGAGGAAAGCGCCGCCGCCCGTGGAGATATAGCCCACGTCTTTTTCAATGCCGTACTTGGCAATGGCGGCCAAGGTATCGCCACCGCCGGCAATGCTGAAAGCGGGGGACGCTGCAATCGCCTCAGCAATCACCTTGGTGCCGTTTTCAAAGGCGGCAAATTCAAACACGCCCACGGGGCCGTTCCAGACAATGGTGCCGGCCTTCTTGAGCTGCTCGGCCAGCTTGGCGGCAGTTTCAGGGCCAATGTCCAGGATCAGGTCGTCGTCTTCCACTTCTGTGGCTTTCTTGACGGTAGCAGGCGCATCGGCCGCAAAAGTCTTGGCAGTGACCACGTCGGTGGGTACGGGCACATCGGCACCGCGCGCGGCCATGGCGTCGATCACGGCTTTGGCATCGGCCACCAGATCGGGTTCGGCCAGGCTTTTGCCGATCTTCAGACCCGCAGCCAGCATGAAAGTGTTGGCAATGCCACCGCCGACGATCAACTGGTCCACCTTGTCGGCCAGGCTCTTCAAGATGGTCAGCTTGGTCGATACCTTGGAGCCAGCCACAATCGCCGCCAAAGGGCGCGCAGGGGCGGCCAGCGCCTTGTTCAGTGCATCAATCTCGGCCGACAGCAGCGGGCCTGCGCAGGCAATCGGTGCGTACTCGGCAATGCCGTAGGTGGTGCCTTCGGCACGGTGGGCGGTGCCAAACGCGTCGTTGACGAAGATGTCGCACAGCTGGGCCATTTTCTGGGCCAGTTCTGGCTGGTTCTTTTTCTCGCCCACGTTCACGCGGCAGTTTTCCAGCAGCACCACCTGACCGGGCTGCACCTCTACGCCATCCACCCAGTTGGCTACCAAAGGCACTTCGCGGCCCAGCAGCTCACCCAGGCGCTGCGCGACAGCCGCCAGCGAGTCTTGGGGCTTGAACTCCCCTTCCGTAGGGCGGCCCAGGTGGCTGGTGACCATCACCGCAGCGCCTGCCTTCAAGGCCATTTCAATCGCAGGCACCGAGGCGCGCACGCGGGTGTCTTCGGTGATCTGGCCGGCATCGCTCAGCGGCACATTCAAATCTGCACGGATAAAAACGCGCTGGCCCTGGGCTTTACCTTGGGCGCACAGGTCAGAAAAGCGAATGATGTTCATAGCGTCGGCCTTCAAGTCTTGTAGAAGTGTGAAAAACTGGGCCGCATTGTAGGGCGTGGCCTGGCGCAGCGACGGTCTGAGCAGGCCGCCGTTGCGCCGGGGCAAAGCCGCGCTATTTCTTGGGCGGACTGTTGGAGCGCCACAGCTGCTTGCCCGAGGCATCCAGAATCTCCAGATACCCCTGCTCATGCATGTGCAGGGAGTTGCTTTCAGGATTGTTGGCGGTGGGTTTATCAGGCCATGCTTTGAGCTTTTTCTCGCGCAGGTCATACACGACCAGTTGACCCGTTTTCTTCTCGAAAGCAATCCGGGAGCCTGGGTGATCGGTAATACCGCTGCTCCAGAGCTCTTTCTGTGACGAGACAGCACCGCGGCCCTTGCCACCATCACGGTCGTCGTAGCGGTCATCAGCGCGTGTCAGCGCATACAGCGCCAGCCTGCCATTGTCCTCACGAATCAGGCGCAGTGAAGTGGTCAGTTTTTGCGTCAATTGATCCCAATTCAAGTCTCCCGCTTTCCAGAGGTGATCTTGCGATACATAGCGCGCAGGTCGCTTGTCGACCGGCATGCATTCGTACTGCACGCCATCTGGGCTTTTCATGAATTTGCGCAAGGTAGCCGGCAGAATGGGCCGGCGATCCTCCCAGGAGAAAATGTTGACGTTGGGCAGCAGCTTGAGGGTCACGTTGATCTTCTTGGCCTTGAACTGCAAGGCGGGCTGGATGACGGCGCTGGCGGAGACTTTGAAGTCAATGCCAAAAGCGATGGCATTGCCGGACACGCCGCAGTTGGTGGGAATCTGATTGAGCGCATCTTCCGGGAAGTTGGAGTAAGCAAACCCCAGCACCTGCCCCACCGCATAAATCGGCACGGACACCCCGGCGGAAGCGCTGAGCAGCTCTTCCGCAATCGTGCGAGGGCCTGCCGTAATCTGAATCTTGATACCGGGTGCAATCTCGCCATTGGCCACCAGCCCGGCGCTGAATTTCTGGTAACTTTTGACCTTGACGTTGCCGCTCACACGCTGCGGAATCTTGATGCCGTAGCACAACGTCACCAAGACTTTTTTGCACTTGGCACCAATGTCGGCGTCCATGTCATAAAAGAAGCGCACGCGCTGTGCTGCCTTGAGTTCCAGCCCCATGGCACCCGTCGTTTCCGCCACGATACTGGCCTTGATCTTCACGGGAAACACCACGCCCGCAGGGCTGGCGGTATTGAGCAGCATCGACACCGTCAGCAAGCTTTTCTTGTCGGTAGTGACGGCCGAGAAACGTTTGAGCTCGACGGGGGCGGAATTTTGCCCCGCAGGAATGTTGGCAGCCGCTTCCGCCGGGCCCTGGATGGCCGGTACGTGACCATAGCCATTGGCCATGGATGCCAGCTCCAGCCCACTGTGCGTGCTGGGGAACATGATGGTGGACCAGTACATCAGGCCATCAATCTTGGGCGTCCCCATTTCCTTGAAGGCCTGTGACTTGCTGCCCAAGCCGACAAAGGCTTTGGAGCCCAGCGTAAAGTCCACCACACCCCGGCCACTGGAGGAAAAATCTGCAACGGCAAATGGGAAAACAGGCAACGGCATCCAGCGAAAGGACATGCTGCCATACGGTTTCACCGACAGATTGGCTTCCAGCGAGAACTTGCCCACCAAGGTGGTGTCCGCTACTTTGGCCTCCAACTCCAACTCAAACAACCCCACATTACAGCTCAGGTCACTGGTGGGCAACACGTCGGCCAGCAACCGGCACTTGGCAGCCCCCGTCAACCCCGCTTGCCGGGCCAGTTGCACGCAATCGGGAGCCTGGGGATTTTCGGCACATGCCAAGGCCATGCTCTGTGTGGCATCTGTCCCCTGCAGCGTCTGCACCTGAGACTGGCTGCGCACCAGCTTGAAACCGTCAGCGCCTCCATCCACCAGGTAGTAGCCATGCCCGGCAGGCAACGCACGGCCCAGCCCTGGAATCCATGTCACCTGGCGCAAGGGGCTCATGCGCAGCATGTCGTGCGATGCATCGGTTTCACCATCGACGGCAATAGAGATGTGCTCAACGTCTTCAAACTGCGCCACTTCGCCCGCATCGAAAGCCGAAAACGCCGTATAGACCTCGGTGGGCTCTACATGCTGAATGGCAAACCGCCAGGCGCCATCAACGCTGTCGGCGAGGACTTGTTCAATCTGCTGCAAAGGGTAGACGCGGTTTTTTCGGGCCAGCACCGTGGTGGGCACCGCCTGATTCAGTGCGGCGCGCAACGCGGGGTCGGTGACGTTGCGGATCAATACCGTATTGCCGCTGTACTCCATGGCATAAGGCTGCACGGATTGCCCGTGCTTGTCCATTTCGATCACACCAGCGACGCCATCTACCAACTCATGCTCCAGCAAGCCAAACTGCGCGCTGACTTCGACATCTTCATCCAGCGCAATGCGGCAGCTGTTGTCGCTTTGCACCGCAGGGCAACCGGCCCAGCGCACCAGCTTCCAGCCCTCTTGGGCCTGGGCGTGCAGGGTCAGCTGCTGCCCTTGGCTCACCGTGCGCTCATAGCGGTGAATAAAGCGTGGATTGCTTTCATTGAGTTCCAGCTGCGGCATTTCATCGATGCGCACGCTACCTCCGGCATCCACATCAATGTGTACCGTAGCCAGCAAATTGTTATTGCTGCTGGGCGGTGAAATGCCTTCATAAATTTCCAGCGCGTGCGTCAAATCTTCGTGCAGCGTGTCTGGAAAATCCGCGTAAGCGCGGGCCAGAGAATGCCCATTGGGCAAAGGCTCGTGCAGGGCGACTTCGTAGTTAAAGCTCAGCCGCCCCCGGTGGAGGGCATTACTGGGGTCAAAGACCAGTGCATCGTCAAAGTCCACATGGCCATCGCCCGTCAAGTCCTGGGTGATGAACTGGGCAGCCATCTGGTCCTGGTAGTGGCGAATGCGCTCGTTGGTCAGCAGCTCGACATAGTCGTTGGTGCGGCGGCTGATGTAGTCGGCCAGCGGATTAAAGCCTGCGCCCATGCGCTGCAGCTGCGCGCCCGTGAGCAGCAGTTCGGAATAAATGCGCGCAGGCGGCCCTTGTGGCGTATCAATCGTTGTGCCCTCTTGCTGGGCCACAGCTTGCGCTGCCTCATCGCGCCAGCCTGCCCGCAAAATGAGCAGGGAATCATCCAGATCACTGGGCAGGTCCACGCTGGCACTGCCCCCGGCCATGTCGATGACGGGCAGGTCTCTGTCCGGAAAATCGACCGCTTGTACCGCCACCTGATTGACCCACTGCTGCACCGGAGCCCGCACCGTCAACTGCTTGGCAGGAAGGGTGTCAAAAACCTCTGCGTCGGGGATTTCTTCACTACCACCGCAGCCGGCAATAAGGACCAGGGTGGCGATGCGCCAAGCGTATTTGCGCGTGAAAAAGCTCATATTGATACTGCCTTGTTCCAATTCGAGGCAGTGTGTAACAAAAGCTTGCGTTTGACATCCCTAGAAATGGGTAGTCAGGCAGCCCTGCACGGGCTAGATGCTGCAAAAAATGGCTTATTTCCAGCGAACAGGCTCGACCACCACGCTGCCTTTGTCGCTGGACAGCGTCAACTGGCCTTCCTGGATGGTGGCTTGCATCTGCATGCTGCGCTCGGCCAAGCTGCCCAGTTGCTGGGCGACTTCGGAATCAATATTCAGCACTTCCAGCTTGCTTTGGCGGTTGACTTTGCCTTCAATGCCCTTCCACCAGATGCTGGCGGCACTGCTGAAGGGATACACCAGCACGTGGTCAGACTTGTTGCAGGCCTTGGAGATGGGCTTGTCTTCGGGCTGGCCCACTTCAATCCACAGGCGCTTTTGGCCGGTGTAATCGGTGATGTGTACGTCTGGATCGTCGGGATCACTCAGGCCCACACCGAAGGACAGGGTGCCGTCGCCATTGCACAGCGCCTGCAGTTGCCAGGCATTGAGCGCCAGCGCCACCAGACGCACCATCATGCGGTCATCGGTCTCGCTGGGGTGGCGCGCCAGGGTCATGTTGTGGTCGGCGTAGTAGCCGTGGTCAATGTCTGCAATCTGCAGATTGACTTTGAAAATCGTGGACTTGATGGCCATGGGGGCTTGCTGCCCGGAGGCAGTCCTTACTGTGCGGTTATCAAAAACAAGAGCTGCATGCCTAGGTAAAACCTAGCTTTCGCAGCTCTTTAGTTTTGAAAGCTAGCATGCACAACGGCATGCCGCTCTCTTTTTTAATGGCTGTATGCCCGCACTTAAACGCGGCGGGCCAGCTCGGCCGCCTTGCCGATGTACGACGCAGGGGTCATCGCCAGCAGGCGGTCTTTGTCGGCCTGGGGAATTTCCAGACCGTTGATGAGCGTGTGCAGATCCGCGGCTTGCACGGTCTTGCCACGGGTCACTTCCTTGAGCTTCTCGTAGGCGCCTTGCACGCCATAGCGGCGCATCACCGTTTGAATGGGCTCCGCCAGCACTTCCCAAGCGTTGTCCAGGTCTTGCTCCAGGCGCTCTTCGTTGAGTTCCAGCTTGTTCAGGCCAGTCATCAACGAGGCGTAAGCCAAGGTGGCGTAACCCAGCGCCACACCAATATTGCGCAGCACGGTGGAGTCGGTCAGGTCACGCTGCCAGCGGCTGATCGGCAGTTTTTCGGACAGGTGCTTGAGCAAGGCATTGGCCAGGCCCAAGTTGCCTTCGGCGTTCTCAAAGTCAATCGGGTTGACTTTGTGCGGCATGGTGGACGAACCGATTTCACCGGCTTTGAGGCGTTGCTTGAAATAACCCAGCGACACATAGCCCCAGATATCGCGAGAAAAATCGATCAGGATGGTGTTTGCACGCGCCACGGCGTCGAACAGCTCGGCCATGTAATCGTGCGGCTCGATCTGGATTGAGTACGGCTGGAAGGTCAAACCCAGGCCCTTGGGCTCGGGCGCTTCAATCACGTTCTGGGCAAACGCTTCCCAGTCGAAATCTGGCCATGCCGACATGTGGGCGTTGTAGTTGCCCACCGCGCCATTCATCTTGCCCAGCGCCTTGACGTTGGCAATGTTGTCCACGGCCTTTTGCAGGCGCACCAGCACGTTGGCAATTTCTTTACCCACAGTAGTGGGCGATGCGGTCTGGCCGTGCGTGCGACTGAGCATGGGCACCGCCGCAAACTGGTGCGCCATTTCGCGCAGCTTGAGCGTGATGCGGTCCAGCGCCGGCAACACGACCATGTCGCGGCCCACGCGAATTTGCAGGGCATGGCTGGTGTTGTTGATGTCTTCGCTGGTACAGGCAAAGTGGACAAACTCGGCCGCTTTTTGCAGCTCAGGGCGGCCATCGAACTTGGCCTTGATCCAGTATTCCACGGCTTTGACGTCGTGGTTGGTGGTCTTCTCGATCTCTTTGATCGCCTCGGCGTCGGCTGCAGAGAAGTTACTGACCAAGCCATGCAAGTAAGCGCGCGCACCTTCAGAAAGCGGCGCAAATTCTGCAAACCCAGCATCCGACAACGCGATAAACCAAGTAATTTCTACTTGAACGCGGCGGTGCATATAGCCTTGTTCGCTCATGATGGGGCGCAGGGCGGAAAGCTTGGCAGCGTAGCGGCCGTCAAGCGGAGAGAGGGCGGAGATGGAGGAGAGGCTCATGGCCCGTGATTGTAGGTGTCGCGGCAAGAGCTTGTACTGCGCACAATCCACACAGGGCCTCTGCATGTGCCGGTCACTTCCTTGCAGCATGTCCTCTCACCGGCGATGAACTTGAGGGCCAGTAAGCACAAGAGCACCTGGTCGGTGCTCTTTGTGAGAATAAAAAGGCTGCGAAGCGTCCTGAAGCGAATTAAGAGAGGGAGGGAGGAGATACACCCCAAGACGGACAATCACCACCGAAGTGGGCAGGCTTCGCAACTCTAAAACTGGTGGTTTTCAAACCTTGACATCACGTTATGAGTACTGAAAATCAGGATTGGTTCCCAAAATTTCCACACCCCCTTTGTAGCTGCCTTGAGGTCATCATAGGGCCAGCAATTTTTCCAAAGGTAGGCGAACACGCACATCTTTCTGTGCGACAGGACTGACAATTTTCCAGGTCGCCTGGGCCGTATCTCGGGGCAAGGGCTGACCGGTCGGCATGCCTTGGCGGTTGAGCAGCACCGCTACTTTTGGGGTTGCCGCGGACGCGCCACGCCGCACCACGACGCCGATTTCATCACTGGCAAGCTTGACCCAGGCACCTGGCGGATAAATCCCCAAGGCTTTGACCAAAGCGGCGCCTGCCTCGTCGACCGATTTGGTTTCGTCGTAATAGCTCGCCTGCATGGCGGACGTCACCGACATGGGACTGCGGTTGGAGCGTGGCGCGATGCGCGCACCAAAAATGTCCGCTCTCTGAATCAAGCGCGCCATCTGCTCGCCCAAGGTTTTTTCAGCCAGCTTGCCCGGCGCGCGGTGGTGGTGGCCCTTGATGGCATCCAGCCACAGCGGATCGGTAATACCCAAGGATTGCAGGATGCGCACCGAACGCATGGAGTGGCTGTCCACTTCCTGGGCCTGAACTGCACTCAAAGGCAGGCTTTGCTGTGCCAGCTCATCTTGCAGCTGCGCCATGCCAATGTTCATGCTCAACGCCGCACGCCCCAAGGGTCGCACCCGGTTTTCAGGCCAGCGCAGGGTTTCGCGTGCTGCCGTCATGCACACTACACAGACCAGCATGGCGTGAGTGGCGCTGTAGTAGCGGGTTTCCTCGGCAGACATCTGCAGCAATGCCAGCAGCGCGCCGTCTGTATTTTTCTGTGTGTACAGATCCAGGTTGTTGAACACGTCGTCAAAGCGCAGTGAAAAATCACTGGCACTCGGGTAGCGCAGGAGTTGCGTCAACCGGCTTTGCCATTCCAGCCATGGTGGCATGCCGCTGTCGGCCGAGGCATCCGCGGCGGCCCCGCTCGACTGCATGGTCATATTGGCAATCTGGCCCAGTGGCTTGTCAGACATCAACATGGACTGCAGTTGCCCCAAGAAAGCCCGATAGCTGTCGCCGGACTCATCCGTGTCAACAAACAAGCTCTGTCCGCGCACCAGCAGCACACGCAAGTCTTCCGCTGAGCGAATCACAAATCCTTTGCCAGCCAACAGCGTGCCTCCCGCGCCACGCAGTGCGAAAGGAATAGGTTGCCCAAATGGAATCGTTTCGAGGTTCAGTTCAACAAGTTTCATGGCTTCTTCACGCAAGTATCGAACATATTTTTACACTTCCACGTGCAAGATTGACCGAGTTTGTCCTATGGAAGGCAAGGAAAGATAGTTTCAACCCGCTATTACGGGTTAGCCCCCGGAAAATACGGCGCGCCATAAGGCCAGCACCGCCTCTCGATGTCCTGTAATCAGACTCGGTGGCACCAAGCCTGCACCTTCGTTCAGACGTGACTGGTGCTGAATACGGCGCAGTTCACGGTAGGCGGATGCAGCTGCCCGACCAACGCCAGCAGGAAGCAAACCCACGGCTTCTGCGCGTTGCAGCAAGGCGATATTGCCCACATTCCCCAGTAGTTCAGGGTGTTGCGCGGAGTGCGAGAGCACCAAGTGCTGCACCGCAAACTCTGCATCCACCATCCCGCCTTGGCCGTGTTTGACATCAAACAGTTCACTGCGAACAGGATGCGCACTGCGCACACGTTCGCGCATGGTGACAATCTCTTCCTTGAGCGACTGCACATTACGTGGGGCCGAGATAACGGCTTCGCGCACCGCGTCAAAACGTTGACGCAGATCCTCGCTGCCCAGCACAAAGCGCGCACGCGTCATGGCCTGGTGCTCCCAAGTCCATGCGGTATTGCTGCCACGCTGCTGCTGGTAGTCCGCATACGACTGAAAACTCGACACCAGCAGGCCTGAACTGCCATTGGGGCGCAGCGCGGTGTCGATTTCAAACAAATCACCTTCACCAGTTTTCACCGTCAGCCAGTTGATCAGCTTGCGCACCCAGGCGGTATAGATTTCGGGAGCGTTTTCATCTGCGTCGTCAAAGATAAAGACGATGTCCAGATCACTGCCGTAGCCCAGTTCCTTGCCGCCCAATTTGCCATAACCGATGATGCCGAAATTGGGCTCCTCACAGTGGCGCTGCTTCAGGCGCTTCCAGCACCACTGTGCAGTCACGCGCAACACACTGTCGGCCAAGGCACTTAAGTCATCGGCTACTTGCTCGACCGTAATGGCACCTTCTAAATCACGCGCCAAGGTACGAAAGGTTTCTGCATGGTGGGCGCGGCGCAACAGGTTCAGCAGGTTCTCGTCATCATCTTCGCCAGTGCTCTCCAAAGCAGCAAGGCGCAATGCCATTTCCTGCTCAAAATCCTGGGCATTGAAACGGTCGTGAAACAGTTGATCGCTGGCCAGTTCATCAATGACGCCAGGGTGTTGCAGCAAGTAGCGAGCAGGCCATTTGGCCGCCCCCAACAAGTGCAAAAGACGCTCATGCACCGAAGGGCGCTCCAGCAAGAGCGCCAGATAGCTCTCTCTGCGCAGCAAAGGCTCCAGCCAGTTGATAAAACGAATGGCAGCCTCGTTATCCAGCTTGCCTTGTTCCACCCATTGCGCCGTATGCTGCACCAGCCTGAAAAGGCGGGCGCGGGCTTCGTCGCGCAGGCCGCGCACTTTCACGTTGTCTCGCCACTCCGCCACACGCTGGGCCAGCACGGGGGGTAATTGTTCGATCAGGGTTTCCAGCTCCGGCGCTGGGGCAGCAGCCTTGCCAGCGCGAGGCCCGGCACAAAGGCCTCCCTGGCATTGCGCAGCCTGACTGCCCCCCAGCAAAATATCAAATTCCTGAGCGACCAGCTCACGGTGCGCATCCAGCTGATGCAGAAAAGCACACACACTGGTGTAGCCCATGGTGCGCGCAATCCACTCCAGATCATCGTCGCGCGTGGGCAAGACATGGGTTTGCTGATCGTCCAGATACTGAATGCGGTGCTCTACGTTGCGCAAAAAGGTATAGGCCTGCGCCAGTTGCTCTGCGGTTTGTGCCGGCATGAGGTTGGCACGTGACAAGCGCTGCAGCGCTTCCAGCGTGGGGCGGCAGCGCAACTCTGGAAACTGCCCACCCCGCACGACCTGCAGCAATTGCACGGTAAATTCAATTTCACGAATACCGCCGCGCGACAATTTGACGTCGTTTGCCCGTTCTGGATGGCCTGCACTGCGCCGCGCTGCATGCTCGCGGATCTGCCGGTGCAGACTGCGCAGCGCATCAAACACGTTGTAGTCCAGATAACGGCGAAAGACGAAGGGCAGTACCACACCGCGCAAGCTTTGCACATTCGGCGCCTGGATTTCTGCGCTGGGAGCCACCACACGGCTTTTGAGCCACGCAAAACGCTCCCATTCCCTGCCATGCACTTGCAGATAGTCTTCCAGCGCCGACAGCGAGATGGCAGCGGGGCCAGAGTTGCCATGCGGGCGCAGCGCCAAATCCACGCGAAAGACGAAGCCGTGCTCCGTGGTGTCACCAATGAGGTTGTAGATGGCTTTGACCGCTTTGCCAAAGTATTCGTGGTGCGAAATTTTGCCGCGTCCATTCACCTGACCAGGCGTTTCTCCATCATGCTCGTACACATAGATCAGGTCTATGTCACTGGAAACATTAAGTTCACGGGCGCCCAGCTTGCCCATGCCAATGATCCACAGCGGTACGGGCTGGCCATCGGGGCCCAAGGGAGTGCCATGGCGCTCATCCAGGGACTGGCGCACGTCCAGGCACGCTCGATCCAATGCCAGCTCTGCCAGTTCCGTGACACTGCGCGTCACCGTTGCCAAGTCGATGGCCTGGGCACAGTCCAGCGTCATCAGGCGCTCTATCACCAGCTGACGCAGCACACGCAATGCGGCCGACAGGTCAAGACCTTGGGCCTGCAGACGGGTGAGCGCCTGCTCCATACTGGCACGCTCTGGGGCCCCCGGAGGCAAGGCTTGCATCACATCAGCGTAACGCCGATGCAGGCGTTGCCAGAAACGCGAATAGGCCGCGGCGGGGCTGTGAATCTCAAGATGGTCTGCGATCTGCATGCTTGGCACTGGTTGGCGCAAGCTCACTCGCCGCCGGAGGCCCGAACCCTTGGTGTCATGCACCAAAGGGCAGGCGGGCGATAATTCCAGTCGCTTGTGAACCCACGAATGATCGATCAGAACCCCCTACCCTCACGTCAGTTGCGCATCATGGCCCGCATTGCCCGCTGGTGTTTGGGTCTGGTTGCGGCATGCTGGCTACTGATCATCGCTGTGGCAGTGGTTCTCCACGGTTTCATTGTGCCGCGAATCGGCGACTGGCGCGGCGATGTGGAGCGCTTGGCAAGTCAGGCCGTAGGTGCTCCGGTGCGCATCGGCGCGATTTCAGCGCATTCGGAAGGTATCTTTCCTACCGTCGAGCTTGTGCAGGTCGCCATATTGGATGAAAAAGGGCTCCCAGTCTTACAGCTGCCTAGGGTGGTAGCTACCATTTCTGCACGCTCCGTATTGCGCATGGGGCTGGAGCAGTTGTACATCGATGCCCCCGTGCTGGATGTGCAGCGGCTTCACGATGGCCGCTGGCAAGTGGCGGGTCTGGATGTCGGGCAAGGTGGCGGCTCTGACAACGCCGCCGTGAACTGGTTGCTCGATCAGCCCGAGCTGGCACTGCGCCACGGCGTGCTGCATTTCACCGACGCACTGCATGCCCTGCCGCTGCAGTCGTTTCAGGATGTCCATATCGTGCTGCGGCGCGGTGCATGGCAACACGCCCTGCGCATGGATGCCACCCCGGCCAGAGACCCGAGCCAGCGCCTGCAGGTGATGGGGGAATTTCGCCATCCTTTACTGCCCTCTTCCCAACCGCTTTGGCAGCGGTGGACAGGGCAGTGGTATGTGGAAACCCAGCTCAACCAATTGCCCAAGCTGCCGTGGCCCAGCCAATGGGGTGTGGCAAGTGCCCAGGCCTCTGGCTCCTTGCGCGCATGGGTCGATATTGAGCGCGGTCAGCTGGCCAGCGTGACCACGGATATGGCACTGGCCACTGCCCACGTGATCTGGCGCGACGTTAGCTTGCCGGCCTTCACGGTCCGCGAATTACAGGGCCGCTTGGCAATGCAATCCAGTGCAGAAAGGTGGACAGTCAACGGACAGCACTTCAGTTTCCTGCAGGCCGATGGTGCGCACTGGCCCAGCAGCAATTGGTCAGTCAAGGTGCAGGCGCAGCGTGGACAGCCCACAAGTACCCAACTGGCCTGGGACTATGCTGACCTGGGTATGGCAAGTGCCCTTGCACAAGCTTTGCCGCTGCCGCCTTCAGTGATGAAACCGCTGGCCTTGTGGCAGCCGCAGGGCACTTTGCGCAATTTTCAGCTGCAGTGGTCTGGTGACCGCTATGCCGCCAAGGGCGATGTCAGAGAGCTAACGCTTCAGGCGCAAGCGAAGGAGTCTGCTATTGGTACGCCCGGTTTTCAGGGAATGGGCGCTACGTTTGAACTCAATGAGCAAGGCGGCCAGGCGCAACTGTCCATGCGCAATGCGGCACTCACTTTTCCAGGGGTGTTTGAAGAGCCTGAAATACCCATGGATCGCTTGCAGGCGCAACTGCGCTGGCAAGTTAAGGACGGCCATTGGCGAGTGCAAGTTCCAGAAGCCACATTTGCCAATGCCGATGCGCAAGGGCAACTGTCTGCCACTTGGGACATGGGGGTGCAGCCCGCAGAGCGCCTGCCTGGTGTCTTGCAGCTCCAAGGCGTACTGGAGCGCGCCAACGGCGCAAGGGTGCACCGTTACTTGCCGCTGGAGTTACCCGCCAGCGCCCGCCACTATGTGCGCGACAGCGTGATCCAGGGCCATGCCGAGAATGTGCGCTTTGAGGTGCGCGGTCATTTGCAGGACATGCCGTTTTCACAGCCGGGGTCTGGCCGTTTTTACATTGATGCGCCCCTGCGCGATGTGACGTATGACTTCTTACCAGCGAGTTTGCGCACCGCAGATCAAACCGCTTGGCCAGCATTGAGTAACCTGTCAGGCCGCCTGATTTTTGAGGGCCGCTCCATGGAAGTCCAGCGCGCCAGCACGGGGTTTGCAGGGCATCCGTTATTGCGCATGGCGTTAGTCAACGCTCGCATTGCCGATCTTAGCGCGCCGCATATCCACATTCACGCAGCCGGACAGGGGCGCTTACAACCGATGCTGGACTTTGTCCGCCAGTCGCCCTTGTCCACCATCACTCAACAAGCCCTGGATACAGCACAAGCGCAGGGCAATGCCAGCCTGGATTTCGATCTTCGGTTACCCATTGCAAAAATTGATGCTCTGCAAGTTCAAGGCAGTGTGGGGCTGCACGACAACGGATTGCGCCTCAGCGCAGACTTGCCGCAGTTGCAAAAACTCCAAGGCCAAGTGCGCTTTAGCGACCAAGGTTTTAGCTTGCAGGGCGTGCAAGCCTACGCTTTAGGTGGCTCGCTGACGGTACAAGGCGGTATGAAATCTGCCCAGTCCGGGGTGCGCATTCGAGCCCGTGGTCAGGCCACCGCCCAAGGGTTACAGGCCGAGCGCAGCCTGCCTCTCGTTTCAGAACTGGCCCGCTTTGGCGAAGGTCAGGCGGCTTACGAGATTGATGTGGCCAGCCAGCGCGGGCAGCAAGCGATTGTGGTGCGCTCTGACTTACGGGGCATGGCTTTCAACATGCCGGCACCGCTGAACAAGACCGCCGAGCAAGCCTTGCCCTTGAGCGTGGCACAAACGCTGTTTGACAAAGGGCTGCAGGAGCTGCGGGTGGATGTGGCTGATCGTGGGCACGTCACGTATTTACAGGATGTATCGGTTCAACCTTCCCAAGTCATTACGGGCCGGATCGTGGTCGGAAAAGAGGACGCTGGCGCACCTGCCGATACGGGGCAAGGTGTTTCTGCCTCGGTACAGCTGCCGCAGCTCGATGCGGATGCCTGGCTGGAACTGCTGGAAACGCAGGACGCAAGTGGAGCGGTATCGGCACAGGCCCAGGCATTTTTGCCCCAGCACCTGTATGTGCAGATTGACGAACTTATGCTGCGCCAGCGCCAGATCCGACAGGTGCAAGCCCGGGTGGTGCAGGCCAATGGCGGCTGGCATGGTCAATTGAATGCACAGCAATTTGGCGGTTATGTGGAGTACCAGCCGCCCAGCACACGCCATGTTTCTGGGCGCTTGTTTGCGCGGCTTGAGCACTTGTCCTTGCCCAAGGCAGAAGCCCAGCGCATGAATGAGGCAACGCAGACCGAGGCTGACCCCGACAGCCTGCCAGCGCTGGATATTCAAGTGGATGCCCTGACGATTTCCGACAAGGCCTTGGGACGACTGGACCTACAGGCCCACAACCGCGCAGGTGAGCATGGCCGCGAATGGGTCCTGGAGCAATTTGATCTGACCACCCCAGAAGCGCGCTGGAAGGCCAACGGTGTGTGGGGAGGCACAGGGCGCGGCCAGCCTCGCTCTACCGCACTGAGCTTTATGCTGGAAATGGACAATGCCGGCTTGCTGCTGGAACGTTTTGGCACGCCCGGTGTCATTCGCAATGGAGAAGGCAAACTGACCGGTCACCTCGGTTGGCAGGGGGCGCCCATCGCTCCGCACTGGCACAGCATGCAAGGCGGTGTACACATGGAAGTGGGCAAAGGCCAATTTCTGAAAGTAGAACCCGGCATGGGCAAGCTGCTGAGTGTGCTGAGCTTGCAGTCGCTGACACGCCGGATTAACCTGGATTTCCGGGATGTGTTTAGCCAAGGATTTGCCTTTGACTTCATTCGGGGCGATGTTACCGTCACGCAGGGCGTCGCACGCACCAACAACCTGCAGATGAAGGGACTGAATGCTGCTGCGCTGATGGAAGGACAAGCCAGTCTGGTGCAAGAGACCCAAGACTTGCGCGTGGTGGTGGTGCCAGAAATTAATGCCATGACGGCCTCCCTGGCAGCCACGGCTATCAACCCTGTCATTGGTCTGGGTAGCTTTTTGGCGCAAATGCTGTTCCGTGCACCGCTCATGGAAGCGGCTACCCGCACTTTCCATGTGCATGGATCATGGGCAGACCCTGTGGTGGAGCCCCTGCAGCGCAACGCCACACCACCCCCTGATGAAAGAAGAGGCAAACCATGAAAGTTGCGGTCTTGCAAATGGTCTCCACGCCCGACGTAGCGGCGAACTTGGAAGCAGCCCAGTACCTGGTCGCACAGGCGGCGCAGCAAGGGGCGCAACTGGTGGTGTTGCCAGAATACTTTTGCGGCATGGGGATGCACGATACCGACAAACTAAGCTGGTGCGAGACCTTCGGCGACGGGCCGATTCAACAAGCTCTGGCACGCTGGGCGGCGGCACATGCCGTGTGGCTGATTGGCGGCACCGTCCCTCTGAAAGCTCAGAGACCGGATCGTGTCCGCAACACCAGTTTGCTGTTCAGTCCCGAAGGCAGCTTGGTGGCACATTACGACAAGATTCATTTATTTCGCTTCAGCACGGAGCATGAGCATTACGACGAATCCATCGTCATTGAGGCCGGGCATGTGCCCGTCGTGGTGCCCATTACCGACCGTGACGGTGGCGCCTGGAAGCTTGGCATGAGTATCTGCTATGACCTGCGCTTTCCAGAGTTGTACCGCCTGCACGCGGTACAGGGCGCGGATATTTTGTTGGCCCCTTCTGCTTTCACCCACACCACCGGCCAAGCGCACTGGGAGGTACTGCTGCGCGCACGGGCTATTGAAAATCAGTGCTGGATGTTGGCCGCCGCACAAGGCGGGCACCACACCAATGGCCGTCTTACATGGGGGCACAGCATGGTAGTGGACCCTTGGGGCCAAGTTTTGGCGCAATGCACGCAGCAAGGCCCAGGCATGGCTTGCGCGGTGTTAGATTTGGCGTTTTTACGGCAAGTGCGTAGCCGCTTGCCTGCTTTGGAACATCGCGTGCTGTGAACCCTCTTCAACCTTGGCCTTGGCAGCGCTGGCACAGCGCATGGCGGCGCTGGTCGCTGTGGACTCTTTTGGTCCTACTTGTCGTGAGCATGCTCATCACCATGGTGTGGCTGGCAGGGCGGTATGAAGCGTCCCAAGTGCAAGACAAGCTCGACCGCGACACCGCACAGGCTGTGGTGGAAGTGCGCTCCGGTCTCAGTCGCAACTTGCAGGATCTGCAGGCCATTAACGCCCCCCAAACCACCCCGAAGCAGTGGAGCACGCGCGTTGCCGAGGTGCTGCAAGTGCGGCGCGAGCTGCTGCGCATTGAGTGGCGCGACCCCCAGATGAAAATCTTGCAGACTGCATACACGCCTTATCGCGCCGCGCAGTGGGATGAACCGCAGCGCGAAGAGTCTTTTAGCCAAGCGTTCACCGCCTGCAGCACCGCGCAGCGCACCAATGCGCCCTCGTATTCCACCAGTTACTTTCAAATTCTGGGCGAATCCATGGGGGCTGAATTGATGGAGGTCTGCCTGCCGCAAATGGATGCCGGCGTGCTGCACGGATTCATGGTCGGCACATATGCCCTGCAGAGCATTTTGTCGACGCAGGTGAGCAAGAACCTCACCCGCAGCCAGGAAGTCTCCTTTACCGAGCCTGACGGCACGCGGCTGGCCCTGGTGGGCGCAGCATGGCGTGGCTCTCGCGTCTTCACCTCGCAGCAATTGCTGGATCTACCGGGCAACACCATGGTGTTGCGCATGGACAGCTGGCACCGAGCCCCCAGCGTATTTCCCAATGTGATGACCGCCATGGTCACCGCCATGGCGATTGCCTTGGGTTCGGTGCTGGTGGTCTTGGTGCGGGACAACCGCCGCCGCTTGCGCGCAGAGCGCGATCTGGGCGATGCGCTGGCATTTCGCAAAGCGATGGAAGACTCGCTCATTACCGGCCTGCGCGCGCGCGACCTGCAAGGCCGCATCAGCTATGTCAACCCTGCGTTTTGCAGCATGGTGGGCTTCAGTGCCGAAGAGTTGCTGGGCCAGAGCTTTGCGCCCTACTGGCCCCCAGAGCTGGCCGAGGAATACGTGCGTCGCCAGGCAGGTCGGCTGTCGGGGGCGATTCCGTCGCCGCGTGAAGGCCATGAATCGGTTTTCATGCGCAAGGATGGCACACGTTTTCCCGTGCTGATTTTTGAAGCGCCGCTGATCAATGCCCAAGGCCAGCAGACCGGCTGGATGAGCGCATTTATCGACATTACCGAGCAGCGCCGCATGGAAGACCTGTCCCGCGCCTCCCATGAGCGCCTTCAAGCGACAGCGCGTCTGGCCACCGTCGGGGAAATGGCGTCGCTGCTCAGCCACGAGCTGACCCAGCCGCTGATGGCCGTGTCCAGCTACGCCAATGGCTCACTGAACATGATTGCGCACGATGGAGATCTTTCCCGGCTCGACGCCCATGCGCTGCGCAGCCGTCTGCAAGATATCCAGGGTGCCATGAAGCGCATCGCGTTTCAGGCGGACCGGGCAGGCAAGGTCATTAAAAGCGTGCGCGATTTTGTGCGCCGCAGGGACCAGAGCCACGAGTCCATCACCGCCACTGAACTGCTTGAAGCCGTCATGCCCCTGGTGCGCATGCAGGCCATCAAGCTGGGAGTGCGTGTGCATGTGGACGTCGAGCCGCGCTTGCCCCCCATCGTGTGTGACTCCACCATGATTGAACAAGTGCTGCTCAATCTGGCACGCAACGGCATGCAGGCCATGGAACACATGGGGGCCTCGTATAAAGACCTCAGTATTCGCGCAGAATGGGGCAGTGATCCAGAACATGCAGGGCGCGTGCTCTTTACTGTGGCGGATCAAGGTTGTGGCATTCCCAAGGATGTCGCAGAGCAGTTATTCACGCCTTTCTTTACCACCAAGGAAGAAGGCATGGGCTTGGGCCTGAGCATGTGCCGCACGGTGCTGGAGCAGCACCACGGTGAATTGCACTATTCCGACAATGCCCCGCGTGGTACGGTGTTTACTTTCAGCCTGCCAGTGGTGGCTGATCCAGATTAGATAAGCTGTTTTTCCATGGAACCTGTGACCAATGCCACCGTCTACATCGTCGATGACGATGCGGATGTACGTGATGCTTTAGCCTGGCTGCTGCGCTCGCGCCGCCTCTACAGCGAAAGCTTTCGCTGCGCTGAAGAATTTTTAGAAATGCTGCAAACGCGCCCTGTGCCACGCCACCCGCAGTGCTTGCTGCTGGATGTGCGCATGACGGGCATGACGGGCCTGTCCCTGTTTGAGCAGCTCAAACAGCGCGAAGGCTTTATCCAGACGGTGCCAGTGATTTTCTTGACGGGCCATGCCGACGTGCCAACGGCCGTGCAAACCGTCAAGCAAGGTGCCTTTGATTTCTGCGAAAAGCCATTTTCTGACAACGTGCTGGTTGACCGCATTGAGCAAGCGCTCAAGCTTTCAGCACAGTACCTTGAAGAGACCGCCTTGCGCCATGCCTTGCTGACACGCCTGAAAGATTTGACCGATCGCGAGCAGGGTGTGATGAAGCTGGTGGTGGAAGGCGTACCCAACAAACTGATCGCCGATCAGCTGGACATCAGTGTGCGCACGGTTGAAGTCCACCGCGCCCGCTTGTTCGACAAGATGCAAGTGAAATCCGCGGTCGAGCTGGCCAACTTGCTGCGCGCGCACGGCCAAATCTAGACATCCATAGCGTCCACAAAAAAGGCTCTGAAAATTCAGAGCCTTTTTGCCTTCCAGCCCTTGCTACACAAGGGCTAGCAGCTACTTATTTACATATTGCCATACGCGTTACTGCGCGCGTTCACCCACGTAAATTTCCACGCGGCGGTTGCGTGCGCGGCCATCGCCGGTGCTGTTGGAAGCAATGGGCTGGTAAGAGCCACGGCCTTCGGTTGCGATGCGGCTGCCGCTCACGCCGCGCTGCATCAGGTAGTCACGGGTGCTGTTGGCACGGTTGAGCGACAGAGGGTTGTTCACCGCATCCGAACCTGTGCTGTCGGTATGGCCGACGATGCGCACTTCCGCATTGGGGCTGCTGCGCAGGCCTTCGGCAAAGCGATCCAGAATGGGGGCGAAGTTGCCCTTGATGTCATAACGGCCGGTATCAAAAGAGATGTCGCTCGGGATTTCCAGCTTCAGCTGGTTATCCTGCGTTTGCACGACATTTACGCCGGTGCCTTGCGTGGCAGCCTGCATCTCTTGTTTGCGTTTTTCCTGGTTTTGCGACCAGATATAAGTGCCAACGCCACCCAGTGCAGCACCTGCTACGGCACCAACCCCGGCTTTGCCGCCGGTGGCAGCGCTGATGGCAGCACCTGCCAATGCGCCAACGCCTGCGCCAGTAGCAGTGCGTTTTTGGCCATCGGTCATGCCGGTGCCTTCAGTGGCGCAGCCGCTGATGAACAAGGCGGCAGCTGCTGCGGAGGCAATAAGAGCGTGTTTGCGCATGGTTTTTCCTTTGTAGCGATCTGAGTGCCCTATTGTTAAAGACCCATTCAATAAGCCTATCAGCCGCGCCAGACGCATTGCGTAGGACGGGCTATGACTTATCGTCCGACGGTGGCTCGTCGGGCGGCGGCAACTCCCCTTTGCTGCGGCCCTGGAACATGGTCCACCACACAATCGCCACCAAAATGACCAAAGCCAGTAAAGCTTCAAGCAAAATCAAGCCCATGACTGCATCTCTCCTGCTTCGTGCATCGTTGGCGCTCATTGTAGGTAGCCTCGTTGCCTGCTCTTCCAGCCCCCCCAGACCCAGCACACCGCGTCCTTCGCCGACCCAGCCCTCGATTGATGTGCAGGAAGGCCCGGTCATCGGCCCTGCCGTGGTGCGCGCCAAGAGCCGCTGGCTGCCGGTGGCGTGGAGTGAGCTGCCGGGCTTTCAGGACGATCAATTGCATGAAGCCTGGAACGCCTGGCTGCGCAGCTGCGAGCGCCCGCCTGCCGCGCTGGCCAGCCTGTGTGGCGATGTGCGCCGCCTGAGCATTGGCAATGCCGCAGAACAGCGCCAATGGTTGCAAACGCATTGGCAACCTTACCGCGTCCAGGCCCTGGATGGCAGCGTGGAGGGCATGCTGACCTCGTACTACGAGCCGGAGCTGCATGGCTCTCGCTTGCGTACGCCCGAGTACAACATTCCGCTGTACGGCACGCCTGCTGGCTTTGGCGTGCGCAAGCCCTGGTACACGCGCCAGCAAATTGATACCTTGCCTGAAGCCCAGGCCGCCCTGGCCGGGCGTGAAATTGCCTGGCTGAACGACCCGATTGAAGCGCTGGTGCTGCACATCCAGGGCTCGGGCCGCGTGCGCATGATCGAGGCGGATGGCCGCGTGCGTAATATTCGATTGGCCTATGCAGGCACCAATGACCAGCCCTACAAGAGCGTGGGCCGCTGGCTGCTGGACCGCAAGCTGATCACCGATGCCAGCTGGCCCGGCATCAGTAATTGGATTGCCGCCAACCCCGAGCGCGTGCAGGAGATGCTGTGGAGCAACCCACGCTACGTGTTTTTCAAAGAAGAAGCACTGGAAGGCCTCGATGCGCAATTTGGCCCCAAAGGCGCCCAAGGCGTGCCACTGACGCCAGGCCGATCCATTGCGGTAGACCGCGCCAGCATTCCGTATGGCACACCCGTGTGGATGTATTCCAAAGGCATTGAAGTGGAATACAAGCGCCTGGTGCTGGCGCAAGACACCGGCAGCGCCATTGTGGGCGCGGTGCGGGCTGACTACTTTATGGGCTGGGGCAAAGAAGCAGGGGATTTGGCAGGCCGCATCAAACAGCCATTGCGTCTGTGGACGCTGTGGCCCAAAGGTGTGCCCATTCCTTAAGCATTCAACTTTGCAAAAAAAAGAGAGCTACTTGCCGTTGACTTTGCTGGCTTTCAGAATAAAAACACTCTGAAATCCAGCAAACACCAGGGCAAGCAGCTCTCTTTTTTACATCCGGCAATCAGTGCGTCTCAAAGAACCGCCTCACACGCGGTGGACTGTCGGAGACGTGAAAGGCCAGCTTGAGCTCGCGCAGCGCCACGTCGGCCTCGGTCACCCGGTCAAAGCGCCGCAGGTGTTCTGTCCACGATTCATCGACGATTTCTTCCACATAGCGTTCGGGCCGCTCCATGCTGTGCAGCAGCCGCCATTGCAGTGCCCCCTGGCGCATGCGGCTGCGCCGGCTTTCCTGCATCAGGGTGCGAAAGCGTTTGGCTTTTTCAGGGTTGATGGTGTATTCAATGTGCACCACCACACGCCCTTCTTCGGGCTGGCTGTGCTTGGGTGGAATCCACGCTTTGGATGGACTCAGATCTTCCAGCACCTGGCGGTCCACCGACAGCCGCTGCACCAGCAGCATGGCCAGCAGGCCAGTCAATGCGGCCGCCATCAAGCTGGTGGGCACGCTGGTCAACGAGGCCACCTTGCCCCACACCGCTGCGCCAATGGCCGTGCCGCCCATGATGGACATCAGGTAGGCCGCCATGCCCCGCGCCCGCACCCAGTTGGGCAGCGCCATCTGCGCACGCACGCCCATGGTGTTGGCGGTGCTGACCAGACTCAGGCCGGCCAGCATCATGCATCCCACGGCCAGGGGCAAAGTCGGCACCAGGGCAATCCCGGTGATTGCCGTGGCTTGCAAGAAAGTGCCTGCCGTCACCAGCTTTTCACTGGGCAGCGCCTGGCGAATGCGCGGCAGCATCAATGCCCCAATTACCGCGCCCAGACCCATGGATGCCAGCAGCAAGGTGAAAGCCCCGGCGGTGCTGATCCAGCTCACTTCAAAGCGTTTGGCCGTCAGTGGCAGCAGCGCCATGATGGACGTGGTCATAAAGAAAAACACCACCGTGCGGGCAATCACGGCGCGCATGCGCGGTGACTCTTTGACGAACTGCAAGCCCACGCGCATGGCGCTGGGCAGGCGCTCACGCCCCAGCGGGCTGGCCGGTACCTGCTCGCGCTTCCAGCGCAGCAACACCACACCGGAAATGATGGACAGGGCGGCATTCAGCACAAACACCCACATCGTGCCTGCGCTGGCAATCAAGGCGCCCGCCAACAGCGGGCCGATGATGCGCGAGACATTCATGGACACGGCGTTCAAGGCCATGGCCGAGGAGAGATGGGCTTTGCTCACCAGCTCTGGCACCAAGGCAGAAAACACCGGCCAGCGCATGGCCATGCCCAGACCATTGGCAAACACCAGCGCCAGCAGCACGCCCGGCGTCATCCAGTCAAGGGCCACCACCACGCACAACAGCACCGCCACAAACGCCAGCCAGAACTGCGCGAAGACGAAGTATTTGCGCCGATCCAGAATGTCTGCCAGCGCGCCGCTGGGCAGGCCAAACAGAAAAATCGGCAACGTGGAGGCCGTCTGCACCAGCGCCACGAGCACGGGCGAGGTGGTCAGCGAGGTCATCATCCACGCGGCGGCCACATCGTTCATCCACACACAGATGTTGGACACCAGGGTGATGCACCACAACGTGCGAAACATCGGCGTGCCCAAAGGTGCCCAGGTGGGCACCGGCTTGGGAGGCGGCATGGGCGCCGCCGCAGAGGGTTCTTCAAGAATGCGCCCCTGCGGCGCATTGGGTGAATTAGGGGGCGTGGCTTGCTCAGACATTGCTAAGGATTGTCAGCTTTTACCAAGTTTTCTGCAGACAACCCTCACCACTCTTTGGGCAAGGCGGGCAACGGCCATGCAGTGCTGGTTTTGACTTCTCCCAGCGAAAAACTGGTGTGCATGTCTTTCACATTGGGCAAGTTGAGCAATACGGTGCGCGTGAATTGCGAAAAGCTCTCCAGATCCTTGGCCACCACCTGCAGCTCAAACATGCCTTTGCCGCTGATGTAGTGGCAGCTCACCACCTCAGGAATGGCACGAATGGCTTCTTCCATCTCGCGCGTGCGGCTGCCGGAGCTGATTTCGGCATCAATGCGCACAAAGGCCAGCACACCCAGACCGATTTTGTGGCGATCAATGTGGGCGTGGTAGCCACGGATGTATCCGGCCTGCTCCAGCGCCCGCACGCGCCGCCAGCACGGTGCGGCGGACAGCCCCACGCGCTGCGCCAATTCGGCATTGGTCAGGCGACCGTCGGCCTGTAAATGATTAAGGATGGCGAGGTCAAACTTGTCGAGAGTATTCACGTTTTCCCTTGATTGAGAAAGGATCTTGCTCAATCTTGGATTTTTGGAGCAAAAAAAGCAATCCCTTACCGATCATCGACTTCTACACTGAACCTAGGGCATCACCCCCACACATAACAACCAGCCAAGCGCATGGTGGATACCAAGGACAAGGAGACAACGATGAACGCCCCATTGAACGAAGCCGTGCGCAAAGCGCTGGAAAACGTCACGCTGGATGACAAGTACACCCTAGATCGAGGCCGCGCCTTCATGAGCGGTGTGCAGGCGCTCGTGCGTTTGCCCATGCTGCAGCGCTTGCGCGATGCGCAGCAGGGCCTGAAAACGGCCGGCTTCATCAGCGGCTATCGTGGCTCCCCGCTTGGGGGTTATGACCAGGCGCTGTGGGCAGCACAAAAGCACCTGGAAACACAAGATATCGTGTTCCAGCCCGGCGTAAACGAGGAACTGGCAGCCACTGCGCTGTGGGGCACGCAGCAGCTGGACCTGTATCCACAGTCCAAAAAATTTGATGGCGTATTTGGCATCTGGTATGGCAAAGGCCCGGGGGTGGATCGCTGCTCGGACGTGTTCAAGCACGCCAACATGGCCGGCACGGCCCAGCACGGCGGCGTGATTGCGCTGGCCGGGGATGACCACATCAGCAAGTCTTCTACCGCTGCACACCAGAGCGACCATATCTTCAAGGCCTGCGGCACGCCGGTGTTCTTCCCGTCCAGCGTCCAAGAAATTCTGGACATGGGCCTGCATGCCTTTGCCATGAGCCGTTTCAGCGGCCTGTGGTCGGGCATGAAGACGATTCAGGAAGTGGTGGAATCGTCCAGCAGCGTGTTTGTGGATCCTGACCGCGTCAACATCGTGCTGCCTGAAGACTTTGCGATGCCTGAAGGCGGGCTGCACATTCGCTGGCCCGATGCGCCATTGGAGCAAGAGCAGCGCCTGATGCACCACAAATGGTATGCCGCCCTGGCCTATGTCCGCGCCAACAAGCTCAACTACAACGTGGTGCAAAGCGCGCAAGACCGCTTTGGCATCATCGCCAGCGGCAAGGCCTATAACGATATGCGCCAGGCCCTGGTCGATCTGGGGCTAGACGACGCCGCCTGCCAGCGCCTGGGCATTCGCGTACACAAGGTGAATGTGGTGTGGCCGCTGGAGGCCACCATCACCCGCGACTTTGCGCGCGGGCTGCAAGAGATTTTGGTGGTCGAAGAAAAGCGCCAGATCATCGAATACCAAGTCAAAGAAGAACTCTACAACTGGTGTGACGATGTGCGCCCCACCGTTGTGGGCAAGTTTGAAGACCGCGAAGGCGGCGAGTGGAGCAAACCCAGCCACAACAGCAACGACTGGCTGCTGCGCGCCAATGCAGATTTGACCCCCGCCCTGATTGCCCGTGCCATTGCCAAACGCCTGAAAAAACTGGGCGTTCCCGATGATGTTGCGGCCCGCATGGATCAACACTTGGCCGTGATTGACGCGCGAGAGCGCAGCCTCAACACCGCAACGGTCAACACCGGCGACCGCACGCCGTGGTTTTGCAGCGGCTGCCCGCACAACACCAGCACCCGCGTGCCCGAAGGCAGCCGTGCTGTCGCCGGTATTGGCTGCCACTACATGACGGTGTGGATGGATCGCTCCACCAGCACCTTCACGCAAATGGGCGGCGAAGGCGTGAGCTGGGTCGGCCAGGCGCCGTTTACCAAAGATGCCCACGTGTTCGCCAACTTGGGCGATGGCACGTATTTTCACAGCGGGCTGCTGGCGATTCGCCAGAGCATTGCCGCAGGCGTGAACGTGACCTACAAGCTGCTCTACAACGATGCCGTCGCCATGACGGGCGGCCAGCGCGTGGGCGAGCGCCCGGAAGGCCACAGCGTGCTGCAGATCATGCAAAGCCTGCTGGCCGAAGGCGTGCAAAAGCTGGTGATCGTCACCGATGAGCCGGAGAAATACCAGGGCGTCACCTTGTCGCCAGGGGTGACGGTGCACCACCGCGATGAACTGGATCGCATCCAGCGCCAGTTCCGCGAGCTCAAAGGCTGCACGGCCATCATTTACGACCAGACCTGCGCCACCGAAAAACGCCGCCGCCGCAAACGCGGCACCTTGGTGGCACCGGCCAAAACCGTGGTTATCAACGAGCTGGTGTGTGAGGGCTGCGGCGATTGTTCGGTGCAATCGAACTGCCTGTCGGTGGAGCCGGTCGAGACCGAATTTGGCCGCAAGCGCCGTATTAACCAGAACAGCTGCAACAAAGATTTTTCCTGCGTCAAAGGCTTTTGCCCGAGCTTTGTGACCGTGGAAGGCGGCACCCTGAAAAAGCCCAAGAAAGAGGCCAAGGGCGATCTGTCGCAGCTGCCCGCTATTCCCGAGCCTGTCCTGCCCAATGCAGTAGAGGCCTGGGGCATTGTGGTGGCGGGGGTCGGCGGCACAGGCGTCATCACCATTGGCTCCTTGCTGGGCATGGCGGCGCACCTGGAAGGCAAGGGCGTCGTGACGCAAGACGCGGCCGGGCTGGCGCAAAAAGGCGGCTCCACCTGGAGCCACATTCAGATTGCCAATACGCAGCAAGCCATTCACACCACCAAAGTGGATGTGGCCAAGGCCGATTTGGTGATTGCCTGCGATCCCATCGTGGCCGCCAACAAGACCACCTTGTCTGTCATGCAGCCGGGGCGCACCTTTGTGGCGCTGAACAACCACGGCGCACCCACCGCAGCCTTCGTCCAGAACCCAGACTGGCAAGCCCCCGGCGCGCAATGCGGTGAAGTGATTGCGCAAGCGGTGGGCTCAGATTTGCTGGGCCAGTTTGATGCCGAGCAAGCGGCAGTGCAGTTGCTGGGCGACAGCATCTACACCAACCCACTGATTTTGGGCTACGCGTGGCAGCACGGCCGCATTCCGCTGAGCCGCGCCGCGTTGTTGCGGGCGATGGAGCTCAATGGCGTACAGGTTGCCAATAACCAGGCGGCTTTTGAGTGGGGTCGTCGCTGTGCGCAGGATCTGGCGCAGGTGCAATCTATCTATGCGACACGCCAGGTGATTCAGTTCATGAAGAAGCCCGGCCTGGCCGAGATGCTGGCGCAGCGCGAGCAGTTTTTGACGGGCTATCAAAATGCCGCTTATGCCCAGGAGTACCGCCGCTTTGTCGACAAAGTGCAGGCCGCAGAAGCGCGTTTGGGCACCTCTACACGTCTGACTGAAGCCGTGGCGCGCTATCTCTTTAAGCTCATGGCCTACAAAGATGAGTATGAAGTGGCCCGCCTGCACACCGACCCTGCCTTTACGCAAAAACTGGCGGACATGTTTGAAGGCGATTACAAGCTGGTCCACCACTTGGCCCCGCCCCTTTCGGCGCGCAAAGACGAGCACGGGCACTTGGTCAAAAAGGCCTACCAGCCTTGGGTGCGCAGTGCGTTTACCTGGATGGCCAAGCTCAAAGGCTTGCGCGGCAGTGCGCTGGATGTGTTTGGACGCACCGAAGAGCGCAAAACGGAACGCGCACTGATTGCGCAGTACCAGGCGAGTATCGAAGCGTTGCTCCCCCAGCTACGCAGCGAAAAGCTGGCGCTGGCCGTAGAAATTGCCAGCATTCCTGAAGGCATCCGGGGCTATGGGCACGTCAAAGAGCGCCATTTACAAGCCGCACGCAAGCAATGGCAGGCGCTGGAACAAGCTTGGAAACTGCAGTCATAAACAGGGAGAAAGGGTTGTTGCTTCATAAATGGGAGCGACAACCCCTTACCCATTAATGGCTAGAGGCCTTTTTCACTTAGAAACACCTTGGAGAAGCAAACACTGGCAGGTACTCAGGAATACGTGCCACAGACTCTAAAGCGCACGCATACAATGCTTCGCTGACCTGCGCTCAGCTATGCTGCATGCGCGCACAGGTTGATGGCCTGTTCCTTTTTTGACCCATTCCATTTTGGAGTCCGTCCGTGTTTATTTCTTCCGCTTTTGCCCAAACCGCCCCTGCTGCAGCTGTAGCTGATGGCGGCATGATGTCTTCCCTCACCGGCATGCTGCCGCTGGTGCTGATGTTCGTGGTGTTGTACTTTGTGATGATTCGTCCCCAGATGAAGCGCCAAAAAGAACACCGCTCCATGGTGGAAGCACTGGCCAAGGGCGACGAAGTCGCAACGTCTGGCGGCATCCTGGGCCGTGTAGTGGATTTGAATGAGCAGTTCTTGTTCGTTGAAATCGCCACCGGCGTAAAAGTACAGATTCAGCGTTCGGCCGTCGTGCAAGTACTGCCTAAGGGCTCCGTTAAGTAAACCAGCTTCTCTGGTTGAACGGGCCGGTGGGCTTGTCAAGATAGGCATGCCGCGCCCTGCTTCCCCAGTGTGAGAGATAGAGCGCGATCATGAACCGTTACCCGGTCTGGAAGTACGCGATCCTTGTGGTCGCGCTACTGGTGGGGGTGATCTACACCCTGCCTAATTTCTTCGGCGAGGCACCTGCAGTGCAGGTGTCTTCCGCCAAATCTTCTGTCAAGGTCGATGAGGGCGTCCTAGCCCGCGTAGAGAGCGCGCTGCAAGCAGCCTCTTTGTTGCCTGACATTCTCAGCCTTGAAGGCACATCGGTACGTGCACGATTTAACACGTCCGAAGAGCAACTCAAGGCCAAGGACGTCATTGAACGCGCCTTGATCACCGATGCCAGCGATCCCACCTACATCGTGGCGCTGAATCTGGTGTCCCGTTCGCCGCAGTGGCTCAGCGCACTGGGCGCCAACCCCATGTATCTGGGTCTGGACTTGCGTGGCGGCGTGCACTTCATGCTGGAAGTGGACATGCAGGCGGCACTGACCAAGCGTGCAGATTCGCTGGCCGGTGACTTGCGCACCATGATGCGCGACAAGAACATTCGCCACGGCGGCGTCAACCGTGACGGACAGGGCATTGAAATCCGCTTGCGCGATGAAGCGTCGGTGACTGCCGTGCGCAATTTGTTGGCCGATCAGTTCCCCGACCTTCAAGTCGATGCCGGCAACGCGACGGAAGGCCGCATGCGCGTATCCATCAAGCCGGAGTCGCTGCGCAAGGTGCAGGATCAGGCGCTCAAGCAAAACATCACCACGCTGCACAACCGTATCAACGAGTTGGGCGTGGCGGAGCCCATCATCCAGCAGCAAGGCACTGATCGCATCGTCGTGCAACTGCCGGGCGTGCAAGATACGGCCAAGGCCAAGGATATTTTGGGCCGTACTGCCACTTTGGAAGTGCGTCTGGTGGACGAATCCACCGAAGGCCGTGCGGCCGAAATGGGCAGCGCCAATGTGCCTTTTGGCTCTGAGCGTTACCTGGATCGCAATGGCAATGCCGTTATCGTCAAGAAACAAGTCGTCTTGACGGGCGAGAATTTGACCGACGCCCAACCCGGTTTTGACGGTCAGACCCAGGAGCCTACGGTGAACTTGGTGCTGGACGCCAAGGGCGCACGCATCTTCAAGGACATCACGCGCGAGAACATCAACAAGCGCATGGCCATCATCTTGTTTGAAAAAGGCAAGGGCGAAGTGGTGACGGCGCCTGTGATCCGTTCTGAAATTGGCGGCGGACGCGTGCAAATTTCAGGCCGCATGACCACCATGGAAGCCAATGACACCTCGCTGTTGCTGCGCGCAGGCTCGCTGGCTGCCCCCATGGAGATCATCGAGGAATACACCATTGGCCCGAGTCTTGGCGCTGAGAACATTGACCGCGGTATCAACTCGGTGGTGTGGGGCTTTGTTGCCATCGTTATCTTCATCTGCATTTACTACCATTTGTTTGGCGTATTCTCGTCCATCGCGCTGGGCGTGAATGTCTTGCTGCTGATGGCCGTGCTCTCCATGCTCCAGGCGACGCTGACCTTGCCCGGGATTGCGGCAATGGCCTTGGCCATCGGCGTGGCGATTGACTCGAACGTACTGATTAACGAACGCATTCGTGAAGAATTGCGCGCAGGCTTGTCGCCCCAAGCGGCGATTCATGCCGGCTATGACCGTGCTTGGGCCACTATCCTGGACTCCAACTTGACCACCTTGATCGTTGGCCTTGCGCTGCTGGCTTTTGGCTCCGGAGCAGTCCGCGGTTTTGCGGTCGTGCACTGTATTGGTATTGCCACCAGCATGTTCTCTGCCGTGTTCTTCTCACGCGGCCTGGTGAACCTCTGGTATGGCCGCCAAAAGAAGCTCAAGAGCGTGTCCATCGGTACCGTGTGGAAGCCGGAAGGCGAAGCCGACAGCAGCACTGCTGTGGCTAAAACAAAGTAAAGGAGAGAGACATGGAACTCTTTCGCATCCGAAAAGACATCCCGTTCATGAAACACGCGTTGGTGCTCAACGCGATCTCTATCATTACCTTTGCGCTGGCTGTGTTCTTCCTGGTCACCAAGGGCTTGCACCTGTCGGTGGAGTTCACCGGTGGTACGGTCATGGAAGTGGCCTACAGCCAGCCGGCCGATCTTGAAAAGGTGCGCAAGACCATTCAGGACAAGGGCTACACCGACGTCACGGTGCAAAATTTTGGCACAGCGCGTGACGTAATGATCCGCATGCCCGTGCAGCAAGGTGTGACCTCTGCCCAGCAAAGCGAAAGCGTGCTGACGGCCTTAAAGGCCGCAGACCCTCAGGTGGAGATGCGCCGCACGGAGTTTGTCGGCCCCTCAGTAGGTGAAGAGCTGGTCACCAACGGCCTGCTGGCTCTGGTGGTGGTGATGGTCGGCATCATCGTCTACTTGGCATTTCGCTTTGAGTGGAAGTTTGGCGTGGCCGCCGCGTTCGCGAATTTCCACGACGTGGTGATCATCCTGGGCTTTTTCGCCTTCTTCCAGTGGGAGTTCTCACTGCCCGTGCTTGCGGGTGTCTTGGCGGTTCTGGGTTATTCGGTCAACGAATCCGTGGTGGTGTTTGACCGCATTCGCGAAACCTTCCGCAAGCAGCGCAAGATGGATACGCCCGCGGTGATCAACCACGCGATCACGTCCACCATGAGCCGCACCGTTATTACCCACGCCTCGACCGAGGCCATGGTGCTGGCGATGTTTTTCTTTGGTGGCCCCAGCCTGCACTACTTCTCACTGGCGTTGACGATTGGTATCTTGTTCGGTATCTACTCGTCGATCTTCGTGGGCTCAGCCATTGTGATGTGGCTGGGTGTCAAGCGCGAAGACCTGATCAAGCCGGTCAAGACGGAAGCTGGCGATCCTAATGACCCGAACGCGGGTGCGATCGTCTAAGCCTTTGGATCATTCTTGCTCCCCTAAATTGTGCTGTCACTCAGTGCAATTTAGGGCAGGCCGTTCAGCAGCGTTTAAAGGAACGAGTAAAAACAGCGAAAAGCGATTTTTCGTTCTGCCCAATAATCCGCAGCGTCTCTGAAACAATCTAGAAATTGCTCGCGGACCTCTTTGTCAAACTTAACGGCAATGGGCAACTGATCCAGCACGACGACAAAGCCTGGCTGAGGACCCGCCTTGTGCAGTGGATCGGTCAGGCAGTCATACAGCGCATCAAAGTTCTTGCCAAAGTGCGCCGGGAAGTGAAACTGAACAGCAATCAGCTCCAACGCATCTTGCTTGGTCTGGGTATGGGCCAAATTGGCATACAAGAAATGCTGCCCCATGGCCATGGCTGCGTTTTGCAAATCTGGAATACGAAACGCACGAATAGACTGCACGATGTTGCTACGAACACTGCGTAAAAGGTTCTGTGGCTCGGGACAAGACTGTGTCTCCATCTCCGTAGGTCTTTCTATCAATCGTGTCTGCCCACATAAAGCTGGGGCACAAGCAGGGATGGAGAGCGCGCCGCTCCACAAGTTCCCCAATGCAGTCGGGTTACGACTCCAGTGCAAGTCAAGTGAGCTCATGGCGTAATCTTCCGGAAGCTGTTGTAGTGATCGCTGGTGTAGTAACAAACCTCGGGTTGCGTGGGTGGTACGCCACCACAGACGATGCGCCGAGCGCCGCGATCACGAGACCAAGGCGTTTTCACGGTGTACTCCCGGTAATGGCCTCGCTTTTTAGCGGGTAACAGGCGCTCGCGGTTACCGAATACCAAGCCATCTTTTTCATAGGCGAAAGGGCCACCCTTCCTTATCAAGCGGTAGGTCGTTCGTGCTTGTAAGGGCAAATCCGCCAAAGCAACTTCAGCGGTATTTGTGCTATCGAGCGATCCTTTGGCCTGTAAATGCGGTGCACTGAGCCCCAATAAAGCCGCAGCGACCCATGGCCCAATAGTCCTGAATGCACGATGGACGGCCGTATCCGGCATGACGTAACACCTTTCAGAATTTCTGGACCCGCCCAAAAATTCGATCTGCAAGTGTGACGCACCCCCCCTTAAATTGCAAGAATAAAGGACGGATCACCATCAGCAAGATGGCAAGCTTATGCGTTCGCCTAGCAAACGCATGGGAGGGTTCAGTCCTGCGCCACCCAGTCCACCAGTGCATCCATGACAGGCCGCGCAGCGCCGGCATTGGTGTGATTGACCATTGCAGCCAGTACATACCTTTGCCCGCTGTTGCCCAGCACGTAACCTCCCAATGCATTGGTATCTCGCAAAGAACCCGTTTTAAGGTGTGCATTGGCGCTGGCCTTGCTGCGACGCAAAGTGCCATCCATACCGGAAATAGGCAGGGAAGACATGAACTCCGGCATCACCGAAGAGGCCCAGGCCCCTTGCAGCATGCGGCCCAGCGCCTGGGCGCTGATGCGAGCAGTGCGGCTCAAGCCCGCACCGTTTTCGACCACGGGCATCTCCGCCGCAGGCCAGCGCAGTTGCCACCATTGCGACAAGGCGGTTCGGCCTGCCTCAAAGCTCCCCTGGCCCAAGCGCTCTTTGCCCAAGGTGAGCAACACCTGCTGCGTCATCACGTTGTTGCTGTACTTGTTAATGTCGCGCACCACCTCCGCCAGCGAAGGTGACTGGTTCTCCCACGCAGGTTTCAAGCCCTGGGGCACCAGACCATCACGCACACGGCCAGTGATCTGCCCTCCCATGCTGCGCCACATGCCTTCCACTGCCTTCAAAGCAAAGGTCTGGGGATCGGGCAGTGCAACGGGCCAGTTCTTGTCGCCGCAGCTGGCGGGGTATTGGCCATTAAGTTGAATGCGCTGTGCGTCACTCCAGTCGGCCTGCAACTGGCTGCGCCAATCACCGCAAGCAGTTCCTTGCGGAGCCAGAGGGACACTGGCCGGCACCTGTAAATGCCCCATGGGCAGCTCATAGTGAATGCGAGCAATGCCTGCAGCGGCATCCGGCATGAAACCCAGCACCTGGGTTTTGTAGTTCACGAGTAAAGCATCCGGCCCGGCGTTGTAGGGGCGAAAGGGTTCCCCATCGAAGGCCGCAGGGTCGTGGTCATGAACTTGGAAGGCGGAGCGATCCACCACGATATCGCCCACGATGACCTTGACACCCATGCCCTGCAAGCGCCCCAGCAAGAGCCAAAGCCGCTCAGAAACCAGCTTGGGGTCTCCTGAGCCCTTGATGTAGACCGTCCCGCGAAATGCCCCGCTGTCTATCACGCCATCCAGATACACGGGTGTACGCCAAACGTAGGTGGGTCCCAGCTGCTCCAGCGCCGCATACGTGGTGACCAGTTTCATCACCGAGGCCGGATTCATCGCAATGCCGGCCTGCCACACCCGCCTGGCAGGCTTGCTCGATTCAACAGGTGCTACATAAAAAGATAGTGCCTCGCGCGGGATGCTGGCCCGCGCCAAGGCCGCCTCCACCGGGGCGGGCAAGGACTGCGCAAAGGCAGTGCTGGCACACGCCAACACACCACCCACAAAGAAAAGGCGCAGGTTGCGCCACCGCAAATCTTGGGACATGGTTGCAAAGTGTAGTGCTGGCCCGCGCGGTTTTGACCGCCGCCCTCAACGGGCTTGAAGCACGCAGAAGATAATTGCAGGCTTCGCCGCACTGATTGCTTGCGCGGCGCTTTGATCGTTTTTGCCATTGCCGCCATGAATTTGCTTGCCTTTGATACCAGCACCGACACTTTGTTTATCGCCGTTCAGCGCGGCGATCAGTTGTGGCAGCACCAGGCAGCAGGCGGTGCCAACTCTTCGGCGACGCTGATTCCCAGCATCCAGCAAGGCTTGCAGGCGCTGGACTTGAATTTCTCCGACCTCACTGCCATCGTTTTTGGTCGTGGACCCGGATCGTTCACAGGATTGCGCACGTCCTGTGCAATTGCCCAAGGTTTGGCGATGGGAGCAGATCTACCCTTGCTACCCATCGACACCCTTTTGGCCGTGGCAGAAGAGGCGCGCCACCAGCACGGCGTGACCGATGTCATGGCAGTACTTGATGCGCGCATGTCAGAGGTCTACCACGCAGGCTATCGCTATAGCAGCGGCGTGTGGTGCGCCACCTACCCACTGGGCCTGTCTGCGCCACAGAACTTGGTGGTCGAGCCAGGGCGGCTGGCCGTCGCTGGCAATGCGCACGCCGTGTACACCGAACAACTGGCCCCGAACGCCGCCCATGTGCATGCGCTGCCCACGGCCACCGCTTTGCTGCGTTTGGCACCGCAGCGCATTGCCGACGGCCTGTTGGTTGACGCTTCCTACGCTTTGCCTTTGTACATCCGCGATAAAGTGGCCCAAACCACCGCAGAACGTGAAGCTGCCCGGCAAGCTGCTGCTGCCCACGCCCCCCAGCCATGATGAGTGCCAGCCGTTTGCCTTTACAACCGCTTGATACGCCTTGCGTGATACCGCAAGTGGTCGCCCGAGAACCCGCGCTGAGCAGCGATGCGCGCCAGCTCTTGCCGCTCACCGAAGCGCTGATTGACAGCGTCTTGTCTATTGAGAACCTGGCTTACACCCACCCCTGGACGCACGGCAACTTTGCAGACGCCCTGCGCAGCGGGTATTACGGCCGCGTACTCCTGCAAGACCAGCAAGTACTCGGTTATTTTTTGGCCATGCAAATACTGGATGAAATCCATTTGCTCAATATGGCTGTCTCTCCCATGCACCATGGTCAGGGTTTGGCGCGTGAGTTGCTGGACGCGCTGGGCGATTGGTCCAGGCACACCGCACAAGCACAATGGCTCTGGCTGGAAGTACGGGAGAGCAACCACCGCGCACGCCGCATTTATGAGCGCCACGGCTTTACCCAAGTCGGCGCGCGCAAAAAGTACTATCCCGTGCACCAAGGCGAACGTGAAACTGCCATTTTGATGAGCATGCCCCTATGGCCTTGAACCTCGACACCCGCCAACGCGCCATGCTCCAAGAGATGGGCATTACCTTGTGGTTGCCCTCACCTGTCGTGGCTGCGGCAGCGCCGCAAGCGGATGCGGTCATGGCAAATACGAGCGCTGCCACAGGTATACAGAGCCCTCCTGCTGCGCTTCCACCCACTGCAATGACGCCTGTCACAGCGCAGCCAGCACCGATTCCATCACCGACACCGGCACCGGCACCAGCCACACCAGCGCGCCATGGTGCGGCGCCTACCGCGGTAGCTCCCCCAACAACGGATGCTGGCCTGCCCGCTGCGCAGTGGCGCATGGCCCCCGCTGTCGCGGCTTACCCCGAAGCGAGTGGGGGTGATGCTGCGCAAGCTTGGCTGGTTATCTGGGAAGGGCCCAATCCGGCAGAGCCTCTGTCCGGCGAAGTGGGCAAGTTGCTGGACAACATGTTGCGCGCACTGCGCTTGCACCATAGCCGCCATGTCTGGATTGCGGGCCTCCAGCGCCCCGGCAGCGATGCTTTTCCCGTCGCGGGCCTGCCTTCAGCCCCGGTCGATTGGCAACCATTGCAGCAAGGACTCACCGAGTGCATGCTGCAAACACGCCCTGCACGCATTGTGGTGCTGGGCCTGCACGCTGCCCGCGCGGTGCTGGGCAGCCAAGAGGCTTTGGGCCGTTTGCGCGCGCAGGTGCACCAAGTGCATGCCACGCCGATAGTGGTCAGCTATGACCCCGCCTACCTGCTGCGCTCGCCCCACGCCAAACCTGCTGCTTGGGCCGATCTGTGCCGCGCCCACGCGCTACAAACGCCCCCTTTGCGCTAACACTGGCCTGCCTGCAACCGCGCCCAGAGCCCGGCATAATCGCAGGCTTGTCATATTTTTGAGAAAACATCGTGGAAATCTGCCCTAGTTGGTAGCTTCCATCCTCTCCCAAACGGCGTTGCGCGGTCTGTGGAAGGATTGGAAGCCACACCAATCATCCCCGCCAAAGCCATAACAACATTTGGGAGAGCCGTATGCTCAATGTCTTTACGCTGTCCAACGGACGGCTGGTGCAAGAGGAAATTGCTGCGCTGGAAGAGCTGGCGCAGTTCCAGCCCGTCTGGGTCGATCTGGAATCGCCAACGCTCGAAGAAAAGCGCTGGATTCAGCAGTATTACGGGCTGTCCATTCCCGCCGATGCCATGGATTTGGACATCGAAGAATCCGCCCGCTTTTACGAAGAAGACAATGGCGAGCTGCACATTCGCAGCGACTTTTTACTCGATGACGAAGACGATCCACGCAGCGTGCGCGTGGCCTACATACTGAACCAGCACAACACCGAGCTCAAATCCTGCGGCGTGCTGTTTTCCATTCACGAAGAAGACATTCCCGTTTTTCGCCTGTTGCGCCTGCGCGCACGCCGTGCGCCGGGCTTGATTGAAGACGCCAAGGATGTGCTGCTCAAGCTGTTCGATGCCGATGCCGAATACTCGGCCGACACGCTGGAGGGCATCTACGACGACCTGAAAAAAGTCAGCGCCCAGGTGCTGGACGGCAACGTCACCGACAACGACGCCCAGGAAGTACTGGCCGACATTGCACGCCAGGAAGACTTGAATGGCCGCATCCGCCGCAACATGCTCGATACGCGCCGTGCCGTGAGCTTCATGATGCGCAGCAAAATGCTCAGCGCCGAGCAGTTCGAAGACGCACGCCAGATCCTGCGTGACATCGAATCGCTGGACAGCCACACGCAGTTTCTGTTCGACAAGATCAACTTCTTGATGGACGCCACGGTGGGCTTTTTGAGCATCAACCAGAACAAGATCATCAAGATCTTCTCGGTGGCCAGCGTGGCCTTGCTGCCGCCCACTTTGATTGCCAGCGTCTACGGCATGAACTTCAAGTTCATGCCCGAGCTGGACTGGGCCTATGGCTACCCGTATGTGTTGGCGTTGATGGTGACCAGCGCCGTAGGCCCCATGCTGTATTTCCGCAAGCGCGGCTGGCTGAAATAAAGAACGTCAAAAACAATAGCTGCTTGCCTTAGTCATTGCTTGTTTTTAGATAGAAATGATCCTGAAAACAAGTAAACACTAGGGCAAGCAGCTATCGTTTTAATGATTGACGCCTAAGCTTTCATCCATTGCAAGCCGGCGCTGGTTTCGCCGCGCGGCCGGTACTCGCAGCCCACCCAGCCCTGGTAGTTCAGGCTGTCGATGACTTCGAACAAGTAGGCGTAGTTCAGCTCCCCCTGGTCGGGCTCATGCCGATCCGGCACACCAGCGATCTGAATGTGGCCCACACGCCCGGTGGGCAAGTACTGGCGCAGCTTGCTGGCCACATCGCCCTCGCTCACCTGGCAGTGGTACAAATCCATCTGCACTTTCAGATTCGGCGCGGCCACCGTCTGCACCAAACTGTGCGCCAACTCTTGGCGGTCGAGGTAGTAACCCGGCATGTCGCGGCCATTGATCGGCTCAATCAAGATCTCCACCCCCACATCGGCCGCCGCCTGCGCAGCCCAGCATAAATTAGCCAGCACGGTGCTGCGCAGCGCATAGCGCACAGCGCCGCTGGGCATCAAGCCGCTCATCACATGAATGCGCGGGCATTTCAAAATTTGCGCGTAACGCAGCGCTTCCCATACGCCATTGCGAAAGCGGGCCTCTTCCCCGGCAATGCACAACGTGCCGCGCATGCCGCCCTCCCATGCCCCGGCCATTTCTTGCACATTGCGCCCACCTGGTGGTGCATTGAACAGCACCTGCTGGAGACCGTGCTTGTCCAGCATCTCCGCCAGCTCCTGTGCAGGATAGGCATAGGGAAAAAGGTATTCCACCGCACGAAATCCATCTTTGGCAGCCGCCGCAAAGCGGGCCAAAAAAGGCAGTTCGGTGTACATCATGGACAGATTGGCGGCAAATTGAGGCATGGATTAATTATCAAAAATCCCGGGTGCATCGGCTGTCGCGCAGATCCGTTTCTAGCCACGCTCCAGACAGAAAACTGCGGTACTCGCACGCAAATTGGGCAGCGTACGCACCAATTGCCCTTCCTGCAAGCCAAATGCGTCCACCACATTCAGCCTATTTTTGTGGGCCAGTAATTCAAAATCCTTGAACGTACCGACGCGAATATTGGGCGTGTCGTACCACTGGTAGGGCAAATGGCGCGTCACGGGCATGCGCCCGCGCAGCACGGAAAAACGGTTGGGCCAATGCGCAAAGTTGGGAAAACTCACCACGCTCATGCGCCCCACACGGGCGGTTTCGCGCAGCATGATTTCGGTATTGCGCAAATGCTGCAGCGTGTTGATCTGCAGCACCATGTCAAAGCTGCTGTCCTCAAAAATGGCCAGCCCTTCGTCCAAATTGAGCTGCAGCACATTGATTCCGCGCTGCACGCAGGCCAGCACATTGGCGTCATCAATCTCCACGCCGTAGCCGGTGCAGCCACGCTCGCGCTGCAAATACGCCAGAAAACTGCCGTCGCCGCAGCCCAAATCTAGCACCCGTGCGCCTTGGGGCACGAGTTGGGCCAATGCTTGCATCGTGGGGGTAGCGGTCATGCAGTCAACTCCTTGGCAATACCTTCAAAGTAGGCGCGCATGGCACCCAAATAGCGCGGGTCGTCCAGCAAGAATGCGTCGTGCCCATGGGGTGCATCAATCTCGGCATAGCTCACTGCCCGGCCGTTTTGCAGCAGCGCCTGCACCATTTCGCGGCTGCGGTTGGGGGCAAAGCGCCAGTCGGTGGTAAAGCTGACCAAAAAGAACTTGGCCATCGAACGCGCCAGTGCATCAGACAGCTTGCCGCCATACTTTTTGGCCGGATCAAAATAGTCCAGTGCCCGCGTGATCAACAAATAAGTATTGGCATCAAAGTAGCGGCTGAACTTGTCGCCCTGATAGCGCAAATAGCTTTCAATCTGGAACTCAACGTCCTGCGTGGTGAACTTGATGTTCGGGCCATCGCGCAATTCACGGCCAAACTTCTGGTTCATCACGTCATCACTCAGATAGGTGATGTGGCCAATCATGCGGGCAATGCGCAGGCCGCGTTCCGGCACCACGTTGTGCGCGTAAAAGTCACCGCCATGGAAATCCGGGTCGGTCACGATAGCGCGGCGCGCCACTTCGTTAAAGGCAATGTTCTCGGCGTTCAGATTGGGCGCGCTGGCCACCACCACGGCGTGGCGCATGCGCTCAGGGTATTGCAACGTCCAGCTCAAGGCCTGCATGCCACCCAGGCTGCCGCCCAGCACAGCCGCCATTTGTTGCACGCCCAGACGATCCAGTAACAAGGCTTGGACGTTGACCCAGTCCTCCACGGTCAAGACCGGAAAGCTGGAGCCGTAGATTTCACCGGTATCGGGGTTGGCATGCATCGGCCCGGTCGAGCCAAAGCACGAACCCAGGTTGTTCACCCCGATCACAAAAAACTTGTTGGTGTCCACGGATTTGCCGGGGCCAATCATGTTGTCCCACCAGCCCTCACTCTTGGCTTGGCCTTCATATACGCCTGCAACGTGGTGCGAGGCATTGAGGGCATGGCACACCAAGATGACGTTGGACTTGTCGGCATTCAATGTGCCGTAGGTCTCAAAAGCGAGGGTGTAGTCGCGGATGCTCTTGCCACTTTGCAGCAGCAGCGCATCCGAAAAATGCATGGTTTGAGGTGTGGCGATGAAGGACATAAAAAAACCCGGCATCGCTAAAAACGAGTCCGGGTTTTACCAAAGCGGTTTCGTCTTTAGCAGTATTTGTAAAGCGCCCGCAAGCAGAAGCAAATCAGCGCATGGCGTCCATTATGCCAAACCCGTAGCGCCTGACAGCGCTTTACACAGCAAAGCCCTCGTAAGCCTCTATCCAACCCAGCACGACCCGCTTGCTGGTCTGCGCCTCCATGCACCCAAGTTTTCGTCCGCCAGAGTGTGAAGCGCTGACATCACCCAAACCCTCGGATTGGCAGCACCTCCTCGGCTCCTTCACCCAACACTTGCATGACGCGCGTAGGCATACACCTTAAATTGGGGTAAATCCTGTATCTTTTGTTGTAACCCATCCAATTTTCAGAAAAAGCACATTTCAAGGACGTGACAATGGCCTCATAATGAGCATCGCTCCCAGGTACACGGGTACAAGAGTAGTGCGTTTGCGTCTCTATAGTGGTCACGGTTAGTTGACTTTCGTTGGGGCTCCATCGCGTTTCCAGTTTTTTTGTAGGAGTCCTCCATGGGCAACAAACTCTACGTTGGCAACTTGCCATACGCTTTTCGTGACAGCGACCTTGAGCAGTCATTTTCTGAATTCGGCACTGTTCAAAGCGCGAAGGTCATGATGGAACGTGACACTGGCCGCTCCAAGGGCTTCGGCTTTGTGGAAATGGGCAGCGATGCAGAAGCACAAGCCGCTATCCAAGGTTTGCATGGTCAAAATTACGGCGGCCGTGACCTGGTGGTCAACGAAGCACGTCCTATGGAGCCACGTCCTCCACGTAGCGGCGGCTTCGGCGGCGGCAATGGTGGTGGCGGTTACGGCAATGGTGGCGGCGGTTACGGCGGTGGTCGTGGCAACGGTGGTGGCGGTTACGGCGGTGGCCGTGGCGGTTACTAAGCCAATTGCATTGCATCAAGCGCTTTCTAAGCGCTTGTAATAAAAAAGGAACCTTCGGGTTCCTTTTTTATTTTCAGAAAATTTCTCTTTCAACGGTTGCCATATCTCTCCAACTCTAACAATAATATTTACGCAGAATTAATAGATTCTGTTGCAATATATTTACCACCGGCTTAATAGAAGCGTTTAATAGCGCAACGACTATATGCCTTCGTTCAGGGTTTAGGAGAGTGTAATGGGCAGCAAGTTATACGTTGGAAATCTTCCCTACGGCATTCGTGACATCGATTTGGAACAAGCTTTCATACAGTTTGGTACTGTGATTAGCGCGAAAGTCATGATGGAACGGGATACGGGTCGCTCTAAAGGCTTTGGCTTTGTAGAGATGCACAGCGAGAGCGAGGCCAGTGCTGCCGTTCAAGGTATGAACGGCCAGCCCTTAGGGGGCCGTAGCCTCGTAGTCAACGTTGCACGCCCTATGGAGCCGCGCGCTCCTCGTAGCGGCGGCTACGGAGGCAATAACAGTGCGGGCGCAGGTTTTGGCCAAGGAGGATATGCAGGCCGGGGAGAAGGGGGGTTTCGCAGCCCCTATGGCACCGGCCCACGGGGCCGGAATAACCAGAGTGGATATGGGCAGGGCAATGATAATGGCAGCCGTTATCGCAACGGAAGTTAAGAATAATCCGGCAGCAATAAAAAAGACCTTGAAGGTCTTTTTTATTGCTGAATAAGAATTTTGCCTACAACACAAAAAGAATATTGCTTATTTATTAAAAATATTATTTATTGTTTTGTATGACGCCTTTCACGCGCCCTTGTAATTGAATGACCTGCGAAAGATTGTCATATTTCAGACTATCGCCACTAAAACGATTATTCCCTCGAGTTAGTACCACAGGAAGATGCGATTGCACACGCTCCTCATTGGTCCATGCATGCAAAAATTCGCCCTCCAGGCGCATCAGCCCCGCAGCATTGTTGGGCGTTGTACGCTGAACTTTGGCATTGCCCCACAGCTGCACTTCCGATGCGTCTGAGTTGCTAATCCCCCGATGAGCGGAAGTTGTGGTGACCACATTGTCTAAGCCAACGCTGCGCGTGCGAACTTCATCAACTTCCAAAACATCCGTGGCTGGATAGTGGCGCGCCATATCGCCCAGAATTTCACTTTGCATGCGCCCGGCAGCGTCAAACTGCAATACCGAAAAGTCTTGCAACGTGTAGTCTGGCTCCGCGCTCATCGTGGGGTCAGCACTTGCAACTAACGGCTTTGGAGCATTGCGCACTAGCCACCAGGTGGCTGCAGCAAGCAGCGCCATGAGCAGTACGGGTAGATAAATCGAAACTTGCTCCCACACACGCTGCAAAGACTTTTTCATGACTGGTATTGCTCCAATAGGCGCTGATAGTGTCCCGTCGCCAGGAGCAAGAGGTCGCACAACTCGCGCACCGCACCGTGTCCACCTTGCGCACGACTGACCCAGTCGGCGATGGCCAAGTTCTCCGCGTGTGCGTTCACCGGTGCGCACGCTAAGGCACAGCGTTGCATAACAGGCAAGTCTGGCCAATCGTCGCCCATCGCTGCAGCCTGATGCCACCCCAAGCCCAGGCGATCCAGCATGGCTTGTGCTGCCGGCAGCTTGTCTTCCGTACCAAATACAACGTGCTCAACGCCCAGCTGCTGCAGACGCAAACGCAGCGGCGCGGAGTCGCGCCCGGTTACGACTGCCGGGGTAATTCCTGCCTTCTGCAGCAACTTGATACCGTGTCCATCCAACGTATTGAAACGCTTAATGGTTTCCCCATGTTCTGTAAAGTGGAGACCACCATCGGTCAGTACGCCATCGATATCAAAGAAAACGACAAGAACAGGGCGGGCTTTTTCCAGCAATGCTGAAGCGACATTAAGAGCAGATTTTTGAGCGGTTTGGGGCATCAGATGACCTTCGCAAGCATCAGATCTCGCACGTGCACCATGCCCAGCAAACATCCTTGTGCATCGACAACCAACACCGACGTAATGCCGTGCTGTTCCATGAGCTGCGCAGCATCGGCAGCCAATGCATCCGGGGAAATGGTTCGAGGGGTGCGGTGCATCAAATCGACCACTTTCGCTGTTCGCAGATCGATCCCATCTTCTATCCGGCGGCGTAAATCCCCATCCGTGAAAATGCCTTGAAGTCGATTCTGCTCGTCCACCACCGCGCTGGCGCCCATGCTCTTGGCGCTGATTTCACGCATCAGCGTGCTGAAGCTGTCATGGGCTTGCACGCGCGGCACCTCGTTTCCGCTGCGCATCACATCGCGAACATGGGTGAGCAGCTTACGACCCAGCGCCCCCCCAGGGTGTGACAACGCAAAGTCTTCAGCCTTAAAACCACGCGCATCCAGCAAAGCGGCGGCCAATGCGTCTCCTAAAGCCAATTGCACGGTCGTGCTGGCCGTAGGAGCCAGATTCAACGGACAAGCTTCGCGCTCTACGCTCGTGTCTAACACCCAGTCCGAGTGCTTGGCCAAGCTGGAAGTCAATCCACCCGTCATGCCCGCAATTCTCACACCTTGGCGCTTGAGCGCAGGTAGTAGCGAAGTCAGCTCCTGACTCTCACCACTGTTAGAAATCGCAAGCACCAAATCCTTGCTGGTGACCATGCCCAGATCACCATGGCTAGCTTCTGCGGGATGCACAAAAAATGCGGGGGTTCCTGTAGATGCGAGCGTGGCGGCAATTTTGCGGCCGATGTGGCCGCTCTTACCCATCCCCATGACGACCACGCGCCCTGGCGTTGCCAGAATGGCCTGCGCGACTTGGACAAAGCTGTCATCTAAACGCTCGGCCAGCGCTTGCATGGACTGAATTTCGATGGCCAGAGTTTCACGCGCCGTTGCGAGTGCTTGCGTAGCGCCCAAGACGGGAGCGATGTGCATGGGGGTATTCATGCTGCGATTTTATCGATCCCGCCATGTCCACGCTCGATAGCATTGCAGTGCGGGATGGCCGCCCCGCATGGATAGCCCCGATTGGGCAAAAAAACGGTGGTCTGATTACACTTTTTGAATATCTTTGCCCCGTGGCGCCCGCATTAGGTCAGGCTCACTGGGTTACAAAACTCTTTATTCCCGCCTGCTCAAGCACAAGCCGTGCCCAGCTGAGGCGCTTTCAGACCACTCCCATGTACACCTCCAGCGTCAACGACTACCTTCGCGAGCACATTCGTACCGTCCCCGATTGGCCCGCGCCAGGCGTGCAGTTTCGCGACATCACCCCTTTGCTGCAAAACCCCAAAGTATTTCGCGTGCTGATTGATGCTTTTGTGCACCGCTACATGGATGCGGACAAGCGCCCAGACGTGGTGGCAGGGCTGGATGCGCGGGGCTTTATCCTGGGCGCGGTCATTGCCTATGAACTTAACGTCGGTTTTGTTCCAATCCGCAAAAAGGGCAAGCTGCCTTTTACGACCGTGGAAGAGACTTACGAGCTGGAATATGGCAGCGCCACCGTGGAGTTGCACACCGATGCCGTCAAACCTGGCGACAAAGTCTTGCTGATTGATGATTTGATCGCCACCGGCGGCACCATGATGGCGGGCAAAAAACTGCTCGAAAAACTGGGTGCCACAGTCATGGAAGGCGCGGCCATCGTGGACTTGCCTGAACTGGGGGGCTCCAAGCTGCTCACTGAAACTGGCAAGCTGCCTTTGTTCACGCTGGTGGACTTTGCCGGTCACTAAAAGGCATTGAGCACTTGCACCTCAGCCGGCAGTGCCGGCTTTTTTAGGGCGGCTTGCACAATCGCTGCAAACAACGGCAAGTCTTGGCTGTTGTAGCTTGGGGCCTGTTTATGGCGACTCACCACCGTTTTTTAGCGCACAGATCGTTCTGGCCGTTTTTCCTGCATACAGCGGGATGGTGCTGCCTCTTCATCGCGGCGGCGCTAGGTAGTGTGTGGGGCGGTATGGCGCTGTTTCTGCATGCGCCGCCCACAGGCAAGTTCTCGCACGCGGCCGTTTGGCTTTGGGGTGTTGCGTGGCTGTTATTAGTGGGCTGCGCCTTACTGCAAAAGCGCATGGTTCCCATCCTCGCGGGGGGATTGCCGCTGATGCTGGGCCTGTGGATTTGGTGGGCCAGCATTACCCCCCAAGCAGACAGAGCCTGGGCTGACGATGTAGCACAACTGGTCAACCTCACTCCCGACCCGCAGCAGCCCGGCATCGTGCAGTTAAACAACGTGCGCAATTTCCAATGGCGCAGCGATACCGACTACACACCGCGCTGGGAAACGCGCAGTTATGACCTGAACCAACTGCGCAGTGTGGATGTGGTCCTGTCCTATTGGATGGGCCCCGCCATTGCGCACACTCTGGTGTCTTTTGGCTTCACAGACGGCCAGCATGTGGTGTTTTCCATCGAAATTCGCAAAGAAAAGCACGAGCAATTCGATGCCCTGGCAGGTTTTTTTAAACAGTATGAGATGGCCCTGGTAGCGGCCGATGAACGCGACATTCTGGCGGTGCGAACCAATGTGCGCAGCGAGCAAGTGCACCTGTACCGCATCAGCATGGCGCCAAGCAGCATGCGCGATTTATTCATGGCGTATGCCCAGCAAGCCGAACAACTGCGCCAAACGCCGCGCTTTTATCACACGCTCACCGCCAACTGCACCACCATTGTTTGGCAATTGGCACGCCGCATTGGTCAGGCCTTGCCCACGGACTGGCGCTTGCTGGCCTCTGGCTATCTGCCTGAATATTTAAGGGATGCAGGGGCACTCCAGTCTCCGCAGCCCATAGAGGTGCTGCGCGCCGCAGGCAACATGACCGAACGCGCGCAAAACTGGCAGCGTCCTGCAATGCTCGACGATGCAGGGGCCAGCGCAGATTTCTCACGCCATATCCGCCAGGGCTGGGCGCCTTAAGCAGCGCTCTGCACTCGCGGCCTATGACGTTGTTCTTGTTGCCCGCTTGGTTTTTCGCCTTGCTGCCAGCTTGCCCATCACACCGCACGTGCGCTACCACGCCATCATTGGCAACCACACGCGCGATGTGCCTTTTGGCCACAGCGTGCAGGAGCACCCGCGTGCAATTGTGGAAATCCGCCGCATCCTGCATCGACAACTAGAGCAGCCTACCGTTGTCAGCCCTTGATTTCACGCTGTTTAGTATCTGAAACCTTTTAAGTACAACGGCATATAGCTCCTGAAAGCAAAGCACTGCACTGCTATTACACCACTGCTGAGCTGCATAAAAACAAGGCACACCGCACCACCACTTGCCCGATTTCTCGCTGGACTTTTGCTATCATTAACAAAGCTAATTCAAGTTTAGGAAGGCTAACTCCATGTCCCGCACCCGTTCCCTGTGGCGCACCGCGCTGACCGTCACCGCCTTGGCCGCCGCCATCACCGGCGCAGCCCATGCTGCAGATGCCTACCCGAGCAAGCCCATCACGCTGGTGATTCCTTACTCGGCCGGTGGTTCGACCGACATCCTGGGCCGTCTGATTGCGCAAAAACTCAGCGAGCGCCTGAACGTGTCCGTGGTGGTGGAAAACAAGCCCGGTGCCAACGGCACGATTGGTGTGGACCGCGTGGCCAAGGCCCCTGCAGACGGCTACACCGTGGTGCTGGGTGACGTGGGCGGCCTAGCGATTTCGCCCAGCCTCTACCCCAAACTGCCCTACAAGCCCCTCACCGATCTGGATGTGGTGAGCCTGGTGGGCCGCAGCCCGCTGGTGCTGACCGTGGGCAGCAAGAGCCCGCTGCAATCGCTGGCCGACCTGACCGCCGCCGCCAAGGCCAAGCCTGAAGTGCTCAACTACCCCTCCTCGGGCACCGGCGGCCCCAACCACATGGGCGGCGCGCTGTATGCCCTGCAGGCCGATGTGAAAGTCACCCACGTGCCGTACAAGGGCAGTGCGCCTTCCGTGGTGTCGCTGGTGGCCGGTGAAACTGATTTTGGTTTCCTGACCGCCGTCACCATCAACTCCCAGCTGAACGCAGGCAACCTGCGTGCGCTGGCCGTGGCCCATACCGAGCGCCTGCCCGCCATGCCGAATGTGCCCACCATGCACGAGGCCGGTCTGAAGAACTTTGTGGCCGACGCCTGGTTCATGGCTGCCGTGCCCGCAGGCACGCCCAAGCCCATCATCGATTTGCTGCAAAAGGAAATCGCCGCCGTACTGCCGGAAGCCGACGTGAAGGCCAAGCTCGACAGCGTGGGCGTGCTGCCAGCCGGCATGTCAGTCAAGGATTCGCAGGCGTTCCTCGCCAAGGAAATCACCAAATGGGACAACGTGGTCAAGCAAGCCAAGATCACGCTGGACTAAGCGGGCTAAGCTGCGACTGACAGTCCCTAAACCTCAAAGAGCGCCTCCCCAGGCGCTTTTTTGCGTTTACTTGCCGATGCAAAAACTGCTGAAGATCACGCCCAGCAAATCGTCGGACGTGAACTCGCCCGTAATGCTGTTGAGCGCGGTTTGCGCCAGGCGCAGCTCCTCGGCCAGGATGTCCAGCGCCGGGCCGGGCACGTTGAGCTGGTCATGCGCTTCTTCCAAATGGGCACCCACGGCCTGCAGCGCCTCCACATGGCGCGCGCGCGCAATGTACAGGCCTTCAGCGGCCGACTGCCAGCCGGCCACCTGCAGCAGGCGCTGGCGCACGGCATCCAGACCATCGCCGGTGCGGGCGGACAGGCTCAGGCTTGCCTCGCTGCCCTTGCGGCCCGCCAGCGGTGGCAGCGTCTGCATGTGGGCCCCGGGTGCTGCCAGGTCGGTCTTGTTCCACAGGTCGATCACGGGAATGTTCGGCGCGATGCGCTCGGCCAGCGTGCGCGCAATCTCCAGATCGGCGCCAGCGTAGTCGCTGTCGCCCATGCGCGAGAGATCGTGCAGAAACAGCACGGCATCGGCCCCGGCAATCTCTTCCCACGCCCGGGCAATGCCAATGCGCTCCACCTCATCATTGCTATCGCGCAGACCGGCGGTGTCGATCACGTGCAGCGGCACGCCGTCGATCTGGATGGTCTGCTGCACCTTGTCGCGCGTCGTGCCAGCAATCGGCGTGACGATGGCCAGCTCCGCCCCCGCCAAGGCGTTGAGCAGCGAGCTTTTACCCGCATTGGGCTGCCCCGCAATCACTACCTTGATGCCTTCGCGCAGCAGCGCGCCTTGCTGGGTGCGCGCCAGCACCATGCCCAGCAAGGCGCGCAGAGCGTCCAGCTGCCCATAGGCATCGGCCTTCTTCAGAAAATCGATTTCTTCTTCGGGAAAGTCCAGCGTGGCTTCCACCAGCATGCGCAGGTGCACCAGCGCATCGCGCAGCTCGCCAATCTCGCGCGAGAACTCGCCCGACAGGGAGCGGCTGGCGCTGCGCGCTGCGGCTTCGGTGCTGGCGTCGATCAGGTCGGCAATGGCCTCAGCCTGCGCCAGGTCGATCTTGTCGTTCATGAACGCGCGCTCGGTGAACTCGCCGGGTTGCGCCAGACGCAGGCCGGGCAGCACAGCATCACCCGATGTGGGCGCCACCTCTTGCGCAGCCTCCAAGCAACGCGCCAGCAGCAGCTGCAGCACCACGGGACCGCCGTGCGCCTGCAGCTCCAGCACGTCTTCGCCGGTATAGCTGTTGGGGCCGGGAAAGTACAGGGCCAAGCCATGGTCGATGGGCGCTTGCTTGGCATCTTTGAAAGGCAAGTACGTGGCTTCGCGCGGCTTTAGCTCTTTGCCCAGCAAGTGGCGCACAAAGCCTGCAATGGCTTTGCCGGAAACGCGAACAATGCCCACGGCCCCGCGCCCTGGCGCAGTAGCAATGGCAACGATGGGGTCGGTATGGCGCGCAAGCATGGCTTGACATCCTTTGTGCTGCAGCCGCCCAGCGCATCTGGGGGCCATGGACGGTTTAAAAACAGGAGCGCTTTGCCCTGGTGAATGCTTGATTTCACCTATGAAACCATGCGAGTTGCAGATTTCACGAGGGCACAACGCTCTTGTTTTTAAAGCATCTCTTGTAAACATCAAAGGCCGCAGATGCGGCCTTTGAGGGGTTTAGCAAGCCGTGCGGGGCTTACTTCTTCTTGGCTTTGACGTCCGTGACAGCGGCGTCTGCCTTCTTGAAGTTCGGCAGATTGAACTGCGGGGGCACACCCATGCGGGTGTTAATGACCCATTGCTGCGCAATCGACAAGATGTTGTTGGTCAGCCAGTACAGCACCAGACCAGCAGGGAACATGAAGAACATGACACCGAAGATCAGCGGCATGAACCACATCATCTTGGCCTGCATCGGGTCGGGTGGCACAGGGTTCAGCGCGGTCTGCAGCAGCGACGAAGCCATCATCAGCAGCGGCAAGATGAAGTAGGGGTCCTTGGCCGACAAGTCGGTGATCCACAAAATCCACGGAGCGTGGCGAATTTCCACCGACGACAGCACCACCCAGTACAGCGCAATGAACACCGGAATCTGGATCATGATGGGGAAGCAGCCGCCCATCGGGTTGACCTTCTCCTCACGGTAGATGCGCATCATCTCTTGCTGCATCTGCTGGGGGTTGCCCTTCAGACGTTCGCGCATTTCCATGATCTTGGGGTTGACCGCCTTCATCTTGGCCATCGAGCCGTACGCCTTGGCGTTCAACCAGTAGAACAAAATCTTCAGCGACAGGACCAGACCGACAATCGACCAGCCCCAGTTGCCCACGATGCCGTGGATTTTGTCCATCAACCAGTACAGCGGCTTGGCCAGAATGGTCAGCCAGCCATAGTCTTTCACCAGCTCCAGGCCCGGGGCCAGGCTTTCCAGTGTCTTTTCCAGCTGCGGGCCGGCAAACAGGCGCGCATCCACGGCCTTGGTTTGACCAGGCTGCACATCGCCAACGTTGGTGATCGTGCCTGCCGCAAACAGGTTGTCGCCCACCTTGCGCGCGTAGTTGTCGCGCTGCACGCCTTCGCCCAGCAACCAGGCGCTGGCAAAGTAGTGCTGCACCATGGCCACATAGCCTGTGCTGGTGGAGCTTTGGAACTCAGCCTTGCCCTCGGCAATTTTCTTGAACTCGATCTTCTGGAACTTCTTTTCTTCCGAATACACGGCAGGGCCGGTAAAGGTCGAGTAGAAAGCGTTGCCGCCATCAAGCGCATTGCCGTCACGCTGCAGCTGCAGGTACAGCTGGGGCGACACCACGGTCGTGCCGTTGTTCACCACTTCGTGCTTGACAGCGATGTCATAGGCACCGCGCTTGAGGGTGAAAGTCTTGACCAGCTTGACGCCGCCTTGCTCGGGCGATTCAAAACGCACTTGCAGTTCGTTTTGGCCGTCTTGGAGTTCACGCTCACCGGGCAAGACCGTCATCATGGTCTTGTGATTGGGGAAGTTACCGCCAATCAGGCCAGTTTCAGCCATGTAAATGCGGTCAGCGCTCTGGTCGAACAGCACAAAACTCTTGCTGCGATCTGCATCAGAAGCGTAAGCGGGCAGTTCAGCGTGCACCACGGCGCCGCCCTGGGTGTCAAACGTCAGCTTGAGCACGTCGGTGGAGACGGTGATTTTTTCACGGGCCACAGGGGCCGTATCTGCAGCGCCCGGCACATCGCTGCCCGAGGCCGTGCCAGCTGACGCCGTCACGGCATCAGGTACATCGGCAGGCTTGCTGTCAGCGGGCGCAGTGGCCACTGCCTTGGGCGCCGTAGGGAAGAACGTGGCAGTTTTGCCATTGTGGATTTGCCATTGGTCCCACAGCAAAACCATGGAAAAGCCAAATATCACCCACAAAATGGTGCGGCGAATGTCGTTCATGAAGACTTCTTTGGTGAGGAAGAGGAGGTCAAACCGGTAAACAGCTTGGGCGCTTGGTCAGGCACGGGATCATGCCCGCCTTCACACCACGGCTGGCAGCGCGCCAGTCGCCGTAGTGTCAAATAGCTACCAGCTGCAGCGCCGTGCTGCTCTAGTGCCTGCAATGAATAGGCGGAGCAAGTCGGCTCAAATCGGCACGATGGGCCCAGCCACGGACTGAGCATGAGGCGATAGCCACGCACCAGTGCCATGAGCCAAGCCTTGATCATGGCTTAGCTCGCTCCTGCAATGACCACCGATTCCGGTGGCAACGCATCGACCGGCACGGGTGCCGGTTTCGGTGTTTTGCGCCGCGTTGCATGCGTCAACAGCTGCAGCAACTCTGCACGCACAGCCTGTTTAAGCACATCTGACGTGGCGCTGATGAACTGCTTGCGATCAAAACCAGCACGCAGGCGCACCACATACGCAGCAGGCGGCAAGGCGCGCAACTGCGCATCAAACTCGCTCGCTACGGCATAAATTTGCCGCTTGATGGCGTGCCGCGTCACCGATCGCTTGGCCCAGCGCTTGGGCACCAGAGGGCCCAGCCACACTTGTGGCACTTGGCAACCGGGCACGACAAACAGGGCCTGCGGTGCTGGCTCTGAGAGCTTCGCACCGGGCCCTGTTGGCTCAGCGTCCTTGGCAACGTCGGTTTCGCTGAGCACCAACCGGTGCAAAGCAAAGTGCGGCGTCCGGGAGATAGTCCCCCCGGACATCGTCGCCTGAAATTGGGGGCGCGTTTGCAGCCGTTGCATCACAGCAAGCCCTGGCTAGGCGCAGGGAATGGTGTCAGGCAGTCGGCCAAGCGAGCTGACCTTAGACGGCCAGGCGCTTACGGCCCTTGGCGCGACGAGCATTGATGACGGCACGGCCGCCCTTGGTCTTCATACGCACCATGAAACCATGGGTGCGGGCGCGCTTAGTCTTGGAGGGTTGGTATGTACGCTTCATGTTCGTTCCTTGAGAAGGTTCAGTTTCTTACTGGCCGGCGCAGCCCTTGTGGATGCGCAGTACCTAATTTCCCCCGGCCAAGCCAGCATTGGATGCACCAGCTTTGCAGCCGATGCCCGCAAATAAAAGCTTCACGCGGGGCTTATCACCCTGAACACATTCAGGGAAACCCGAAATTATCTCAGGGTTATGCACCTCTTGCAATGACCCTGCAAACCTGCTCCAAAATATGTGACCGTGTTCACATGCTGGAAAAAGTGCCGCGCATTTGTGGATAACTATTTGAAAAGCTACAATCACAGCCCCGCAACCGTTCCTCCTATCCACAAAAAGCGCGCCTATCCGACATGACAGAGGAACTACCTAACGATGCTGGTCAAGGCCTGTGGTTGGCCTGCGTCGAGCAGCTCAGCCAGGACTTGCCTGAGCAACAGTTCAATACTTGGATCAAACCTTTGGTGGCGACGGTCACGGAAGACTTCTCCAAAGTGACGGTCTATGTGGCCAACCGTTTTAAGCTTGACTGGATCCGCGCCCAATATGCGGGACGCATTTCCGGCCTGCTGGAAGACTTGTACGGCCAGCCCGTCACTCTGGAGTTGGCGCTTGCTCACCGTGAAAGTGTGGTGCGCACTTATGTTCGACCTTACCAAGCCGAACGCAGCACCCCTTCGGAGGCTCCAACGCTGCTGCCCTCTGGCTCCAGCGTGGAAGAAGCACCGGTTCCCGCATTTCGCAACCGCCTGAACTCGGCCCTGACGTTTGAAACGCTCGTCGAAGGTACCGCCAACCGCATGGCGCGCTCGGCCGCCATGCATGTGGCCGGCTCGCCCGGCCATCTGTACAACCCGCTATTTATATATGGCGGTGTCGGCCTGGGTAAGACGCACCTTGTACATGCTGTGGGTAACCAGCTGCTCAAGGACAAACCGGACGCCAAAATTCTTTACATCCATGCCGAGCAATTTGTCTCGGATGTGGTGAAAGCCTACCAGCGTCGCACCTTTGATGAGTTCAAAGAACGCTACCACTCGCTCGATCTTTTGCTGATTGACGACGTGCAGTTCTTTGCCAACAAAGACCGCACGCAGGAAGAATTCTTTAACGCGTTTGAAGCCTTGCTGGCCAAAAAGAGCCACATCGTGATGACCTCAGACACCTATCCCAAGGGTCTGACCAACATTCATGAGCGCCTGGTGTCGCGCTTTGACTCTGGCTTGACCGTGGCGATTGAGCCGCCCGAGCTGGAAATGCGCGTGGCCATCCTGATCAACAAAGCGCGTGCGGAGAATGCCGAGATGCCCGAAGAGGTTGCCTTCTTTGTGGCCAAAAACGTGCGCTCAAACGTGCGTGAACTTGAAGGTGCGCTGCGCAAAATCCTGGCTTATTCGCGCTTCAACCAAAAAGAAGTGTCGATCCAGCTGGCGCGAGAGGCGCTGCGCGATCTACTGAGCATTCAAAACCGCCAGATCAGTGTGGAAAACATCCAGAAGACGGTGGCTGACTACTACAAGATCAAGGTCGCGGACATGTACAGCAAGAAGCGCCCTGCGTCGATTGCCCGCCCGCGCCAGATCGCCATGTATTTGGCCAAAGAGTTGACGCAAAAGAGCTTGCCCGAGATTGGCGAGCTGTTTGGCGGCCGCGATCACACCACGGTGCTGCACGCCGTGCGCAAGATCTCGGCCGAGCGCCAGCAACTGACCGAGCTGAACCAGCAGCTGCATGTGCTGGAGCAAACGCTCAAAGGCTGATGGATTTTCCCCTCGCCGGCTCCAGCCTTGCGGAGCAAAATGAGGGGGTTTGGGTGGCACGAGGGGGCGCAAAACGATGCGCCGCTGCCCATTCGCACCGAGACCCGCTACTGAAACATAGAGGTTGACATGATCGTCCTGAAAGCCACACAAGACAAAGTTCTCGCGGTCCTGCAATCGGTGTCCGGCATCGTAGAGCGCCGCCACACCCTGCCGATTCTGGCCAACGTGCTGATCAAAAAGACCGGCAACGCCTTGCAATTCACCACCAGCGATCTGGAAATCCAGATCCGCACCACGGCCGAGCTGGGCGGTGACACGGGCGACTTTTCCACCACCATTGGCGCGCGCAAGCTGATCGACATTTTGAAGACCATGCCCGGCGACCAGACCGTCGCGCTGGAGTCGCAGCAGTCCAAGATGATTTTGAAGGGCGGCAAGAGCCGCTTCACCATGCAGACGCTGCCCGGTGAAGACTTCCCGCTGGTGCAGGAAGCGGCCAACTTTGGCCCCGCCTTCAGCGTGTTCCAGAAGGTGTTAAAAGACCTGATGGGCCAGGTCTCGTTTGCCATGGCGGTGCAAGACATTCGCTACTACTTGAACGGCATCTTGTTTGTGGCCGAAGGCAACACCCTGAGCCTGGTCGCCACCGACGGCCACCGCCTGGCCTTTGCCAGCGCCGAGCTGGATGTGGATGTGGGCGAGAAGCAAGAAGTGATCTTGCCGCGCAAAACGGTGCTGGAGCTGCAGCGCTTGCTCAGCGATGTAGGCGGTGAGAACTCGCCGCGCATCGAGATGCAGTTTGCCAACAACCAGGCCAAGTTCACCTTTGCCGGCATGGAATTTGTGACCAAGCTGGTCGAGGGCAAGTTCCCCGACTACAACCGCGTCATTCCGCGCAACCACCACAACACCGTGACACTGGGCCGCGCGCCGCTGCTGGCTTCGCTGCAGCGCACTGCCATCATGACCAGCGACAAGTTCAAGGGTGTGCGCTTGACGATTGAGCCCGGCACTTTGCGTGTCGCCTCGAACAACGCCGATCAGGAAGAGGCCGTGGACGAGCTGGACATCGACTACGGCGGTGACGCCATCGACATCGGCTTTAACGTGACCTATCTGCTGGACGTTCTGGCCAATATGTCGCAAGACATGGTCAAGATCGACTTGGCGGACGGCAACAGCTCCGCGCTGGTCAGCATTCCCGGCAATGACAACTTCAAGTACGTTGTCATGCCCATGCGCATTTAAGCGCCCGATGCGCTGTGCTTGACCGCACGGCGCATAACAAAAAGATAGCTACTGGCCCTTGCCAGCGCTGATTTTTGAAATGATTTATTGGTATTTCCTAGGCAGAGCAAGGGCAACAAGCTCTTAGTTTTGCAGCAGTAAGGCACCTTCATGACCGACGAGAACAAGCCAGACACCTCATCCACAGCCCCCGTGATCGCCCCCGCAGATACCGGCTATGGCGAAGGTTCGATCCAGATCCTGGAAGGCCTGGAAGCCGTACGCAAGCGCCCCGGCATGTACATCGGCGATACGTCCGATGGCACCGGCTTGCACCACCTGGTGTTTGAAGTGGTGGACAACTCCATCGACGAAGCACTGGCCGGCCACTGCGATGACATTCTGGTGACGATCCACGCCGATGGCTCGCTCTCCGTCATCGACAACGGCCGTGGTATTCCTACCCGCGTGAAGATGGACGATAAGCACGAGCCCAAGCGCTCGGCTGCGGAAATCGCCCTGACCGAATTGCACGCGGGCGGCAAGTTCAACCAGAACAGCTACAAGGTCTCGGGCGGTCTGCACGGCGTGGGCGTGTCCTGCGTGAACGCGCTGTCGATCTGGCTCAAGCTGACCGTGCGCCGCGATGGCAAAACCTATGAAATCGACTTCTCACGCGGCTTTGTACAAAACCGCTTGATCGAAATCGTGGATGGCTTTGAAGTCTCGCCCATGCGCCTGATTGGCGAATCGGACAAGCGCGGCACCAAGGTGCACTTCCTGCCCGACCAGGACATCTTCAAAGAAAACTTCGAGTTCCGTTACGAAATTTTGGCCAAGCGCCTGCGCGAACTCTCGTTCCTGAACAACGGCGTGCGCATTCGCCTCAAAGACGAGCGCGACGGCAAGGAAGACGACTTCTCGGGCGCCGGCGGCGTCAAAGGCTTTGTCGGCTTTATCAACGCCAACAAAAAGGTGCTGCACCCCACCGCGTTCTACGCCGAAGGCTCGCGCCCTGCCGAAACCTATGGAGGCATTCCCGGCACCGAAATCGGTGTGGAAGTGGCCATGCAGTGGAACGACGGCTACAACGAGCAAGTGCTGTGCTTCACCAACAACATCCCGCAGCGTGACGGTGGCACCCACCTGACCGGGCTGCGCGCCGCCATGACACGCGTGATCGGCAAATACATCGATCAAAACGAGTTTGCCAAGAAGGCTAAGGTGGAAGTCACCGGCGACGACATGCGCGAAGGCCTGTGCTGCGTGCTGAGCGTGAAAGTGCCTGAGCCCAAGTTCTCCAGCCAGACCAAAGACAAGCTGGTCAGCTCGGAAGTGCGCGCACCAGTTGAAGACATCGTCGGCAAGCTGCTGAGCGACTACCTAGAAGAAAACCCGACCGACGCCAAGCTGCTGTGCGGCAAGATCATTGACGCCGCCCGCGCCCGCGAAGCCGCGCGCAAGGCCCGCGAAATGACGCGCCGCAAGGGTGTGCTGGACGGCATGGGCCTGCCCGGCAAGCTGGCCGATTGCCAGGAAAAAGACCCCGCGCTGTGCGAAATCTACATCGTCGAGGGTGACTCTGCGGGTGGCTCGGCCAAACAAGGCCGTGACCGTAAGTTCCAGGCCATCCTGCCCCTGCGCGGCAAGATCCTGAACGTGGAAAAAGCGCGCTATGAAAAGCTGCTGTCCAGCCAGGAAATCATCACCTTGATTACCGCTTTAGGCACCGGCATTGGCAAGGTGAGCGCCGATTCGGGCAAGAGCAACTCGGACGACTACAACCCCGACAAGCTGCGCTACCACCGCATCATCATCATGACCGACGCGGACGTGGACGGTGCGCACATCCGTACGCTGCTGCTGACCTTCTTCTACCGCCAGATGCCGGAGCTGGTCGAGCGCGGCCACATCTATATTGCCCAGCCACCGCTGTACAAGGTCAAGAACGGCAAGGAAGAGCTGTATTTGAAGGACGGTCCGGCGCTGAACAAGTACCTGCTGAAAATCGCCTTGAACCACGCCAGCGTGACCACCGGCGGCGCCAATGCGCGCGTGCTGGAAGGCGAAGAGCTGGGCAAACTGGCCAATATGCATTTGGCCGCAGAGAACGTGATCGAACGCCTGTCCAACTTCATGGACGCAGAAGCCCTGCGCGCCATTGCTGACGGCGTGCAAATCAAGCTTGACACCTTGGAAGAAGCCCAGGCCTGTGCGCCCATTCTGGAAGCCAAGCTGCGCGAGCTGACCACCACCGGCATTCCTGCTGCTGTGACCGCTGAAATCGATCCGGTGAATGACAACCCAATTCTGCGCATCAGCCGCCACCACCACGGCAACATCAAGAGCTCCATCCTGACGCAAGACTTTGTGCGCGGCACAGACTATGCAGCGCTGGCCGATGAAGCCCAGCACTTCAACGGTCTGCTGGCCGAAGGCGCCAAGGCCACCCGTGGTGAAGGCGAGAAAGCCAAGACTGAAAAGGTCGGCGACTTCCGCCAGGCCATGGCCTGGTTGATCTCCGAAGCCGAACGCACCACTGGCCGCCAGCGCTATAAGGGCTTGGGCGAAATGAACCCCGCCCAGCTGTGGGAAACCACCATGGACCCGAATGTGCGCAGCTTGCTGCAAGTACAAATTGGTGACGCCATCGAAGCCGACCGCGTGTTCACCATGCTGATGGGCGACGAAGTAGAGCCGCGCCGAAATTTCATCGAAGCCAACGCATTGCGTGCTGGCAATATCGATGTCTAATTTCAAAAATTAGAGCTGTCAGCGCAGGCTGTACAAGGCTTGAAGCCCGAAAAGGCTTCAAGCCTTTTTTTAAAAACGCTTACCGCGCAAGCTGTGAGCAATCCCCTGCGCGCCCACTGCGCATTTCCTGCCATTGCATGGCGCACGTCGCAATTGGCACGTAACCTGCTTAAAGACAGCATCTTGTATACAACCGGGTATTCATCATGCTGATTGGCACATTCGAAGATTGGAAGCGCGCGTACGAAGAGGGTGCAGACCCGGCCCAGTTGCTGGAGCAGCAGCGCCAAGCCTGCAAGGCCGATGACACGGCGTGGATCAGCATTGCCACTGCCGAACAGCTGCAAGCCCAAACCACAGCACTAAAGGCCTTAGAAACCACCGTGGGCCGCGCCCAATTGCCGCTGTTTGGCATTCCGTTTGCCGCCAAGGACAACATTGATGTGGCGGGCTTTCAGACCACCGCTGCCTGCCCCACCTTTGCGCACGATGCACTGCAAGATGCTGTGGCCGTGCAGCGCTTAAAACAAGCCGGTGCCATCGTCTTGGGTAAGACCAATCTGGACCAGTTTGCAACCGGCTTGGTCGGCACACGCTCGCCCTATGGCGTGGTGCCCAACCCCTTTGATGCCACGCTGATTTCTGGTGGTTCAAGCTCAGGTTCTGCCTCTGTCGTGGCGCGTGGTTTGGTGCCATTTGCCCTGTCCACCGACACCGCAGGCTCCGGCCGTGTGCCTGCAGCGTTCAACCAGATTGTGGGATTAAAACCCACGCCCGGTGCAGTGCCGAGCACCGGTTTGGTGCCCGCATGCCGCACGCTCGATTGCATTGGCGTATTGGCGCTGAATGTGGCCGACAGCGCCGCCGTAATGGCCATCATGGAAGGCGTAGACGCGGGTGACAGCTACAGCCAAGCACGGCCCTTTGTGGCCGCGCACCAGCCACTGGCACAACTGCGTGTGGGCGTACATGACGCGCCCAAGTTGTCCGCCGATTACGACGTGGCCTTTAACGCTTTTATGGATGGACTCAAGCAGCAAACCGCACAGGTGAACCCACTCTCTTTTGCTACGCTGTTTGAAGTGGCCAACTTGCTGTACTACGGCCCCTGGGTGGCCGAACGCGTGGTGGGCGCACGCAGCATTTACGAGACGCACCCCGAGGCCTTGTTGCCTGTGATTCGCCAGGTGCTGGATGTGCACGAGCGCTTTAACGCGGCAGATACCTTTGCCGCGCAATACCACTTGCAAGACTTGAAGGTACAGGCCGAAAAAATCTGGCAACACGTCGACGTGTTGTGCGTACCCAGCGCACCACGCCACCCCAGCATTGCCGAGGCACAGGCCGATCCAATTGCCGTCAATTCCGAAATGGGCACGTACACCAATTTTGTGAATTTGCTCGGTTGGTCTGCGATTGCAATTCCAGCCTCGCAACTGCCCAGTGGGTTGCCGTTTGGCATCACCTTGATTGCCCCCGCATGGCGTGAACCCGACTTGATCCGCTGGGCGCAGCAGCTGCACGACCAAGCCATACTGCCCGCGGGCGTCACCGGTATAGCACCGAAGGTCGATGCTCTGCTCCCCAGCTGGCATGTGCCAGTACAAGGCCCAACGATTGAACTGGCCGTGGTAGGTGCGCATTTAAGCGGCATGCCACTGAATCACGAACTGCTGGCCTGCGGCGCACGCTTGCAGCAAGCCACGCACACTGCTGCGCACTATCGCTTGTATGCCTTGCAAGGCACCGTTCCGGCGAAACCCGGTTTAGCACGTTGCGATAACGGTGCAGCGATTGCTGTGGAGGTGTGGGAAGTGCCATTGGCCAACTTGGGCCACTTTGTCGCTGGAGTGCCTGCACCGTTGGGGATTGGGAATGTGCAGCTGGAAGATGGCCGCGTTGTCAAAGGCTTTATCTGCGAAGGATTTGCATTGCAGCAAGCCCAAGACATCACCGCTCATGGCGGCTGGCGCGCGTATTGCATGCAGCGGTAATGCCTGATTGGCAGCGCACGCCCATGTGCGCTGCATGCACTACGACAACATTACCAGGAGAAGATTCCGTGCCAGTCCCCAGCCTCGCCAATGTGGCTTACGACAAGCTGCGCCAAGCGTTGGACAACTTCCAATATGTGCCTGGTGACCGCTTCAGTGAAAACGAAGTCGGTGCCGAGCTGGGCATGAGCCGCACCCCCGTGCGCGAGGCCTTGGTGCGCTTGCAGCGTGAAGGCTATATCTCGGTCATGCCCAAGCTAGGCTGGGTGGTGAACGCCCTGGATTTCACCGTGTTTGAGCAGCTGTACGACGTGCGCGCGGTACTGGAATGTGCCGCCGTGGACTTGCTGACGGCAGACCACGATGTAGCGCTGCGCTTGGCGCACTTGTCTGCGCTGTGGTGCGTGCCTGTGCCACAGCGTTTGACGGAGATCGCCGAAGTCTCTCGCCATGATGAGCAGTTCCACATGGACTTAATGACCGCCAGCGGCAACCTGGAGATGGCGCGCATTCACCGCGATATTACCGACCGTATCCGCATCGTTCGCCGCTTGGAGTTCACACGCAATTACCGCATTGACATAACCTACGAAGAGCACAGCCGCATCTTGCAGGCGCTGCTGCGCCGCGATGGTTTGCAAGCCAAAATCTTGCTGCAAAAACACGTTCGCGTCAGCCGTGATGAAGTGAAAAACATCACGTTGCACATGCTGCAAAATGCAAGGTCAAAACAGCCTCTGGCCCTTATTTCATAAGGGCTAGCAGCTATTAAATCCATTTAATGCAAGGCGGCTCTGACGTCGTGAGGTTTTATGCGTGCTGCAGCAGCGCCTGCAGCAGCACGCCATCGCGACTGGCCAAAGCGTTCAAGATGCTGAAGTGATCGGCACCGAGCACAGGCAGCACGGCATCTGCGATGGATGCTTTGCGGTACGCCGCAAACGCTTGACTTTGCGCTTGCAATTGCGCCAGCTCTGCGGTGCTATAGGCCGTCACAAAAGGCTTGTTCACCACGGGCAACCGCAGAGGGCTCAAGCCCTGCACCTCGTCATCGCTGAGCTGCAATGCTGCGTTCAGATAGTTGTGCTGAATCGGCCCTAAGTCGTAGATACCGCTGATGCCCAAACCGGCCACCACACCCGGTGCATCCAAACACATGGCGGTGAGGTGCCCACCTGCTGACCAGCCGCACAACAGTATGCGATCCGACGCACCGTTTTGCAGCGCATGGGCGCGCACTGCGGCGATCCCATCACGCACCTCCTGCACGATCTGCGTGAGCGTGGCTTGCGGCGCCAAGGTATAGCCCACCAACGCTGCGTTCAAGCCATTTTCCAATGCGCCCTGCACCACAAAACGAAAGTTGTTTTTATGGCGCATTTGCCAATAACCGCCGTGGATAAACAGCAGCGTGGCAGCGCCTGGATGTGCTCCCAGAAAATCAAATTTCTGTCGCTCCGACATGCCATACGGCAGATCCCAATGTGCCGCCGTGGTATCCACCATGGCTGCGCTGCGGGCTTCAAAATCGGCCAACTGCGCAGCGCTGTTAGCGACGGCGCTGGTATTGTCATAAGCCGCGCGGCGCGCAGCATCGTCAAGGTGCCGCAGACAGTCCAGCATCAGGCTGCTTTCGCGTGGTGCGCCACGTGGCTGCTGAGCATGTCCGTCAGCTCTTGGCGCACCAGGTTGAATTCCGGGGCGGTGATATGGCGCGGGCGCTCCAGCGGAATACGGTAGTCGCGCTCGACCCGGCCGGGGCCTGCCGTCATGACCACAACACGGTCGGCCAGCAGCACCGCTTCTTCCACGGCATGCGTCACAAAAATCACTGTCAGTTTGGTTTTGGCCCAGATGTCCAACAATTCTTGCTGCAATACTTCACGCGTCAACGCATCCAGCGCACCGAAGGGTTCATCCATCAGCAGCACTTCGCACTCATTGGCCAGTGCACGTGCAATCGATACGCGTTGCTTCATGCCTCCTGAGAGCTGGTTGGGGAAGTGATCGGCAAACTTGGTCAACCCGACCATGTTCAGATAGTGATCCCCGATCTCTTTGAGCTTGGCATCGGGCAAACCTCGCTGCTTGGGGCCAAACGCAATGTTCTGGCGCACCGTGAGCCAAGGGAACAGGCCGTAGTCTTGGAACACCATGCCGCGATCCGGCCCGGGCTCAGAGATTGGCATGTGGTACATCTTGGCAACACCTGTGGAGACATTTTCAAAGCCGCCCATGATGCGCAGCAGCGTCGATTTGCCGCAGCCTGATGCGCCAATCAAACAAATGAATTCGCCTTTTTGGATTTGCAGGTTGACGTCTTTCAACGCATGAATCGGGCGGCCATTCAGGCTAAAGACTTTGCTGACATTGGCAATGTCCAAAATGGGCGCAGGGATACGGTGAGCAAGGATGTCAGACATTGTGTTGCGGGCTCCACTTGAGCAAACGGTTGTTGAGGGCGACCAGCAAACGGTCGGTGACAAAGCCAGTGAAACCAATCACTACCATGCCAGCGATGACGACGTCAGTGCGCGACAGCATGCGGCCGTCCATGATGGCGGCGCCCAAGCCTTCGGGCACCCCCGTCATTTCACCGACTACGATCAAGAACCACGCAATACCGTGGCCCAAGCGCAGGCCGTTGAAGATCGAGGGCATGGTTGCCGGCAGTACCACCTGGCGGAACATGGCGGTGCCGGTACAGCCCAGCATGGCCGCTGCTTCAAACAAGCGCGGCTCGACCGACTTCACGCCGAAGGTGGTGTTAATCACAATGGGAAAGAAGGCGCCCAAGAACACCAGAAAGATGGCTGCGTTGGGACCTACGCCAAAGAAGATCATCGACAGTGGCAACCACGCCGTGACCGGCACCGGGCGCAGCATTTGCAGCGTAGGGTCGACAAAACGGCGTATGGCGGCATTTTTACCGATCACCAAGCCCAGAGGTATACCGACCAGCGCAGCCAGCGCAAAAGCCCCGTAAACGCGCGACATGGACTTGATCCAGTGCACATCCAAGGTCTCGCTGAAGGCATCGTCATAAATGCCACCGAATGCGAAGTCCCACAGCATCTGCCCCACTTCTTTGGGTGAAGGGATCAGCATGGTGCCCGAAGCACGAACGGCCAAGTCCCAAGCCAGCAACAGCAGCAGCGGCAAAATGGCGGGCACCAGCCACGCCGTCATCCATACCTTGGCTGCGCTAGGCTGGGGTGGCAGCACCAGGGCTGGCTGCGGCGAGGCGGCAGATGCGGCGCTGCGGGCAGCGCCGCCGGGTGGTGTTACGGCGGGGGATGGCATGGCGAAAATTCCTAAAACTGGCAAAGAAGACAGGGCCACAGCACGCTGTGCCCCGCGCGGCGTTAGAGCTTGGGGTTCAGGCTGGTGACGATGAACTGGCTGTAATCAGGCAGCTTGCGAATTTGCTTGCGCTCCAGCATCAGCGAGCCGTAGTACTTGCTGCGCTCCACCCAGTCTTCGTCGATCTTCCAAGTCAGCTCCACGTTGTCGGCGGCCAGATTGGCCACATCTTTCGGAAAGCCCAGCTTGCTGTGCGCCATCTGCACCAGCTCTGCGCGGTGAGACATGGCGTATTCCGACGCTTGGCGGTGAATCTCCAAGAACACCTTGGTCAGTTCAGGATCGGCTTTGACCGTGTCGGCGTGCGTGGTCATCACCATGTTGACCTTGCCGGTGGGTGTGCTGTAGGGGAACTCCAGCACCTTGCCAACATTGCGAATCACCGACAACGAAGGGCCAGGCTCTGCGCCCACAAAAGCGTCGATATCGCTGCGCTCCAAAGCGCCCGCCATTTCGCTGAACGACACGCGCACCGGCTTTACGTCTTTGATGGTCATGCCCTCGGCCTTCAGGCGGTCGTTGAACACCGCCTCTTGGGTCGATCCGGGCAGGATGCCCACGCGCTTGCCTTGGAGCGCTTTGAAGCTGTTGATTCCGCTGTCTTTGCCCACCACGATGGCCATGCCGCCATTGCAAGTGGGCGCGACGATGACCACGGGCTCACCAGCAGCGGCACCCAGCGTGGCTGCTGCCAGGCCGTAGGTACCAAAGTGCACCGACTTGGTCACCACGGCGTTCTTGCCATCGGTGGGCGTCTCGAACGGGATCACTTCAATCTTGTAGCCCGCTGGCGTGAACTTGTCATAGAAGTACGGCGTGATGCCATGGATCAGCTTGAGCGTGCCCACCTTGATCACCTTGTCTTGCGCATGCACCACAGTGGGCGCAGCCATGGACAAAGCCAGTGCAGAAGAAGTCAAAGAAGCGAGCAAAAGGCGGCGAGACAGCATGGCAGTTCCTTTGGGAATGGAGAGCTAAATCAAGGGTGTCTGCGCTTGAATACAAGCGGGTACACAAGCACTTAATAGACATCAATGCAATCGCCGTGCCAGTTTTTCCCCGGCCTCGAAATAACCGATTTGTGCTGTTTTTTTGTGTTTTTTTGCACAACTTCCTGCGCCCTGCACCGTTTATGCACGTTTACCCTAGGGTATGCACCAAAGACGCTCGCCACGGTATGCCTCGCTGCGGCATCACCCTGCTACAAGCGCTGCAATACGCTCTCACGCACACTTTCGGCCACAACAGCACAGCGTGGCTTCCACACAAAAGGATAAATATGGCCAAAGGCAAGGTATTTCTGATTGGTTTGATTACTGCATTGCTGGGCTTTGCGGGCGGTTATTTCTTCTACGCCAATACCGTGGCCCGCTATGACGCCATGAGCAGCGTCTGCGTGGCCATGCAAGAAGCCGTGCGCAATCAAATGCTGACACCGCAGGAAGTCAGAGCCTTGGGCGTTGTGACCGGCAGCACCCTTAAGCGCCAATACAGCTCGGTAGCCAGCAAACTGAGCATGCCCAAAGAAGGTGTGCAAAACGCATCGCCCGACTCCATGTGCAGCCAGTTTTTGGTGGGCGTGCACCAATCGCCTTGAGCATGACGACCCGCGCAGCGCAGGTGCGCCCGACAAGCCTGCGCACCACGCGCAGGCTTTTTTACGGCAGCCGCAGCAAGCAGTTTGCCTCGCTATAGGGACCAGCCATGCGTGCATCTGCAGAGTGCAAGCCATAAAAACAATAGCTTGATGCCCTTGCAATCATTTAGCTTCAGATACTTTTTTATTTGAAAGCTATGTATGACTATGGCAAGGCGCTCCTATTTTTATAAATACCCTTTGTTCACATCATCGCTTGCCCATGAAAACCGCTATCCGCATCGTCGACGTTGACCGTCTCGAAACCTGGAGCAAATACAAACCCGGGATGTGCGACACCTGCGGCGCCAACTGCTGCACCATGCCGCTGGAAGTGCAATTGCCAGACTTGGTACGCCTGGAGTTGGTGGATCAGTTTGAAGTGGATAACGTGGACCACAAACTGATTGCCAAGCGCTTGCTCAAAGCCAAGCTGATTGACCACTACAACCCCAAGCACAACATCTTCACCATGGCGCGCCGCGCCAGCGGGGACTGCAGTTTTCTGGATGCACAAACACGCCGCTGCACCGTCTACGAGAAGCGCCCCGAGACCTGCCGCCTGCACCCCAAAAAAGGCCCCAAACCGGGCTGGTGTGCGTATGGTGATCAGCGTATGCGGTGATGCAAACGTGCACAAAAAAAGCAGCTCGAAAGCTGCTTTTTTTGGGGCTGAATGTGCGAGGTTTTAATTGTCTGCCGACACATCGAGCCTCAGTTCATCCAACTTGGTGGCTTGAATCTTGTCAATGATCTTGCCGTCCATATCGACCACTTCAAACTCCCAGTTTTCCCAGACCACTTTGTCGGTCACTGCGGGCAGTTTGCCGGTCAGCAGCATCATCATGCCGCTGAGCGTTTGGTAACGCCCTTTTTCTTCCTCGGGCACGGAGCGCAGATCCAGGCGGTCTTTAAGCTCCACGATGGGAATGTGACCGTCGAGCAGCCAGGAGCCATCGGCACGCTGCACCGCCCACGAGTCGCTGGGGTCTTCGGTGACGAACTCACCCGTAATGGCTTCCGTCAGGTCACGCACGGTGACGATACCTTGCATTTCGCCGTACTCGTCAATGACAAACGCCATGGGCGCACCCGAGAGTTTGAAGCTTTCCAGCAGTTCCATGCCGGTGATGGTCTCGGGAATGTAGATGGGCTTTTGAATCAGCTCTTTGGATTCGGCCAGTTCACGCTGGCCCTTTAAGGCATTGGCCAGCCACTGGCGCGAGTTGATCACGCCGAGCAGGTTTTCAAAGCTGCCGTCGATGACGGGGTAGCGGGCATGGTCGTGCGACTCCACGATGGCCATGTTTTCTGCAAACGGCAGGCTCACGTCCAGGCACACGACATCGGAACGCGGCACCATCAGCGAAGAGATCTGGCGATCGTCCAGGCGGAACAGATTGCGAATCATGGTGTGCTCGTTTTGCTCAATGGCACCCGAGGTGGTGCCTTCGGCCAGCACTGCATGGATTTCGTCCTCGGTGACGGTGGAGTCGTTGTTCTCGCGCACGCCCAGCAATTTGAGCAAGCCTTGGGTTGACCATGTCAGCAGCAGCACGAAAGGCTTAGTCAGCTTGGCCAGCAGGTTGATGGGCTTGGCCACCAAACGTGCAATGGCCTCAGGGTTGGTTTGGCCCAACCGCTTGGGCACCAACTCACCAACCACAATCGACACGTAGGTGATCGCCACCACGACAAACGCCGTGGCCGCGGTGCCCGCATAGGCACTGTTCATGCCCATTTCGGAGAGCCACTGGGCCAGTGGCTTGGCCAAAGCGGCTTCACCAAAGATACCGTTGAGCACACCAATGGAGGTGATGCCAATCTGAACGGTGGAGAGAAAGCGCGTGGGATTTTCGCCGAGCTGTAGCGCTGCAGCAGCGGCGGTATCGCCCTCATCGATCAGCTTTTGAAGCCGTGCCTTTCGTGCTGTGACCAGCGCGATTTCTGACATGGCAAAGACGCCGTTCAAGATGATGAGGGCGATAAGTATAGGAATTTCCATGATGGTGTTGAGCGTCCTTTCAGTGTCGCTCGGTACAAAACAATGACAGAGAGAGGTTACTGGATAAATCCAAAGTACAGGCCCAGCAAGATTGCAAGCCCCAAAAGAACGCGGTAGATCACGAAGTAGCCGAAGCCTTTGTTCGAAATCAGGCGCATAAACCAGATGATGACGGCATAGCCCACCACAAAGGCAATCGCCGTGGCGGCCAGCGTCATGCCCCACTGGTCACTGGTCATGGGTTCGCGTTTGAAGAGCAACATGTAAAAGCCCGACATCAGTACCGCAGGAATCGCCAGCAAGAAGGAAAAACGTGCTGCCGCCTCACGCGTCATACCGAGCAGTAAACCAGCAGAAATCGTGCCTCCCGACCGCGAAACGCCAGGCACCAGCGCCATAGCTTGTGCAAAACCCAGCAAGATGCCGTCTTTCCACCCCAAATGGCCAATTTGGCGGGTTTGGGTGCCGCGCTTTTCTGCCCACCCCAAGATCAGACCAAACACGATCAGCATGATGGCCGTCACAGCCAGGGTGCGAAAAGTGGTTTCAATCCAGCTGCGCAGCAGCAGCCCCAAGACACAGATAGGAATGGTGCCCAAAATCACCAGCCAGGCCACTTTGGCATCTGTCTCTAAAGGCTGGCCTGATTTTCGGCTGCCAACCACTGGCAAGCTGGCCCACCAGGCTATGAGCATGCGCGCCACATCTTTGCGGAAATAAATCAGCACCGCCAGCTCAGTGCCCAACTGGGTGATGGCCGTAAATGCCGCCCCTGGATCAGCTCCACCAGGCAGTAAAGGGCCAAGGATGCGCAAGTGTGCGCTGGAAGAAATGGGCAAGAACTCCGTCAGACCTTGGACCACTCCAAGAATGATCGCGTCTAACCAACCAAAGGCGGCGTGCATAGGGTGAAACTGAAACGGTAAAAGGGGAGCAGTGTAGCGCCAGGCTCCCTGAGGGCACCTAGGTAACTTAATGTGCTGCGCCTATAAAAATTGCGTTCATTTCGCCAATGCACTGGCTCGCCAAGCCACTGCAATATTTGATGCGCTCAATCAATCTTGATCTGCAACCTATCCAACTGGCCACGCGTTATGACGACGACGTCAGAGGTTTGGCAAGATGGGATTGGTCTTCCCAAAGTTCCAACTGCTTTACCCCAGCCAGCGCCCTGGCAAGGCGTATTTTTGATAGCGACCCCCTACAATGGTTTGCACAAGATTTCGAAGATGGCACCAACACACTGGTGCCATCGCCACACTTTGCGTCCTGGGAGACGAGACGACATGTCCGAGAACACCACCCCCGCCTTGCCCGATAAACGTGCGCTGTTGCGCCAGTCTGCGCTGGAATACCACGAGTTTCCCAAGCCCGGCAAGATCGCCATTGCAGCCACCAAGCCCATGGCCAATCAGCACGATTTGGCGCTGGCCTATTCGCCCGGTGTGGCAGCGCCCTGCGAAGAAATCGTCAAAGACCCGGCGGCTGCTTTCAAATACACCAGCCGTGGCAACTTGGTGGGCGTGATCTCCAACGGCACCGCCGTGCTGGGCCTGGGTGACATTGGCGCGCTGGCTTCCAAGCCGGTCATGGAAGGCAAGGGCGTGCTGTTCAAGAAGTTCGCCGGGGTCGATGTGTTTGACATCGAAATCGACGAAAAAGACCCGCAAAAACTGGTCGAAGTGATCGCCGCGCTGGAGCCCACGTTTGGCGCCATCAACCTCGAAGACATCAAGGCGCCTGAGTGCTTTTATGTGGAGCGTGAGCTGCGCAAGCGCATGAAGATTCCGGTCTTCCACGATGACCAGCACGGCACCGCCATCACGGTGGCTGCGGCCATGGTGAATGCGCTGAAGGTGGCGGGCAAAGACATTGGCCAGGTCAAGCTGGTGGCCTCGGGCGCCGGTGCGGCGGCTTTGGCCTGCCTGAACCTGCTGCTCAAAGTGGGCCTGCAGCGCGAGAACGTGTTTGTGACCGACATTGCCGGCGTGGTCTACGAGGGCCGTACCGAGCTGATGGACGAAGACAAAGCCTTGTTCGCCCAAAAGACCGCGCTGCGCAAGCTGGCTGAAGTCATCGAAGGCGCAGACGTGTTCCTGGGCCTGTCGGCAGGGAATGTGCTGAAAAAAGACATGGTGGCCAAGATGGCGGCCAAGCCCATCATCTTTGCACTGGCCAACCCCAACCCGGAAATCTTGCCGGAAGACGTCAAGGCCGTGCGTGACGATGCCATCATCGCCACCGGCCGCACGGACTACCCCAACCAGGTCAACAACGTCCTGTGCTTCCCGTACATTTTCCGCGGTGCGCTGGACTGCGGCGCCACCACCATCACGGACGAGATGGAAATTGCCGCGGTCAATGCGATTGCCGCTTTGGCAGAAGCCGAGCAATCGGAAGAAGTCGCTGCAGCCTACGTGGGCGAGCCGCTGTCCTTCGGCCCGGAGTACCTGATTCCCAAGCCTTTTGATCCGCGCCTGATGTTGATCGTGGCCCCCGCCGTGGCCGAAGCTGCGGCCCAATGCGGCGTGGCTGCACGCCCCATCCAGGACATGGATGCTTACCGCGAGCACCTCAAGACCTTTGTCTACGCCTCCGGCACGGTGATGAAGCCCATCTTCATGGCCGCCAAAAAAGCCGCCAAGAAGCGCGTGGCTTACTCCGAAGGCGAAGAAGAGCGCGTGCTGCGCGCGGCACAAATCGTGGTGGACGAGCGCATTGCACGCCCTACCTTGATTGGCCGCCCCACCATCATTGCCCAGCGCATTGAAAAATTTGGCTTGCGCCTGGAGCAGGGCAAAGACTATGACGTGGTAAACGTGGAAGACGATCCACGCTACCGCGATTTCTGGCAGTCCTACCACCGCATGACCGAGCGCAAGGGCATCACCGCCCCGATCGCCAAGATTGAAATGCGCCGCCGCCTGACGCTGATTGGCTCCATGCTGCTGCACAAGGGTGAGGTCGATGGCCTGATCTGCGGCACCTGGCACAACACCCACATGCACCTGAACTACATCGATCAGGTGATTGGCAAAAAAGCCGGCGCCACCACGTATGCCTGCATGAACGGTTTGATGCTGCCCGACCGCCAAGTGTTTTTGGTCGACACCCACGTCAACTACGATCCCACCGCAGAGCAGTTGGTAGAAATCACCATGATGGCGGCCGAAGAAATGATGCGTTTCGGCCTGAAGCCCAAGGTGGCACTGCTTAGTCACTCCAACTTTGGTAGCAGCAACCAGCCCAGCGCCGTCAAGATGCGCGAAACCCTGGCCTTGCTGCGCATCCAGGCACCGTGGCTGGAAGTGGATGGCGAAATGCATGGCGACTTGGCCTTTGACTCGGCGTCCCGCAAAAAGCTCATGCCCAACAGCAGCTTGACCGGCGATGCCAACTTGTTGGTGATGCCTAACATGGATGCGGCCAACATCTCCTATAACCTGCTCAAGCAGGCAGCAGGCGGCGGCATTGCGATCGGGCCGGTCTTGCTGGGGGCCAACCAGCCCGTGCATGTGCTGACGCCCAGCACCACGGTGCGGCGCATTGTAAACATGACGGCGCTGACCGTCGCAGACGCCAACGCGGGACGTTAAACCGGAACAAAGAGGGCCTTGAAGGCCCTCTTTTTTTGCGCGCTTCTCTGGCACGCAGCAGCACCAGACCATCGCATGGCTAAATACTTGGAGGCTGCAGCGGGCACCAGCAGCGGCCCTCCTGCTTCGCAGCGAAACAAGGCAAGATAGCGGGCTTTGCTTGCTCGACTTGGCCTGCCTTCTATGTGGATTCACCTGATTTCTGACAGCGCCGAATACATTCCCATGCAATGGGCGTGGATGGATCCTTTGCTGGTGGCCGTGTCTGTTTTTATTGCCGTGATTACCTGCACCATGGCGCTGCAAATGGCGGGGTTGGCGCAGAAAGCTCAGCAGATGCCTGCACGCGCACTGGCCCAGTTTTCGGGCACGGTGTCCTTGGGCGGCGGAATCTGGTGCATGCACTTCATCGGCATGCTTGCATTTGCGCCTTGCGCCAGCAGTGAATTTTCTGCTGTGCACAGCGCGATGTCGGCGCTGCCCAGCCTGATCGCAGCCATGGTCACCATGCGCACCCTGCAGCAGCCCGTACGGACATGGGGCACCCTGCTCTTGAATGGTCTGATATTGGGCCTGGGTGTGGCCAGCATGCATTTCTGGGGCATGGCCGCTGCGCACGCTTCCAATGCTTTTTACTATTCCCCTCAAAGCTTGCTGCTCGCCATCACGCTGGTGATGATTTTCGCTGTCGCGGCCTTGATGGTGCACCGTCGCCTGCCGGAACTAGGCTGCCAGCCCATGATTGTCAACATCGTCAGTGGTGTGGTGTTAGGCCTTGCCGTCTCTGGGATGCATTACGTGGCAATGGATGCCATCCATTTACCCGTGGGTGCCAATGACCTGCTGGAGGACGATGCGCAACACTGGCCTTTGGTACTGACCACTGCGGTTGTTTGTTTGCTGCTCGCAGGGCTCATTTTGGCCACCAACATTGGGATGCGATGGCGCCAGATGTTTGAGCAAATTAAGCGCAGCGAATCGCGCTTGCGTGCTGTCGTAGATACGGCGGTTGACGGCATCATCATGATTGAGGGCAATGGCACCATCAGCGCTTTCAACCCTGCCGCAGAACAGCTGCTGGGGTGGACGGCCCAAGAAGTCATTGGGCGCAACGTCAATATCCTCATGCCGCAGCCTGACAAAGACAGGCACGACGGCTATTTGCAGCGCCACTTGGCGACAGGGCATACTAGCATCATTGGCTCTGGCCGCGAGGTGCACGCACAGCACAAGAATGGTGAGCTGGTTGCGGTGCGCCTGGCCGTAGGCCGTGTCCCCTTGCCCAACCAGCCTTTGTTTGTGGGCTTTCTGACGGATATGCGGCAGCGTCGCGCGATGGAAACCTCGCTGCTTCGCAGTGAAGAACAGCACCGCACCCTCATCAGCAATATTCCCGGCGTCACCTTCCGCCGCAGTGCAGAGGCAGCATGGCGCCCCCTGTTTCTCAGTAAAGCCGTTGAAATGCTGACAGGCTGGCCTGCCGAAGCACTATTAAGCACGCCTGAACGCATGCAGGACCTGGTACTTTCGCAAGATATGCAAGGCCTTCAACACACCGTGCATGAAGCCATAACGACGGGCCTTTCTTACCACCACGAATACCGACTGCGCCACCGCGATGGCAGCATGCGCTGGGTCACAGAAAGTGGTCGCGGCGTGCATGACGAAGCAGGCCAGGTGCTCTGGATTGACGGTGTCCTGATGGACAACACGGACTCCAAGGCCCGCAACGCGGAGTTTGTGGGCACGGTCAATGCCATCAATCGCGCGATGGCCGTGATCGACTACAGCATGGATGGACTGATTCTTCAGGCCAACCAAAACTTTCTGAATCATTTTGGCTATACGCAGGAGGAGATTCAGGGCCTGCACTTTCGTATTTTCTGCCTCAACAGTGAAGCCAGTTACGAAGAAGATGCCGCCATGTGGCAGCAGTTGCAGCAAGGGCAGTTTGTGACCCGTGAATGCCAGGCCGTCACCAAGGATGGACGCGTCATCTGGGTGGAAACCAGCTTCAACCCCATCTTGAATGCCAGCGGCAACCCCTTCCGCATCACCCAGCTGCTCACAGACATCACGGCGCGCCGCAGCTTGTCACAGGCCTTGCTGGAAGCCAAAGAACGCGCTGAAGCCGCGGCCACGGCGCGCAGCACTTTTCTGGCCAATATGAGCCACGAAATCCGCACGCCCATGAACGCCATCATTGGCTTTTCTGAAGCGCTGCTGGACACACCGCTGCGCCCTACCCAAGAGCGTTATTTGGAAACCGTGCACCGTTCAGCCCGCTCCATGCTGCGGCTGCTCAACGACATCCTGGACACGGCCAAGCTCGACAAAGGCGCTGTCACGCTCGAAATGGAAGACTTTGCGCTGGCTGACACCTGCCAGCTGGTACTGAGTGCCCAGCGGCTTCAGGCCGAGAAAAAAGGCTTGCAGTTGCTGATGCACATCGACGCGAATGTGCCCACCTATCTGCATGGAGATGCGCTGCGCATTCAGCAAATTCTGGCCAACCTGCTGGGCAATGCCGTCAAATTTACCGAGCAAGGTTATGTACAGCTGCACGCCAGCTATGAACCGGCCACCAGCGCCTTGCACCTGCGCGTTAAAGACTCGGGCATTGGCATTGCATCGGACAAGCTGGAGCGTATTTTTGACCCCTTTTCGCAGGCCGATGCCTCCACCACGCGCCGTTATGGCGGTACAGGCTTGGGCACCACCATTTCGCGCCAGCTGGCCGAGCTCATGGGTGGCAGCATTCAAGCCAGCAGCCAGCTCGGCAAGGGCAGTGAATTTCATGTGCAGCTGCAGGTTGCACCGGGCGCTGCGCCGCGCAGTCTGGCCGCATCAACCCTGCCCCAGCTGCAACCACTGCACATTCTGGCCGCGGATGATGTCCCCCAGAACCTGGAGTTACTGTCTGTGGTGCTGGGTAAACAAGGTCACACCCTGACCTTGGCACACGATGGTCTGGCAGCGGTGCAACTGCGCCAGGCCCACCACTTCGACCTGATTTTGATGGATCTGCAGATGCCGCAGCTGGACGGCTTGGCTGCCGCCCAGAACATTCGGGCATGGGAGCAAGCGCACCAGCAAAGGGCCGTACCCATCATTGCGCTGTCGGCCAGTGTCTTGGAACAGGATCGTCGCTCGGCCTTCGATGCGGGCATGAACGGCTTTGCGACCAAGCCTCTGGAACTCCCCAAATTCCTAGCGGAAATCGCGCGTGTGCTCCAAGACCGCGTCCTGCCCAGCAGCAGTGATGCCAGCATTCAAAGTGCAAGTGCGCTCGCCGCGTCCAGCACGGCCGCCGCGGTGTCTGATGCCTACCCCATGGATGGCGATTTCGTAGATTGGCCGTCCGGTTTACAGCTCTGGGGCGGCACAGCGCCTTTGCGCGCAGCTTGGGCCAGATTCATGGGTGAGCAAGGCGGTCGGGAGCGAGAGCTGCGCAGCCTGTGCGAGCAAGCAGACTGGGACACCGTCGCTGCCATGGTGCATCGCATGCGCGGTGCGGCAGGCAACTTGGCGCTGCGCCAGTTGCACGAGATTTTGACCCGGATGGAAACGGCGGCACGCCAGCAAAATGCCCCACAGTTCGCGGCACTCCTGCCTGCTATGGGCTCGGCGCTGGCGCAGATCGACACATTGCTCTGCGCCTCAGCGCACTATGCCGATTGCTCTGCAGGCGATAATTCTGATCGCGCTCAGCCAGACGGCATGACCGCCTTGAGCGCTGCGCAGCACCAGCAGGCTGCATCCGTACTGCCGATATTGATTGCAGCGCTGCAGGCGGGAGAAATTCCTTCCAAAGCCTTAGAGCAACTGTCCCAACTGCTCCCTGCCGCCGCCATGGTGCCGATCCAGACCGCACTGGATGTATTTGACTTCGACCAGGCGCTCGGCAGTGCTCAAGCGCTGGCTTACCACTTTCAACCTTTAGATCACGGGAAAACTCCGCATGTTGCGCAGCCATGAAGACCGCAGGCCCCGCCTGCTTTTGGTGGACGATGAACCCACTAACCTGCATGTGCTGCGGCAAATTCTGGGCGATGACTATCGCCTGCAATTTGCCACCGATGGCGCGAAAGCGCTCCAGCTGGCACAGCAGCAGCCACCAGACCTGATCTTGCTGGACATCATGATGCCGCACATCAATGGCTATGACGTATGCCGCCAGCTCAAGCAAAACTTGGCCACGCAAGGCGTGCCGGTGATCTTTGTCACCGCGCTGTCGGAGATGGAAGACGAGGAGCAAGGCTTTGAGGCCGGGGGCGTGGATTACCTGCTCAAGCCCGTGCGAGCGTCCATCGTGAAGGCACGGGTCAAAAATCACCTCTCCTTGGTCCGTGTTGATACTTTGCGTGAATCACGCCTGCAAATCGTGCAGCGCTTGGGTCGCGCTGCGGAATACAAGGACAACGAAACCGGCATGCATGTGCTGCGCATGAGCCACTTCTCCCACGCGCTCGCGCTGGCCATTGGCTGCAGCCCTGAGTGGGCCGATGACTTGCTGCACGCCGCCCCGATGCACGATGTCGGCAAGATTGGTATTCCAGACGCCGTACTGCTCAAGCCGGGGCCTTTGGACGATGCGGAGTGGGCCATCATGCGCCAGCACCCGCACATTGGGGCGGAGATCATTGGTGAGCACGAAAGCGGCATCTTGCAAATGGCACGCAGCATTGCGCTGACCCACCATGAAAAATGGGATGGCAGCGGCTACCCACTGGGCCTGCGGGCACAAGCCATTCCCTTGGCGGCCCGGATTGTGGCGATTGCCGATGTGTTTGATGCATTGACCTCCGAGCGACCCTATAAACAGGCCTGGTCTGTCGACAAGGCGCTGGCCCACATTAGCGCGCAGGCCGGCGCGCACTTTGACCCCGAGTTGGTTCCCGCTTTCCTCGGTTTGCGTGCGCAGATAGAAGCCATCCGCCAACGCTGGCACGAGGGAATGGTGGAGCCCGCAGTCGAAGCATGTCTTTGAACGCCGCCATGCCGTTTTCCCAACTTGCCTTACCACTGACCGTTCGGCCTTTGCGCCCTGACGATGTCGAGCATCTGCTGCATATCCAGACCATCTGCTATGGCGCAGAATTTCTGGAGAGCAAAGCCATCTTTGCCCAGCGGTTGGCCTGTCGCCACCACTGCTCCATCGGCGTGGCGTACGCCCACCAGGCGCAAACCAGCTTGCTGGCTTATCTGGCCGCGTATTGGTCGAGCCCCGGCAAAATTACGCCGCTCAACGGCCCTTTCACGCCCCCGGTTGTTGGTGAGCAAGTGCTGTATTTGCACGACATGTCCGTATTGCCAGAATTGGCGGGTCAGGGCATTGCCAGCCATCTGGTTCAGCACGTGTTCCAGCAAGCCAGGGAACGCGGTGTACGCCAGGCCGCACTGGTTTCGGTACAAGGCTCCCAAGCTTATTGGGAGCGTCAAGGCTTTTCTGTGACCAACGTGAATGATGCACAACAGTTCAAACACTTACAAAGTTACGGCGAAGGCGCTTGCTACATGTCTTTACAGCTCTGAATTTGATAGTTGGCGACATTGGCTGACATTTGCAGCGTCACGCCTCGCCATAATGCGCGCATGCCCAACCGATGGAAACCTAATGTCACCGTCTCTGCGGTGATTGAGCGCGATCAACGTTTTTTGTTGGTAGAAGAAATCACGGCCGATGGCCTGCGCCTCAATACACCTGCGGGTCACCTCGACCCCGCCGAGACTCCGCAGCAAGCCTGTGAGCGCGAAGTGCTGGAAGAGACAGCCTATAGCTTTACGCCTTCTGCGCTGGTGGGTATCTACATGAACCGCTTCCTGCGCACACGCACAGGTTCAGACATTACCTATATGCGCTTTGCGTATACGGGCGATCTGGGCATGCACCATGCGCACCGGATGCTGGACGATGGCATTGTGCGAACGCTCTGGCTGACGCTGGATGAGCTGAAAGCCACCGCCCATTTGCACCGCAGCCCCATCGTGCTGCAGTCGGTACAGGATTATCTGGCCGGGCAGCGTTTTGATCTGGGCCTCATTCAGGCGGATTCCAGCATTTACACAGTGCCAGAGCCCACCCTGAGCACGCAGGACTTGCTGACCACCCTGCAGAATGCACCAGCGCCGTAAAAGATAGCAACCAGCCGTTGCTATTGCTTGATTTCAAAGCTTTAAGCGCTTGATATTCAATGCAGTCAACGGCGTTGCGCTCATATTTTCATGAGCCTTCAAGCACCGCTTCCTGTTTTTGCATAAAGCGGTAATGCGGAAAGCGGGCGCAGCGCAGAAATAAATTAATTCAGCGCCATGCTCAGCTTGCGGCGGTAGCTGTTGACCAGCGCTGTGGCTTCGTCTTGCTCGGCCGTGTTCTTGCCCACCAGCTCAATGCCGCCCGCCGTTTTGCCGGGCACGGCATCGGTTTTCTTGGGCTTGCTGGGAGCAATCAGCTCCAGGATGGCCACGAACAGCTTGCGCGCGGCCTGGCCGTTCCACTCTTTGTCGCGCATGATGATTTCCAGCAATTCGTCCATTGCTGCGGTCCATTGCCCTTCTGCGGCCAGTACCTGCGCCTTGGAAAAGCGGGTGTCAAAGTCACGCTTGTTCTGGGCAATGGCGGCATCAAACTGCGCAAACTCCCAATTACCACGCGCATCGTTTTGTACATACAACATGCATTGCAGCCACTGGTGCAACGCTTCAAATGCCAAGGGCTTGGGAATGCGCTTGAGTGGCTCGTGCAGCAGGCCCGCCGCTTGCTCGTAGTCGCCCGTGGTGATCAGTAAACGCACATAGTCAAAGCGTGCGTCGTCGTTATTCGGATCGGCCTGCACGGCTTCTGCCAGCTTTTGCAGCGCAGCCTGTGTGTCGCCCGACTGCAGCAATTGCTCAGCCTCGTCGACTTCCGCTTCAGCGACCAGCTCGCCTTCCGAGGGTAGGTGCTTGTCCAGAAACTCGCGCACCTGGCCTTCGGTCTGGGCGCCCATGAAGCCATCCACCGGCTTGCCCTCCACCATCAACACGCAGGTGGGCACGCTGCGGATACCAAACATGCCGGCGATCTGCTGGTTCGCATCCACATCCACCTTGGCCAGCTTGAACCGACCAGCGTATTCGACTTCCAGCTTTTCCAGCGTGGGCACCAAGGTCTTGCAAGGGCCGCACCAGGTCGCCCAGAAATCGACCAGCACGGGGGTGGTCATGGAGGTGGCGACCACTTCCGCTTCAAAATTTTCGATGGTGATATCAATCATGTGTCTGTCCCTGTGCGGTATGTACGTCAGCGCCCAACGGGCATGCACCGCATTCTCTATGCAATTCATTGGCAGCGGAGCTGCACGCCTGCGCACAAGATGCGCACGAAGCGCGTAATTTCAAGCCAGCGTGGCTCACGACGACCCCAAAGCCCGACGCAAGCAGGGTATGCCCGTAAAATCGCCGCTTCCACTTGGCCGGGCCGCAAGCGCCCTTTGAGAGAGAACATGAACCCCATCCAGATCGGAGTGGTCATGGGTTCCAGCAGCGACTGGGACACCATGCAACACGCAGTTGCCATCCTCCAGCAGTTCGGTATCGCCCACGAGGCGCAAGTGGTGTCGGCCCACCGCATGCCCGATGACATGTTCGCCTACGCGGAAGCGGCCGCAGGCCGGGGTCTGAAAGCCATCATCGCCGGCGCCGGCGGCGCTGCCCACCTGCCCGGCATGATTGCCGCCAAAACCACTGTGCCGGTGCTGGGCGTGCCCGTGACCACGCGCCACCTGCAAGGTGTGGATTCGCTGCACTCCATCGTGCAGATGCCCAAGGGCGTGCCCGTGGCTACGTTCGCCATCGGCACTGCCGGTGCCGCCAATGCCGCGCTGTTTGCCGTGGCCTTGCTGGCCAATGAAAACCCTGCGCTGCGCGCCCAGCTCGAAGCCTTCCGCGCCGAGCAGACCGCTGCCGCCCGCGCCATGACCTTGCCCCCGGTGGCCGCATGAGCAATCCAACCGATGTGATCCTGCCCGGCGCCACGCTGGGTGTGCTGGGTGGCGGCCAGCTGGGCCGCATGTTTGCGCATGCCGCGCAGGCCATGGGCTACTTCACGGCCGTGCTGGATAAGGACGCCACCAGCCCCGCAGGCTTGGTCAGCCACCACCACATCCGCACCGATTACGAAGATGCGCAAGGCCTGAGCGAACTGGCCCAACTCTGCGCTGCTGTGACCACCGAGTTTGAGAACGTGCCCGCTGCCGCGCTCAACACGCTGGCGCAAAGCCTGCCTGTGTCACCCGCTGGTGCCTCGGTGGCCATTGCCCAAGACCGCGCCGCCGAGAAAGCCCACTTTGTGCGCTGCGGCGTGCCCGTGGCACCGCATGCCGTGATTGAAACTCCCGCGCAATTGGCTGCGGTAGCCGCTGACCTGCTGCCCGGCATTTTGAAAACCGCGCGCATGGGCTATGACGGCAAGGGCCAGGTTCGCGTGAAAACCTTGGAAGAACTCGCCGCCGCGTGGGTCGAACTGGGGCACGTGGCCTGCGTGCTCGAAAAGATGCTGCCGCTGGCGCACGAATGCTCGGTCATCGTGGCGCGCGGCCGTGATGGCAGCATCGTCCACCTGCCCGTGCAGCGCAATCTGCACCGCGACGGCATCTTGGCGGTGACTGAGGTTTATGAAGGAAATCTGCCTTCAACCCAGGTAGCGCAAGCGCTAGCAGCTGCGAAGTCTGTAGCAGAAGGCTTGAACTACGTCGGTGTGCTGTGCGTGGAGTTCTTCGTACTGCAAGACGGTAGCCTCGTGGTCAACGAGATCGCACCGCGCCCACATAACAGCGGCCACTACAGCCAAAACGGCTGTGATGTGTCGCAGTTTGAGCTGCAAGTGCGCTGTATGACCGGCCTGCCGCTGGTGCAGCCGCGCCTGCACAGCGCCAGCACCATGCTGAACTTGCTGGGCGATCTGTGGTTCAAAGACAGCGACACCGCACAGACACCGGCGTGGGACCAGATCTTGGCCTTGCCGGGTTGCCACCTGCACCTGTACGGCAAGGTCGATGCCAAGCGCGCCCGCAAGATGGGGCACCTGAACATCACCGCCGCCACGCCCGAACAGGCCCGCGCCACAGCGCTCCAAGCTGCTGAAATTTTGGGCATTGCGCCGTTCTAAGCGGGGTCATCCCTTGCCCGGGTTGGCGCCAGCCCCGACCCCAGCGAAAATATCCCCTTCAACAGGGCACGCCCTTGCGCAGGTTTCTGCGCAAGGGCGTATGCGTTATGAAGCCCAGAAATTCCCGTAACAGGGCCACAAGAGGAACTGAGATGATTTTGGATGGACAGCTCGCAGCATCGGTACACGCTGCAGCCGCAGCATTGCAGCGTGGTGAACTGCTCGGCCTGCCGACCGAAACCGTCTATGGCCTGGCGGCGGACAGCGACAACGATGCCGCTGTGGCGCAGATCTTTGCAGCCAAGGGCCGCCCGGCCAACCACCCGCTGATCGTGCATGTGGCCGACGCCCAGGCCATCACTCGCTATGCCAAAGAAGTACCGCTGTTTGCACAGCAACTGATGGACGCTTTCTGGCCCGGCCCGCTGACCTTGATCTTGCCGCGCCTTCCCGATGCGGCCAAAGCCTCCACCGGCGGCCAAGATAGCGTGGGCCTGCGCTGCCCTTCACATCCTGTGGCGCATGCTGTGCTCAAGGCCTGCCAGCAGTTGAGCCCCCCGGTGTGGGGCGTCTCAGCGCCCAGCGCCAACAAGTTTGGCCGCGTCAGCCCCACCACGGCCCAGCACGTGGCCACCGAGTTTGGTGATGACCTGTTGGTGCTGGACGGCGGCGCCTGCGAAGTGGGCATTGAATCCACGATTGTCGATTGCACACGCGGCGTGCCCGTGCTGCTGCGCCCCGGTGCTATCACACGCGACGACATTGAACGCGCTTGTGGCCAACGTCCACTCTCGAAAGAAGAGCTGCTTGCCCATACGCCACGTGCCTCAGGCACGCTTTTGGCGCACTATGCACCCAACGCCAAGGTGCGCCTCATGGCAGCGCCGCAGCTGCAATCGGCGCTGGACCTGCTGGGTGCCGATGGACGCAACATTGCCGTGTACCACCGCAGCGCCTTGCGCAATGCTTCCAAGGACGTGCACCTGCGCGCCATGCCCCAGCAAGCGCTGGCTACTGCCCGCGAACTGTTTGGCACGCTGCGCGACTTTGATGCGCTGGGCGCCAAGCTGATCTGGATTGAAACCCCGCCCGACAGCGCCGACTGGGAAGGCGTGCGCGACCGTTTACAGCGTGCGGCTGCGGCGGCTTAAGGCCTGAACGGAAAGAAAAAGCAGACCCGAAGGTCTGCTTTTTTTGCGCCTTGGCTATGCGTATGGCTTAGTTGACAGCCAGTGCCTGCTGGAAGAAACCACGTGCTGCGGCTGTGCAAAATGGTGGCACCAGACCGCCGTGGTAGGTCTGCACCACAGCGCTGGCTCCGCCTGCTGTGGCAGTGGCTGTTTTGGCCTGAGCAAAACCGGCCTTGACTGCAGCAAAAGGGTCACCCAAGCCAGCAGATGCCGAGTCCACATCCAGCACCGCAACCATGCCTGCTGCGGGTGCTAACGGCGAAGGCGCTGTCCACAGCGCTTGCATGGCTGTCGTGTTGAGGCCATAGAACACGGTCGGATCTGCATTCCCGCCACACAGCAACACCGGGCTGGTCGGCGTCCAGTTGCGCAGATCGTTGTCCTTGAGGGCTTTGCGCATGGGGTGGGCAGGGGCTGCAGCAGGCAAGCCGGTGAGCAACGTGGGCACGGCACCGTCTGGGTTCGCTTGGGCATCCATCAGATACCCTAAGCGCGCTTCATTTTTGATCAGTGCGGGATTGCCAAAACCCAGCGCAAACAAGGGCGCTTGGGCCGCAGGTGTAGTGGGCGGCGTGATATTGGCCAAGGACGGAGCAGGCGGTGTGCTGTTGAACAGCGCTGTTTGCGGCAGCTTGCCTTGGCTATACAGCGTGGCCATGGGCTGCGTGGTCGGCAGCAGACTTTCGATGCCTGTGGCATAGGTGGTCTCGAACAAATCACCCGGATTGGTATAGATATTGCCGTAGGCCTTTTGGTAGGCAGTGCTCATCATGGGCACAAAGATGGTGGCACCCAGATTCACATTGCCGTAGTACATGGCATCGCCAAAGGCCGCCAGCGCATAGGGCCCAGACAGCGGCGCAGATGCCGTAACTTTGACACCTGCCGCTTGCAGCGCACGGTGTGTAGCCATTGCCACATACCCGCCTTGCGAATAGCCCGAGAGCAAGAGCTTGTCAGATTCCTTAATCTGCAAACCCGCAAAGGCTTTGCGCGCTGCAGTCAAGGCATCGATCATGTCTTTGCTCTGCTGATCGCCATGCAGATAAGGGTGATAGTCCAATTTGGACTTGTGATAGCCCGCATAGTTGGGAGCCACCACGACAAAACCTTGTGCGGCATACATGGCCGCAATCAATGCACCTTCGTTGGCGCCTGAGTTGCTCGCGTCATCAATTTTCGCAATGTTGAAATTGCGATCGGTGGTCGTGCCGTGGGCATACAACAGCGTAGGGCGTGGGCCGCTGCAAGCTGCGTCGGTGCCTGTCGGGGCCATGATGGCACCGGTGGCATTGGTGGTTTCGTTGGCACCGCCTACGGTGGCGTATTCAAACTCGTACACGCTCACCCCGCATACAGGGGCACCAGCTACTGCTAGCAGTGACGTGCCCGAAGGCGTCGCAGTCAGGTACTGGGCCATGCCCGCAGCGTCAAATTGAACGACGGTACTGGGAACCGTAGAGAGCAAGGCGCCCCGTGACATATCTGGCGTGGGTGGTGTGATGACGTTGTCATCATCACCGCCACCACAAGCCACCAGCGCGGTGGCACATGCCAGCAAACTTAAGCCTTTGAACTTCTGCATGCATCGTCTCCTTATAAGTAGAGGCAAATGTAAGCAGGGTCACAAACTCACTGGCATGGGAAACTACCGAGCATCTTGAAGCAGAGCAAGCCCAAGCTGCTGATACTTAGTAATTGGTAGCAGTGAGCCTTTATTACATAAGGGCTTGAGGCCCATTTAGACCAATAAACGCTCGACCATGTCGAGGTCTTTTCCTACAAGAAGATTGATTTTTTGTGCAGCCTGCACAAAGGCATACCTATCAAATCTCTTGCATCTGCCAAAATTTTTGTTATTTTTTTAACAATGATTTCCAACCACAAGAAATAGATCAGAAAAGTAACAAGAATTTTCGTTTGCTCTCGTCATATTTGTAGAAGAAAGAGCATTTTGTAATATTTATTATCTTTCAAGACGTGAAAGCTATCGACTACTTCGAGATGGCTTATCTAATTTCCCAAAAGCTTGAGCAAACTTTTTCTTTGTAGATTGTGGGTAAGTAGCTAACAATTTCTGTTAGTCAATTTTGGCAAAATTTAGATATGCAGCTTCTACTTATCCACAGGACGATGGATCTACAGAGTTGTGGATAGTCTTAGCATGATTGAAAAGATTTTTTCATGACTCTCGCAGAATTAATCTTATATTTATCCACATACTTTTTCTTTTCAAAAGCTTGCCGCGCTCACTTAAATCCTTGATTGAGCCTGCTTGAAATCCACAATCTATAATTGTTTTTCCACCGCTTTTCCCAGTACCGGTCCAAAGCTTCACCGACCTCGGAGTACAAGTGAAGTGCTTGAAAAACAAGCACTGACTCGTCCGATAGAGTGCTATAGATAATTTTTGAAATGCTGTTCTGAGAATTTTTGTGTATTGAAAAGAATTTTTCAAACTATCCAGCAGCTCTCAACATCACAGAATTCCCCAATGAGCCAAAAAAAGTGGGCCATGGAGGCCCTGGAATCGTTTGACGCGGTCGTTGCATCCATTCCCGGATTTCGTGTGCGCGAAGGGCAGCGAAAAATGGCAGCCCAGATCGCAGAATCACTTTCGCAGGCCCAGCTTGGCAAGGTCGAGGAAGGCGCTGCGGATCCCAAAAAATCAATTGCGGTGATTCAGGCAGGAACAGGTGTGGGTAAATCGCTGGCCTACTCTGCCCCGGCGATTGCCATGGCGCTGGCCCGCGGCACACGTGTGTTGATTTCCACGGCGACGGTGGCCCTGCAAGAGCAACTGGTGAACAAAGACTTGCCCGCACTGGCGCTGCAGCTGCCCACGCCGTTCAAATTTGCTCTGGCGAAAGGGCGCGGCCGTTTTGTTTGCAAGTTGAAGCTGGAGCGATTGGCCAGCTCAGGCGAAAACAGCGATGAAGCTGACGATTTGTTTGCGGAAGAAGCCAGCGAACAGCGTAAAAAACGTCCCCAAGCAGAAACTGAAGCGCGCATGCAGTTCTATGCCTCCATGGCCGATGCGCTGGCTACAGGCGACTGGAACGGAGATAGAGACAGCCTTCCCAGCCCACCCGAACACGAGGCATGGAGCCCCGTCGCAGCGGAAGGCAGCTCCTGCACAGGCAGGCACTGCCCCGTATTCAATGACTGCACCTATTACGAACGACGCAAGGACATGGTGGCTGCGCAAGTCATTGTGGCCAATCATGATTTGCTGCTTTCCAGCTTGGGCGCCCGGTTGCTGCCGGATCTCAGTGAGAGCCTGCTGATCCTGGATGAAGCCCACCATTTGCCGCAGACCGCGCTGTCACAGTTCGCGTGCGAGATGGATATGAGCCGACTGCAATGGATTGACAAGCTGGCCAGCCGCGCGTTGCGTGTCGGCCAGTTGATGGAGGTCGATGAGATTGCGGATATCGCCGGCTTCAGCGGTGGTTTGCGCGAGCATCTGACAGAACTGGCGCGCCGGGTGATGGAGATCTATGGTGAACAGCTCAAGGGCCAGAACGAACGCTTCGGGCCAGCGCGTGCGCGCGTCCCACGCGGCGACCTGCCAGCGCCACTGCTGGAGCCTTTGGCCCAGGTCATGCACAACGCCAGCGGCTTTATTGACGTATTGCGTGCGATTGCAAAGGCGCTCAAAGCAGAGATCAAGGACAAACCGGAGGAGGCGCAACGCCTGTCTCAGCTGTATGCCCAGGTCGGTACGCTGGCGCCCCGGCTGGAAGCGGTGCACGACACTGCGCAGCTCCTGAGCCAGCAGCCCGAGGCGCGCGAAGATGGCTCGGAAAGCGTACCTAACGCCAAGTGGTTCACGCTGGAGATAGAGGGCGACTACATCGTCGTCAAAGGCCACGCCAGTCCCATCCTGCCTGGTGCCGCGCTGCGCCATCATTTATGGAGCCAAGTACGAGGAGCGGTGCTGACCAGCGCCACGCTAACGAGTTGCGGAAACTTTGATTTCTTTCTGCGTGAAGCTGGCCTGCATGGCGATGCATCCGTGCAAACCTTGGAAGTGGCCAGCCCTTTTGACTATGCAACACAAGGCACTTTGGTAGCCCACCAAACCCGTGCGGATCCGCGGGAGGCTGCTGCCTTCACGCGTGAAATGGTGGATCGCTTGATGCACGACTTGAGTGAAGTACAGGCCGGGGCCCTCGTGCTGTTTACCTCCCGCGAACAGATGCGCTTGGCGGTGGATGCCTTGCCCACGGCAATGCGCAGCGAAGTGCTGGTGCAGACCGCCATGCCCCGCGCCATGCTGCTGGCGGAGCACCGCAACCGCGTGGAGCAAGGCCTGCCTTCCATCATCTTTGGCATGCAGTCGTTTGGTGAGGGGCTGGATTTGCCCGGTGCTCTGTGTGAATCGCTGTTTATTACCAAGCTGCCTTTTGCGCCACCCGATGACCCGGTCGGCGAATCCCGTGCCGAATGGCTGCGCAGCAGTGGGCGTAATCCGTTCAATGATTTGGTCGTTCCAGCCACCGCCATTCGCCTGGCGCAGTGGGTGGGCCGGGCCATTCGCACCGAGGAAGACCAGGCCCATGTCTACTGCTATGACCGACGTTTGGTAGCGACCAGTTATGGACAACAGCTGCTCCAAGGCCTGCCACCTTTTACTTTGGAAAAGCGCACCGGTTAGTGCCTTTGACAGGAGCCCCTCTGCAGGGGACTGCGGTTGTTTTTTAGGATTATCTGAATAAGACACCCATATTTACAAAATGGTATTAAGGGTAAACCCTAATCATAAAGCAGTTTTATCAACGTCTTTAAGCGGCTGTTTATACAAACTATTTTTCTATTTCAGTAAACACTGAAATATATGAATATTAATTAAAAGGCACTGAAAACTGTTAGCGCTAACTTCGCGCTGCATGTATTCACATAGCCAAATAAGATGGCGCTCCTGACGAAACACTGCAGCTTTGGATGACTTGCGCGACCGTTGTGCCGTAAGACATTGAAGTGGCGGTCTTTTTGTTGGTAATTGATCCATAAAAAGATATTTCAATCATGGCTAGCGTCATTTCTCAAACTCACAAGGAGTTCACATGCGTGCACTAACCCTTGTACTACTGGCCATTCTTGGCCTGCCGCTGACTTTCGGCGGTGCGTACCTGTTGTCTCTGGGCGGAAGCCCCTTTTATCTCATCAGCGGCGTGGCCGTTCTGGTGGCCGCTTTTGGTTTCTTCAAGCGCGCGCGCTGGGCCTTGCCCCTGTACGCCGTCTGGATGCTGGTGTTGCTGGTCTGGTCCCTGTGGGAAGCCGGCCTGCACTGGTGGCCGCTGGCCACGCGTCTGGGTCTGCCCGCCATCATCGGTTTTGTGATGGCCATTCCCGCTTCGCGCCGTGACGCTGCGGGCAAGTTGCCTTTTGCATCCGGTATGCCTGTGCTGGCTACCTCGGTTTTGTCGGCCGTGATTGCCTTTATCGGTATTCCTTTCCACCTGCACGAAACCTCGGGCAAGCTGTCCATGGAAGTGGTCAATCCCGATGCCAAGACCGGTGACACCGTGCAAGCAGAAGGTGACTGGGAAGCCTATGCAGGCAGCTACCACGGTCAGCGTTTCTCCAAGCTCAACCAGATCACGCCCGACAACGTGAACAAGCTGGACGTGGCCTGGCAGATCCGCACCGGCGACATGAAGGGCCCTGGTGACGTGGGTGAAACCACTTACCAAGCCACCCCCATCAAGATCGGTGACAGCCTGTACCTGTGCACACCGCACAGCCTGGCCATCGCTTTGGATGCCGACACCGGTGCTGAAAAGTGGCGCTTTGACCCCCAAGCTGGCTTGGAATCGAACCGTCAACACCAGACTTGCCGTGGCGTTGCCTTCTACCGTGGTGCCGATGTGACCCCTGTGGCCGCTGCCGTCGCTGAAGTGGCCGGTGAACAACCTGCTGCAGCGTTGGAAGCGCCCGTGGCACAAGCCACCGCTGCCAGCACAGCCGCCATGTGCAAGAACCGCATCTTCCTGCCTTCTTCCGATGCCAAGCTCTACGCTCTGGATGCGGCAACAGGCGCGGTGTGTGAAGACTTCGGTGACAAGGGTGCCATCGATTTGATGCACAACATGCCCACCAAGCAACCTGGCTACCTAAACCCCACATCGCCTCCGGTGATCATTGGTGACATTCTGGTTCTGGGTCACTCGGTGAACGACAACTACGCCGTGGAATCTCCTTCGGGCGTGATCCGTGCGTATGACGTACACAACGGCAAGCTGCTGTGGAACTGGGATTCGGGCAATCCAGAGGCAACCGAGCCTTTCGACCCCGCCAATCCTGACCAGGTATACAAGGCTTCCTCGCCCAACAGCTGGACCGTATTCTCGGCCGATGCTGAGCTGGGTCTGGTCTACGTACCCCTGGGCAACCGCGTGCCTGACCAACTGGGTAAGTACCGCAATGAGCACGAAGACAAGTACACCGCTGCCGTTGTAGCGCTGGACATCAAGACCGGTAAGCTCAAGTGGTACCAGCGTACTGTCAACCATGACCTGTGGGACATGGACTTGGCTTCGCAACCTGTACTGCTGGACTTGGATCTGGAGCAGGGCCGCACACCGGCCATGGTCTTGCCAACCAAGCAAGGCGACGTGTACGTGCTGGACCGCCGCGATGGCACGCCCATCCATGCAGTGACCGAACGCGCTGCCCCTCAGGGCACCGACATTCCGGGCGAACACACTGTGGCCACACAGCCTGTGTCGGCTTTGAGCTTTGAACCCCCAGCACTGACCGAAAAGTCGATGTGGGGCGCCAGCTTGATCGACCAGATGATGTGCCGCATCCAGTTCAAGCAACTGCGCTATGAAGGCCGCTACACAGCACCTTCGCTGCAAGGCACCATCGTCTACCCCGGTAACTTCGGTGTATTCAACTGGGGCTCTGTTGCCGTGGATCCACAGCGTCAAGTGATGTTCGGCATGCCGACTTACCTGGCCTTCGTCTCGACACTGATTCCCCGTGCAGAACTGTCCGGTGACACCGTGATGAATCTGGGCGAGCAAGGTATCAACGCCAACGAAGGCGCGGATTACGCCGTCAAGATGCACCCGTTCCTGTCGCCTCTGGGCGTGCCTTGCCAGGCTCCAGCATGGGGCACGATCGCCGCTGCTGACCTGCGTACCGGCAAGATCGCTTACCAGTACCGCAACGGCACCATCCAAGACCTGTCGCCCGTTCCCTTGCCTATCAAGGTGGGTGTGCCCGGTATCGGTGGTCCTTTGATGACAACCACGGGCGTGGCCTTCCTGGGCGCGGCTGTGGACAACAACTTCCGCGCCTATGACGTTGCCACTGGCGATGTACTGTGGAACGCACGCTTGCCCGCTGGCGGCCAAGCCACACCCATGACTTATCTGAACAGCCAAGGCGAGCAGATGGTTGTGCTGGTGGCCGGTGGTCACGGCTCTGTCGGCACCACGATCGGTGACTACGTCATTGCCTACAAGCTGAAGAAGTAATACTGGGCTGACGCGGGGTTGCTCAAACCTGCTCCGCGCCACTCTGGCCAACAAGGCCCTTTCAACCTCTTTCGGGAGTGTTTGAAAGGGCCTCTTTTTTGAACTGAATTCCCCCTCGTCTTCCTGCACCTCGAGCCCTCAGGCTCAGCGCCGCTGTGGCCAAAAAGGCTGTGGTGCGAATGGGGAAGACTTTTCTCTCTCTGTAGATTTGATATGCAAAACTTCGTTCGTAAAACTCTGGTCTGCGCTTTGACTGCTGCTGCAGGCTTGTCCGCCGCCAGCGCTTTTGCCCAGTCTGACGTGACCCTGTATGGCCGTGTCGATCTGGGTCTGCGCTATGAAAGCGCCAAGAACCAGCCCACCACCCAGATGGACTCCGGCACTTACAGCGCCATCGGTTTCAAGGGCAAGGAAGATCTGGGCGGTGGTCTGAAGGCTTTCTTCCAGATAGAACACCGTCTGGATGCCTCCACCGGTGCCAACAAGAGCGATACATCGTTCTTCAACGACATCTCGGTGATTGGTCTGTCTGGCAACTTCGGTACTGTGCGCATGGGCCGCTCAGACAACACCTTAAACATCGCGGCTGACCCCGATGTCTTCGGCGGTGACTTTGTGGGTGGGCGCGGTAACCGCCGCGCAGGTGCCGACGAAAAGTGGAACAACGGCGTGATGTACTTCACCCCTGAAGTGGCGGGCTTGCAGGCCATCGTTGGTGCTGCTTTGGGTGAAAATGCCAGCTTCACCGATGGTTCACGCGAAAAGAATCCCTTTGGTCTGACCGTGCTGTACAAAAACGGCAACCTGACTTCCGCGCTGGGCTACATGCAGCGTGCCAACCAGGACAAGGCTTACGCCGGCAGCGCCACGTACGACTTTGGTGTGGCCAAGACTTTCCTGACCGTGGCACACAACAACGGCAAAGGCAACGGCCAGATCGTAGATGGCGAGCAAGACGGCAAGCGCACCACCTATGACCTGGGTGTGGCCGTGCCAGTGAGCGCCGCTGGTTCTGTGCGTGCCAAGTACAACTTTGATCGCAAAGACCTGAAGGCAACCGGTGCGGCACTGACCAAGACCCATGACCTGGGTCTGGGCTACTGGCACCACCTGAGCAAGCGTACCCAGCTGTACGTGACCGGCAACGTCGAAAAAATCGAAGGCCAGAAAACCACGCGCGCCATGGACATGGGCGTATCGCACAGCTTCTAAGCACCGTAGCTTGTGCACCCAGCAGGCGTAGCCCGTCTGCTGCATCGCTTGTAGCTTGATAGCCTGGAGCGCTTCCTGTGGGAAGTGCCCAGGCTTTTTTTATAGCTATCAGCCCTTGCTGTACAAGGGCTAGAGGCCTAAAACACTTAAATCTTTCAAATCCAACTACTGTTCTTTCCCGCAAGCTTGCCCGTACTGACATTGATGCTTTGAAAACAACTTGGCATGGTTGGAGCACCCCCACCACATCGTGCAGGCGGCAGCGCCGTTTTTTGTGCAACGCTTTGCCAATATGCGCTGGTGGCCACAGGCGCCTGACGCGGCAGTCTTGGCCAGCCAAGGGGTAGACCCCGAATTTGCGCTACAGCCGCTCAGAGGCCGTTCAGGCGTGCTCAGGTGGAGCCCTGGAGCCCAAGCCCGCAGCGCAGCCATGCTGGCCAACGTTCCAACCGCTAGGGCACGCAAGCTGCTACGCAAAAACCGATGTTTTGATAGCTGCCTGCCTTTGCAGTGCCTTGATTAACGCCACAAAAGGCTTGAAAGTATTTTTCTCTTTTTGAATGCTGTTTTTCCTGTTTTCCAGTAAGCACTTCGTCACCCGTTGAATTTATTTGAACGAATAGCGTTGTCACCATGGTGGTGTCTTCTGGCTATCCACTGTTGTGCATAACTTTCTGTGGATAAGCTTTGGAGAAAGAAAAACTTTGCGCTTTTCAGAGCCTCACTGAAAAGGCGTTTTCAGCGTGTTTGATGGCGTTCTTTAACACGTGGACAGTGACTGCCATCATTTTCTGACTATTTGACGGGTGCTTGCACCTGCGCTGCCTACTTTTTCTGATCGACATGTCTTTCACCTAACTTGTTCTTTTTTATATATAAAAAAAATAGTAGGTAATAGTAGGTGAGCACTCTTTCTGTGGATAACTTTGGTTTCAAACCTGATTTCAAGCACTTGCAGTCTTGCGAATCATGTGGGTCAGCCCCTGTTCCCGCTGTCATGCAAACAGGGATAACTTCCAAAAAATTTGAATTTCTGTGGATATCTACGCTTTGTTCCTATTTTTATCCACAGGTTTTTTAGATCGCTGATGTAACCGTATTTTTGGCAATAAACCCTTATGAATCTTAGGAACAGTGCTATCAATTTTAAGTTGAACAACTAAGAAAACAACTTTTCTTAGCCAGGGAACGCTGCATGTGCACAGGCAAGCCACTCGCGGAAAAGACCGAACTACCTGAAAAACACGGAACGACACGCAAGTGGTTTTAAAAATCTGCGCGATTTTTCGCGCGGTTGTTATTCTTTATTTATTCTATTTTTAATTAGTAGTAATAGTAAGCAAGTCCTGCTTCTGTGGATAACTTGAAAATTCTGTTTCATATCAAGAGTTTAGAAAACTTCAAAGTATGTGCTTGAAGGCAGGTACGGCGTGTACCCGTTTTGGGTACAAGTTTGCAGGGTCGACACTTGCAGTGGATAACTCGATAGTTACTCTTTTATTGCACCCAGACTTATCCACAATCGACGAATTCGCCTTCAATGCTGTGGAAAGCCTCGTAACTGCGTTACACCAATGCAGCCCAAAGCCCTTGTAATAAAATTACAGGTGAAAACCCGTAGTTACATGGCTGGCGATTTTTTAGGATTAAGTAGTTGTTTTTATTTTGTTTATTGTTGGTAACTGGATTCGAGAAATCGAAAACATCCAACACTGGCTCACGGAATAAGCGCTGCAAAAAAATGCGCTGAATGCGCTTTCCATCGGTCTGCGCAGTGCCAAAAATCCCAGCATGCACAGCCGTACCGCATCGCTTGTCAGGCTGTGAATAATGAAAAATTCTTTTCAGAGCGGGAAAGTTGTCGCAGCTTCGCGCAGACGACAGGGCGCTGGGCAAAAGGCATTGCCGCCTGACAGCCAGTGCTCTGGCGACAGGCATAAAAAAAGCAGGCCGAAGCCTGCTGGAGAGGGGTTAAAAAGCGCTGGACTTGCTGGTTTACGCAGCAGGGGCGACCGGATGAGCGGCAGGGCTGTGACCATGACCATGGTGTTTGCCGTGGTGGTTTCCAGCACGCTGGCCATGACCAGCCTTGCGAGGGCCCTGGCGCTGGACGCTCAGCGCATCAAATGCTTTTTGCTGGCTGGCGTTCAAGCTGGTGTAGAACGTGCGCGTGGCTTGATCCCGCTGCTCGGCCTTGGCAGTGCGCTCTTTGCGCAGTTGTTGCGCAAGGTCCAGGCGCTCAGGGGTGGTCAGCTTGCGCAGGTCAGGGCGCTCACCGGCAGGCTTGACGCGTGGCTGAGGCGTGATGGCCTTGGCATACTGATCCCAGGCGGCTTGCTGGCTGGGCTGGATCTGCAAAAGTGTTTTCAGGCGTTCGGTACGATCGGCCTGAAACTTGGCAAAGTCCATGGTTTTACCGCGTGGGCCATGGTGGGGCGCTGTGTGGGCAGGGGCTGCAGCCGGGCCCTGAGCGGGTGCTGGCTGGGCATGGGCGCTGAACGCGAAAGAACCCAGCAAAGCGGCGGTGGCAACGGTGGCGGTCAAAGTGCGTTGGAAGAGGGCCATATCAAACTCCTTGAGGTGGGGATGGTGCTGCAGGGACACGGCGAGATTGCTGTGTCGATGGAGGCAAGTTTGAGGTCTCTATGTAAGCGCTTCGTGAGGCTTTGCTGCTGCTGTGTAAAGTAATAAAAAGCTAGGTGAGTGGCGGGGCGATAGCAGTGGTAAAAACCAGAGCGTTTTTGCTGTTTTCCCCTTATTCCACCAGGGCCTATAGCTCCTTAATTTGAAGATGGGTGCAGCGAGATCGGGCACCCATTTTGGTTTTTAGATATATCAGGAAGAAGGTGGCTGCGTGTTCAAAAACATGATCGTGTACCGCATGGCGGCGCAATGGGAAGGCTCACTGGAGCAAGTGGAAGAGGCGCTGCAAAAGACGCCATTCATGCAATGCGGCGCGACGCAAGAGCAATCGTCAGGCTGGGTGCCACCACGGGGTGAAGACAATGGCCTGCTGGCGGAGAGTGTGGGCGGCCAGTGGATCTTGCGCTTCATGAGCGAATCCAAAATGCTGCCTGCCAGCGTGCTCAACCGCAAGGTGCAGGAAAAGGCCGATGCGATTGAAAAAGAGCTGGGCCGCAAGCCCGGCAAAAAAGAGAAACGCGATCTGAAAGACGAGGCCAAGCTGGACTTGCTGCCCATGGCTTTCACCAAGCAAAGCAGCATGTGGGTGTGGATAGACCCGCAGGCCAAATTCCTGGTGCTGGACACCGGTGCGCAGGGCAAAGCCGATGACGTGGTAACGCTGCTGGTCGAAGGCCTCAAGGGCTTTGGCGTGGCACTGCTGGACACGCAAACCAGCGCCCAAGCCGCCATGGCGCACTGGTTGCTGACGCAGGAAGCACCTGTGGGCTTCAGCATCGACCGCGAGTGTGAACTCAAGGCCGCAGACGAATCCAAGGCTGTGGTGCGCTATGCACGCCATGCGCTGGATATTGACGAAGTCAAACAGCACGTAGAACACGGCAAGCTGCCCACCAAACTGGCGCTGACCTGGGACGACCGCGTGAGCTTTGTGCTGACCGACAGCCTGCAGATCAAGAAGATTGCCTTTACCGATACGGTGCTCGACCAAGCCGGCGACGAAGGCGGCTTTGACACCGATGTGGCGATTGCTACGGGCGAGTTGAGCAAGCTGATTCCCGATCTGATTGAAGCGCTGGGCGGTGAAGGCCGTACGGAGATGGGTCAGCCCGCAGCCGCTGGTGCCAGCACTGCAACGCTGGCCGTGCGCGTGGCGGGCAAAGGCGCCATGACGGGCCCCAAGACTGCGCCGCAAGATACCGATCCGGACGATGCACCCTTTTAAACACCGACGCTAAAAAATCGAAAGGGCCATGCATGCGCATGGCCCTTTTTGCATGCGCCAGATGGCGCAAACAGCGCGCTGGTGCAGGGGCTCAGCGCCCTTCGAATTGCGCCGGTTGCCTGGCAAAAAAAGCGGCCAGCCCGCGCGGTAAATCTTCGGTGTGTGCGCAGGCAATAAATGCCTGTGCTTCGGCCTGCAGCTGGGTGGGCAAATCACGCTCAAAACTGCTGCGCATCAGGCGGCGCATGTGGCCATAGGCCTGGGTGGGGCCACTGGCCAGCTGCTGGGCCAGTTGCTGCACGGCGGCGTCTAGGTCAGCGGCGGGCAGCACGCGGTTGATGAGGTTCAAGCGCAGGGCTTGTTCGGTGTTCAAGGGCTCGCTGAGCAGCGCAATTTCCAGCGCATGGCGCAGGCCCACCAGGCGAGGCAGTGCCCACGAAGCGCCCACGTCGCAACTGGCGCCCAGCTTGGTGTAGGCCATGTTGAACTGCGTGCCTTCGGCAGCGAAGACAAAGTCGGCCTGCAGCATGACCGACAGCCCCGCGCCAGCGGCTGCGCCGTGGACTTGCGCGATCACCGGCGCGTTGCCTGCGGCCAGCAGTTGCACGGCTTCGTTGAGCGGGCCTATCAGCTCTTTGGCGCCTTGCACGGGGTTGGCTTGCAGCGTGGCCAAGTCACCACCCGCCATGAAGGCGCGGCCCGCACCGCGCAGCACAATGCAGCGCACGCCGGCATCTTGCGTGAGCTGGCGCGCCGCATCGCGCAGGGCCAGGGCCATGGGCACGTTGATGGCGTTGAGCGCCTCAGGGCGTGAGAAGGTGAGGGTGGCAACGCCGTGCTGCTGCTCAAGTTGCAAAGGGGCGATGGGTGCAGGCATAGCGTTTCCTGTGAAAAAGAAAAAAGAAGAGCTGTTTGCCCTCGTCAAACCGTGCTTTCCGTATGAAAAGGGTCTGAAATGAAGGCACAACTAGGGCATGCAGCTCTGGTTTTTAAATGACGGTGTGGTGCGCTCAGTGGTACAGCGCATCAATCTCTGGCGCGTAGGTCTTGTAGATGCTGGAGCGGCGCACTTTCATGGTGGCGGTGACTTCGCCGTCGTCGTGGTCCAGCTCTTTGGTCAGCAGGTGGAACTTGCGGATTTGCGAAACCTGCGCCAACCGCGCATTGCCCTGGGCAATGACACCGTCGATGAGCTGGCGCACGCGTTCGTCCTCGACCAGCGAGCGGAAATGGGTAAACGCAATACGCTGGGTTTCGGCCCATTTGCCCACGGTTTCGTAGTCGATCTGAATGAGCGCGCTGACGAATTTGCGCCCGTCTGCCACCACGATGCATTCCTTGATGTAGGGGCTGCCTTTCATGGTGTTTTCAATTTCGGACGGCGTGAGGTTCTTGCCTCCAGCGGTGATCATGATGTCTTTCAAGCGATCCACGATGTGCAGCTGGCCGTTGACCTCGCGCACCACGTCGCCGGTGTGCAGCCAGCCGTCCTGCACGGTCTGGGCCGTGGCTTCCGGGTTTTGGTAGTAACCGGCAAACACCATGTCGCCTTGAATCTGGAACTCCCCTGTGACGGGGTCAATACGGTGTGTCACGCCTTGGGTGGGAATGCCCACGGTGCCCACCTGCACGTGGTGCAGTTCGTGGCCGGTGACCATGCCGGTGGATTCGGTCAGTCCATACACCTCGATCAGTGGCACGCCCAGAACGCGGAAGAACCGCACCACATCGGGCGGGATGGGGGCCGCACCAGTCAGCGCCACGGTGGCTTTGCGCAGGCCAATGAAGTTTTGCAGCGAACGCAAAATGAGCCAGTAGTACGCGCCAAAGCGCAGGCGCTCAGCCAGCGTCCACTGGCTGCGTGCTTTCTCGGCCAGCGGCGTGCAGGCTGCAAAGGCGCTGTCAAAAAGCGCCTGGCGCCAGCCGCCAGCTTCTTGCAGCTTGATGGTGATGGAGGCGTGCAGCTTTTCCCAGATGCGCGGCACGCCCAGAAACATGCTAGGTGCAATCTCGCGCAGGTCTTCCTGCACGGTGCGAATCGATTCGCCAAAGTGCACTTGGGAGCCGAGATAGATGGGGCAGAACGTGGTGAGCATCTGCTCGGCCACATGGCACAGCGGCAGGTACGACAAATGCGTGGTGCCCGCGTGCATATGCAGGCGCTCGACAATCCCCGGCACCACGCCGCGAATGTTGCGGTAGGAGATCATCGCGCCCTTGGGTTTGCCGGTGGAGCCAGACGTGTAGATCATCAGGCCAATGTCATCGAGCGACTGCGCCTGGAGGGCGGCTTCAATCCACTGCGGATCGCCTTGTTGCGCGCCCAGTTGCTCGACGGCTTCAAACGTCACAATCATGTCGCGCTGCTGCGGCGTGAAGCTGCGCAGGCCCTTGGTTTCCATGACGATGATCTTGCGCAGTTTGGGCAAATGGGGCAGGGCTTCGAGCAGTTTGTCGGTCTGCTCCTGGTCTTCGCAGACCATGATTTCAATGTCTGCGTGGCCCACCACGTAGGCCACTTCGGGGGTGGGGCTGGTGGGGTAGACGCCCACGGTGACGCCGCCCACCAAACCCGTGCCCATTTGTGCCAGCACCCATTCAATACGGTTTTCGGCAATCACGCCGACATGGCCTCCCGCAGCCAGCCCGATAGAGCGCAGGCCCATGCCAAAGTGGCTGGCGCGTTCGTAGTAGCTGGCCCAGGTGAAGGGCTTCCAGATGCCAAAGTCTTTTTGCCGGATGGCCACGCGCTGCGCGTCGCTGCGGGCGCGTTCGCGCAGCATCTGGGGTAGGGTGGACTCGGGCAGTTGCAGCATGGGTTTCATGGCGTCACTTGGCATTCAAAAAACGAAGAAAAGCGGGGTGCAGCAGCGCTCAGGACAGCCAGCGTTTGCGGCGCTTGTAATGCTTGATGTCTTTGAAGCTTTTGGCCTCGCCGCCGCCGCCCATGCCCAGATAGAACTCGCGCACATCGGGGTCGTTGGCCAGCTTTTCGGCGCTGCCATCGATGACGATTTTTCCGTTCTCCATGATGTAGCCGCGGTGCGCCACGGCCAGTGCCACGGTGGCGTTTTGCTCAACCAGCAGCATGGAGGTGCCGCGCTCGACATTGATGCGGGCGATGATGGAGAAGATGTCTTCCACCAGCTTGGGCGACAGGCCCAGCGAGGGCTCATCGAGCAAGATGAGTTCGGGCTGCGCAATCAGTGCGCGGCCAATGGCCAGCATTTGCTGCTCGCCGCCCGACAGGTAACCGGCCAGCCCCTTGCGCCGTTCATGCAGGCGCGGAAAGTAGGTGTAGACCAGATCAAAGCCAGGCGCTTGGGCGTTGGCGCGGCCGCTGAGGGCGTAGGTGGAAGCAATCAGGTTTTCTTCGACCGTGAGGTCTTCGAACACGCGCCGGCCTTCCATGACATGCGACAGCCCCTGGCGCACCAGCTGCTGCGGCGCAGTGCGGCCAATGTCCTGCCCGTTAAAGCGAATGCTGCCGGACTCCAGCGCGCCGTCTTCCAGCTCCAGCAGGCCCGATGCGGCCTTGAGCGTGGTGGATTTGCCTGCGCCGTTGCTGCCCAGCAGCGCCACGATCTGGCCGCGCGGCACCGCCAGCGACAGCCCGCGCAGGGCTTGCACGACTTTGTTGTAGATCACTTCGATGTTGTTGATCTCGAGCACGTTGTCCGGGGTGGGCTGCATGGCGTCCAACAAAACTAAGAGACAGCTTGGCGCTGCAAAAAATGGAAACACACAGGGCTGCTGCATGGGGTGCCACAGCCCTGAGGGCGGTTTACTTGGCCAGAGAGATCCAGTCCGAGGCCGCGACCATCTTTTTGGCCTTGAAGTCGGCGCGGTAGACGCGGCCCACAGGGATGGAGTTGCCCTTGATGGTGATGGGCACACCAATCAGCCCCCCGGTATCAAAGTTCTCCAGGCTGTTCAGGGCGGCCTTGAGGTTGCTGCCGGTCAGTGGCTTACCCGCTTTCAAGCAGCGGCGCGCCGATTCGGTGAACAGCATGGCAGCCAGAAAACCCTGGATGTAGGCCGTGCTCTGGTACTCCGGGCGCAGGGTGCGGATTTTTTCCAGCATGGGCGATTTTTCGGTGTCGTAGTAGTAGCGAAAGGGCATGACACCCATGAAGCCGTCACCGTTCTCGCCCATCTGCATGACGGTGGAGCTGTCCATGGTCCAGAAGGTGCCCATCCACTTGCTGGTCATGCCCATCTGCTTGCCTTGGGTGACGAACTCCGGAATGGGCGCCAGGATGTAGCCGTGGAAGATGGTGTAGTCGGGGGCGGCGCGGCGCAGCTTGATGACTTCGGTGGAGACATCCACGCTGCCCGCAGGCGTCATGATCTTGATGGGCACGCTCAGGCCCATTTCCTTGGCCAGCTTTTCGCTGCTCTCAATGGGGTCGCGCCCAAACTCGGAGTCCGAGTAGACGAAGGCCACTTTGGCGCCCGGTTTTTCCTTGGCAATGTGGCGCAGCAAGATGCCAAACATTTCGGTGTAGTCGGGGCCTACAAGGAACTGGTTGGGGTATTTTTTAGGGTCGTTCAGCTCGGTGGCAAACGAGGCACCTGCCATCAAAATGCTGCCGTTGCGATCCAGCTCGGGATTGATGGTTTTGGCAAATCCGGTGGAGTCGCCGTAGTAGAGGTTGACCTTGTTCTGGCTGGTGATTTTTTTGAAGGTGGCCACCGACACATCGACCTTGTAGCCGGTGTCTTCGGGCACGTATTTAAGCTTGCGGCCCTCAACGCCGCCAGCGTCGTTGGTGATCTTTACAAAGTCCGCAATGCCGGCATTGATACCCACGCCCGCAAAGGCAAACACGCCGGTCATGGGGATGGAGCCGCCAATCACGATCTCCTCATTGGTTTGCGCCAAAACGCTCAGAGGTGATGCGGCCAAGGCGCTGGCGCCGGCTGCAGCCACTGCCATCAGCAGGTTGCGGCGGGGCTGAGAAATCAGAGTTTTATCCATGCTTGTCTCCTGGTGGTGGTCGTGGCAAAAAAGTGAAAAGGGCCATCAATTGCGGAAGGGCCAGAGGTGGAAATAGCGGCGAATACGGCGCCAGATTTCTGCCAGTCCATGGGGCTCAAAAACCAGAAATCCAATGATCAGCAGGCCAAAAATCACGGTGCGTACGGGCGAGAGAAACACCGCTAGCTCGGTGCCGCCGGGCAGCACGGCGACCAGCAGCTTGAGGATCTCGGGCACCATAGTCATGAACACCGCGCCGAGGATGCCGCCCAGGATGGAGCCCATGCCGCCGACGATGATGGCGGCCAGGAAGAAAATCGACATCAGCAGCGGAAAACTCTCGGGCGTAACCACGCGGAAGAAGTAGGCCCACATGCCGCCTGCCACGCCCGCATAAAACGACGACAGACCAAACGACAGCAGCTTGTAGCGCAGCAGCGGAATGCCCAGCACTTCGGCCGAAATGTCGCGGTCACGGATGGCAATGAAGGCGCGGCCAATGCGCGTGCGAAAGATGTTGGCTGCACCCAGCAGCATCAGCACCGTGACCGGCAAGATCAGCCAGTACAGGCGAAACGAGGTGTCCAGTGGCATACCGAAAAATCGGGCAGGTTGCAGCGACAAACCCGTGGTGCCGCCCGTAAACTGCAGGTTGCCAAACAGAAAGTGCGTGATGAATGATGCGGCGATCGTGGCAATCGCCAGATACAAGCCTTTGACGCGCAGGGACGGAATGCCCACGATGATGCCGCCCAGCATGGCGATCACACCACCGGCGAGCAAATTGATGAAAAAAGGCGTGCCTACGTGGGTCTCTAAAACGGCCACGGTGTAGGCGCCCAGTCCCATGAAGGCTGCTTGCCCCAGGCTGACCAGTCCGGTGTAGCCGGTCAGGATGTTCAGGCCCGTGGCACTGGCTACATTGATGGCCACCAGACAGGCCATGTACAGCCAGTATTCGGTGGCCATGAAGGGGAAGATGACCAGCAAGGCTGCGGCAATCACCAGCCAGGTTTTTTGCGTGCGCGAGTCAAACAAGGCCGCGTCTGCCACATAGCTTTCTTTGAGCGTTCCGATGCGCATGGGGTGGTGTCTCCTGGTGTGTCTTGAAGGGGCTCAGAGCCGCTCGATTTCGTGGGTGCCAAACAGGCCGTAGGGGCGGATCATCAAGATCACCACCAGCACAATGAAGGTGGCCAGCAGCTTGTACTCGCCACCCAGAAAAGCGCCGGCCAGTGCTTCGACCAAACCAATGACAAGACCACCAATGAGTGCGCCCAAAACGCTGTCGAGCCCGCCCACAATCACCACCACCAGCACCGACAGGCCAAAGACGCCCATGCTGGACGACAGCCCGCCAATGGAGCCGACGATGATCCCGGAGACGGCGGCAATCATGGCCGACACCACCCAGGCCAGCGAGAACACACGGGGTACGTTGATGCCCACAGAGTACGCCGCTGCCTGGTCGCTGGCCGTAGCACGCAAGGCCACACCACCGCGCCAGAATCGAAACACCAGCAGCACGGTGGCAATAAAGACGACGGCAATCACCGAGCCCCAGAACACCTTGGGTGCCAGGAAAGCCTCACCGACCATGATGGGCTGGGTGGGCATGAAGTCAGGCAGGCGGCGCTGATCGGCCGTCCAGATCATCTCCACAATGCCGACCAGCACCGAGGCCAGGCCCACGGTGACCATGAATACGGAAATGGGTGGCTCGCCCAGCAGCGGGCGAATGATGGTGCGCTCAATCAATGCCCCCAGCGCGCCGCTGGCCAGCACTGCAGCAGGGATCGCAAGCCACAGCGGCAGCGCCCACATGGCAGTGAAAGTGAAGAACAGGTAGGCGCCCATCATCAGCATTTCGCCAATGGCAATGTTGACCACGCGCGTAGCTTTGTAGACCAGCACGAAGGCCAGCGCTGCCAAGGCGTACAGGCCGCCGCTGGCAATGCCGGTGAGGCTGATTTCAAACAGATAGGCCCAATCCATCATGCGGCTCCTGCGGTGCTGGGGTTGGCGTGGAATTTGCGGCGCAGATCGTGCACATCGCCTGAGCCCAGATAGGCCTTGATGACCTCTGGGTTGCCTTGCACCTCAGCAGGCAAGCCTTGCGCAATGACCTGACCAAAGTTGAGCACCACCACGTGGTCGGACAGATCCATGACCATGCCCATGTCGTGTTCGACCATCAGCACCGTGACGCCCCATTCGGCGCGCACATCAAGGATGAAGCGGGCCATGTCTTCGGTCTCCTCGCGGTTCATGCCGGCGACGGGTTCGTCGAGCATCAGGATTTCCGGCTGCATGGCGAGCGCCCGGGCCATCTCCACGCGTTTTTGCAAGCCATAAGACAGCGCTGAGACGGGGGCATGGCGGATGTGGTCGATCTCCAGGAAATCGATGATGCGTTCCTCAATGTCGGCGCGCAGTGCGGCTTCTTCACGCCGTGCCTTGCCCATGTACAGCAGCGCGTCGAGCACATTGGTTTTGAGGTGGGCGTGGCGGCCGAGTTTGATGTTGTCCAGCACCGTCATGCCGCGAAACAGCGCAATGTTCTGAAAGCTGCGCCCCAAGCCCATCTTGGCGCGCTGTGGTGCAGGCAAGCGGGTAATGTCCTGGTCCCTGAAGCGGATGCTGCCTTCGGTGGGTTTGTAGAAGCCCGAGATGGTGTTGAACAGGGACGTCTTGCCGGCACCGTTCGGCCCGATCACGGCAGTGATGGAGCCGGGCTGCACATCAAAGCCCACGCCGGTCAGGGCTTTGACACCACCAAAAGCCAGTGTCAGGCCTTGCACGCTGAGCAGCGGGTGCGGCGACGAGGCAAGAGATTTCGAGGTTTGCATGGGCAGCTTATCCACAGAAGTAAGTTGTCTACTTTTGAGTAGATTCTGGATTTTTGCAGCCAATAAGGCATGGGGACTTACCCATTTAGTGAAAACCTTAAATCTATGTATTTCAATGTTTTTTCCATACTTAACAAGAACAGTGTTTTAATTGTTTTTGATTGGGTGGATGCTTACTGGTAAGTAGATATGAAGCGGAAGGTTGTCTTTTATGGCTTCTGTGAGTCCGGAGATCACGCAGCCCTTGCAGGGTGCCCGCCATGCGCAGCGTGAAAAAAATAGACAGGCCAAACGCCAGGCGGTGTTGTCGACTGCCGCGCAGATGTTCAATGAGCGCGGTTTCCATGCCACGTCCTTGGACGATGTGGCTGCACGTCTGGGCGTCAGCAAGCCCACGCTGTACTACTACGTCAAAAGCAAGGACCAAATCCTGCTGGAATGTGTGCGCCAGGGGCTGGAGATGACACTCGAGGGAATTGAGGCCTCGCGGCAGGCCGGAGGCTCAGTCCTCGATCAGCTGGAGGCCTGCATGCGTGTCTACGCCCAGATTGTCACGATGGACTTTGGCATGTGCCTGATTCGCGTGGGCGATGAGCAATTACCGACGGACAGCCGCAACGAATTGCGCCGTATGAAAGCACAGATTGATCTGGCATTTCGGCGTTTGGTCGAGGCTGGTGTACAGCAGGGGCTGCTGGCGCCGTGTGACCCCAAAATGACGGCATTCATGATTGCCGGTGCGCTGAGCTGGATTGGTCGCTGGTATGACGCCGGAGGGGCCTACTCGCCCGAAGAAATCGCAGATCAAGCGGTGCAGATATTGCTGCAGGGCGTGATCGTGAGGCCTTAGCGTGAGCGCAATCGCTCAGCGGGGACACTGTGGGGCAACGCCAGACATGCGGCGGCGCTGTTTGTCGGCATACATGGCGCTATCGGCTTGCTGAAGTGCATCATCAAGGCTGCAGGTACCCGGTACATGGGCCAAGCCAATGCTGGCGCCGCTGTAATGCAGCAGTTTGTCATTTGCCAATGCGATATCGCACGCAGAAGCAGTGCGCAAGCGGCACGCCACTGCTTGTAGTGTCTGTGGGATGTCTTGATCTGGACCGGGCGTGACCATGACGAACTCATCGCCTCCCATACGGGCCACCATGTCCCCACTCCGCAAGCTGTCTTGCAAGCGCTGGGCCACGGTGCGAAGTAATTCGTCTCCCACTGCATGACCATAGGTGTCATTGACCTGCTTAAAGCCGTCTAAATCAACGAAGGCTACCAGCACACAGCCATTGCTGCGCTGTGCGCGTGAAAGCAGGCGCTGCAGCTCGTCGAGCAAGGCGGCACGATTGGGCAGTTGCGTGAGTGGATCGGTCAGGGCAAGGTGTGTCAACTGGGCATTGCGCTCTTGGAGCTGGCGGACAAGGATTTCACGCTCGACATGCTGGCCAATCAACTTGGCAAAAAGCTGGAGGATAGCCTCAGTGCCGGGTGGCAAACTGGCTTCATTTCCACTGGCGGCACACAAGGTGCCATAGACCACACCATCGGACAGGCGCACCGGTGCGCTCACATAGGTGCGAATGCCAAGTGCCTGGGCGGCTTGGGAATCTGCCCAGCATTCCTGCACGTTCATCGTGCACATACGGCCTTCGCTCAACGCACGTTTGCACAAGGTGTCACTCCACTGTACGGACAGGCCCTCAGGAATCTGCATTTGCTGTGTATTGCATGCGTACAGCACCTGCTGCAGATCTTGCTCAAGATCGATCCGGGTGAGGTAGGTGGACTCCAGTTGCGCCACCTGCTGCAGCATTTCCAGCAAGGGGCGCACTAATTCCTCCTGGCTTTGCGCACAACTTAATGTTTCAGACAGTTTGGATAGCAGCGGGGCCATGAATGAAAAATTAAAAAATTGAGGAAAAAGTGAGCAAGGTGAGGGCTCAGTCAGTTTAAAAGACCGCTGCTATTGCGGTGTGCTGCACAGCAGAGAAGCCTTTTCTGGATAGAGACGGTGATGAGTTGCTTGTTTTCGAACATTGAAAGTGGGTCGCATACTTTCCAGTCGGTCGATTTTATTCAGTGTGAGCGAGTAATAACTTGCAGGGGTCTCCTTAAAATACCGCGTGTGCTTGCTATTGGTTATGAGTTTTGACAGTATCTTCATCAAAGCCTTATGAGGCCATCCCCACCGCTCCTGCAATGGAGGCGCGTTCTCCTTGGGGCACCGCAGAACAGCGTGTCACCCAACGGCGCAATAAACATGAGGCACTGCTGTCCACCGCAGCCACGCTGTTCAAGCAGCAAGGCTTTGCTGGTGCGTCGCTGGATCAAATTGCGGCCCAGCTAGGTATTACCAAGCCCACGCTGTATTACTACGTTCCCAGCAAGGCGCAACTGGTGCTGGCGTGTGCCACCAGAGGTTTTGAGCAGGCGTTAGGCGCCATGCAAACTGCGCAGCGCGCAGGCAATGGGCCGCAGGGGCGCAATGTGCTGAAAGCCTATGCCAAGGTGCTGGCTACGGATTTTGGCTGGTGCATGGTGCGCATTGACGAGTGGGTGCTGCCTGCAACGCTGCGCAAGTCGATTCAGCAGCAACGCCAAGCGCTGGAGCAGTGCCTGGAAGGGGCACTGACTTGCAACGTTGCTGCCTCGCTGGCGCTGCGCGCCTTGGAAGGTGTGGCGCTGGGCTTGCCCAAAAATCAATGGAATCCCCTGGTGGATTTGCTGTGTGCGCCTTTCGCCCCTAGCGACCAGGCGCTGCCCCCTGACGTTGTGGCGCTCAGCGTCCCGGAGATCGCAACCGAAAAAGATGCCGACCAAGACCGCGCTCTATGGGCTGTAGAACCCGTGGCTTCTGTTGAGGGCGGCAAGGCAGTCGTGGCTATAAAGGCCGTGAAGGAAGTGGAGGAAGTGGAGGAAGTTGACGTGCTCGATGTTCCCGCAAGGGAAAACTTGGCGATGCCCAAGAAGCAGCCTTCTAACCGCTCCCAGCTGGCAAAGGCCGTCCCACCATTGGCGCAAAGTAGCTTGTTTTAGTGCATTGCCAGCCCTCGCAATAAAGGCCTGCCGTCATCACAACGGCAGGCCTTTTTAAGCTCTGGTTTTTTCGCGGTTACAGCGCTGTGTGCGTATTAGACGCGCTCAAAAATCGCAGCAATACCTTGGCCGCCGCCGATGCACATCGTCACCAATGCATAGCGGCCACCAGTGCGATGCAGCTCATAAATCGCCTTGGTGGTGATGATGGCGCCGGTCGCACCGACAGGGTGACCCAGCGAAATGCCTGAACCATGGGGATTGACCTTGGCGGGGTCCATGCCCAGCTCCTGAATCACCGCGCAGGCTTGGGCGGCAAAGGCTTCGTTGGCTTCAATGACGTCCATATCTTGGATTTTCAGCCCCGTGCGTTCCAGCACTTTTTGTGTGGCGGGTACCGGGCCAATGCCCATATAGGCAGGATCTACACCGGCATGGGCGTAACCGACCAGACGTGCCAGAGGCTTGGCGCCCAAAGCTTGGAGACGATCACCGGCGACCAGGGTCACGGCGGCTGCACCATCGTTAATGCCGGAGGCATTGCCCGCTGTGACGCTGCCGCCTTCTTTCTTGAAAGCGGGCTTCATGCTGGCCAGTGAATCAATGGTTGTGGTGCTGCGCACATGTTCATCGGTATCAAACACGACGGTGCCTTTGCGCGTGGCAATTTCTACGGGCACGATTTGATCTTTGAAGTAGCCTGCAGCGATTGCTGCGGCTGCACGCTGCTGGCTCAGCACAGCCAGTTCGTCTTGCATTAGGCGGCTGATGTTGTAGCGTTCGGCCACATTCTCGGCCGTTATGCCCATGTGCATCTTCTTCCACGGGTCGTGCAGGATGCCCAGCATGTAGTCAATGCTTTTGGCGTCTCCCATGCGTGCGCCCCAGCGCGATGCGGTGTCAAAGTAGGGGCCACGGCTCATCGACTCCGAGCCGCCGCCAATCGCTACATCGCAGTCGCCCAAGGCAATGGCTTGCGCCGCCGAAATAATGGCCTGCAAGCCTGAGCCGCACAGGCGGTTGACGTTGAATGCCGGGGTCTCTATCGGGCAGCCTGCATCAATGGCGGCTACACGCGAGAGGTAAGCGTCTTTGGTGTCAGTGGGGATCACATTGCCCATCACCACATGGCCCACCACATCGGGTGCAATACCTGCACGTTCAATGGCCGCTTTCACCACGGTAGTTGCCAACTGGGTGTTAGGAACGTCTTTGAGGCTGCCGCCAAAAGTGCCAATAGCGGTACGTGCAGCGCCGACAACAAAAATTTCACGGGTACTCATGGTTCGTCTCCAATGTTCAACGCAAGGAAAGGTCTTCAAACCCTGGAATTGTGCGTCTGCACATTGGATCTGCAAAGTCTGTCAAACCCCGTCATTGAGGAGACCCGCAAGGGTGGCGCGGCATGCTTGCAACAAGTAGCAAGCATGCCGCGCCCAGGCGCTCAGCCGCCGATGACGCTGTAGCCTTCTTCCTGGATGGCTGCCACCAGCGCTGCCGGTTCCGACTGGCTGACCACTTTCACTTGTTGAATAGCGCGATCAATGCTTACTTGGGCTTGGGCGTCCACAGTTTGCAGGGCTTGTTCCACCGCACGCTCACAGTGGCCGCAGGTCATGCCTTCGACTTTGAAAATATGTTCCATAAAAAACTCCTTGTGCTTGAAGTGGGCTGCATTGCTATTGAATTTGGCCACGCATGATGGACATCATGGCAGAGACTTCGCCTCTGAGAACGCAGGCCTGAGCAGCGCTTTATGTTTCACGTGGAACGCGAGATTGCGACGCGACCCCGATAGCAGAATAAAAGACCCGTATGCAGGGCATACCTAGCTCGACTGTTGTAGGCCATGTCTGGCAAACTGAAGTAGTTTTTTGCCTTTTACACCTTTTCAAACATTTGCAGTTTTGGACGGTGTGACCCGCACAAGCTTTCAACATGGGTGCCCTAGCCCATCTTCGTAGGGCGATATAGAGGAAATTGAATCATGGATGTGTTCGCACTAATGCGGATGTTCACCATCAAGGTGAGAATGCTCGGGGCTATTGCAGTGGTGTTACTACTGCTGGGGCTGTTGGGCGGCGCGGGCATGTTTGGCATGTTCCGCGTGTATGACTTGAACCAGAGCTTTATCCAAGGCCCATTTCAGCAAACGGGGCTGCTGGCCCAGGTGCAAAGCAGCATGGGCATGGTGCGCATCCTGGAAAAAGACATGGTGATTCAGTATGAGCAGCCCGAGCAGTTGGCAAAAACCCATGCGCAATGGCTCTCCAGCATCGACAGCGTTCGTGCTGCCAGTGAGGCCTTTACCAAGGTAGCGCCTGAGCAAGACGCCTTGATGGTGCAAGCACTGCTGGAACATCTGAGCAAGTACCAGGAGCTTTTCACCCCGGTGGCCCGCCAGTTGATTGCTGGGGGCTATGACAGTGCCACGGTGGCACAGCGCGTCAGTGGCCGGGCCATCACCCAGTTTGTCGAGGCAGAAAAGCAGCTGCAGCAACTGCAGCAACTGCTGCAGGACCAAGCACAAGCGGCGCAGGTGCGGGGCGGCGAGGTGGCATCGGAAACGCAGTGGCTGTTCATTCTTGCGCTGGTGATTACCACGCTGGTGGTGGCGCCGTTGACGCTGATGAACATGGTGTCAATTTGCCGACCACTGGGTGATGCCAAACGCTTGGCCGATGCCATTGCACAAGGCGATCTGACTGCCAAACTGGAGGTGGTGGGCAAAGACGAGGTCTCTGACCTGCAGCATGCCTTGCAGTTGATGCAGGGCAACCTCAACAGCATGGTGGGCCGCGTGAGCGACGCCAGCGGCAACATTGCCATGGCCAGCCAGGAGATTGCGACGGGCAACGGGGATTTGTCTGCCCGCACGGAGCAGACCGCCAGCAATCTGCAGCAAACGGTGGCCTCGCTGGTGCAACTGACCAGCACGGTGCAGCAAACCGCATCGTCGGCGCAGATGGCCAACCAGTTGGCGGCATCGGCCTCGCAGACTGCGTCGCAAGGCGGCTCCATCGTCTCTCAGGCGGTCGACAGCATGCACGAGATCTCGGCGTCGAGCCGCAAGATCGGCGACATCATTGGCTTGATTGATTCGATTGCTTTCCAGACCAACATTCTGGCGCTCAACGCAGCGGTAGAAGCCGCCCGTGCGGGTGAGCAGGGCCGTGGTTTTGCCGTTGTCGCCGGGGAAGTGCGCCTGCTGGCGCGCCGCAGTGCAGAAGCTGCCAGCGACATCAAACGCCTCATCCAAAGCAGCGTGAATGCTGTCGACGGTGGCGTCAAACACGTGGAGTCTGCGGGCAAGACCATGCAGGACATCGTCACCAGCATTCAGCGTGTGGGCGACATCATTGGTGAAATCACGGCAGCATCGACCGAGCAATCCAGCGGGATTGCGCAGGTCAACCAGGCGGTGGGCGATATCGACCGCATGACCCAGCAAAATGCTGCACTGGTCGAGGAATCGGCCGCAGCGGCAGAGTCCTTGAAAGAGCAAGCGGCAGGCCTGGCCGCTGTGGTGCAGCAGTTCCATCTGGAGCAGCAAGACAGCAGTCATGGCCTGGGCTATGCACAGCCTGCTGCGTTGCTGTCTTCATAAAAGGAGCAGCTTGCCGTTGATGGTGCTGGGTTTCAGATGCTTTTGTGGCTGAAATCAAGCAGTAGCGTGGGCAAGCCGCTTCACTTTTAGTTAGACCTGTCAAAAAGGCTTCCATGAGGAAGCCTTTTTTGTGGAGACAAGGAAGGCGATCAGTCTTTGAGCAGGCCTTCTGCGCGCAGCGCCGCTTGCACCGCCGGGCGGCTGCCCACGCGTGCCAGATAGGCTTGCAACTGCGGCAGATCGGACAAGTCCAGCCCCACGTGCTTGGCCCAGTTGCTCACGGTGAACAGGTAGGCATCGGCCACGGTGAACTGGCTGCCCATCAGATAGTCTTTGCCAGCCAGTTGCTGCTCCACCCATTCATAGCGGCCACGCAGCGCCTTGATGGTGATGGGTTTGTAGTCCTGCGGGGTGTCGGGCTTGAACAGTGGGCCAAAGCTTTTATGCAGCTCGGTGCCGATGAAGTTCAGCCATTCGAGCACGCGGTAGCGCTCCATGCTGCCCACGGCGGGCAGCAGCTTTTTCTCGGGTGCCTGATCGGCCAGGTACTGCACGATCACCGGGCCTTCGCGCAGGGTTTGACCATCGTCGAGCACCAGGAAGGGCACATAGCCCAATGGGTTGATGCGGTAGAAATCTGTGCCGTCGTCGAGCTGGTGGGTCTTGGTGCTGGCCTTGATGGTTTCGCACGGCAAACCGGCTTCCAGGGCCACGATGTGGGGGGACAACGAGCACGCGCCGGGGCTGAAATAAAGCTTCATGTCTCAAACCTTTCTGATAAGTTCATTTGAAATGCAGCCGCCATGCTACGCCTGTGCGCGCAACTGGGCCGTCAGTGCGCAGCGCGAGAATCCGCACCTGCGATACGGCGGCAGGGTCGGCAAAGACAATATGCACAAAGGGTGGGAAAATTGGGGGTTTTGCCTGCGCCCGAAATTTCTGAGCTGCGCGGGCTGCACACATTGCACGCCTGCGATGGTTGCAAAAGGGCGGACGCACCTGCGCCGCCTGCCACGGAGTAAGAACCATGCTGTACCCCCAAGAATTTGATGTGATCGTCGTCGGTGGCGGTCATGCTGGCACCGAAGCGGCGCTGGCCGCAGCCCGTATGGGCTGCAAAACGATGCTGCTGACCCACAATATTGAGACGCTGGGTCAGATGTCGTGCAACCCGTCGATTGGCGGCATTGGCAAAGGCCATCTGGTCAAGGAAGTCGATGCCATGGGTGGCGCGATGGCGCTGGCCACCGACATTGGCGGCATCCAGTTTCGCATCCTGAATAGCTCCAAAGGCCCCGCCGTGCGCGCCACGCGTGCGCAGGCTGACCGCATTTTGTACAAGGCCGCCATCCGCGAGATGCTGGAAAACCAGCCCAATCTGTGGCTGTTCCAGCAAGCGGTGGATGACTTGATGGTGGAGGGCGACCGCGTGGTCGGTGCTGTCACGCAAATTGGCATCCAGTTCCGCGCCAAGACCGTGGTGCTGACCGCCGGCACTTTCCTGGACGGCAAAATCCACGTGGGCCTGAACAACCACGCCGGTGGCCGTGCGGGTGATGCTCCGGCCGTCAGCCTGTCTGCACGCCTCAAAGAATTGCAATTGCCGCAAGGCCGCTTGAAGACGGGCACGCCACCGCGCATCGATGGCCGCTCCATCGACTTCAGCCAGCTGTCGGAGCAGCCCGGTGACGGCATGCCCGGCACGCCCAACGAAGGCCAGATTCCGGTGTTCAGCTACCGCGGCCATGCCGCCATGCACCCGCGTCAAATGCCGTGCTGGATTACGCACACCAATGAGCGCACGCACGAGATCATTCGCAGCGGCTTTGACCGCAGCCCCATGTTCACCGGCAAGATCGAAGGCGTGGGCCCGCGTTACTGCCCCAGCGTGGAAGACAAGATCAACCGCTTTGCGGACAAAGACAGCCACCAGATTTTTCTGGAACCCGAAGGCCTGACCACGCACGAGTTCTACCCCAACGGTATTTCCACCTCTTTGCCTTTTGACATCCAGATCGCCTTGGTGCGTTCCATGAAGGGTTTGGAGAACGCGCACATCCTGCGCCCTGGCTACGCCATTGAATACGATTACTTTGACCCGCGCGGTCTGAAGTCCAGCTTTGAAACCCGCCAGATCCAGGGCCTGTTCTTTGCCGGCCAGATCAACGGCACCACGGGCTACGAAGAGGCTGCCGCCCAAGGCATGTTTGCCGGTATCAATGCCGGCCTGCAAGCGCGGGACATGGACGCCTGGTCGCCCCGCCGTGACGAAGCCTATTTGGGCGTGCTGGTGGATGACCTCACCACCCAGGGCGTGACCGAGCCTTACCGCATGTTTACCAGCCGCGCTGAGTTCCGACTGCAACTGCGTGAAGACAATGCCGACATGCGCCTAACCGAAATTGGCCGCAAGCTGGGCGTGGTGGGCGATGCACAGTGGGACATGTTCAACCGCAAGCGCGATGCTGTTTCACGTGAAACAGAGCGCTTGAAGGCTACCTGGGTGAACCCGCGCAGCCTGCCAGCCGCTGAATCAGAGCGTGTACTCGGCAAACACATTGAGCGTGAGTACAACCTGTTTGATCTGCTCAGACGCCCCGGTGTGAGCTACGCCTCATTGATGGAAATGAGCGACAGCAAGTACGGCGCTGACATCGTTTCACGTGAAACATTGGGCGAGCTGCATGCCGATGTGGTGGAGCAGTTGGAGATTGTGGCCAAGTACTCGGGCTATATTGACCGCCAAAATGATGAGGTGGAACGGGCCGCGCATTACGAAACTTTGAAGATGCCAGCCGATATGGATTACATGCAGGTTGCTGCGCTGTCGTTTGAGGTGCGCCAGAAGCTGCAAAAGCACCGGCCAGAAACCCTGGGCCAAGCGTCACGCCTTTCTGGCGTGACGCCTGCAGCAGTTTCGCTGTTGATGATTCACCTGAAAAAAGGTGGCTTCAAGGGCTTGCAGGCTAATGCTGCCGCTGCCGCCAAGGAGTCTGCACAATGAGTGATTTGCGCCAACAACTGGAGCAGGGTGCCAATAAGCTGGGCTTGAGTCTGAGCGCAGCGCAGTACGACAAGCTCATGGGTTTCCTGGATCTGCTGCAAAAGTGGAACAAGGTCTACAACCTGACCTCGGTGCGTGATCCGCAAGAGATGATGGCGCTGCACATGCTCGACAGCCTGGCAGCCGTGCCCGCGTTGCAGCGCCATGTGGCGTCACTGGGCAAGGCCGTTGGTGAACGTACGGCGCAACTGGATGTGGGCTCGGGTGGTGGTTTGCCCGGCGTGGTGTTTGCCGTGTGCTGCCCTGATGTGGATGTGCACTGCGTAGACACCGTGGGCAAGAAGGCGGCCTTTTTACAGCAGGTGGCGGTATCGCTGAAGTTGCCCAACCTCAAGGGCATCCACGCCCGTGTGGAAACGCTCAAGGGCCCTTATGAGATCGTCAGTTGCCGCGCCTTTGCGTCGCTGGTTGACTTCACCACCTGGTCGCGTGCAGCGATGGCCGATCACGGCCTCTGGTTCGCCATGAAGGGCAAGCACCCGCAAGACGAAATCGATGCGCTAGGCAAAGAGGTGCAAGTGTTTCACGTGGAACCTTTGCAGGTTCCCGGATTGGATGCTGAGCGTTGCATTGTGTGGGCGAAACCCGTCGTTGACACAGTTTGAACCGCCGTGTGCAGCGCTCCTCGCATAAACTCAGGTTTTCAATGCGAAGGTGAGCTAGCAAAATAATTGGCATGGTTCACGTGTCGCATTGAAAGGCCAAAGCACGGCGTGCTTGGCCTTTTTCCGTTGTGTGGCAGCTATTTGCAGACAACGATTGTGATTTTCAGGGTGCTTTGGGCACTGACCACCAGCGAACTTTCATGGCCAAAATTTTCTGTATTGCCAACCAAAAGGGCGGCGTCGGCAAGACTACTACAGCGGTGAATCTGGCAGCAGGGTTGGCCAAAATTGGTCAGCGTGTGTTGTTGGTGGATCTGGATCCGCAGGGCAATGCCACTATGGGCTCAGGCGTCGACAAGCGGGCGCTGGAGTTGACGGTATACGAGGTGCTGCTGGAATCCGCATCCATCCAGGAGGCGGCCACATTCTCTGAAAAGTGCGGCTACCACGTGCTGGGTGCGAACCGGGAGCTGAGTGGGGCGGAGATCGAACTGGTCTCCCTGGAGCGCCGCAATGACCGGCTCAAGACTGCGCTGGCAGCCGTTGATGGTGACTTTGACTTTGTGCTGATCGACTGCCCGCCGAGTTTGTCGATGCTGACCTTGAATGGCCTGTGCTCCGCCCATGGCGTGATCGTGCCAATGCAGTGTGAATACTTTGCACTGGAAGGTCTGACCGACTTGGTCAACACCATCAAGCAGGTGCATGCCAACATGAACAAGAACCTGCAGATCATCGGTTTGCTGCGTGTCATGTTTGACCCGCGCACCACGCTGCAGCAGCAGGTCAGCGAGCAACTCAAGTCGCACTTTGGCGACAAGGTGTTTGACACCGTCATTCCGCGCAATGTGCGTCTGGCCGAAGCGCCCAGCTACGGTGTGCCCGGTGTGGTGTTTGACCCATCTGCCAAGGGCAGCAAGGCATTCATCGAGTTTGCGCAGGAGATGGTGCAACGCATCCAGAAGATGTGATTGCAAGCCAAATAACCCTCTAGCCCTTGATACGCAAGGGCGTACAGCTATAGATAACGAAGTATGGATGCTCCCAAGCAAGCCCGTGTGCTGACATTGCCCGGCTGGCACAACTCTGATGCTGCGCACTGGCAAAGTCGCTGGGAAAGCCGGTTCGGCTACCAGCGCGTGCAACAGCATGACTGGCAGCGCCCGCTGCGCGGCGACTGGTCCATCCAGTTGCAGGAAGCGGTGCTGGACAGTGACCGTGATGTGGTACTGGTGGCGCACAGCCTGGGCTGCGTTTTGACGGCGTGGTGGGCGGCGCATTCGCCTTTGGCAAAGACCAAAGTGCGCGCCGCGTTGCTGGTGGCGCCTGCCGATGTCGAGCAAGTGCACTTGCGCCAGGTGCTGCCCGGCTGGTCGCCCATTGCTATGCAGCCACTGCCGTTTCCCACCGTGTTGGTGGGCAGCCAGAACGACCCGTATTGCAGCCCAGAACGTGCGCAGCAAATGGCGCAGTCCTGGGAAGCTGATTTTGTGAATGTAGGCCCTGTGGGCCATGTCAATAGCGACAGCGGTCTGGGCGATTGGAGCCAGGGCCATGCGTTGTTGCAAGAACTGATGAAAGACTGAAAACCATGGTGACCAAGAAACCCAAGGGCCTCGGACGTGGTTTAGAGGCCTTGCTGGGACCCAAAGTGGGCGAGGAGCCGCTGGCCACGGCGGCTTCAGATGTGCCCAGCAGCCTGCCCACCACGCAGATGGTGGCGGGCCAGTACCAGCCGCGCACGCGCATGGATGAAGGTGCGCTGTATGAATTGGCAGAAAGTATCAAAGTCCAAGGCATCATGCAGCCGATTCTGGTGCGCAAGCTGGCCCAGGGTGAGCATGCCGGCAAGTACGAAATCATTGCGGGTGAGCGCCGTTTTCGTGCTTCCAAGATCGCGGGGCTGGAGACTGTGCCCGTCCTGGTGCGCGATGTGCCGGACGAAGCCGCTGCCGCCATGGCGCTCATCGAAAACATTCAGCGCGAAGACCTGAACCCGCTGGAAGAAGCGCAGGGCCTGGCGCGCTTGGTGAAAGAGTTCAGCTACACCCACGAGCAGGCGGCGCAGTCGGTGGGCCGTTCACGCTCGGCCGCCTCCAATTTGCTGCGCCTGCTGAACCTGGCAGACCCGGTGCAGACCATGCTGATGGCTGGTGACATTGACATGGGCCATGCCCGCGCTTTGCTGGCGCTGGACAAGGCTGAGCAGATCACGGCAGGCAACCAGATTGCGGCCAGAAAACTCTCGGTGCGCGAGGCAGAAAGCCTGGTCAGGAAGATTGCAGAAAGCAACGATGGCACGGCAGCGGCCAAGGCCAGGAAAGTGGCCAAATCGCGCGATGTGCAGCGGGTTGAAGAAGAGCTGTCTGATCTGCTGATGGCACAGGTGGAAGTGCGCGTCAAAAAACGCGTCAAGCGCCACGGCAAGCTGCAGGACATGGGAGAGTTGGCGATCCAGTTTGGCTCGCTCGAAGAACTCAACGGTTTGATTGAAAAACTGCGCGGCTAGCGCGCTGGACTTTGACGATGCAACGAATGCTGCTGTGGCCGCTGCCCGCTTTGTTGACCTGGGCGGTGACCTGGGCAGTTTTTTTAGGTCTCCAGCAGCTTGCGCCCTGGTGGCTGGCTTTACTGCTGGCTGGCGTTATGGGCTCGCTGGCAAGCCTGCTGGGTGCGAGCTGGTGGCGGCGCGCCATGATTGCCGTGGGCTTTCCGCTGTCATGGCTGGTGCTGACGGCCGGGCAGATTCCGGCCTGGGGCTGGCTGCTGCCACTGGCTTTGCTGCTGCTGATCTACCCCCTCAACGCCTGGCGCGACGCGCCTGTTTTCCCTACCCCGGCGGGTGCGCTGGATGGCTTGGCGGCACACATCGCGTTGCCTGCTGATGCGCATGTACTGGATGCTGGCTGCGGCGCAGGCGATGGTTTGCAAGCGCTGCACCGTGCGTGGCCGCAGGTGAAAGTGCACGGCGTGGAGTGGAGCTGGCCGCTGCGCTGGATGAGCGCCTTGCGCTGCCCCTGGGCCAAGGTGCAGCGTGGCGATATGTGGGCGTATTCATGGACACCGTATGCGCTGGTTTACCTGTTCCAGCGCCCTGAAAGCATGAGCCGCGCGGCTGTCAAATCATTGGGCGAGATGCCGCACGGGGCGTGGCTGGTGAGCCTGAATTTCCCCATCCCGGATATCACCCCCACCTACGTGGCGCAGCTCGACGATGGCCGTGAAGTCTATGCCTACCAAGCGCCGCTGGCAGAGGTCGATCACGACAGTGTGGAGGCCGATGAAATCGCCGGCATGCTGCCGCTGCGCCCGCAGGGCATTGTGGTGAACGGACAAAGTCTGTACCCGCGCAAAGGCCGGCCCGGCGGCAGATTGCACCGCTGATCGGCTAGTGCATAAGCACCTCACGCACTGCGCGTGGCGTGCTGACCCAGAAAGCTGGCCGTGCTCATGCCCACCGTGCGCCGCACCATGGCGCTGAAGGCGCTGGGCGTGTAACCCAGCTCGGCGGCAATGCGTGCAATCGGCCACTGGCGTGCTGCCAGCGCCACGGCTTTGGACAGTACGACCTGCTGGCGCCACTGCGTAAACGTGCAGCCCAGCTCTGCGCGAAACAGGCGCGCCACGGTGCGCAGGCTGGCACCGGTATCCAGTGCCCAGTGCTCCAGCGTGCGGTGGCCCTTGGGGTCCTGCAATACGGCTTCACACAGGTGCAGCAAACGCTTGTCCTGTGGCAGCCGTACCCCCAGATGAATCACCGGTGCACGGCGGATTTCCTCACAGACCAGCGCACTCAAATGCTGCTCGCGCTGCAGTGTGGCGGCGTCCAGCGGTACGGCATGGTCACCACGGGTGTCCATCTCCACCACCAGCGCACGCAGCAGGGCAGAGGCTTGCATGACCCGGCATTCCTGCCAGGCGGCGTCTTCCATCCACTTTGCCTGTTCGCCCCCACCATGCGCCCGGGGCAAAAAGTACAAGGTGTAGAGGTGGGCGGTCTCAACCAGCGTGACGGTGTGCTGCACCTCTGGCGGCACCCAGACCGCACGGTGCGGCGGAACGATATAGGTGGCATTGGGCAGCGAGACACGGATTACGCCACCGGTAGAGATGGCCAGCTGCGCCCATGCATGGGTGTGCGGCATGATCAGCGTGTCTTTGTTCAGTTCACGCATCTTGGAGCGCACGGGCCGCTGTGCATGCGGCTGGTAGAGCAGGGGATCGAGCAGCGGAATGCGCGCCAGTGTGCGCGCATGGCGATGCGGGTTGACCAAGGATTCAGCGGCAGACATGGGCAGGCACGCAGCGGAGGTTATGGGTTGGCAGATGTGCAATAGCTTTTGGCAGACTATCGCATACCTGCCGTGCACAAGCTCCCTAAGATGGTTGGCATGACTGCTTCTTTGCCTGCTGAACGGCGCGATGCGCGCACCATGTCGCTGGTGGGCCTGGCCCACGGCTCCTCCCACTTTTTTCACCTGTTGCTGCCGCCCCTGTTTCCGTGGCTGATTGCCGACTTTGGCACCAGCTACGCCGAATTGGGTGTGATGGTGTCGCTGTTTTTCATTGTCTCTGGCACGGGGCAAATGCTCTCCGGCTTTCTGGTCGACAAAGTGGGCGCGCAGCGCGTGCTGTTTGCGGCGCTGAGCAGTTTCATCGTGGCCGGACTGCTGGCGGCATCGGCGCAAAGCTACGCCATGCTGCTGGCCGCCTCGTTCTTTGCCGGATTGGGCAATGCACCGTTTCACCCGGTGGACTTCACCATCCTGAACAAGCGCATCACTGCCAAGAATATTGGCCATGCGTTCTCGGTGCATGGCATCTCTGGCAACCTGGGCTGGGCCAGCGCGCCGGTGTTCATGCTGGGCATTACCACCTGGACGGGCTCGTGGCGCATGGCCTGCCTGGGCGGCGCATTGCTGGCCGCTGTGGTGCTGGCCATCATGGTGCTCAACCGCCGCTGGATTGACGATAAAGCCTTTGATGCACCCGCCACGGCCACCGCTGCGGCGCACCAGGCTGCGGCAGCGGTCTCGGGCGAAAGTGCATTTGCCTATCTGAAGCTGCCTGCCGTATGGCTGTGCTTTCTGTTCTTTTTCTTCAGCACCGTCGCGCTGAGTGCGATCCAGAATTTCTCCAGTACCGCGCTGCACCAGATCTACGGACTGCCGCTGACCACGACGGCGCTGGTCGTCACCGGCTTCATGCTGTGCGGCGCCATGGGCATGATCGGCGGCGGTTTTCTGGCTGCGCGCGTGCAGCGGCTGGAAAAGACGATTGCCATTTTTCTGCTGCTGGCCGCGTCGTGCCTGGCCCTCGTTGCCACGGGCTGGCTGCCTGGCATGTGGGCGCTGGTGATCGCTGCCATCGCAGGATTTGGCCATGGCCTGGCAGGCCCTTCGCGCGACATGCTCATCAAGCGCGCAACCCCTGCGGGCAACACGGGGCGCGTGTATGGCACGGTGTATTCAGGGCTGGATCTGGGCTTTGCCGTGGCGGCGCCCATCTTTGGCTGGATGATGGACCACCAGATGCCCAATGCCGTGTTCTTTGGTGCCGCGCTGGCGCTGGCGGTCAGCGTACTGTCGGCTGGTGCGGTCGGGGTGAAACTGCACCAGCAGCGTAGCGCCAAGCTGGCCAACGCGTAAAGGGCTCCGTGGCATTCCAAATGCCAAAAAAGACAAAGGCCGCAATTGCCCATTGCGGCCTTTGTCTTTTGATAGCGTCATGCCCTGATATTTATTGGCTTTGCAAGTGATAGGCCTTGCAAAGCCTTTTAATACAAGGGCAGGCAGCTCCTTTTTTAAGCAGCCAGACGCTTTTCCAGTTCGGCCTTGGTATCCAGCAATGCCTGGGGCATGCCGCTGGCCAGTTGCGCAAAGTGGGTGGTGTGCAGTTGCATTTCTTCGGCCCATGCGGCCTTGTCAATGCCGGTCACGGTGGCGAACTGCTCGGCGCTGAAGTCCAGTCCCGTCCAGTTGATTTCGCCGTAAGTCGGTGCCACGCCAAAGGCTGTGTCCTGACCTTGTGCCTGACCTTCGATGCGGTCAATCATCCACTTGAGCACGCGCATGTTTTCGCCGTAGCCGGGCCAGACAAACTTGCCTTCGGCATCTTTGCGGAACCAGTTGGTCTTGAAGATCTTGGGCAGCGCTGCGCCTGTGCTTTCGACCTGTTTGCCCAGGTCCAGCCAGTGCTGGAAGTAGTGGCTCATGTTGTAGCCCGCGAACGGCAACATGGCGAATGGATCGCGGCGCACCACGCCTTGTGCGCCAAAGGCGGCAGCGGTGGTCTCGGAACCCATGGTCGCGGCCATGTACACGCCTTCGGTCCAGTTGCGCGCTTCCGTTACCAACGGCACGGTGGTGGAGCGACGGCCACCGAAGATGAACGCGTCAATCTTCACGCCAGCCGGGTCGTCCCAGGCTTCGTCCAGCGCAGGGTTGTTGGTGGCGGCCACGGTAAAGCGCGCATTGGGGTGCGCGGCCTTGGCGCCGGTTTCCTTGGCGATCGCCGGCGACCAGTCTTTACCTTGCCAGTCGATCAAATGCTCGGGCACAAAGCCGGTGTCTTTTTCCATGCCTTCCCACCACACATCGCCATCGTCGGTCAGCGCGACGTTGGTGAAGATCACGTCCTTGTCCAGGCTATTCATGCAGTTCGGGTTGGTCAGCATGTTGGTGCCCGGTGCCACGCCAAAGTAACCCGCTTCAGGGTTGATGGCGCGCAGGCTGCCGTCGGCCTGGGGCTTGATCCAGGCGATGTCGTCACCAATGGTCGTGACCTTCCAGCCGTCAAAGCCGGTCGGGGGCACCAGCATGGAGAAGTTGGTCTTGCCGCAGGCCGAAGGGAAGGCGGCTGCGACGTGGTACTTTTTGCCTTGCGGGTTGCTCACACCCAGGATCAGCATGTGTTCTGCCAGCCAGCCTTGGGTCTTGCCCATGGTGGAGGCAATGCGCAGCGCAAAGCACTTCTTGCCCAGCAGCGCGTTGCCGCCGTAGCCCGAGCCGTACGACCAGATTTCGCGGGTTTCGGGGTAGTGCACGATGTACTTGGTGGTCGGGTTGCACGGCCAGCTGGTCGTGTCTGCTTGGCCTTCGGCCAAGGGGGCGCCCACGGTGTGCACGCAGGGCACAAACTCGCCATCGGTGCCGATCACGTCGTACACGGCACGGCCCATGCGCGTCATGATCTTCATGTTCACCGCTACGTAAGCGCTGTCAGACAGCTCAATGCCGATGTGCGCAATGGGTGAGCCCAGCGGGCCCATGGAAAACGGCACCACATACATGGTGCGACCGGCCATGCAGCCGTCAAACAAGGGGTTCAGAATGCCGCGCATCTCGGCGGGCGCCTTCCAGTTGTTGGTCGGGCCAGCATCTTCTTCCTTTTCGCAGCAGATGAAGGTGCGGTCTTCCACGCGGGCCACATCCGAAGGGTCAGAGCAGGCCAAAAAGCTGTTGGTACGCTTGGCGGGGTTGAGTTTCTTGAACGTGCCGGCATCCACCAGTTGCTGGCACAGCGCGTCGTACTCGGCTTGCGAGCCATCGCACCAATGTACTTTGGCGGGCTTGCACAAAGCCACCATTTCGCTGACCCAGGCAATCAGCTGGGGGTTCTTGACATAGTCTGGGGCCTGCACTTGCAGAGCCTTGGGCGCGGCTGCGTTCATCGTTGTCTCCGAGAAAGTTAAAAGCGGTCATGGCAGCCCTCCCACAAGGGTTGGCATGACCGTTCTTGTTGCCTGATATGCCACTTTTTTCGGCAGCAGACGGCCATTCTAGGGAGCTGTCATAAAAAAGCCATCCATGAAATGCGTAAATCTATGCGTTTGAAGTATGAGGTTATGTGGTTTGTGCGTGCTTGAAGCGCGTTATGGTCAGCCGCCAATACGCGGTGCGGTATCAATCGCACAATGCTGGCAGTGAAAGGGCTTGTCATGTCTCAACAAAAATTTTTAGAAGATTTACAGCAAATGCTGGGCGCGGAAGCCGTGCAGTGTGGTGATGCCATTGAAGTACGGTTTTACACTGACTGGAGCGGCACGCCGCCTGTGGTGCCTCTGGCACTGGTGCGTCCCCGCAGCACGCAAGACGTCAGCGCAACGCTGCGCCTGTGCCATGCACACCGTATTCCTGTGGTGCCGCAGGGCGGCCTGACAGGGCTGGCTGGTGGCGCTGTGCCCGTGCAAGGCTGCGTGGCCATCTCCATGGAACGCATGAATGCCATGGAAGACTTGAACGCGCAATCGGCCTTGATGACGGTGCAAGCCGGTGTCACGCTGCAGCAGGTGCAAGAGGCGGCGCTGGAAGCCGGACTGGTGTTTGGCGTGGATCTGGGCGCACGCGGCAGCTGCCAGATTGGCGGCAATGTGGCCACCAACGCCGGTGGCAATGCCGTGCTGCAGCACGGCATGATGCGTGAGCAGGTGCTGGGCCTGGAAGTGGTGCTGGCCGATGGCACCGTGCTGCCCATGCTGCGCCCCATGCTCAAGAACAACACGGGCTACGACCTCAAGCAGTTCTTTATTGGCGCGGAAGGTACGCTGGGCATCATCACGCGGGTGCTGCTGCGCCTGCGTCCCAAGCCACAAGCCAAGGCCACAGCACTGGTGGCCATGCCCAGCTTTGACGCTTCCTTGGCCGTGCTGCAGCACATGCAGGCACGCTTTGGCAACAGTGTCTCGGCGTTTGAGCTGATGTGGGACAACTTTGTCCAAGCCTCCATGCGCTGGCAAGGCCTGCAGGCGCCGTTTGCGCAAGCACACCCATTGCTGGCGCTGATTGACGTCGATGGCAAGGAGGAAGCCAGCTTGCGCGAAGCCTTAGAAGCTGCGCTGGGGGAAGTCATGGAAGTCGAACATGTCGTGGACGCGGTGATTGCACAGTCGCAGACGCAAGCCAAAACACTGTGGAAATTGCGTGAAGCCCCGGCAGAATTCAGCACGCATTTGCACCCGTCGATCAACTTTGACGTGAGCCTGCCGCAGGCGGACATCGGCCGCTTTGCCGATGCCATTCAGGCAGCCTTCGACCTGCGCTGGCCCGGCCACTTCAGCTTGTTCTTTGGGCATGTGGGAGATGGCAACCTGCATGTCTCGACGGACGGAAAAACGGTCAACGGCGAGTGCGATGCGGTAGAAGCTGAGCTGTACCGCGTGGTGGGTGAGTTCCAGGGTTCGGTGTCTGCCGAACACGGCATTGGGGTGCACAAAAAACCGTACCTGGCGCTGTGCCGCACGCCGCAGGAGCTGGCGGCCATGCGTGCCATCAAGGCCGCGCTCGATCCGCTGAATCTGATGAACCCCGGCAAGGTGCTGTAAGCCGGAATGCACGATGACACTGCCTTTGTTTGACACAGAACCCCAGCCGCCGCAAACCATTGCGGACGGTGCGGTGCTGCTGCGCGGCTGGGCAGCTGTCAATGATGGTGAGTGGATGGCTGCCGTGCAGCAGGTACTGGCGCAGCAGCCGTTTCAAGCCGCATACACGGCCAGTGGCTTGCCCATGTCGGTACGCACCAGCAATTGCGGCGAGTGGGGCTGGGCAGCCAACCGCAACGCGTATGGCTATACGCGCAGCGATCCGCTGACCGGCAAGCTCTGGCCGTCAATGCCTCAATTTTTGAAGCAGCAGGCCAAGGTGCTGTCTGGGCTTGCGGGCTATTTGGGCTTTGAACCGGATGTGTGCCTGATCAACTGCTACGAAGTCGGCGCGAAGATGGGCTTGCACCACGATGCCGATGAGCGCGACAAGTTCGCACCGATTGTGTCCGTGTCGCTGGGCCTGCCGTGCACCTTTGTGTGGGGTGGATTGCAGCGCTCGGACCCCGTGCGCAGTTTTCGGCTGGAGCATGGCGATGTGCTGGTGTGGGGAGGCGCATCGCGCATGGTGTTTCATGGTGTACGGCCCTTGCAGGCGGGACAGCACCCTTTGCTGGGGGCGCAGCGCTGGAATCTCACCTTCCGCATGGCACGGGCTATTTATACGGCCTGAGTGCGCCGGTGGCGCGCCAGCACATATCGACATGCTGCGGCGCAGGGCTTGCGCAGCTTCCTACAATTGAGCCTATGAGCCTGCCTACCTACACCCGCGCCCAAGAACTGCCCGCCTTGCTGCAACAGCGTATTGCCATCCTCGATGGCGCCATGGGCACCATGATCCAACGCTTCAAGCTGGGCGAAGCCCAGTACCGCGGCGAAGGCTATGCCGGCGTAGACGGGGCAGGCGCGCGCTTTGCGGACTTCCCGCGTGACGTCAAGGGAAACAACGAGCTGCTGTCCATCACCCGCCCGGACGTGATTCGGGACATCCACGAAAAGTACCTGGCCGCCGGGGCTGATCTGATCGAGACCAACACCTTTGGTGCTACCACCGTGGCGCAAGACGACTACCACATGGCCGATCTGGCGCGCGAGATGAACCTCAAGAGCGCGCAGATCGCGCGTGCGGCCTGCGACAAGTACAGCGTCAATGGCCGCAAGTGCTATGTGGCCGGCGCCCTGGGCCCCACGCCCAAGACCGCCTCCATCAGCCCCGATGTGAATGACCCCGGCGCGCGCAATGTGAGTTTTGAAACCCTGCGCCAAGCCTACTTTGAGCAGACCGTGGCGCTGATTGAAGGCGGCGCAGACGTGATTTTGGTCGAGACGATTTTCGACACCCTCAACGCCAAGGCCGCGCTGTTTGCCGTGGAAGAAGCGTTTGAAGCCACGGGCGAGGTGCTGCCCATCATGATCAGCGGCACCGTGACCGATGCCTCGGGCCGCATTCTGTCGGGCCAGACCGTGACGGCCTTCTGGCACAGCGTGCGCCACAGCAACCCGCTGTCGGTGGGGCTGAACTGCGCGCTGGGTGCCACGTTGATGCGCCCTTACATCCAGGAGCTGGCCAAGGCCGCGCCGGACACCTTCATCAGCTGCTACCCGAATGCCGGCCTGCCCAACCCCATGAGCGATACCGGCTTTGACGAAACCCCGGACGTGACCAGCCGCCTGGTGCATGAGTTTGCAGCCGAAGGCCTGGTCAACATCGTCGGCGGCTGCTGCGGCACCACGCCCGACCACATTGGTGCGATTGCCCAGGCGGTGTCGGGCGATAAGGGCCGCAAGCTGTTCTACGCTGCAGACGCTTAAGCATCCCATCGTCGGATGAGCGACTGGTCTCACATCTAGCCGTAACTTGGTAGCCAGAGGCCGGGAGTTTGTCCCTGCCGCCTCGCAGCGTTGCTGCGGCAGGTCTGTGGGGTACCAGCGCTGCGCCTTGTTCTGAAGCAGGTGCTGTATTAGTCAAATCGGCTTCCGGCGCTTATTCAGCAAGGGCTGATAGCTATGCTTTGTGCGGGGTGTGGCGGCCCGCCGCAGTGCGCACTAGGCGCAAAAAAGCCCTGCCAGGCAGGGCAAGAGGTGCCACTTGAAAATCAATTGCTGGAGGTGCAGGCCAGCGCGTCAGACCAGCTCTGCCTGCGCCTCGATGCGCGGGTAGAACTCGAGGTTTTCGCGCTGCATGCGGGCGTGCAGCTGGCGCAGCACCGCGTTGGCATCGGTGCGAAAACCCTCGGCATCGCTGCGCAGGCGCGCGACCGTGTTCCAGCGGCGCACAAAGGCGTCATAGGCCTGGGCCAGCGGCGCCATCTCGCTCTGGTAGTGGCGGCCCAGGCGCGCCAGCTCGGCGTCACCGCCGCGCTGCAGCGCGGGGTACAGGGCCTGGTCTTCCACGGCCAGGTGCAGCTTGACGATGGCGCTCATGGCGATCATGCCCTGGGCAATCGCCTCGGCGTTGTCGGCCACACCGGCGTGTGTGAGTGCACGCAGGCTGGCCACGCGGCGCAGGATGTCGGTGTGCTGGTGTTTGAGTTTGTCGATCTGCATGGTGTTTTTTTGTCGGTTGTCTGGGGTGGAGACTTGCGCCCGCAGCACGGGCGCAAGTCGGGGGTGGCTTATTTGCCCAGGGTGACGCCGCTGGGCAGCAGCGCAGGTTTGGCCGTGCCGGAGCCGAGCACGCCCGTCACCACCTGCCAGGCCATGGCCAGCGCGCCGACGATGAAGACCACGTCACCGAAGGTACGCACCCAGCGCAGCGTTTGCAGCAGCGGCTGCTGCATAAAGGTTTCGCTGCGGGCCCACCACAGGCCTTCGCTGACGCTGGCGTGGAACTGGATCAGGCCGATGGGCAGCAGGCTGGTGGCAATCATCAGCACCAGGCCGCCGTTGAGGCACCAGAAGGCGGTGCGCATCAGGCCTTCGCTGAACACCAGCTGTGGGCGCACATAGCGCAGCACCATCAAGCTAAAGCCCAGTGCCAGGAAGCCATAGACACCAAACAGTGCGGCGTGGGCGTGCAGCGGCGTGGTGTTCAGGCCTTGCACGTAGTACAGCGAGATGGGCGGGTTGATCATGAAGCCGAAGACGCCCGCACCCAGCATGTTCCAGAAGGCTACGGCGACAAAGCACAGCAGCGGCCATTTGACCTGCTGCATCCACGGCGCGCGCTGTTGCAGGCGCCAGTTTTCCCAGGCTTCGTGGCCCAGCACGATCAGCGGCACCACTTCCAGCGCGCTGAATGACGCACCGACGGCCATCACCGGGGTGGTGGTGCCAGCAAAGTACAGGTGGTGGAAGGTGCCGGGAATGCCGCCCAGCAGGAACAGCGAGGCCGAGGCCAGGCTGGCCGTGGTGGCCATGCGACGCGAAACCAGTCCCATGCTGGAGAACACAAAGGCCAGGCCGGTGGTGGCAAACACTTCAAAGAAGCCTTCCACCCACAGGTGCACCACCCACCAGCGCCAGTACTCCATCACCGTCAGGCTGGTGCGCTCGCCATAGAACAGGCCGGCGCCGTAGAACAGGCCAATCGCCGCGCACGAGCAGGTCAGCAGCGCCAGCAGGTTTTTGTCTTCGCCGTTGCGTGCCAGCAGTGCTGGCAGCACGCCGCGCAGCATCAGCACCAGCCACAGCAGCATGCCTACCCATTTGAGGATCTGCCACAGGCGGCCCAGGTCCACAAACTCATAGCCCTGGTGGCCCAGCCAGAAGTTCCACTCGGGCGGCATGATCTGTGCAATCGCCAGATAGTTGCCGACAAAAGAGCCGACGCAAACAAAGACCAGCGCCCAGAACAGCACGTCCACGCCCAGCTTCTGGAACTTGGGGTCCTTGCCTCCGTTGATCACGGGCGCCAGGAACAAGCCCAGCGCCAGAAAGCCCGTGGCAATCCAGAACAGCGCGCTTTGGATGTGCCAGGTGCGCGTCAGCGCATAGGGGAACCACTGCGAGACATCGACGCCGTAGAACTCCTGGCCTTCGACGGTGTAGTGCGCGGTAAAGCCGCCCAGCAGCACCTGAAAGACAAACAGGCCCACTACCAGCAGCAGGTACTTGGCCAGCGCGCGCTGCGAGGGCGTGAGGGCAAAGCGGGTCAGCGGGTCTTGCGCCGGGGCGGCGGCTTCATCGCCGTCCTGGTGGCGCAGGAAGGACCAGCCCCAGACCAAAAAGCCCACGCCCGCCAGCAAGATCACCACGCTGACAATCGACCACACCACGTTTTCGCTGCTGGGCACGTTGTCGATTAGCGGTTCGTGCGGCCAGTTGTTGGTGTAGGTGACGCGGCTGTCGGGGCGCTCGGTGGCGGCGGCCCAGGCGGTCCAGAAGAAGAACTTGGTCATCTGCGCGCGGCGTTCGGCGCTGGGCAGGGTGTTTTCCTTCATCGCAAAGCTCTTGCGGCTGCCGCGCAGCGCGGGCTCGTCGGAGAACAGCTGCTCGTAATACTGCGCGGTCTGCGCCATGGCCTGGGCGCGGCGTGTGCTCACCGTGAGCGTGTCGGTGTCATCCACGCGGTTGTGGCGGTATTCGTCCTTCAGCTCGGCGCGCAGCGCGGCCTGGGCACCCACGTTCAGGCTGTCATAGGCCTGCTGGTGGCGTTCTTGCGCACCCAGCTCCAGCCAGGCCGTCAGCTCGCGGTGCAGCCAGTCTGCGGTCCAGTCGGGTGCCTGGTAGGCGCCGTGGCCCCAGATGGAGCCCAGTTGCATGCCGCCTACCGATTGCCAGGCGGTCTGGCCATCGAGGATGTCGTCTTCGGTAAACAGCGCCTCGCCCTGGGCGGTGACGACATGGTCGGGAATTGGCGGCGCGGAGCGGTAGATGTCCGCGCCCAGATAGCCGAGCAGCGAGAACATCACGATGCACAGGGCAATCAGTGTGAACCAGTGTTTTTTGTACGGACCCATGGTGTGTGGCCCTCCCTGTCAAAGATTTACAAGACCTGTGCGGGCGCAAAGCGCTCGAACAGGATGTTGTTTTCGGTGTGGATGTGCTGCATCAGGTCGTCGCGGAAACTGCGCAGCCCCATGTAGAGCGCGCGCCAGGTGGTGCAGGCGTCGCGTGGCGTGGTGATGTCGTGGGTCAGCGCGGCCAGGCGGCGCAGCTCGACGCCGTGGTCATCGTGCTCGGCCCGCATGGCCGAGATGGGCATGCTGGCCATCTCGGCCTGGCCGCGCTTGATCATGGGAAACAGCACCACCTCTTCCTTGCGCATATGGCTTTCCAGCTCCTGGGCCATGGCGTCTAGGTGGTCGGCCAGGCCGTGCGGGCAGTCTTCGCGCTCGCCATGCACATGCTCCACGCGGCGCGCCAGGCGAATCAGCTCGGGCAACTGCTCGCGGTGCACGGCGTGGTAGCGCGTCAGCAGGTGTTCCACCAGTTCGGTGTCGCTGGTCTGGCTCCAGTCCAGCGCCTGGGCGGCTGCGGCGCGGGCTTCCAGTGTTTCCAGGCCCTGCACCAGTGCGGGCAGGTCGATGCCCAGGCCTTCGGTGGCCGTGCGCAGGCTGCGGTTGCCGGCGCAGCAAAAGTCGAGCTGGTAGCTGTTAAAGAGTGCGGTAGCACCCGGGATACGGCGGGCGAGCTGGCCCAGTGATTGCTCCATGTAAGACATGGCAAGCCTCCTGATTGGTGGTATTCGGTGGGGAGAGAGCGGCAGCCCGCTGCATGCGGGAGCGAGGCTGCCTGTGGGGCGGTTCTTCGGCCAGCGTTTACAGCGCGCTGGCCTTGTAGACGCCGGGCGTGGGCTCACCCGTGACTTCCAGCACGCCCACGGCGCCCTTGCCGGTGCGTGACAGCGCGTGGTCCACCAGCAGATAACTACCGGGGTGGTCGACCTTGAGCTCGACAATCGCCGCGCCGCCGGGCGCCACCAGCGTGGTCTGCACGCTGTGCTTGATGGTGTTGAGTGCCGCTTCGCTGTAGACCTTGTCAAACACCTCGCCAATCACGTGGAAGGACGAGATCTTGTTGGGCCCACCGACGCCAAAGTAGATGCGCACGGTCTCGCCCACCTGGGCCTGCATCTTGTGCGTTTTGCTCAGGGCGCCCACGGCACCGTTGAAGACGTAGTAGCTGGGCAGCTCATCGGACATTTTTTGCAGGTCCACCTCCTGGTGCACCTTGGCGCCAATCGGGCGCTGGGTGTACATATCGCCCTGCATCACATAGAACTCGCGATCCACCTTGGGCAGGCCTTGCTCGGGTTCGACCAGGATCATTCCGTACATGCCGGCAGCAATGTGCTGGGGCACCAATGGCGTGGCGCAGTGGTACACAAACAGGCCGGCATGCATGGCCTTGAAGGTGATGGTTTTTTCCTGGCCGGGCGCCACCTGGGTGTGCTGGCCGCCGCCATGGCCACCGGTCACGGCATGCAGGTCGATGGAGTGAATCGCCTTGCTGTCCTTGGCGTTGGCCAGCGTCAGCTCGATGGTGTCGCCCTGGCGGGCGCGCAGCATGGGGCCGGGCACCTGGCGGTTGAAGGTCCAGTAGGTGAAGCTGGTGTCGTCATCGAGCTTGCCGGACAGCTCCACGGTTTCCAGACGCACCTTGTGCACCTGTGGGCCGGGGGCCGCGGTGAGCTGGGGCACCTGGTTGGGGTCGGCGGCAATGCTCACGGCGTTGGCGTTGGCACTCTTGAGCGGCACGCTCATGGGGGTGTACAGGGCCAGCGCAGCATCGTTGGCGGTGTCGCGCGCGCTCTGGGCCGTCTGCGCATCACCCGTGACCTTGATGGTGCCAAACATGCCGACCTGGCGGTGGCCGGGGACCGAGCAGTAGTACTGGAATTCACCAGCCTTGCCGGCCTTGAAACGTACGGTCTGTTTGGCGTCGGCGCTGAACTTGCCCGAGGACACGCCCAGCTCATCGATGATGAGGTCATGCTCGGCGCCTTCGCCGCTGTGCAGCTCGATCTCCACGCTGTCGCCTGCCGCGACATTCAGCGTGGGGTTGACGACACCTTTATCGTCCACATAGACCATCTTGCCGTCCACCACGTTGGTGTGCAGCACAAAGCGCTTGACGGATTGCTGTGCGGCCGCCTTGGTGGGGGCGGCCTGGGGCGCGGCCTGCGCCACCGGGGCGATGCCGGTAAGGGCCAGGGCGCACAGCGCTAAAGAGACAGCGGTCAGCGTGGGTTGTTTCATGGACAGGCTCCTGAAGTTGTGCGACATGCACCGTTGCCCAGAGCTATGCATGGAACAGGCCAGAAAAAATCAAAATAAAAACAAGTGTTTACCTAGATCAAGGTCATAACTACCTGCGGGAGATAGGGTGGAAAACACCCGAACAAGGTTGTTTTCACCATGAATCCCTTACATGCTTTGCTGGTCACCGATCTGACCCTGGAGTTGCCCGTGGCCGTGCGTTTGCAGCGTCTGGTTGAGTTGCTGCGGCTGCACTTTGGCTGCGGTGCGGTGGCCCTGCTGCGCCTGGATACCGAGACACGCAGCCTGTGTCCCGTGGCGGTGGATGGGCTGTCCAGCGATGCGCTGGGGCGGCGCTTTCCCCTGGCCGAACACCCACGCCTGGCCACGCTGATCCAGCGCGGCGGCGAGGTGGTGCGCTTTGCGCATGACAGCCCCTTGCCAGACCCGTATGACGGCCTGGTGCTGGAGCAGGTGGGCCAGCCCCTGGATGTGCACGACTGCATGGGGGTGATGCTGGATGTCGAGGGCCAGTGCTGGGGTGTGCTGACGTTGGATGCCTTGACAGTCGGCACCTTCGAGGGACGGGCTGTGCGCGATCTGCAAGCGCTGGTCCTGCTGGTTGAGGCTGCCATCCGTGTCACCCGCCTGGAGACCGTCCTGCGTGGCGCACGCCAGTCAGCCGGGGCGGTGGTCGAAGGTGTGGCCGCCCGCCCCGAGGGCGAGATCATTGGCGAGAGCAAGCCCTTGCAGCGCCTGCTGCAGGAGCTGCGCGTGGTGGCCGACACCGAGCTACCGGTACTGCTGCTCGGTGAGACCGGCGTGGGCAAGGAGCTGTTTGCGCGGCGCCTGCACCAGCTGTCACGCCGCAGCGCCAAGCCGTTGGTGCACGTGAACTGCGCGGCGTTGCCGGAGGCTCTGGCTGAAAGCGAATTGTTTGGCCATGTGCGCGGTGCTTTTTCAGGGGCCATTGCCGAGCGCGCTGGCCGCTTTGAAGCCGCAGAAGGGGGCACGCTGTTTCTGGATGAGGTGGGCGAGCTGCCCCTGTCCATTCAGGCCAAGCTGCTGCGGGCCTTGCAAAACGGAGAGATTCAGCGGCTGGGCGCAGACCGTCCGCGCAAGGTGAATGTGCGCATCATTGCGGCCACCAACCGCAACCTGAAAGAGCGCGTGCAGGAAGGCAGTTTCCGTGCAGATCTGTACCATCGTCTTTCGGTCTACCCCGTACCAATTCCGCCACTGCGTGAGCGTGGCAACGATGTGCTGCTGCTGGCTGGATTCTTTCTGGAGCTCAACCGTGCGCGTCTGGGGTTGCGCAGTTTGCGCCTGTCGATGGCGGCAGAAGATGCGCTGCACCGCTATGCATGGCCGGGCAATGTCCGCGAGCTGGAACACGTGGTTAGCCGTGCAGCGCTCAAAGCACTGAGCCATGGCGCACAGCGCAGTGACATTGTGACGCTGGAGGCAGACTGGCTGGGGCTGGATATTCAGTCGTTACCACTGGCAGCCGCTGTGTTGCACGCGCCCATGCTGGCCCCCGCCCCTTCCATGCGCGCCGTAGTGGACAGTGCGCAGCGCGAGGCCATTCGCTGGGCGCTGGATGCACACCGGGGGCAGTGGGCACAGGCTGCCCGTTCTCTGGATGTCGACCCCAGCAATCTGCACAAGCTGGCCAAGCGGCTGGGGCTCAAGACTGCCTAGCGTCTGACCTAGCTGCCACGCATTATTTATAAAAGGAGCTACATGCCCTTGCGTGGCTTATGTTTCAGATATAAAAGATACTGAAACATATAGCCTGCAAGGACATGTAGCTACTTTTTTAATAATTCTGGGTGCTGGTTTGCAGCAAGTTCAGAACTGCCAGCGCACTTCGCCCAGCCCGTCAAAGCGCACAGCGACCAAGTCCCCAGCTTGCACTTCGGGGCAACCTGTCCAGGTGCCGGTCGTGACCACCGTGCCTGCTGCCACTGTGCCGTAGTGGGCCGTCACGTGCTGCAGCCAAGTCGCCAGTAACCAGGTCGGGTCTTGCAGGCTGTGGGTGCCGGTAAAGCGTTGGGCGGTGCCATCGTTGATTTGCAGCGTGGCTGTTTGCTGGCTCCAGTCATGGTTGCGCAGCGGCGCAAAATCTTGCCAGTGGCTGAGCGCCAGGCCGCCGTGGCACTGGCCGTCGGCCAGCAAAGTCAGTGCCGGGGCCTTGGTGCCCTCACGCCAGCGGCTGTCGACAAACTCGATGGCGACGGCATAGGCATCCACCAGTGCGGCTGCAGTTTCGGGGGTCAGCGCGGCGGCTTGCTGCGCTGTCACGTCCTGGCCGATGCGCACAGCGATTTCGCCTTCTACACCGCGCAGACTAAAGACTGGTGCGGGTGCCGGGGCGATGTCCACGCCGGCATGCACGCCGGGCTCTGGTAGCGGTGCGTGAATGAGCGTGGCAGTGCGGCTGGGGCCGCCAGACTTCCAGTAGCGCGGCACACTGCCTGCAGGCCACCATTTGCGTGCAATCGCCAAGGCGTTTTGTACGGCCCGTGCGTCAGCGGCATCGCGCAGCATGTAGGCCACATCTGCACCGTGCGCCACACGCTCGCCCAGCTTGTGGCACCACCACAGCGCATCGGCCACGGAGTAAGCGTCTTCGGGCAGCTCAGGGGCCACTTTGGGCCAGTCAGGCAGGATGTCCTCAGGGTCATCCTGCGCCAGCAGGTTTAATCCTAATGGAGGCTGATTGGCAAAGGGCGAGGGCGCCGTGGAGCAAGCGCCTGTAGCGCAATCTTTTTCAGAATGGGTCGACATGCTCGCCATCATGGCGAACTGCAGAATTTTGCGCAGCAGAGCGTGCGGAGCCCGCACCGGGCTGACGGATTCCCTGCCCCATGCATCCGCTGCCTTGACCTTCTTGGTGCAAGGGTGGAGACGGGCTATTCGGTGGATTTGCCCACATGGTTAGGGCAGATTCTAGAAATTCAGACCATAAAAGAACAAAGCAATCAATGGTTTGTGTGGTTATGCGTGAAATTCATAACTATCCAAACAAGCGGCCTTGGACAGTTGGACACGGGATGCGTACGCTCCAAAAGCTGATCGCGTGCAGCCTGTCGGGCCGCACAGGTCGGTGCAACTTTAAGAGGCCCCTATGTCTGTCCATGATCATCCCGCGCACCTGCTGCCCCACGCTTTGCCTTCTTACCTCAATCCTGACGATGTAGGCCCCTGGGGCACTTACCTCCAGCAAGTTGACCGCGTCACGCCTTACCTGGGCTCGCTGGCGCGCTGGGTGGAAACGCTCAAGCGGCCCAAGCGCATCCTGATCGTCGATGTGCCAATTGAGATGGACGATGGCTCCATCGCCCACTTTGAGGGCTACCGCGTGCAGCACAACCTGAGTCGTGGCCCGGGCAAGGGCGGTGTGCGTTTTCACCAGGATGTGACGCTGTCTGAGGTGATGGCGCTGTCAGCATGGATGTCGATCAAAAACGCGGCCGTCAACGTACCGTATGGCGGGGCCAAAGGCGGGATTCGAGTGGATCCGCGCAAGCTTTCCAAAGGGGAGCTGGAGCGCCTGACGCGCCGCTACACCAGCGAGATTGGTTTGCTCATCGGCCCGACCAAAGACATTCCGGCCCCCGATGTGAACACCAACGCCCAAACCATGGCGTGGATGATGGACACCTATTCCATGAACACGGGCTCCACAGCGACCGGCGTGGTGACCGGCAAGCCGGTGGATCTGGGCGGCTCGCTGGGCCGCGTGGAGGCCACAGGCCGCGGTGTATTTACCGTGGGCGTTGAGGCTGCCAAGCTGATCGGCCTGCCCATCGAGGGTGCGCGTTTGGCAGTGCAGGGTTTTGGCAATGTGGGCGGCACAGCCGGCAAGCTGTTTGCCGATGCCGGCGCCAAAGTGGTGGCCGTGCAAGATCACACGGGCAGTATCTACAACCCCGATGGGGTGGATGTTCCGGCGCTGCTGGAGCATGTGCGCAGCCAAGGCGGCGTCGGTGGATTTCCCGGTGCGCAAAGCATGGCCGCCGATGATTTCTGGGCCGTCAATTGCGACATCCTGATTCCCGCAGCGCTAGAAGGCCAGATCAACAAGGACAACGCCCATCGCATCCAGGCCAAGATGGTGATTGAAGGCGCCAACGGTCCCACCACGCCCGAGGCCGACGACATCCTGCACGACAAGGGCGTGCTGGTGCTGCCCGATGTGATTGCCAACGCAGGGGGCGTGACCGTCAGCTACTTTGAATGGGTACAGGATTTCTCCAGCTTCTTCTGGAGCGAAGACGAAATCAACGCCCGCCTGGTGCGCATCATGCAAGAAGCTTTCGCCGCTGTGTGGCAGGTGGCGCAGGAGAACAAGGTCAGCGTGCGCACGGCCACTTTCATCGTGGCGTGCCAGCGGATTTTGCATGCGCGTGAAATGCGCGGCTTGTATCCGTAAGTCGGTGTGCGAGCACCCCACCTGAAGCGGCCGCAAGGCCGCTTTTTTATGCGCTCAACGCTGCGCGCTGCTGTGCCCATGCGTGGCGGCGCAGCGTGCGCTGGGCCAGCAGCAGCACGGGGGCATCCACCATCTTGCCGTTGACCACACACACGCCGCCGTGGGCCGCTTCAATGGCTTGCACCACGGCCTGTGCGTGGGCGACTTCAGTGTCAGTCGGGGAGAACACGCCATTGACCAGTGCCACCTGTGCCGGGTGAATGCACAGCTTGCCGCCAAAGCCCATGCGCTGGGCGCGGCGGGCGTCGCTTTCAATGCGGGCAGCGTCTTTGGTGTCCACGGTCACGCCGTCAATGGGCTGGGCCAGCTGAGCGCGGCGCGAGGCCATGACCAGCGCCATGCGTGTGGGCAGCAGCTCCATTTCATCCGCCGCGCATTGCACGCCCGCATCGACCTGAAAGTCCAGATGACCAAAGGCAATGCGCACCACTTGCGGGGCCGCTGCGAGCACATCCAGCGCATCCATGCCGGCCACGGTTTCCACCAGAGGCACGAGGGCACATGGTTGGCCTGCGGTCTGGGCGATGGCTTGCAGCACGCTCACGCGCTCGGCCTTGGGCACCACGATCCCGGCAATGCCCGCATGCACCAGCGCTGCCGCTGCGGCGACGTCGCCGTGGTGCCATGCGGTCTCGGCGGCGTTGATGCGCACCAGCAGGCGTGCGCGCTGGGCCGCGTTGAGGTTTTGCACCGCCACGGCCAGCGCGGTACGGGCTTGCGCCTTGTCAGCAGGTGCTACGGCATCTTCCCAGTCAGCAATCACCATGTCGGCGCTGCTGACCAAGGCTTTGAGCAGGCGGTCAGGCTGGTGGGCGGGAACAAACAGGAAAGTGGATGCGTGGTGCAGCAGTTCGCTCATGGCAAGAAGGTGATGAAGGTAAAGGTCAGAGTGCCAGGCGCATTACACGGGGCCAGCGGGCGACTTGCCACAGCTGCTCTACGGCCAGCGTTGCCGCCTCGGGTGTGAGTGCGCCGCCGTAGGCGATTAGGCGCAGGGCTTTGGCGGTAATTTCGGTGCGGCTGAGCGTGTTGCCGGGGTCGCCCTTGGGCTCGTCCACACGGCCTGTCAGACAGTGGCCGTCTTGCGTGAGTACGGTGACTTTGCCAATCCAGCGCTGGGGGTAGGCGCTGTCCACTTCGGCGTCCAGCTCCATGCGGACACGGTCGCGCAAGGCTGCGGTGGTGGCGCTGTCAAAGTGCGCGTCAAACTCCGTCAGGCCGGCGTGGCCAAACTGCGCTGCCAGACCCAGCACCGTACCCATGGAAAATTTGCTCTGGTGCACGGTCGTCGGCACCACCACGGCGCCCAGTACGTCGATGGCGCCCTGGTGAACATGGCACGTGACGCTGGCAATGTCTTGCATCTGCACGCGGTGTTGCTGCATCACTTGCAGCAGCGCATCGGCGGCAGGGTGGGTGTGGCGGCAAGAGGCATGCCATTTGAAGCTGGTCTCGGCCGTCGCCCAGCGGGTGCCCAGACCATCAACCAGCTTGGCGGGGTCGGCGTCGGTGCTCATGCCGGCGGCCAGTCCTTGCGGGCCGGTGAAGATGTCTTGCGCACCGGTAAAGCCGTCCTGCGCCAGATAGGCGGCCATCAGGCCTGCACTGGCCGCATGCGCGGTGTGCAGTTGTTTGCTGTCCGCCGCCGTGCGCAAAAACTCCCACAGGCCCGCAGACTGGGTACCTGCCGAGCCCAGGGCATGCTGCATTTGCGCCGGGGTCAGGCCCAGCAGATTACCCACGGCAGCGGCAGCGGCCAAGGTGCCTGCGGTGGCGGTGGTGTGAAAAATCTTGTAGTGGCTGCGGCCCAGAAACTCGCCCACGCGAATGCCCACTTCGTAGCCTGCCACGCAGGCCGCCATCAACTGGCTGCCGCTGCTGCCCAGCGACTGGGCGACCGCGACCGCCGCCGGAAACACGACAGCGGCCGGGTGGAACACCGAGCCGTTGTGCACATCGTCCTGCTCCACCACGTGCGAGGCTGCGGCATTGGCCAGCGCTGCCATCATGGGCGAGCTGCTGCGCGGCAGCCCCAGCACTTCGCTGTCCCCGTGCGCAGGCCCTTGCGACAGGGCAAAACGCTGCAGGCTTTGCACCGCGCGCGCGTTGTAACCTGCAAGGGCCGAGCCGAACCAGTCCACCCACAAATCTTCCGCCTTGGCTTGTACCTGCTGGGGAATCGCGTCCCAGCGCAGTGTTGCGGCAAATTCGGCCAGAGGGTGAACGGCGGGGGCGTGGGTGCTGCGCATGCGGTGTCTCTTGGAAGAGTGAAAGTGATCAGTGCCTGTGTTGTAGAGCAAGCCGCTGGCAGGCCATGGCTTGAAGGTGACACTGTCAGTTGCCTGTCAGTCAATAAAAACCAGAACTACAAAAAGAGAAGCTAGAAGCCGTTGTGAAAGCTTGACTTCAGTGCCTGTTGGCATTGAAGTTAAGGCTATCTCACGGCATGGCGCTTCTGAAAAAGAAGCGCCATGCCGGCTCACCTCACTTAGAACGAGCGCGGCAGGCCCAGAATGTGCTCGGCCACGTAGGAGTAGATCAGGTTGGTCGAAATCGGGGCCACCTGGTACAGACGGGTTTCGCGGAACTTGCGCTCTACGTCGTATTCGCAGGCAAAGCCAAAGCCGCCGTGGAACTGCAGGCAGGCGTTGGCTGCTTCCCAGCTGGCCTTGGCTGCCAGGAACTTGGCCATGTTGGCCTGCGCGCCCATGGCTTCGTGCTTGTCGTACAGCTCGCAGGCTTTCCAGCGCATCAGGTTGGCGGCTTCCAGCTCGATGAAGGTGTCGGCAATCGGGAACTGCACGCCCTGGTTCTGGCCAATCGGACGGCCAAACACCACGCGGTCCTTGACGTACTTGGTCACGCGGTCCATGAACCAGTAGCCGTCGCCAATGCACTCGGCGGCGATCAGTGTGCGCTCGGCGTTCAGGCCGTCCAGGATGTATTTGAAGCCCTTGCCTTCTTCGCCGATCAGGTTTTCTTCCGGGATTTCGAGGTTTTCAAAGAACAGCTCGTTGGTCTCGTGGTTGACCATGTTCGGGATGGGGCGCACGGTCATGCCGGTCTTTTCGGCCTCGCGCAGATCGACCATGAAGATCGACATGCCTTCGCTCTTCTTGGTCACCTCGGCCAGCGGCGTGGTGCGCGCCAGCAAGATCATGAAGTCGCTGTGCTGGATGCGGCTGATCCACACCTTCTGGCCGTTGATGACGTACTTGTCACCCTTTTTCACGGCGGTGGTCTTGATCTTGGTGGTATCGGTGCCGGTGGTCGGCTCGGTCACCCCCATGGACTGCAGACGCCATTCGCCGGTGGCAATCTTGGGCAGGTACCTTTGCTTTTGCTCGGCAGAGCCGTGGCGCAGCAGCGTGCCCATGTTGTACATCTGGCCGTGGCAAGCGCCAGAGTTGCCGCCGCAGCGGTTGATTTCTTCCATGATGACCGAGGCCTCGGTCAGGCCCAGGCCCGAGCCGCCGTATTCCTGCGGAATCAGCGCCGCCATCCAGCCCGCTTCGGTCAGCGCGTTGACAAACTTTTCGGGGTAGGCGCGCTCTTCGTCCACCTTGCGAAAGTACTCGTCCGGGAAGGCAGCACACAGGTCGCGGATCGCGTCGCGGATTTCGTGGTGGTTGTTCGATTGGGTCAGTTCGATCATGGTGTTCTCGATGTTCTAGGTGTTTTTGGCTGCTAGCCCAATGAAATCAAGGGCTGATAGCTATCGTTAATGGAGTAATAAGTGCCGGGCATTCAGCCCAAGGTGGCGGTGGCTTGCATGGTCAGCCAGCCTTCGTGGTCTTCGCCCCAGAGCTCGACGGTCTTGCCGTCGTCCAGCAATTTGCCGTGCACGGTGAAGGGGTGCAGGTCCAGCGTGGGGCGCACGGCGCGGAACTGGTAATTCAGCACCTGCGCTTCGGGCAGGTTGCGGCGCAGCAAATCCATCAGCAGCGTGGCAATCAGCGGGCCGTGCACCACCAGGCCGGCGTAGCCTTCTTCCTGCGTCGCGTAAGGGCGGTCGTAGTGAATGCGGTGGCCGTTGAAGGTGAGTGCGGAGTAGCGAAACAGCAGCACGGGGTCGGGTGTGATGCTGCGGCGCCAGTCGCACTGGCCTTGCAGGGGTGGGGTTGTGGGCGCAGGCGCGGCGGCACCGGGTGCCACCGCGGCGCGGTACACGATGTCCTGCAACTCGGTCAGCGCCAGCCCTTGGGCATTCGCATAGGCGTGGCTGACTTGCACAAACACCAGCTCGCCCGAGCGGCCAGCCTTGTGGTTGACCGAGCGGATGGTGGAGGTGCGCTCCAGCGTGTCGCCCAGCAGCAGCGGGTTGCGCGGCGCCCAGGTCAGCTGGCTGCCCGCCCACATGCGCCGGGGCAGGGGAATGGGCGGCATAAAGCCACCGCGTTGCGGGTGACCATCGGCGCCAATCTGGCTGTGCTGGGCGTGCGGCAAAAAGTACAGCCAGTGCCACAGCGCGGGCAGCACATCGCCGTATTGGGCCAGCGCATCGGCACGGTCCAGCGATGCCGACAAGGCATTCACCGGCGCCAGCGTCAGCGCGTCTTGGGTGGTTTCAGTCTTGCCATTCCATGCCTGAAGGTGGGCAAGGGTGGCGGAATCGATGGAGGCAGCACTTTGCGTCATAGGGCTGCATCCTCGGTGGCGCAGCGCAAGGGCGCAATCCGCGATTGTGGAAGCATGTCTTTCGCGCAGCCGAAGTCACTTTCAAAAATCCCAAGCTGCTTTCATGCCGTGAAACACGCCCCTTCGGATTGGCGAATGGCGCTGAACGGCGTTTGCCTGCATTCTTGAGCGCATCTGATACAGGGAGACAAGAATGAGCCAATCTATGGTCCAAGACAAAGTGGTGGTCGTGACAGGCGCGGGCGGCGGTATTGGCCGTGATCTTGCGCTGGCCATGGCCGCTGAGGGTGCCAAGGTGGTGGTCAACGATATTGGCACCTCTGCCACTGGCGAAGGTCTGGACGCTGGCCCTGCACAGCGCGTGGTGGAAGAGATCAAGGCCGCTGGCGGCCAGGCCGTGGCCAACACGGACAGCGTTTCGCAGGCCAGCGGTGCCAACAACATCATTCAATGCGCGGTCGATACCTTTGGCCGCATTGATGGCGTAGTGAACAACGCCGGTATCTTGCGCGACCGGTTCTTTCACAAAATGAGCACCGATGAGTGGGATGCCGTCATTCAAGTGCACCTGTACGGCAGCTATTACATGAGCCGCGCCGCGGCCAGCCACTTTAAAGAACAAAGCAGTGGTGCGCTGGTGCACATGACTTCGACCTCCGGCCTGATCGGCAATCTGGGCCAGGCCAACTACAGCGCCGCCAAGATGGGCCTGGTGGCCCTGTCCAAGAGCATTGCGCTGGACATGGAGAAGTTCAACGTGCGCTCCAACTGCATCGCGCCGTTTGCCTGGAGCCGCATGGTCAGCTCCATCCCCACCGACACGCCTGAGCAGCAAGCGCGTGTGGCCAAGATCCAGCAAATGACGCCCAACAAGATTGCCCCGTTGGCGGTCTACCTGCTGAGCGATCAAGCCAAAGACGTGAATGCGCAAGTCTTTACCGTACGCAACAACGAAATCTTCCTGATGAGCCAGCCGCGTCCTGTGCGTTCGGTCCACCGTAGCGAAGGCTGGACACCGCAGTTCATCGCCGAGCACGGCATGCCTGCGCTCAAATCCTCGTTTGTGCCGATGGAACGCTCGGGCGACGTGTTCTCCTGGGATCCGACCTGAACGTGGCCGGGGCTGGTTATGGCGATTGATTACCAACACCTCAAGCAGCGCCCGTTTGCGCCTGTGCAGCAAGACTACACGAAGCGCGATACGCAGCTGTACGCACTGAGTCTGGGTCTGGGCAATGACCCGCTGGATGCCTCTGCGCTGCCCTTTGTGTACGAAGGCGCTGCAGGCGGCCTGCAGGCACTGCCCACCATGCCTGTGGTGCTGGGCTATCCCGGTTTCTGGGCCAAAGAGGTCGATACCGGCATTGACTGGGTCAAGCTCTTGCATGGTGAGCAGCGCATGCGTATCCACCAACCACTGCCTGCACAGGCGCAGGTGGTGGGGCACAACCGTGTCACGCACATCACGGACAAGGGCGAGGGCAAGGGCGCCATCATGGTGATCGAGCGCCAGCTCTCGACCACCGATGGCACTTTGCTGGCCACGGTGCAGCAGGTTACGTTTTGCCGTGGAGATGGAGGCTACAGCCAATTGCAGGGCGGGCAGCCCAGTGATGCGCCGTTGCCCGCATTGCAGGCCGTGCCCGATGACCGCGCACCGGATTTCACCGATGTTCAGGCCATTCGCCCCGAAGCTGCGCTGCTCTACCGGCTGATGGGCGACACCAATCCCCTGCACGCCGACCCCGCCGTGGCGCAGGCTGCAGGTTTTGAGCGCCCCATCCTGCATGGGCTGGCCAGTTACGGCCTGGTGGCCAATGCTTTGCTGCGCCAGTGCGCACAGCGCAATGCATCGCGCCTGAAGGCGCTGGACATTCGCTTTGCGGCGCCGGTCTACCCCGGTGAAACCTTGGTCACAGAAATCTGGCAAGTGCCGGGCCAGCCTCAACAGTTCCAGATGCGCGCCAAAGTGGCCGAGCGTGACAAAGTCGTGCTCAGCCACGGCTGGGCCGAACTGACGTGACCCAAGGTGCTGGAATGACATTGCAAAGCCTTGATTCGCTGCAGATTGCCCAGGCACTGCAAGCACTGGTGCGACCGGGCGATACCTTCTGGTGGGGACAAGCCACGGCAGAGCCTCTGACGCTGACGCAGGCGCTGACCGCGCACCGCCACGCCATTGCGCAAGGTGGCCGACTGCGTGTGTTTGTCGGCATCGGCCTGGCCGACACCTTGCAGCCTGAGCAGGCGGATGTGCTGGATTTCTTTGGCTATGCCGCCAGTGGCCCGCACCGCGCCTTGGCCAAGGCTGGGGTGCTAGATATCGTGCCCTGCCACTATTCGCATCTGCCGCAGCTGATTGCCCAAGGCAGTCTGCCCGCAGATGTGGTGCTGGTGCAGGTCTCGCCGCCCGATGCGCAAGGACGCTACAGCCTGGGGCTGGTGCACGAATACCTCACTGCAGCGCTGGAGAAAGCGCGGGTGGTGGTGGCCGAAGTGAATCCGGATATTCCTTGGACACACGGCAGCGTGTACCTGACCGAGGCAGACATGGCGCTGTGCGTGGCAGCGACCGTTGCGCCTGCAGTGCTGGCGCGCAGCGAGCCGGGCCCTGCCGAGCAAGCCATTGCCCAGCATATTGCAGCACGCATTGAAGACGGCAGTTGCCTGCAAGTGGGCATTGGCAATCTGCCAGAAGCCGTATTGGCAGCACTGCACCAGCACCGCGACCTGGGTCTGCACAGCGGTGCGATTGGCGATGGCATGGCCGCTTTGGCGCAAGCCGGTGTGCTGACCAATGCCCGCAAGACCACGGACACTGGCGTCGGCATTGCTGGCATCTTGATGGGTAGTCAGGCACTGCGCAGCTGGGCGCACCAGAACCCGCAATTGCAACTGCGCCCAACGAGCTACACCCATGACGCGCAGGTGCTGTCCAGCATCGACAAACTGGTGGCCATCAACTCCGCCATTGAGGTGGACCTGACGGGCCAGATCAATGCCGAAGTCGCTGGCGGTGTGTACCTGGGTGCCGTCGGTGGTGCCATAGACTTTTTGCGTGGCGCAGCGCGCAGCCGCGGTGGCTTGCCCATCGTGGCGCTGCCTGCCAGCGTCAAAGGCAAGTCACGCATCGTGGCGCAACTGTCCGGCCCGGTCAGTACGCCGCGTGCCGATGCGGGGCTGATCGTGACCCAGTATGGTGTGGCCGATTTGCGGGGGCAGACGTTGTCGCAACGCGTGCACCGCATGCTCGATATTGCACCCCCCGAACACCGTGAGGCACTGGAGCAGCAGGCACACAGCTTGCTGCGTCAACAAGGTGCCGTATTTGTGGCGCAAGGCTAAAGCCCAGCCACTTCAGAACAAAGAACCAGGAGATTCGACATGCGTCGTGCTTTTATCGTGAACCCGCTTCGGACACCCGTGGGTGCTTTTGGTGGCGGCCTGCGTCCGGTGCCTGTAGAGGAATTGGCCGCAGTGTCGGTGCGTGCGGTGGTTGAAAGAAGCGGTATCGATCCGTCGCGCATCGACGATGTGGTGTTTGCCCAGTCGTACGCCAACAGCGAAACCCCTTGCGTGGGCCGCTGGGCTGCATTGCAGGCAGGTTTGCCGATCGAAGTGCCCGGCATGCAGCTGGATCGACGCTGCGGCGGTGGCCTGCAAGCCGTGGTGACGGCGGCCATGATGGTGCAAAGCGGCGCTGCCGACGTGGTGCTGGCGGGTGGTGTCGAGAGCATGAGCAATATCGAGTACTACACCAACGACATGCGCTGGGGTGCACGCGCTGGCAATGTGCGCATGTATGACCGCCTGGATCGGGGCCGCGAGCGTTCGCAGCCCGAGTCGCGCTTTGGCAAGATTTCCGGAATGATCGAAACTGCCGAGAACCTGGCGCGTGACTACAACATCACCCGCGATCAAGCCGATGCTTTTGCCCTGCGCAGCCAGCAAAAGGCGGCGGCTGCATGGGCGTCAGGGCGCTTTGCCGATGAAGTCGTGCCGGTCAGCGTGCCCCAGCGCAAGGGCGAGCCACTGATCGTCAGCCGTGACGAAGGCTTCCGTCCTGAAACCTCGCTGGAAGGCTTGGCCAAGTTGCGCGCACTGATGCCCGGGGGCACGGTCACCGCAGGCAACGCCAGCCAGCAAAACGATGCATCGGCCGCCTGTTTGGTGGTGTCGGAAGAGCAGCTCAACGCGTTGGGACTGACGCCCATGGCCTCGCTGGTGGGCTGGGCGGCGGCAGGCTGCCAGCCTTCGCACATGGGCATAGGCCCGGTGCCCGCTGTCAAGAAGCTGCTGGCACGCCTGAACCTGAAGCTCGATCAGATGGATCTGGTCGAATTGAACGAAGCCTTTGCCTGCCAGGTTCTGGCCGTGCTCAAAGGTTGGGAATGGACCGACCCTGAAACGCTGGAGCAAAAGCTCAATGTCAATGGCTCTGGCATTTCGCTGGGTCACCCCGTGGGCGCAACTGGCGTGCGCATTTTGACCACCTTGCTGCACGAGATGCACAAGCGCAAGGCGCGTTATGGACTGGAAACCATGTGCATTGGCGGCGGCCAAGGCATTGCGGCGGTATTTGAACGCCATTAATTCCGTATTGACAACAGGAATGACCGCAGCACGCAGCACGGCACAGATCGTGAGCAGGCCAAGGGTGGGCCTGCACTGCAATTGAACCGAACCATTGAAAAGGAGACAAATATGACTATTTCTACACGTCGAAAATTGCTGCAAGCCAGCTTGGTAATGGCCGGCAGCATGGTGCTGTCTGCGCCTGTATTGGCCCAATCCCAGCCGGTGCGTTTGGTGGTGGGTTATGCCGCCGGCGGCCCGGCTGACCAAGCCGCACGTTTGTTTGCCACGGCCTTGGGCAAAGCCATGCATGCCAACGTGGTGGTGGACAACAAGGGCGGTGCCAACGGCACTTTGGCAGCTTCCGAAGTGGTGCGTGCCAAGCCTGATGGCATGACCATCTGGTTTGCAGCCAGTGCCACGCCCACGGTGGCACCGCACCTGATGAAGCTGCCCTTTGACATGGCCAAGGATCTGACGCCGCTGGGCCCAGTAGCACGCTACTACAACATGCTGGTGGCCAACAACAACCAGCCTTTCAACAATACCCAAGAGCTGGTGAACCATGCCAAGGCAAAGCCTGAGCAGATTTCTTATGGCTCGTCCGGCGTTGGCAGCTCTAACCATTTGGCTGCTGCCCTGTTCGCGCAAAAGGCGCAGATTCAGCTCAATCACATCCCTTACAAGGGCAACGCTCCTGCGATGACGGACGCCATGGGTGGCCAGTTGAGCATGATTTTTGACATCATCAGCACCGCCAGCAATTTCGTGGAAACCGGCAAACTCAAGGCCATCGCTGTGGGCTCGCCCAAGCGCAGCCCGCTGTTACCCAATGTGCCTACTTTCCGCGAGTCTGGCATTGAAGGTTTAAAGGACTATGAAGCCGGTGGCTGGTATGGCATCTACGCGCCCAAGGGTCTGACACCTGAGCTGAACCAGAAGCTGGTGGAAGCGGTCAAGCAGGCGGTCAACGATGCCGACTTGAAAAAGCGTTATGCCGAACTGGGCTATGACCAGTGGAACGGCACACCCGCGGATCTGGCCGACACCGCAGCCAAGGACCGGGCGCAGTGGGGTGGCCTGCTGTCGGGTATGACCATTAACTAATGGCTGGGCAGTGCGCTGGCAGCAGGCTCGGTGCGGTGGTTGTACTGAACCGATTGCTTCTGGCACTTGCACAAGACGCTCTTTGAGTTGTCTCTTTGGGGGCGTTCATGCTTTGGCGTGAACGCTCTTTTTTTGTGGCCGCGCGCTGTCAAACCCTCCCTTTCAGATTCCCAAATTGCTGTGTGCCAGCCATGCAGGCATGCTCCACCGACATGTAGTTTGGGCGTATATCTTCTGCTGGGCGGAACCTGCGCCACGCCATTTGGAGAAACAAGAAATGATCCGTGATCCAGAAATTTTGGAAGCTTTGCTCGACAGCGTGCGCCGCTTTGTGCGTGAGCGTCTGGTGCCTGCTGAAGTGGAAGTGGCCGAGACCGACGAGATTCCTGCAGACATCGTGCAGGAGATGCGTGAGTTGGGCCTGTTCGGCATGACCATCCCCGAAGAATTCGGCGGCTTGGAGCTGACCATGGAGGAAGAAGTGCGCGTGATCATGGAGCTGTGCCAGACAGCCCCCGTGTTCCGCTCCTTGCTGGGTACAACCGTGGGCATTGGCTCTCAAGGTATTTTGATGGATGGCACTGCACAGCAAAAAGCACAGTGGTTGCCCAAAATGGCTACCGGGGAAGTCATTGCATCCTTTGCCTTGACGGAGCCCGAGGCTGGCTCTGACGCTGCATCGCTGCGCACCACGGCCATCAAAGATGGCGATTTTTACGTGGTGAACGGCACCAAGCGCTTTATCACCAACGCACCGCAAGCCGGCGCTTTCACCTTGATGGCCCGCACCAACCCGGCAGACAAGGGAGCAGGTGGCGTGTCGTCGTTCATTGTGGATGCCAAGAGTCCGGGTATCAGCTTTGGTAAACGCGATGCCAAGATGGGCCAAAAGGGTGCCCACACTTGTGACGTGATGTTTGACAACGTGCGTGTGCCTGCTGCCAATCTGATCGGTGGCAAGGAAGGCGTAGGCTTCAAAACCGCCATGAAAGTGCTGGAAAAAGGCCGCATCCACATCTCTGCAGTCTCCGTGGGTGTGGCCCAGCGGATCTTGCGTGATGCGTTGGCGTATGCAATGGATCGCAAGCAGTTTGGACAGCCCATTGCAGAGTTTCAGCTAGTGCAAGCCATGCTGGCAGACAGTCAGGCTGAAATCTTCGCTGCGGAATGCATGACCATTGAAGCGGCACGCCGCCGCGACGACAAGAAGAATGTGTCCACCGAAGCATCTTGCTCCAAGATGTTCGCCACCGAAATGTGTGGCCGCGTGGCCGACCGTGCCGTGCAGATTCTGGGTGGCGCAGGCTATATGTCGGAATACGGCATCGAGCGCTTCTACCGCGACGTGCGTCTGTTCCGCCTGTACGAAGGAACAACCCAGATTCAGCAATTGATCATCGCCAAGAACATGATCCGCGCTGCGCGCGACGCGGCCTAGGCATACGCAAAGAGCAACCTAAGGGTTACGTAAACAAGGGCGCTGCAAGCGCCCTTTTTGATGTCAGCAGCAGTGCATGCAGCCGCGCTGTGGGTTTACAGGGCGCTGCTTTCGCTGGCGGCGTCTTGCACCAGAAGTTCTACCAGTTCGCGGGCAAAGCTGGGCAAGCCTTCCAGACTGCGCACGCAGATCTGCATATCGCGCACGGCCCATGGGTCGGACAAATGCACGAGTGCAATTTCCATCGAATGTGCATGGCGGCTGGCCGCAGACTGCGGCAGCACGCCCACACCAACACCTGCTTCAATCATGCGGCAGGCGGCCTCGAAATTACTCACCTGAATGCGCTGCTTCAACGGCTTGTGCAGCTGATCACACGCATGGCGCAGGAAGGCGTGGATGGCGCTGGATTCATGCAGACCCACGTGGTCGAGATCTAGCGTGTCGGCAAAAGCAATTTCCTGCGTGCCAGCCAGTGCGTGACCTCGTGGCACCACCAGTACCAGCTTATCTTGACGATAGGGCAGCGTCTGCAGATTCTCGGTGCGTACCAGACCTGCCACGATGCCAATGTCCGTTTGCCCTTCCGTCACCGCACGCACGATATCGTGCGACAGGCGCTCGCGCAGATCAATGTTCACGTCAGGGTAGCGGCTCAGGTAGCGGCTGAGCACTTCTGGCAGGAACTCGCCCAGCGAGGTGGTATTGGCAAATACGCGCACGTGGCCTTTGACGCCACGCACGTACTCCTGCATATCTCCGCGCAGGTGCTCGATCTGGCCCAGCACGGTGCGGGCGTGGGTGACGAGTGCTTGGCCTGGCGGAGTGAGTGTGACACCCTGGCTGTTACGGTAGAGCAGCTTGGTGCCAATGCTTTCTTCCAGATTTTTGATGCGCGTACTGGCTGCAGGCAAAGAAATGAAGGACAGTTCAGCGCCACGCGTCATGCTGTTGGCATCGGCGATGTTCACCATCAGGCGCAGGTCTACAAGGTCAAAGTGCATGGGCATAAAACGATTCTAGGGATTTCCCTCGGTTTGCGTCCTCTTGTTTCTGAAGCGCTGCTGACGGCTAATACGACCTTCCACAAAAGAGAACACAGCCGCTGCTGGCTGCTTCTACGATAGATGTTTGCTGAAAACCATTGCGTTGGCGTTGTCAGCCGTTTGAAGAAAGCGTTTGAATTGTCATGAGTTCCCCACACAACGACGTGCCCGCCGCCGCTGCACCTGCAGCGCAGCAAAGCGCACTCAGCCACCTTCGTGTTCTGGATTTGTCCCGCGTTCTGGCCGGGCCTTGGTGTACGCAAAATCTTGCGGACATGGGGGCCGATGTCATCAAAATCGAAAAACCCGGTGAGGGCGATGACACGCGCCATTGGGGGCCTCCATTTTTTAACGATGCACAGGGCAACCCCACCAAGCAAGCCGCCTACTTTGCAGCTTGCAACCGCAATAAGCGTTCGGTCACCGTGGACATGGCGACGCCCGAGGGCCAGCAAATCATCCGTGAGCTGGCTGCGCAAAGCGATGTGGTGGTGGAGAACTTCAAGACCGGGGGTCTGCAGCGCTACGGCCTGGATTACGAGAGCCTGCGAGCGCTGAATCCGCGTTTGATTTATTGCTCGGTCACTGGCTTTGGTCACACGGGGCCTTATGCAGCCCGTCCTGGCTATGACCTGTTAATGCAAGCCATGAGCGGCATGATGAGCATCACTGGCCATGCTGATGGTGAGCCCGGTGGCGGCCCCATGAAGGTGGGCGTGGCCGTGACCGACCTGTTCACTGGCATGTACGCTACCACCGCCATTTTGGTGGCGCTGGAAGCACGTCACCGAACGGGACGCGGTCAGCACATTGACATTGCTTTGCTGGATGTGGCCATGGCCATGCTGGGCAATCAGGGCGCAGGTTTCCTGAATGCCGGCAGCATTCCCAAGCGCATGGGCAATATTCACCCCAGCGTGGTGCCTTATCAGGACTTCCCCACGTCCGATGGCAACATGCTGCTGGCCATTGGCAATGACGGCCAGTTCGCGCGCTTTTGTGAAGCGGTCGGTGTGCAGTGGCACAAGGACGAACGCTTTGCGACCAATACGGGGCGCGTCAATCACCGCAAGCTCATCAACGCCATAGTGGCAGAGATTGCGCTGACCAAAACGACCTCGGAATGGGTGAGCTTGCTGGAAGCCCATATGGTGCCTTGCGGGCCGATCAACCACATTGGCCAAGCATTTGATGACCCCCAAGTGAAAGCCCGTGGCCTGCGGGTCGAGCAAGAGCGCTACCCGGGCCAGGAGACTGGGCCGGGCGTGGTGCAAACGATCGCTTCAGCGGCCAGCCCACTGCGTCTGTCGGAAACGCCGCCTACATTGCGCTACGCGCCACCCGAGCTAGGTCAGCACACGGAGCAGGTGCTGCGGGACTATCTGCAGATCGATGCAGCGCGGCTGCAAAGCCTGCGCGAGCAGGGCGTGGTATAGCGCTGGGCGCAGCCTTGCAGCGTTAAAAGCCAACCTCTTGGAGGTTGGCTTTTTTGCGTAGAGCCCCAGCTGATTCAGGCAGGTGCTTGGCCTTGCAGTTGGGAGATGCTGTGCTGCGTCCAGCCCAGCTCCAGCAGGATGCTGGCCGTGTGCTGGCCCAGGGCGGGAATATCGCCCATGCAGTAATCAAACGCGCTATTGATGCCCGGAGGCAGCAGCGCGGGGAGCGGGCCTGCGGGGCTAGCCACCGTGCACCAGCGCTGGCGGGCCTGCAGTTGCGGGTGCGCCCACAGGCCTGCCATATCGTTCACGAGTGCGCTGGCAATGCCTGCCGCATCGAGCCGCTGCAGCACTTGCTCGGCCGTCAGCGCGGCAAAGCATTCCAGAATTAACGCCTTCAGTGGCTCTCGGTGGGTACTGCGCAGGGCGTTGCTGGCGTACAGCGCATCGCTGGCCACATGCGGAAGCCGCAGCACCGTGGTGCAAAACGCCTGCCACTCCCGCTCGTTTTGCAGGCCGAGCATGATGGTGCTGCCATCGCCCGTTGCAAAGGGCCCATACGGATAGATGCTGGCGTGTGCAGCGCCTGCACGGGGCGGCGGCGCTGCACCTTCGTAGGCGTAGTACATGGGGTAGCCCATCCATTCACCCATCGCCTCCAGCATGGAGACATCAATGTGACTGCCCACGCCGGTCTGGTTGCGCAGCAACAGAGCCGAGAGGATATTGGTGTAGGCGTACATGCCCGCTGCAATGTCGGCCACGGAAATGCCCGATTTGCTCGGCGCGTCTGGCGTGCCTGTCACGGAAAGAAAACCTGCTTCGCTCTGGATCAGCAAGTCATACGCCTTCTTGTCGCGGTACGGGCCGTCTGCGCCATAGCCGCTGATGTCACACACAATCAGGCGAGGGTGGAGCGCCTGCAAGTTCTCATAGGACAGGCCCATGCGTGCCGCGGCACCCGGCGCCAGGTTTTGCACCAGCACATCGGCAGTGGCCAGCAACTGCATCAGCGCTTGCTGCGCCAAAGGCTGCTTGACATCCAGCGCCATGCTTTCCTTGCTGCGGTTGATCCAGGTGAAGTGGGACGACTGGCCGTTGACGCGCTGGTCATAACTGCGGGCAAAGTCACCGCTGTCAGGGCGCTCAATCTTGATAACGCGAGCGCCCAGATCAGCCAGCTGACGCGTACAAAAGGGCGCGGCCACCGCATGTTCCAAGGAGATGACAGTCACCCCGTTCAGAGGGCGCAAAGGCAAAGAAGAAGCAGTCATAGCATGGCACCAAGCAGCAAAGCTTGGCATCTTCGCGAATCCTTGCAGGTGCAGCAATCGAGCTTTGTGCAAGTACCTCTTTGACGTTGCCAAAGTCGCTGCGCGGTGTATCGCTCAGCGGCGCTTGGCGCGGTCAATGGACCACAGGTAATTCATCTCTGCACAAAACGGCTGGGCGCAGATCGCACGGCCTTGGTATTGGCAGCCTGCACGGTTGCAGAAGTTGGCTTGCTCGTTGGAGTTCTTGGACTGCTTTTGGCCCTGTCGATCCTGCTCGGCCTGCGCCATCAGCAGCCACGGATCGGTGCCCCGGTTTTGCAGCATGGCTTGCACCTCTTGCGGCAGCAGGTGCATGGGCATATAGGTCGATGCTGCCTGCGCACTTTGCGCCGCCTGGGCCAGCGGCTGAAACTCCAGCTGCAAGATGGCGCTGGTGCGCATGGCTTGCGCTGCAGCCGCAGCGGGCGTGCCGGGCAGCGCTTGCGGCTGCATCACCAAGCCCATGCTGCCGCTGGCCAGTTGCTGCACGCTCCCAGTAAAAGGCAATTGCAGCAAACCCGGTAAACCAATTGCCGACAAGGGTGGCGAGCCCGCGCTGGGCGCCGGTGTGGCCAGCGCCGCCTGCAAACCTGCCCCCAAAGCTGATGGCGCGGCACCTGCCGCTTGCCCCGCGCCGGGCAACGCGGCGCCCAGGGCCACCTGGGCCTGGGCCCATGCGACCGGGACGCGCAACGTCAGCGTAAATGCACGCTCGCCATCACTGCCCAGCACCGAGCCCTGTTGTACCAGCCAGTTTTGCAAGGCGGGCAGCAACATGCTGGGTTTGTCGGCCACTACGGCGGCAGGCGTGGAGGGCGCTGTGGGCACCGCTGCCGTGGGTGCAGGGGTTGTGGGAGTAGGGGCAGATTGCCCTGCCTGCTGCAGCACCGCATTGATGAGTTGGGTGGGCCAGGACTGCACGCTCACCAACTGCTGTGGCAGGGGCTGTGCGGCGGTGGCGTTTTGCAGCAAGACGGTCAGCAGTGCCTGCAATTGCGGGGTGACTCCGCCTGCGGGCCAGTTCGCTGGCAGGGTGACTCCGCCCGGCTGAATCTGGTTCACCAAGTTGGCCACCAGCTGATTGAACGCTTCCATCTTGACCGCCTGCTGGGCCTGCGCCGACAGGTTGACGGTATTGCTCAGCGCCGTTTGCGCGGCCGCCACAATGCTGGCGACCTGCGCCGCACTGGCTACCCCTGTCGAGGGCGTGACCGCAGCTGCAGGCGCTGCACTCGCAACTGCGGCGGGCTGCGCACCGCTTGCGGTATTGGCTACGCCAGTTTCCGTGCCCGTGCCGCCGCCAGTCTGACCTTGGGCAGTGGCCGCACTGGCAGCAAAGCTGGCTGCCCCCGGGCTGGCGCTGGCTGCATGGCTGGCTACATTGCTGGGTGCAGGCGAGGCCGGGGGCTGGGCGGCAGAAGGTGGAATGGCTTGGGTCACGCGCAGACTGTAGTGCAAAAACGCCAGGCTGCCTTGGCCGTGTTACATCGCTTTTTGTAGCTACTAGCCATTATGGAATAAGGGCTAGTGGTCAATTTGGCTTGTATTTTCCCTGCGCAGAGGGTTGCAGTTGCTGCACAAACAACGTGGCAGCCAGCCCCAGCGGGCGCTCTTTCGACCACACCCAGTCCACAAACAAGCGGGTGCCATTGCTGATATTGGCAAACGGTATCTGCACCAGCTCACCGCTGTGAATGTGCGGCTCCACAAAGCTTTGCGGCAGCCAGCCCCAGCACAGGCCTGCCGCAATCAGGGCGCGCGCAGCGCCGTGGCTGTCTGCACGCCACAGGTGGTGCGAGAAGACAAAGCGCTTATCGGTCAGCGCCGGGTCACGGCTGGCTACCAAAATCTGCCGCGCTGCCGCCAGTTGCGCCATGTCGATGTGCGTGCCTTGCTGAGCTTGCAATTGCTGCCACAACGGGTGCCGTGGCGACATTACCGCGACCAGTGTCTCCGAGCCTTGCTCCTGAAACCCTTCGCGGTCGTCAATGTTGGGCCGCTCAAACACCAAGGCCAGCTGCGCGCGGCCTGCGTGCAGCAGCTCCAGCGCATCGTCTTGGGGGGCCACCAGCACTTCCACCACCAAGGCCGGGTACTGCGCAATCACCGGGCGCAAATGCTCGGCCCACGTGGTGGCCAGCAATTCAGGCGCAATCGCCAAGGTGAGGCGTTTTTCCAGCCCTTCGTGCAGTGCCAAGGCCTGCTGATTGAGCTGCTGTAACTGCTGCGCCAGCAGGCGCGCCTGCGGCTCCAGCGCCTGGGCGGCGGCTGTGGGGACGGGCTCGCGGCCCCGGCGGTCAAACAGTTGCAGGCCCAGTTCAGCTTCAAGTTGCCCCATCGCCATGCTGATGGCCGAAGGCACCCGCCCCAGCTTGCGCGCAGCGGCTGAAAACGAGCCGGTATCAATCACGGCCAAAAACAGGGGAACTTGCTCAGGAGGGAAGGGCATGGCGCTCAATCTATCAGTAAAACTGAAAGAACCTAACTTTCACCGTCAATTTACAAGACATAAACTGCCGCCACTATGTCAGTTCTTACCCACCAGGCCACAGGCCTCCAAGGCGCCAAGCGCCGTGTCGTTTTTGTCGGTCTTTATGAATTTATCGCCATCGTCGTTTCCAGCCTGCTGTTTATGGCCATTGGTCAAGACGCCAGTGCCTCGGGCGTGATGGCCGTTGCCGCCTCCACCATTGCCATTTGCTGGAACCTGACCTTCAACTGGCTGTTTGAAAAGTGGGAAGCGGGCCAAAGCCAGAAAGGCCGCTCCTTGCTGCGCCGCATCGTGCACGCGATTGGCTTTGAAGGCGGTATCGCCGCCATGCTGATCCCGCTGATGGCGTGGTGGTTCAACATTTCGCTGTGGGAGGCCACCGTCATGGAAGCCGGTCTGCTGGTGTTTTTCATGGTCTACACCTTTGCCTTTAACTGGGGCTTTGACCGCGTCTTTGGCCTGCCCGCTTCGGCGCAGGCTTTGCAGCCCCAAGCCTGAAAATTGGTATTTGATAGCTGCAAGCCCTTTGTGTATAAGGGCTAGAGCCTGATTTGATGCTTATTTTTTAGACCGTGTCCATGCCGTGCACCGGCATAGCGCTTACAGGGTGCAGCGGCCTTGCAGACCGCCGTAAAATCTCAGGCTTCGCCCCAAGGAGCGCTGCAGCAGTGAAAAGCTTTTCACTGTCAGGCTTGGGGCGACAGTCACACCCGATGTGATTGCTCGCATGCAACCGCGTTCACCTGTCTTGTTTCTTTTGTTTTTCACACAGGTGAGTGCATGACTGCTGCCGTTGCCCCCCATTCGATTCCTCCCATGCGCCTGTCCGGCCTGGAGCCCGTCTTCATTGGCGAAGACACGCTGTTCGTCAACGTGGGCGAGCGCACCAACGTCACCGGGTCCAAAGCCTTCGCCCGTCTGATCTTGAACGAGCAGTACGAAGAAGCGCTGGCCGTGGCCCGCCAGCAAGTCGAAAACGGCGCGCAGATCATTGACGTGAACATGGATGAGGCCATGCTGGACAGCAAGGCGGCCATGGTGAAGTTTTTGAACCTCATGGCGTCCGAGCCCGACATTGCCCGGGTGCCGGTGATGGTGGACAGCTCCAAGTGGGAGGTGATTGAAGCCGGTCTGCGCTGCCTGCAGGGCAAGGGCATCGTCAATTCCATCTCCATGAAGGAGGGCGTCGACGAGTTCAAAAAACACGCCAAGCTGGTCAAGCGCTACGGCGCCGCCGCCGTGGTCATGGCTTTTGACGAAAAAGGCCAGGCCGACACCTTTGCCCGCAAGACTGAAATTTGCGAACGTGCCTACCGCATCCTCGTGGACGAAGTCGGCTTTGCACCCGAAGACATCATCTTCGACCCCAACATCTTCGCCGTGGCCACCGGCATTGAAGAGCACAACAACTACGGCGTCGATTTCATCGAAGCCGTGCGCTGGATCAAACAGCACCTGCCCGGCGCCAAGGTGAGCGGCGGTGTGTCCAATGTGTCGTTCTCCTTCCGCGGCAATGACCCCGTGCGCGAGGCGATTCACACCGTGTTCCTCTACCACGCCATCAAGGCGGGCATGGACATGGGCATCGTCAACGCCGGCATGGTCGGTGTGTATGACGATCTGGAACCCACGCTGCGCGAGCGCGTTGAAGACGTGGTGCTGAACCGCCGCCCCGACGCGGCCGAGCGCCTGCTGGAGATTGCCGACCAAGCCAAGGGCAATGCCAAGGACGACAGCAAAAAACTGGAATGGCGTGGCACACCCGAAGCGCCCAAGCCCTTTGGCGAGCGCCTTTCGCACGCACTGGTGCACGGCATTACCGACTTCATCACCGAAGACACGGAAGAGGCCTACCAGGCCATCGTGGTGCAGGGAGGCGGCCGCCCGCTGCATGTGATCGAAGGCCCGCTGATGGACGGCATGAACGTGGTCGGCGACCTGTTTGGCGCAGGCAAGATGTTCTTGCCCCAGGTGGTCAAGTCCGCGCGTGTGATGAAGCAGGCCGTGGCGCATCTGATTCCCTATATCGAAGAGGAAAAGCGCCAGCAGGAAGCAGCCGGTCTGGACGTGACCAGCAAGGGCAAGATTGTCATCGCCACCGTCAAGGGCGATGTGCACGACATTGGCAAGAACATTGTCACCGTGGTCTTGCAGTGCAACAACTTTGAAGTCATCAACATGGGCGTGATGGTGCCCTGCCACGAAATTTTGGCGCGTGCCAAGGCCGAGGGTGCGGACATCATCGGCCTGTCGGGCCTGATTACGCCCAGCCTGGAAGAGATGCAGTATGTGGCGGGCGAAATGCACAAGGACGACTACTTCCGCATCAAGAAGATTCCGCTCTTGATCGGTGGCGCGACCTGCTCGCGCGTGCACACCGCCGTGAAGATTGCGCCAAACTACGAAGGCCCCGTGGTCTATGTGCCCGATGCTTCGCGCTCGGTCAGCGTGGCGCAGAGCCTGTTGGGTGAAGGCAAAGACAATTACTTGAACGAGCTTCAGGTGGACTACGACAAGGTACGCACCCAGCACGCCAACAAAAAGAAAACACCGCTGTGGTCGCTGGGCAAAGCACGTGATAACGCCGCCGTGGTCAGCCATGCGCCCGTCGTGCCCCGCAGCCTGGGCCGCCGTGTGTTCAAGAACTTTGATCTGGCCGAGATTGCCGAATACATCGACTGGGGCCCGTTCTTCCAGACCTGGGATTTGGCCGGCCCGTACCCCGCCATCCTCAACGACGAAATCGTTGGTGAGCAAGCTCGCAGCGTGCAGGCCGATGCCAAGGCCATGCTCAAGAAAATCATCGAAGGCCGCTGGCTGCAAGCCAACGGCGTGATGGGCCTGTTCCCCGCCAACCGCGTGGGCGACGACATCGAGTTCTACACCGATGAATCGCGCACCGAAGTGCTGACCACGTGGTACGGCATGCGCCAGCAAACCGAAAAGCAAGCGGTCGACGGCCCGGATGGTCAGCCCGTGATGCGCCCCAGCCGTTGCCTGAGCGACTTTGTTGCCAGCAAGGACTCGGGCATTCAAGACTACGCCGGTCTGTTCGCCGTGACCGCTGGCATTGGCGCCGAAAAGAAAGACAAGGAATTTGAAGCCGCGCTGGACGACTACAGCGGCATCATGTTCAAGGCCCTGGCCGACCGCCTGGCCGAAGCCTTTGCCGAATGCCTGCACGCCCGCGTGCGCAAAGACCTGTGGGGCTACGCCGCCGATGAAAACCTCAGCAACGAGGAACTAATCAAGGAAAAGTACCAGGGCATTCGTCCTGCGCCCGGCTACCCCGCCTGCCCGGACCATACGGCCAAGATTGACCTGTTCAAGGTGCTGCAAACCGAGGAAATTGGCATGACGCTGACCGAGAGCTTGGCCATGAACCCCGCCTCCAGCGTGAGCGGTTTCTACATTGGCAACCCCAATGCGACTTACTTCAACGTGGGCCAGATTGGTGAAGACCAACTGGCCGATATGGCAGCGCGCCGTGGCATGAAGGTTGAGGAACTGCGTCGCTTCTTGGCGCCGAATTTGGGTTGATGGAACGCTGAATTTCGATCGTTCAAGGCCACGCAATGCGTGGCCTTTTTCTATTTATGACATGCTGCCCATGCGTTTTATGCCGGTGCAAGGCGAGGTGCCTGCCTGGGAATGGGATATGAAGACGATGCAGCCTTCAGTGGCGGTGCTGCCGGTGTGGGAAGAGGCCAAGGTATTGGCCCAGGTGTTCTGGAAGTGTGTGCAAGCGATGGCTTAGTGCTGGGCGGTATGTCGGGTCGTTGAAAAGCGCTTTTCAACGACCTGAAAAATTTGTTTTGATAGCTACTTGCCCTTATGTATAAAAGGCTAGAGGGCTAAAACACTGAAAAAATTCATTCCACCATCAGCGGTGCGATTTCTATGTTGCCGTATTCATCATGGCGGCCATTGGTGCTCAAAATACGGCGGTCTTTGGCATCCACCACCACGTATTGCGCGGGGTTCTGGGGGTCACGTTTGGCGAAGAGTTGCAGCTCAAAGATTTGTGGGCCACTGATGATGACGGCATTGGACTGCGGGTTTTCCGGCGGAAAAATCAGGCAGGTATGCCCCGTCAGCTGCCCCTGGGCGCATTGCGAAGTGCCATACAGTTTGGCGGGCTTGCCTTGATAGTGGATGCTCAACCCAGGCGGAAACATCAGGGTGTCAGGCAGGGGAGCAATATCAGAGCAGGCCGTAATGACCAGTGCGGCGGCAATGGAGGCCACTTTCAAAAATCGCATGAACTTTCTCTCTTGACAATGGGCGCTGAAAAAATGTTTTCAGCCTCGCTGCAAGCGCTTGCGGGTGTAAGCGTTCGGAGAGAAAAGTTTAACAAGTGTTACTAATTGAAAACCAAAGCGCGCGAATTTTTTCGCGGGCCTGTTGCGTCTTCACGTCTCACGCGGTTATTGGAGGTTGATCTGGCGCAGGCGGTACAGGGAGTTTTGGATCAGCGGCGCTCCCGTGGCGCGCTCGCGCAGCTCGATCCAGCCTTCACTGACAAAAAAGCGATAGGCCGGCAATTGTTCGTTGGCCGGAGACAGGCTGATGAGGTTAGCGTTCGGTGCCTCGCCAAAAGTAAACGGGCCTTGGTAGGTTTGCGGTGATCCTTGATCCGCAGGCGTGCCTAAACGGCGCTCCCGCACGGTGGCGGTCATGTCGGGGCGCAGTTGCACGCTGATCGCCGTGGCGGGGCAGTCTTGGCAGGGCAAAACGGCTTGGTATGTGCCTGCCCAGTCCAGTGCGTTTTGCGCATGGTGCATATCAAGAGGCACCACCGCGCCTTGGTCAAAGATGGGCGGCGGCACATTCTCGGTAACGGGCTTTTGGGCACAACCCATTAGCCCCAGTGCAATACTGCAGACCGTCATGGCAAAAACAAGGGGGCGGCTAGAGCGGGAAGAAGTCGGCATGGCTGCAGTTTCAATCGGTAGAACTTAGATGCTAGTAAGGCTATGTAAAGTGGCTAGGGCCGAACACAGCCAATTCATGTGAGCCTTGACTGACACATTACCTTTTTTGAAAGACTTGCTATGCCCCAGCCTACGCGTGGTTTCTCTGCTTCATCTCCCACCAGTCCTCTGGGCTTGTTCCACTTTGTTCGCCGCGACCCGCGCGAGGACGATGTGGTGATCGACATTCTCTACAGCGGTGTCTGCCACTCCGATTTGCACACTGCGCGCAATGACTGGGGCGGCACGGTGTACCCCACGGTGCCTGGCCACGAAATTGTTGGCCGTGTGGTGGCGGTGGGTACGGGCGTGACCCAATTCAAGGTGGGCGATGCTGTGGGCGTGGGCTGCATGGTGGACAGCTGCCAGAGCTGCGGCGCCTGTGCCAGGGGCTGGGAGCAGTACTGCGAACGCGGTATGACGGGCACCTACAACAGCAGCGACCGCGTAGATGGCTCGCCCACACAAGGCGGCTATGCCGAGCACATTGTGGTGCGCCAGGAATTTGTGCTGAAGATGCCTGAGGGGCTGGATTTGAAGGGCGCGGCACCCCTGCTGTGCGCAGGCATCACCACCTGGTCGCCGCTGCGCCACTGGAAGGTGGGCCCGGGCAGCAAGGTGGCCGTGGTGGGCTTGGGTGGACTGGGCCACATGGCCTTGAAGCTGGCCAAAGCGCTGGGCGCGGAAGTGACATTGTTCAGCCGCTCAGCAGGCAAGGAAGACGACGCCAAGCGCCTGGGCGCTGACCGTGTCGTCATCAGTACCGAGAAAGACCAGATGAAAGCCGTACGTGGGCAGTTTGATCTGATCCTCGACACCGTGCCTTACGCCCACGACCTGAATCCCTACACCGCCACACTGGCCACTAATGGCACGCTGGTGCTGGTGGGCTTCCTGGGCCTGCAAGAGCCTGCCGTGAATACCGTGCCACTGATTCTTGGCCGCAAGTCGGTGGCCGGTTCCGTGATTGGCGGCATTGCTGAGACACAGGAGATGCTGGACTTCTGCGGCCAGCACGGCATTACTTCCGATGTCGAGATGATTGCCATGCAAGACATCAACGAGGCTTATGAGCGCATGCTGAAAAGCGATGTGAAATACCGTTTTGTGATCGACATGGCTTCGCTCAAGCAAAGCGCATGAAAGGCCGTTGCCAGCGCAGCTAGCGCCGGATAGTTTTTAAAGCAAAAAAGGCTGCCAGCCCTTGTCAATAAAGGGCTGGCAGCTATTTTTTTGTTATGAGTCGATAACGCAATTGCGTATTTACGCATCCAGCGCATGGTTGCGCGGTTGCACGTGGGACAGCGCTTCCCACGGCAATTCCAAGGCCCAGCCTGCTGCCACCACGCACAGCCACTCATGCAGTGCCCAGCCCTGCAAAGCCGCTGGCAGAGGCAGGTGGTATTGCTGTTCCTCCCGCTGGCAGATGACTTGGCCTTGCCGCACAAACACGGTACCGCCTTGTACGCGCTGGTGGGATTGCAGGGCGGGGTGCGCTTCATCCGCATCCACCCAAATCACGCGGCCCAGGCAGGTCAGGGCCAAAGCTTCCAGCTGGGCAGAGCCTGCAGGCAGCACCACCGCCCCGCCAGGGCGCACGGCGCGCAGCTGCGCAGCAATGACGCGCTGCTGCACAGAAAGGTCCATCGCTGGAGGCTCGGGCGTGATGATGCTGACATCACACTGCAGGTACGCCCAGCCTTGGGCGACGGCCTCCAGACTGTTTTGGCTGATGACCGCGGCCGTGGCGCTGCGGTGCATCAGCGCACGCTGTGCGGCGGGCGCCATGCCGGCGGCAGCCGGGGTATGCGGCTGGTGCGGCAGATAGAGGGCATCGCCAATCGCCACAGGGGTCTCGTAGCCGCTGGCGCTCATCCAGGCTCCCAAAGCATGGGCCATGCGGGCCCCGCTTTCCGTTGGTGCCAGCAAACCTGCGAGGGGAATGCGGCCCGCCAGCTCCGACGGAAACAAGTGCCGACCAATAGCCTCGCCCACCGCGCGTGGCTGGCCGTGTACTGGCCGCAGATGCATCAGCAAACTGGGGCCTGCGTTGACCTCGATCATCGCGCCGCCTTGCGCTGCCAGGGGCTGGCGAATGTCTTGCACCACCAGGTCGATGCCGGCAATGTCCAGCCCAATCGTGCGCGCTGCCAAGATGACGCAGCGGGCGATGTCAGGGTGGACATCGTCTGTGCAATCGACCGTCAGATTGCCGGTGCGCAGCAGCACCACGCACTGGCCTGCGGCAGGGATGGACTGGGCCGTCAATTGCTGGCGCTGCAGCTCCATGTGCACCTTGGTATTGCGCACCATGTCGATACGCTCGACCGTCATGTCAATCAGGCAGCGCGGGTGGTTGTTGATCTGCGTTTGCACCAGGTCATGCACGGAGTGGCAGCCGTCGCCCGTCACGCTCAATTGCTCACCGCGCGTGGCGGCAACCACGGCGCCGCCCACCACCAGCACCCGGTGCTCATAACCACGGATATAGCGCTCCACCATCACCTGCGTGCCTTCGGATTTGGCGAGGTGCCATGCGGCTTCCATGCTGTCCTGGTCGTGCAGATTGAGCGTCACGCCCCGGGCGCGATTGCCGTCCAGCGGCTTGACGACGACGGGCAGGCCAATGCGCTGGGCAATCATCCACGCCTGTGCGGGGGAGCTGGCAATTTCACCGTTGGGCGTCGGCAGGCCTGCATTGCTGAGCAGGCGCTTGGTGAGTGCTTTGTCGGCGGCAATGTCTTGGCCAATGGCACCTGTCAGATCACTTTCCGCGGTCCAGATGCGCTGCTGCGCGGCCCCCATGCCCAGTTGCACCAGATTGCCTTTGGGAAAGAGGCGAAAGTGCGGCAGGCCGCGCTGCGTGGCAGCCTCGACAATGCAGGCCGTGCTGGGGCCCAAACAGTCCTCATCCATCACTGCCAGGATGCGGTTGAGTGCCGGCTGCCACTGCGCGGGGCGCAGGGCTTCCGTCAGGTTGAGTAAATCCATGGCCTCATGCAGCATGCGCCGGCCCAGGCGTGGCTCTGCCGCAGGCAGCACCACCGTGCCGCGCCCGTTGGCTTGCGGCAGGCACTGGCAGTGCAGGATGGGCAGGCCCACCCCGAGCAGCAGGGCGTGCAGCAATTGCTCCAGCGCGGGCCAGGCGTTGCCGGGCATGTCCAGCAATTGCGCCTCCAGCGTGGGCGTGCTGCTCCAGAGGTTGGGGCCAGACCAGTGGTGGGTGTGCAGCACATGGGCTTGCTGGCACACATGGCCTTTGTTGTCGGCGAAAGAAGCGAGGGTGGTATTGAGGGAGCGCACAGGCAAACCTCCAGACAAAAGAGGACAAACGAGAGCAAGACAGCAGCCAGCGGCGCACGCAATGATCCGCCACCGGTGGGGGTTGGCGCGGCGCGAGTCACCGCTTGCGCGGTGGGGGGGTCTACAACTGAATCAGTGGGGTGAGCGTGGTGCTAGCCAGCTGGAGCGGTCAGGCGCGCGGCATTCGCGCAGGCCCATCCACAAAGCACGGCAAGTGTTTGTATGACATGGAAGAACTTTCCAAGCAGAGCCCACGTGCGCGGACTCATTGCTTGCAGTGAATGGCCTGTAAAAAAGCGAGGGCGTTGCCGCTGTAAGTCATTCCTGCCAACGCCCGATGGGCAGGAAACAGGCGCCAGCTTAGCAGGGAGCGCAGCAAAATGGATGGCGCAAAACTGACAGTCGCTCTGGCGCTTGGTAAATTGCGGTGCTGCTGGGGGCAACACCGCCACCCGCCCTGGGGCCTGAGTGTGCGGCTTACACTCATTGCGATGGCTCCGCCAAGCCCGGTGGGGCGCTTTGTTTTGGCGCGCATTCCATGTCTACACCCGATACCCGCAGCTGGCTGCAAACACTGGTGGCGTTTGATACCACCAGCCGCAATTCCAACCTCCACCTGATTGAACACGTGCGCGATGCGCTGGCCGCGCAAGGCGTGCAGGTGCAGTTGTTCAAGTCGCCCGATGGGGCCAAGTCCAACCTGTTTGCCACTTTGCCTGCCAAAGATGGCAGCACGCAAGGCGGCATCGTACTGTCCGGCCACACCGATGTGGTGCCGGTCGATGGCCAGCAATGGGACACCGACCCCTTCGCGCTGACCGAGATCGACGGCAACCTGTATGGCCGCGGCACCTGCGACATGAAAGGCTTTATCGCCGCTGGGCTGGCGCTGGTGCCCGAGTTTCAGGCCATGCAACTGGCCAAACCGCTGCACTTTGCGCTGTCGTACGACGAAGAAGTCGGCTGCGTGGGCGCGCCCATCATGCTGGAGCAGCTCAAGCTGCAAGGCCAGCGTTTTGACGGCTGCATTGTGGGTGAGCCCACCAGCATGCAGCCCGTGGTGGCGCACAAAGGCATCAACGTGTGGCGCTGCACGGTGCATGGCAGGGCGGCGCACTCCTCGCTCACCCCACGCGCCAGCAACGCCATTGAATACGCGGCGCGCTTGATCTGCCGCATTCGAGATCTGGCCGATGCTTTCAAAGCCAGCGGCCCCTACGACCAGTTCTTTGACGTGCCCTACAGCACCATGACCACCAACCAGATCAGCGGTGGCATTGCGGTCAACACCATCCCCGAGCTGTGTGAATTTGCGTACGAATTCCGCAACCTGCCCGGCATTGCGCCCGATGGTATTCAGGCGCAGGTGGAAGCCTATGTGCAGCAAGAACTGCTGCCGCGCATGCGCCAGGAGTTTGCCGATGCGCGCATTGAATTCACCGCGCTGGCGGGCGCTCCGGCATTTGATTCGGCCGAGACTGAAGCCATCACCCAGCTGGCCCAGGCGCTGACGGGCGACCGCGAAAAGCGCAAAGTGGCCTACGCCACCGAGGCCGGCTTGTTCCAGCAAGCGGGCGTGCCCACTGTGGTCTGCGGCCCCGGCGCGATTGCGCAGGCGCACAAGGCCAATGAGTTTGTGCCGATTGAGCAATTGCAGTCTTGCGAAAACTTCCTGCGCAAGCTGGGCGAATCGCTGCGCTAAACCGCAAGCCCGCTCGCAGCATGTGCTGCATAAAAAATAGCTGCTTGCCCTAGAAATACATGGTTTTCAGACCTTAAACCATCTGAAACCAAGATTTGACAAGGGCAGGCAGCTTTGTTTTTTAGAGCGTAAAGATCTTGCCGGGGTTCAGGATGTTCTGCGGGTCCAGCGCCTGCTTGATGGCACGCATCATGGCCATCGCGCCTTCGCCGCATTCTTCGACCAGGAAGCCTTGCTTGTGGATGCCAATGCCGTGCTCGCCGGTGCAAGTACCTTCCATGGCAATGGCACGGCGCACCAGGCGGTGGTTCATGGCTTCGGCTTTTTCGCGTTCTTCGGCGTTCTCGGGGTCGATCAGATAGCCAAAGTGAAAGTTGCCGTCGCCCACGTGGCCGACGAGGAAGTAAGGAATGCCGCTGGCGTCCGCTTCTTCCATGGATTCCAGCAGGCAGTCCGCCAAGCGGCTGATGGGCACGCAAGTGTCGGTGGTGATGCTGCGGCAGCCGGGGCGGCTTTGGATGGCCGCAAAGTAGGCGTTGTGGCGGGCCGTAAATAGGCGCGTGCGCTCTTCGGGCGTGTCGGCCCATTCAAAGCCTTGGGCGCTGAATTCCCCCGCAATGTCTTGTACCAGCTCGGCTTGCTCTTTCACGCCGTTGGGGCTGCCGTGGAACTCCATCATCAGCGTGGCTTCTTCGCGCAGCGTCAGGTGGCTGTGCTGGTTGACCATGGCGATGGTGCCAGCGTCCACCAGCTCCACACGCGCAATCGGCACGCCCATCTGGATGGTCTGGATGACGGTGTGCACGGCATCGGCAATGGTGGGAAACGAACACACGGCGGCGCTCACGGCCTCCGGCAAGGGGTACAGGCGCAGCGTGATTTCGGTGAAGATGCCCAGCGTACCTTCGCTGCCAATCAGCAGGCGGGTCAGGTCGTAGCCCGCGGCACTCTTTTTGGCGCGGTTGCCGGTGCGGATGACTTCGCCGCTGGCCGTCACCACTTCCAGTGCCAGCACGTTCTCGCGCATGGTGCCGTAACGCACGGCGTTGGTGCCGCTGGCGCGCGTGGCGGTCATGCCGCCAATCGAGGCGTCCGCACCCGGGTCAATCGGAAAGAACAGGCCCTGGTCTTTGATGGCATCGTTGAGCGCCTTGCGCAAGATGCCGGGCTGCACGGTGACGGTCATGTCTTCGGCGTTCACACGCAGCACCTGGTTCATACGGCTGACATCAATGCTCACGCCGCCTTGCACCGCCAGCAGATGGCCTTCCAGCGAGGTGCCTGCGCCATAGGGAATCACGGGTACGTTGTGCTGCGCAGCCAGCTTGATGCAATCGGCCACATCTTGTGTGCTCAAAGCAAATACCACGGCAACAGGTGGCGGCGCGTCAATGGAGCCTTCATCGCGGCCATGCTGCTCACGCACAGCTGGGGCGGTGGAGCACTGTGCGCCAAAACGCTCAGCCAAAGCTTGCAAAAATTCAGGAGAAATAGCGCGAGGCTGGAACTGGGCAGAGGTGGTGGGTGCGTTCATCAAAAGGGCTCCAAAGGAGCCCAAAAGAATACCACTGGCCTGCTGGGGCGGCCTGCGTAAAACACCGCTGCAGCAATCGTCAGGCGGTCTGCCGGGCAGTGCAGGGTGCAGGCTGCGCGATTACTGCTTTTTATTGGCGTTCAGCAAGAACTCTTCCAGCGAGAGCTGGCCATTGCCATCGCGATCCCATTCATCGAATTGCTCGGCCACAGCAGGCAGGTTTTGCGCTTCCTGGCGCGAGAGTTGACCGTTGCGATCCAGGTCTGCGCGGGTGAAAACTTCGGAAGGGGTAATGGCCGTCTGCGTGCTGGATGCGGGCACATTAGAGGAGGCATTTTGTGCCATCAAGGCGCTGCTGCCGCCCATGGTCAGGCAGGTGAACAGCACCACGCTGCGCAAGTCAAAAGCATGCAAGGGGTGGTTATGGGTGGGCATAGCAATCCTGCGTCTTAGAGTTCAACATGCCTGCATTGCAAAGCATGGGAACGCACGCGTCCAGGCTTTTTGCCAGCTGTTTCTCCTGCCAACATCTGCCTGCACGATGTAACGCTCCCATGACCTTGCGCCCTTAGTTGCGGGTGCCTGAGCCGGTGGTGCCAGCACCTGTGCCACTGCGATTACCGGCTCCCGTGCTGGAACTTTCCTTGGACTGATTGACGAATTCTTGTTGCGAAACTTTGCCGTCGCCATCCTTGTCCCAGTCACCAAAACTGGAGGAAATCGCGGGCAGGTTCTGGGCCTCTTCGCGGCTCAGAACGCCGTCGTTGTTGGCGTCTGCGCGCTGAAAGCTCAATTGCTGTGCCGCCTGTTGATTGGTGGTCTTGCCATCGTGGTCTAACTGCGTGTGCTTGTTGCCGTTGGCAGAACCTTGTGGATTGGGCGCGGTCTGCGCCATCAAGGTCATGCCGCTGCCCAAGGTAAGGCCAGCCAGCAAGACCAGGTTGCGAGCCTGCATGCGGGGGAATTGGCGTAGGGACTGGTTCATGACTTCTCCTTGAATGGAATGTGAAACACAGCTTCATTGCAGCCTGCAATCGACCCCGTGTCCACGACTTTTGCCTGCTGTTTCCCCCACCAACATCTGCGTGCGCAACGTAACGCACAATCGATGGTTTGCGCGCCATAGCCGTGCGCTAAAAAGGAGTTTTTTATGGGCAATCGCCTCTCACAAATTGCCACGCGCACCGGCGACGATGGCACCACCGGCCTGGGCGACAACACCCGCGTTTCCAAGAACAGCGCCCGCCCGCATGCCATGGGCGATGTGGACGAGCTGAACTCGCACATCGGCCTGCTGCTGTGCGAAACGCTGCCCGAGGATGTGCGCGCCGTGCTGGTCGATGTGCAGCACGAACTGTTCAATCTGGGCGGTGAAATTTCCATCCCCGGCTACGAGCTGCTCAAGGACGATGCACTGCTGCGTCTGGACGAAGCGCTGGCCCGCTACAACGAGCAATTGCCGCGCCTGCTGGAGTTCATCTTGCCAGCCGGCACGCGTGCAGCTTCGCAAGCTCACATTTGCCGCACCGTGGCGCGCCGCGCCGAGCGCAGCGTGGTGGCCCTGCAGGAGGTAGACACCCTGCGCGCTGCGCCGCGCCAGTACCTCAATCGCCTCTCGGATCTGATGTTTGTTCTGGCCCGTGTGCTCAACCGTGTCGATGGCGGGGACGACGTGTACTGGAAGAGTGACCGCCTCGCCAAAATGCAGGACGAAGCCTAAGAATAAAAAAGAGAAAACAACAAAAAGAGAGCTATGTGCCTTTGGTGTTCCTTGGTTTCACGCTAAAAACATGTTGAAACTCAGTGTAATCAAAGGCCCAAAGCTCTCATTTTTGAGGTGGCAAGATGGCCATCGTGATGCGTGAAGCGCAAATTTGTTTGCCTGCATCGTCCACGATATCAATCTGCCAGACGTGCGTGGTACGGCCAATGTGTACCGCTTTGGCGGTGCCGGTGGCCCACCCGCTGCGCGCAGAGCGCAGGTGGTTGGCGTTGATGTCCAGGCCCACGGCCAGATGGCCTTCAGGGCTGGCGTGAAAGGCTGCAATGGAGCCCAGCGTTTCCGCCAGCACCACGCTGACGCCGCCATGCAGCAAGCCAAACGGCTGCTTGGTGCGGTGATCGACAGGCACGCGGCCTACCAGAAAATCGTCGCCCACCTCGGTGATTTCAATGCCCAGATGCGCGACCGCCGTGTTGGCGTTGCGGGCATTGATTTCTTCCAGCACTGCGGGTTTTTGCCAGATCGACATAAGCGTGTTCTCCCAAGCTCTAAAGCAACAAGGCCGCATGATGCGGCCTTGGGTGTGCAAAAGCTGTTGACTGAGTGACAGTTGCTAAAACGCGTGGGCGTAACGCAGTTGCACCAGATTCAGGCCCGGATTGGGCTTCTTGATGCCCGCGTTGGAGGCATGCTGCACGCGCAGCGACAGCTCGTGCGCGCGCTGGGGGCCAAAGTTCATGCCCATGCCAATGTGCGAGGCAAAGTTCCAGCGCGTGGCTATGCGCTCACCGCTGTTGTAGAGCGACTTGCCAGTTACCATCACGCCGGTGCCCACTTCCCAGAACCAGGGCGAGCTGCCTTGCAGGCCGCGCCAGCGCAGGCTCGGGCCCACGCCCAGCGCTGCCGTGGTAAAGCGGCGGTTGTTCAGATCTTTGTTGGACCAGCCGCCGATCCAGGCATCCCAGTGGCCGCGTACTTCACCGCTGCCCAGGCTCCATGACCAGTTTTTCCAGGGTACGGTGGTGCCCAGTACCACCGCACGGCTGCTTTCATCGCCTTGCCCGGCTTGGAGGTACCAAGTGGGGCGGGTGTCCAGATTCTGTGCCGAAGCCACGGTGGTTCCCATCGACAGACAGGCCAGCAATGCGGCGCCGTAGAGCGAGCGTGTGCGCATAGGTCTCCTTGAATGGTGGGGCAAGAGGGAGTGCCCGTTGCAAAATGTTTTTTCCTTTGCAAATTCTGTGCAGAGTGCAAAGCACGCCTTGTCCGTAAGGCGCTTTACCTTCTGTGAGCGTTTGGGTGCTGGTGCAGCGCACAATATGCGGTTTGTTCGCGCTTGATTGAGGAAGCTGCTTTGTCCCCCGTCCACACCGTTTTGCAAGATGTCTTTGGCTATGAAGCCTTTCGTGGGCCGCAGCAAGCCATCGTCGAGCATGTGACTGCTGGGGGCGATGCCTTGGTGCTCATGCCTACGGGTGGCGGCAAAAGCCTGTGCTACCAGATTCCCGCCATCGTGCGCCAGCAAGAAGGGCACGGCGTGACCATCGTGGTCTCGCCGCTGATCGCCTTGATGCACGACCAGGTGGGCGCCCTGCACGAGGCCGGTGTCAGTGCCGCGTTCCTGAATTCCTCACTCGACTGGCAGCAAGCCCAGGATGTCGAGTGGCGCATGCAAAGCGGCCAGCTCACGCTGCTGTATGTCGCGCCCGAGCGCTTGAACACACCGCGTTTTCTGAGGCTGCTGGACGACTTGTTCGCCCAAGGCCAGCTGGGCCTGTTTGCGATTGATGAGGCGCACTGCGTGAGCCAGTGGGGCCACGATTTCCGCCCCGAATACCGCGCCCTGTCGGTGCTGCATGAGCGCTACGCGGGAGTGCCGCGCATTGCGCTGACGGCCACGGCCGATGCCCTCACACGCGCCGATATCGTGGAGCGCCTGCATCTGGAGCAGGCCGAGCAATTTGTCAGCAGCTTTGACCGCCCCAACATCCGCTACACCATCGTCGAGAAAAAAGACGTGACCAACCAGCTGGTGCGCTTTATCAAGAACGAGCACGAAGCCGATGCTGGCGTGGTCTATTGCCAGTCACGCCGCCGCGTAGAAGAGCTGGCGCAGACGCTGCAGGACAACGGCATTAACGCCTTGCCCTACCACGCAGGTTTGCCCTCCGATACGCGCCAGTTGCACCAGAACCGCTTTTTGCGCGAAGACGGCATTGTGATGGTGGCGACGATTGCGTTTGGCATGGGCATCGACAAGCCCGATGTGCGCTTTGTCGGCCATGTGGACATGCCCAAAAACATCGAAGGCTACTACCAGGAAACCGGTCGTGCAGGCCGCGACGGCCTGCCTGCGCACGCGTGGATGGCCTACGGCATTTCCGACGTGGTCAACCAGCGCCGCATGATTGACGAGGGCACGGCTGAGGAGACCTTCAAAGCCGCGCTGCGCGGCAAGCTGGATGCCTTGCTCACACTGGCCGAAGCCACCGACTGCCGCCGCGTGCGCCTGCTGCAGTACTTTGGCGAGGCCTCACAGCCCTGCGGCAATTGCGACAACTGCCTGCACCCGCCCGCCATCTGGGACGGGACGGACGCCGCGCGCAAGCTGCTGTCCACCATCTACCGCGTGCATGAGATGAGCCAGCTGACCTTTGGCGCAGGCCACATCATGGACGTGCTGCGCGGCAAGACCACCGAGAAGGTCACGCAGTACCTGCACGACAAGATTTCCACATTTGGTCTGGGCAAGGAATACAGCGAGCAGCAGTTGCGCGCCGTGATGCGCCAGCTCCTGGCGACCGGCGCCTTGGGTCTGCACCGCGTGACCAGTGAAAACAACGGCCACGTGTTTGACACCCTGACCCTGACGCCGCAATCGCGCGAAGTATTGCGCGGTGGTGTGCAGGTGCTGCTGCGTGAATCGGTGGCTGCCCCGCGCACGCGCAGCAGCAAGCGCAGCACGCCCACCAGTGCGGCGGCCGTGCATCTGGGGCCTGATTCGCAGGTGCGGTTTATTAACCTCAAGGCCTGGCGTGCCGAGGTGGCCAAGGCGCACGATTTGCCCGCTTACGTCATCTTTAACGACGCCACCTTGGTGGGCATTGCCGAGCGCAACCCGCAGTCGCTGGTGGATTTGCAAGGCATCAGCGGCATCGGCGCGAAAAAGCTCGAAGCCTATGGCGCCGAGGTGCTGCGCGTGGTCGGGGTCAGCGCTGCACAGGGGGGCTGAAAAAATCAGAGCAGCCTGCCGTTGCTAATGCTTGGATTGGAGATAAAAACATATTCAAATCAAGCAGACACTAGGGCAAGCTGCTCTCAAAATTGAAAAGAACTTTGCAGCCCAGCGTTGCCGGTTTGCGCCAGAATGTGCGCACCATGCTGAGCTACTCCGATATCCAAGCCGCCTCTGTCCGCCTGCGTGACCACGTGTTGCGCACGCCCTGTGTCGCATCGCAAACCCTGTCTGACATCGTTGGCGCCCAGGTGTTTTTAAAGTTTGAAAACCTGCAGTTCACGGCGTCGTTCAAAGAGCGCGGCGCGTGCAACCGGCTGCTGTTGCTCTCCGCCGAAGACAAAGCGCGGGGCGTGATCGCCATGAGCGCGGGCAACCATGCGCAGGGCGTGGCCTACCACGCGCAGCGCATGGGCGTGCGCGCGGTGATCGTCATGCCGCGCTTCACGCCCGGCGTGAAGGTGGAGCGCACGCGCGGCTTTGGCGCCGAAGTGGTGCTGCACGGCGACACGCTGGAGGCCGCACGCCAGCACGCCTACGAGCTGGCCGCTGCGCAGAACCTGATCTTTGTGCACCCGTTTGATGACGAAGCCGTGGCCGCTGGCCAAGGCACGCTGGCGCTGGAAATGCTGGCCGACCAGCCCGATCTGGACACGCTGGTGGTGGCCATTGGCGGCGGCGGTTTGATTGCCGGCGTTGCCACCGCTGCCAAGGCACTCAAGCCCGGGCTGCGGGTCGTTGGCGTGCAGACCGAGCGCTTTCCTTCCATGTGGAACGCGGTGCAGGGCAGCCATCTGCCCATGGGCACCTCCACGATTGCCGAAGGCATTGCCGTGGCTACGGCGGGCCAGATCACGCAGCAGGTTGTGCGCGAGAAGGTCGACGAGCTGCTGCTGGTCGATGAAGGCGATATCGAGCAGGCCGTGCTGATGCTGCTGGAGATTGAAAAGACCTTGGTCGAAGGCGCGGGTGCCGCCGGGCTGGCGGCCTTGATTCGCCACCGCGACAAGTTCCAGGGCCAAAAGGTCGGCCTGGTGCTGTCAGGCGGCAATATCGATCCGCTGCTGCTGGCCGCCATCATCGAGCGCGGCATGGTGCGCTCCGGCCGTCTGGCGCGCATCCGCGTCAGCGCGCGCGATGTGCCCGGCGTGCTGGCACAAATCACCGCCACGGTGGCCGAAGCCGGCGCCAACATTGGCGAAGTGCACCACCAGCGCGCCTTCACCATGCTGGCGGCGCAGAACGTGGAAATTGATCTGGTGCTGCAAACCCGCAATCCGCAGCATGTCGAACAGGTGCTGGCCGCGCTGAACCAGCGTGGGATGCAGGCCTACAAGGTCTAGGCCTGGGTTTAGGGTTAGCGAGCGCCTACCTGTGAAGGTCGCTCCCTAGAATGAATGGTTTCTGCCGCCCGCAATGGCGGACACGTTTACCGCTTGTACTGAGGAGCCCTTCACCATGACAGCACCCCACGACACAGTCGTTCACGACCCCGCCCTGCCTGTGCCGCCAGAAGATGCCGTGGAGGCCATCGTTCACCTCATGCCTGTGGTGTTGCCCGTGGTCGGGGCCGCGATGATGTTCCTCCTGGCCTTTATCGCGGTCTACATGGCGTAACGGCTGAAGCAGGCCCCGGCTGCACCATGTTCATCTCTTCATGGACAGCGCTGAACGCGATGCTCATGCTCAGCCCCGTGACTGCGCCTGCGGATCTGCAAGCGTGTGAAAACCCCGTGTTTTTCTGCCGCATTGCACACAGCGCGCACAGTGTTCGCCTGTGCGAGAAAGACGACCAGCTCACCTACACCTTTAGCCCGGGCCGAGGTGCGCCCGAAAAAACTTTTACTGCCCTGCGCGCCGATGTCACGGTCCAGCCCTGGAATGGCGCGGACGCGGACTATGTCGACGCCATCTCCATGCCCCACGGTATCTGGAACTACCGCATCTTTGCCGTGACACCGCGTGGCGCGGATAACCCGGCCGCAGCGGGTGTCGCCAGCGCTGGCATCACGGTGCTCAGAAATGGGCAGGACGTGCGCCATTTCACCTGCGATGCGGACAGCGTGCGTGAACGGGTGCAAAGCCTGCAGCTGCACCCTTAAAGGGCGTCAGCTTGGCGATCCCAGCCATAAAAAAGCCCGCTGCGCATGTACATGCACAGCGGGCTTTTCAGGATGCGCCATGCACCGCTACCGCAGCTTCAACATCAAACGCGCATGTCGCCGGTATCGATAAAGCGCTGGTGCCAGCTCAGCGCCTCGGTCAGGATGTGCGGTGTGTGCTGCGCGCCTTGCATGCGGGCACGGTCAAAGTAGTCGTGCAGCATGGGGCGGTAGTCCGGGTGGGCGCACTGGTCGATGATGACCTTGGCACGCTGCTTGGGGCTCAAGCCGCGCAGGTCGGCCAAGCCTTGTTCGGTGACGATGATTTGCGTGTCGTGCTCGGTGTGGTCCACGTGCGAGCACATGGGCACGATGCAGCTGATGGCGCCGTTCTTGGCCACCGAGGGCGTCACAAAGAACGACAGATAGCCGTTGCGCGCAAAGTCACCCGAGCCGCCGATGCCATTCATCATGCCGGTGCCCATGACGTGGGTGGAGTTGATGTTGCCGTAGATGTCGGCCTCGATCATCGAATTCATGGCGATGATGCCCAGACGGCGCACCAGCTCGGGGTGGTTGGAGATTTCCTGCGGGCGCAAGATGATGCGCTCGCGGTAGAAGTCGATGTTGTCTTCAAAATCTTTGCAGGCTTCTTTGCCCAGCGAGATCGACGTGGCCGAGGCCTTGCTCATCTTGCCGGTGCGCAGCAAGTCCAGCATGCCGTCTTGCAGCACTTCGGTAAAACCCAGCAGGTTTTCAAACGGGCTGTTTTGCAGACCGGCCAGCACCGCATTGGCAACGTTGCCCACGCCCGATTGAATCGGCAGCATTTCCTTGGGCAGGCGGCCCATCTTCATCTCGTGCGCGAGGAAGTCGATGATGGACTGCGCAATGGTGTTCGACTGCGCATCGGGCGCGGCAAACACGTTGTCGCGGTCGCCCTTGTGGGTGGCCACAACGGCAATCACCTTGTTCGGGTCTACCTTGAGGTATTGCTCACCGATGCGGTCATCCGCATGCGTCATGTTGATCGGCATGCGGCGCGGCGGAATGGCGGTGCCGTAGTAGATATCGTGCATGCCTTCCATCTTGGCCGGCGGCTTGGTGTTGACTTCCAGAATCACCTTGTCGGCAACCTCCAGCCAGGTCTTGTTATTGCCGACCGCAGTCGATGGAATCAGCAGACCATCGGCAGTGATGCCCAGCACTTCAATGACGGCCACGCTCATCGGACCCAGAAAGCCAAACCATGCATGCTGCGCCACGTGGGACAGGTGCATGTCGATGAAATCAATCTCACCGGCGTTGATCGCCTTGCGGGCGGTCGGGTCGGTGTTGAAAGGCAGGCGCTGGCCCAGTGCGCCAGCTTCGGCCATCACGCCATCGCATTCGGCGGCCGTGGAGGCACCGGTCCACACATTGATCTTGTAAGGCTTGCCCTGGGCATGTTCCGCCTTGGCGCGTGCCGCAATCGCCTGGGGCAAGGCCTTGGGGTAGCCTGCGCCCGTAAAGCCGCTCATGCCAACATTGGCACCGTGCGGAATCAGGGCCGCTGCGGCTTCTGCCGACATGATCCGATTGTGAAATTGTGGGTAGCGAACGCGTTCAGCCAGGCTCATCGAGGTTTCTCCAACTATGCAAAACAAGCCGCCTTCACCAAGCGGCTTTTCTTGGACTTGCCTGCTGCTCCCAAGAAGCACCGTGCCTTGGCGGCCTGCGCTCAATGTTGCGCCTGTCCTGCCTGTGGCAGCGTATGTGCAAGTCCCATCTCCGGCGCCGATGGTATCAGCGTTAACCCTTGGGTACAGGATATCGCGCTTGCATACGGGAGCATCTAATGCTTTGGAATTACTTTGCTGCAGGCAAAGTGTATGCTTACTTTGTGGGGCAGCGCGTCGTTTCAAGTTTGCTGCATTGCAGCAAAAATGTATCGGGCACAAAAAAACCGACCCGCTGCTGCGGGGCGGTTCCAAGGTGCTCAGGCGCTCACCCGTGCTGCGCTGGGGCGCAACTGGCTTAGTTCGCTTTAGCGCGGCTGAGCAAGGCGTACAGCAAGATGGCACCGAAGGTGGCGCAGCCAATGCCGCCCAGTGCGAAGTCGCCAAACTTCAGCGTGAACTCGCCGGTACCCAGAATCAGGGTGATGGCGGCCACGATCAGGTTCTTGGTGTCGGAAAAGTCCACCTTGTTGTCCACCCAGATCTTGGCGCCTGCAATCGCAATCAGACCGAACACCACGATGGACACACCGCCCATGACGGGCAAAGGAATCGCCTGAATCAGCGCGCCGAACTTGGGCGAGAAGCCCAGCAGCACGGCAAGAATCGCCGCCACCAGGAACACGGCGGTGGAGTAGATGCGGGTTGCCGCCATCACACCGATGTTTTCGGCGTAAGTGGTTACGCCCGTGCCGCCCGCAGCGCCAGAGACCATCGTCGCCACACCATCACCAATAAAGGCGCGGCCCATGTACTTGTCCATGTCCTTGCCGGTCATGGCAGTTACGGCCTTGATATGGCCCAGGTTTTCTGCCACCAAGATGATGACCACGGGCACGATCAGCAGCATGGCGTTGGCTTCAAACACCGGTGCATGCAAGGACGGCAGACCGAACCACGCTGCGTTGACCACACCGCTCAAGTCCATGGGCTTGCCCATGCCCATGCCATTGGTCAGCACGGCGTAGATGATGCTGGCCACAATCAGGCCAATCAAAATCAGCAGGCGCTGCAGCATGCCCTTGGTGAAAACCGCCACCAGCGCCACGGAGACAAACGTTACCGCCTGCATCCAGGCATCAAAGTTGTTGGCCGCCATGTTTTTGACAGGAATGGCTGCCAGGTTCAGGCCAATCACCGCCACCACGGCACCGGTCACGACGGGTGGCATGAAGCGTTCAATCCAGCCTGTGCCAATCACGTGCACCAGCACACCAATGAGTGTGTAGACCAGACCACACATGATGATGCCGCCCAGCGCCACGCCAATGTTGCCGTTGGCGCCTTGCCCTGCAAAGCCCGTGGCCGCGATCACCACGCCAATGAAGGCAAACGACGAGCCCAGGTAGCTGGGCACTTTGCCGCCGGTGATCAAAAAGAAAATCAGGGTGCCAATGCCGCTCATCAGCACGGCGATGTTGGGGTCAAATCCCATCAAGATCGGAGCCAGCACCGTCGAGCCAAACATGGCGATCACGTGCTGGATACCCATCAGGCCCGTCTGGCCCCAGGGCAGACGCTCGTCTGGCCCAATCACGCCGCCGTTTTGCAGCGCGGCGGAAGACTTTTCAGTCCAGGAAAATATTCCCATTTTTTTGTGCTCCGTAAAATTTGCTGGCGCGATGTTAGAGGCTTCGCCCACAAGCTGCACGCTCCTTGGGTTGCGCGCGTGCTGGCATGTCAGCTTTTGTCAAGCAGACAACATGCCAGCTTTTACGAGGCGGGGGTAGTCGGGCTAGCAGCTTAAGGGCCGGGCGGCGCTTTAAAGTTTTTGGTCAAATCGCCCCTGAGCCCAATGCCTGTAAGGGCAGGCTGCTAGCAAATTGAAAAGAAGCTTTCACACGCCCAGATACTGCTGGCGCACTGGGGCGTTGCCCACCAGGGCCTGCATGGGGCCGCTGTGCACGATCTGGCCCTTCTCCAGCACATAAGCGCGATCGGCCACGACCTGGGCGAACGGCAGGTTTTGCTCGCTGAGCAAAATGCCGATGCCTTGCGCCTTGAGCTGCAAAATGGTTTTCGCCATCTGCTCGACGATCAGCGGCGCTACGCCTTCCGATGGTTCATCGAGCAGCACCAGATAAGGCTGCCCCATCAACGTGCGGGCCACACTGAGCATTTGCTGCTCCCCGCCGCTCATCTGGCCGCCGGGGCGCTGCGGCATTTCGCCCAGATTGGGAAACAGCGAAAAAAGCTTTTCAGGTGTCCAGTGCGGCAGCGCCTGCCCATCGGGCCAGTGGCGGGGCTTCTGGCGACCCACTTCCAGGTTCTCCATCACCGTCAGCTCGGTGAAGATGCGCCGGTCTTCCGGCACATAGCCGAGTCCGGCGCGGGCAATCTGGTACGAAGCGCTTTTGGCAATCGGCGAGCCCATGAAAAGAACTTTTCCTTCGCGGCGTTCGACCAGGCCCGCAATCGATTTAAGCGTGGTCGATTTGCCGGCTCCATTGCGGCCCATCAGCGCCACGACTTCGCCACGGCCGACGTTCAGCGACACGCCGTGCAAGATGTGCGCGGCGCCATACCAGGCGTTCAGCCCTTCGACTTCGATTAGTGGTGTTTTTGCCTGCTGGCCCTTATCCAGAAAGGGCATAGTGCTATCGATCTTGTTTGTGGGGTTCATGACTGCTGCTCCAGCACCAAGCCGGTGCCCAGATAGGCCTGCTGTACGCGGGCATCATCGCGGATGGCTTGCGGAGTGCCTTCGGTCAGCAGTTGGCCGCGCACCAGCACGGCCACGCGGTCAGCCTGGCCAAACACCACGTCCATGCTGTGCTCGGTAAACAGCACGCCCATCTGGCGCGCTTTGGCCAGGCTGCGGGCCAGCTGCATCAAAGCCACGCGCTCGCCCGGCGCCATGCCGGCGGTCGGCTCGTCCATCAGCAGCAGCTTGGGGTCGTGCGCCAGTGCCATGGCAATTTCCACGCGCTTTACATCGCCATAAGCCAGTTCGCTGCAGGGGCTGCCGGCCTGCGCGGCCATGCCAACCTGGTCGAGCAGCGCCAGCGCATGCTCTCGCCGATGGCTGGACGCACGCGGCCACCACGCAAAGACGCGCCGGTCATGCGATAGCAGCGCCATCTGCACGTTCTCCAGCACCGACAGCGATGCAAAGGTCTGCGCAATCTGAAACGTGCGCCCCACGCCTTTGCGCCAGATGGCCCGCGCAGGCAGCCCTGCAATGTTCTGGCCCTCCAGCAGCACGCTGCCACTGTCGGGCGCCAGCTGGCCGCCAACCATGTTGAACGTGGTGCTCTTGCCCGCGCCATTGGGGCCAATCAGGGCCAGCAATTCCCCAGCCCGCAGCGTGAACGACACGTTCTGCACCGCCTGCACGCCGCCAAACGCTTTGGAGATGGATTGCACCTGGAGCAAACTCATAGAACTTCCTTGGCTGAGGTTTTAGGAGCAATCAGCCTATGCAGTGATTGGGCAAAGCCCGAAATCCCTTGCGGAAAGAGCAAGACCAATACCAGCATGATGCCGCCCATCATGGCGCGCCAGTAGTCGGTATTGCGCGCAACCGTGTCATGCAGCCAGGTGAAAACCGCAGAGCCCACGACGGGGCCAGCCAGCGTCTGAATACCGCCCAGCAGCACCATGACAAGACCATCGACACTCTTGGTCACGCTGAGGCTGTCGGGCGCGACGCTGCCCTTGGAGAACGCAAACAGCGCGCCGGCCACGCCAGCAAAAGCGCCGGCGATGACAAATGCCGTCCACTGAATACGGCGCACATCCAGCCCAATCGCATCGGCACGCAAGGCTGAATCCCGTGCGGCGCGCAGCGCGTAGCCCAGCGGAGAAAACAGCATGCGGCGCAGCAGGTAAACACCGCCAGCGCACAGCACCAGCGCCAGCCAGTAAAAGTGGGCGCTGCTCGATGCCCATGCGCTGGGCCACACGCCGGTCAGGCCATTGCTGCCGCCCGTGAAACCATCCCACTGGAACACGATGGCCCAGGTGATTTGCGCAAAGGCCAGCGTCAGCATGGTCAGGTACACGCCCGAAAGGCGCACGCAGAACCAGCCGTACAACAAGGCACCGGCGGCAGCCGTCAAGGGGCCAAACAGCAGAGCCGCTTCCATCGGTAAATCGAGCGCGCGCACCGCCAAGGCCGCGCCATAGGCACCCAGGCCAAAGTAGGCTGCATGACCAAAAGAATGCATGCCGCCGGGGCCGAGGATGAAGTGCAGGCTGGCCGCAAACAGCGCGGCAATCAGCATGTCGGTCAGCAGTACGGTGGTGTAGCTGCCTTCGCCCACCAGCAACGGCATGACCAGCAAAGCCAGAACCAGCATGCCCCATGCGATAGCGCCGCTGCGCCCAGCGGCGCGCAGCGGTTGTTCGGGCTGACCGCCGTGGCGTGCAGCCGCTTGGGGTTTGCCCATCAGCCCCCAGGGCCGCCAGACCAGCACCACGGCCATCACCAGAAATTCCACCACCAGCGTGAGCTTGGAAAACGACACTTCCACGCCCGCAATCTCCTGCACACCGAGCCAGATACAGATGGCCTTGATTTCGGCAATCAGCAGCGCCGCCACAAACGCGCCGGAAATGCTGCCCATGCCGCCCACCACCACCACCACAAAGGCCGCGCCGATGGTGGTCATGTCCATCTCCAAACTAGCGGGTTCGCGCGGCAATTGCAAGGCACCAGCCAAGCCCGCCAGCAAGGTGCCCAAGGCGAACACCGCCGTGAACAGCCATGCTTGATTCACCCCCAGCGCGCCGACCATCTCACGGTCTTGCGTGGCAGCGCGCACCAGCGTGCCAAAGCGGGTTTTGGTCAGCAGCAGGTGCAGGCCCAGCAGCACCAGTGGCCCTACGGCCATCAGCAGCAGGTCGTAAGTGGGGAACTGGCGGCCCAGAATCTCCACCGAGCCTTCCAGCCCAGCAGCACGCGGGCCAAACAATTCTTCCGGCCCCCACAACCACAGCGCGGCATCTTTGATGACCAGTACCAGCGCAAAGGTGGCAAGCAGCTGGAATAGTTCCGGCGCCTGGTAGATGCGGCGCAGCAGGCCGATTTCGGTCAGCGCACCCAACGCTGCGCAGGCCAGCGGCGCCAGCAAAAGTGCAGGCCAGAAACCAATGACGGGTTGCAGCACTTCGACACTGGAGAACGCGATGTATGCGCCCAGCATGAAAAACGAGCCATGCGCAAAGTTGATGGTGCGCGTGACACCAAAGATCAGCGAAAGCCCTACGGAAACGAGGAACAGCGACGAGGCGCTGGCCAGTCCATTGAGCAATTGGGCCAACAGGCCAGAGGCACTCATGCGAGGTGCTCCTTCAGTTCACAAAAATCCGGTACGAAAAAGCCACCCAATGTGCCGTTTGCACATGCGGGTGGCTATCAGCAAAAGCCGCGATTATTGCGCGCTGGCGGGGCGCAGCTTTTTGACTTCCTCGTCGCTGGGCTGGAAATCCTTGCCATCGGCGTAGTAGAAGTCGGTCATGATGCCGCGCTGCATGTCTTTGCTGTAGGTAGTTTTGCCCACGTACGCACCCATGGTGGACTGGTTGTCCTGTGGGCGATAAGTGATGGTGCCCCAGGGCGTGTTCACGTCCAGTCCCTTGAAGGCTTTGATGAGCGCTTCGGTGTCGGTGCTGCCCGCCTTGGCAATGCCTGCGGCCAGCGACTGGATGGCGTTGTAGCCCACGATGGTGCCCAGGCGCGGGTAGTCCTTGAACTTGCCCTGGTAGGCCTTCAGGAAGGCATCGTGCGCAGGGGTCTTGATGGCGTACCATGGGTAGCCGGTGACGATCCAGCCTTCGGGCGCTTCCTGGCGCAGCGCATCGAGGTACTCGGGCTCACCCGAGAGCAGGCCCACCACTTCCCGGCCCTTGAACAGGCCGCGTGTGTTGCCTTCGCGCACAAACTTGCCCAGGTCCACCGAGAACAGCACGTTGAAGATGGCATCCGGCTTGGCATCGGCCAGCGCCTGTACTACAGAACCCGCATCGATCTTGCCCAGTGCGGGAGCCTGCTCGGCCACAAACTCGATGTCGGGCTGCGCCTCCTTCATCAGCTTTTTGAAGGTGGCGACCGCAGACTGACCATATTCGTAGTTGGGATAGACGATGGCCCAGCGCTTCTTGTTCAGCTTCTTGGCTTCTTCGACTAGCATGGCCGTCTGCATGTACGTGGAGCCCCGCAGGCGGTAGGTGTAGCGGTTGCCGTTTTGCCAGACCACCTTGTCAGTCAGCGTTTCCGAGGCCAGGAAAAAGCGCTTTTTCTGCCCTGCGTAATCGGTCAGCGCCATGCCCACGTGCGAGAGGAACGAGCCAGTCAGCACGTCAATCTTTTCGCGCGCGTACAGCTCTTCGGCAGCGCGCACAGCGTCACCCGGGTTGCCGTTGTCGTCGCGCGTAACCAGCACCACTTTTTTGCCCAGCAAACCGCCTTGGGCGTTGATTTGCTCCACGGCCAAGTCCATGCCCTTCTTGTAGGGTTCCAGAAAGGCTGGCATGGCCTTGTAGCTGTTGATCTCGCCAATCTTGAGCACGTTCTGCGCCCAGGCGGGCAGGGCAAGGCAGGCGATGGCGGGCACCATCCATGCTGCGCGGAAAACCTGTGTAGTCACCATCGTCATTCTCCTTATCACTAATCCGTATCAAGGCTTGGGTCGGAACTGTACCCTCTAACAGCCCATTTGCCGGACAATATGCGCTTAGCCGTTTGGCCGCCCGCCGCCACAAACCCGCTGATTCAGCGCATGGGTTTTCGCCACCAGGCGCCTGCTTCCCGGGCACATGCTTGCCCGCTCAGATTTCACATTCTTTTTCATCATCATGAGTGCTTTTCTTGAAGAACGCGTCCTGTCTGTCCACCACTGGACGGATCGCCTTTTCTCCTTCACCACCACCCGTGATACGTCGCTGCGTTTCTCCAACGGCCACTTCACGATGATTGGCCTGAAGGTGGATGGCAAGAACCTGTTGCGCGCCTACTCCATTGCCAGCCCTAACTACGAGGAGCACCTGGAGTTCCTGTCGATCAAGGTGGAGGACGGTCCGCTGACTTCGCGCCTGCAGCACATTCAGGTGGGTGACACCATCATCGTCGGCAAGAAGCCCACGGGCACGCTGCTGATCGACTATCTGCTGCCCGGCAAGAACCTGTACATGATCGGCACCGGCACTGGCATGGCCCCCTGGCTGGCCGTGGCGCGTGACCCCGAGACTTACGAGAAGTTTGACAATGTGGTGGTGGTGCACGGCGTGCGTGAGGTCAAGGAGCTGGCCTACCAGGAAATGTTCGAGCAACTGCCTGAGCATGAATTCCTGGGTGACATCGTCAAGGGCAAGCTGCATTACTACCCGACCGTGACGCGCGAGCCTTTCCGCAACCAGGGCCGCATTACCGACCTGATCAACAGCAACGTATTCCCGCAGAACCTGGGCCTGCCAGCGCTGAACCCTGAAACTGACCGCGTCATGCTGTGTGGCAGCCCGTCGATGCTGGCTGAACTCAAGGAAATGATGGAGCGCCGTGGCTTCAAGGAAGGCAACACCACCACCCCCGGTGACTTTGTGATTGAGCGCGCCTTCGTCGAAAAGTAAGCATTGCGCACGCTTGCCGGTCCCGGCCTGCCCCTGCACTGCATCGGCAGGCTTTTTTGTGCGCGCAAGCCCTGTAGCGCGACGGTGGCTGCGTTTTCATAATGCACCGCATGTCAGAATTTCAAGCCCCTGATCTCCCCACGCCAGCAGCGCTGGATCGCAACTACGTAACGGCGCTGGCGCGCGGGCTGGAGGTGCTGTCGTGCTTTCGCTCGGGCGAGCGCTTGCTGGGCAATCAGGACATTGCGCGGCGCTGCCAACTGCCCAAGTCCACCGTATCGCGGCTGACGCACACGCTCACGCTGCTGGGTTATCTGATTCACGTACCGCAAGAAGGTAAATACCGCCTTGGCACGGCCACGCTGGCGCTGGGCAGCTCCATGCTTTCGGGGCTGGACATCCGCAAACTGGCGCGGCCACTGATGCACCGGCTGGCCGATCTGGCGCAGGCTGAGGTGGCATTGGCCACACGCGACCGGCACAGCATGGTCTATATCGAGCACTGCCCCAGCCCGCAGCCCATTGATTCGAATCTGGACATTGGTACGCGCCTGCCGCTGGCTACCACCGCCATTGGCCGGGCATGGCTGGCGGCATGCACCGTCTCTGAGCGCGCGCAGGTGCTGGACTACCTGCACCGCCATGCCCCCGAGCAGTGGGCGGTGGCGCACAGTCTGGAGTCGCAATGGCCCGCGCACCAGGAACGCCCCCAGGCGCAGCTGACCACGTCGTTTGGTGACTGGCTGCCACAAGTCAATGCCATTGCCCTGGCCTTCTCGCCGGGGCGTGGCTTGCCGCTGATGGCCATCAGCTGCGGCGGCCCCTCACGTCTGGTGTCGTCAGACATGCTGCTGCAGCGCGCGCGGCCTGAGCTGGAGCGCATGGTGCGCCGCTTGCAGCAGGCCATCTACCAAGCGTAATCCCCCATCTTTGCAGTAGCCAACAAGACAGCTTTTGGGCGGCAAAAAACCTAGGATTTTCGAAGGAGCATTCCGCTGCGCGGTTTGCCTTTTCCAATTCATACGGAGACCACATGATGAGCGTCAAACAACTGTTCGACTTGACGGGCAAAACGGTGCTGATTACGGGCGGCTCGCGCGGCCTGGGTTTGCAGATGGCCGAAGCGCTGGGCGAAATGGGGGCCAAACTGGCGATCACGGCGCGCAAGGCCGATGAGCTGGCGCAGGCCAGGGCGCACCTGCAAGGGCTGGGCATGGAGGTGCACACCTTCACCAACGACCTGCAAAAGTTCGACGCCATTCCCGCGCTGGTGGACGATGTGCTGGCCCAGCTGGGCACCATCGATATTCTGGTCAACAATGCCGGTGCTACCTGGGGTGCCAAGGCCGAGGACTACCCGGATGAAGCGTGGAACAAGGTGATGAACCTGAATGTGTCCGCGCCGTTTTTCCTGACGCGTGAAGTGGCCAAGCGCGTGATGATCCCCAAGGGCGCGGGCAACGTCATCATCACCGCCTCCGTGGCGGCCTTCAAAGGCACGCCACCCGGCATGAACACGGTGGCTTACAACACGTCCAAAGCGGCGGCGGTGCATTTGGCGCGCACGCTGGCTTCCGAATGGGGGCATTACGGCATCCGCGTGAATGCAATTTGCCCCGGATTTTTCCCCAGCAAACTGGCCAGCGGACTGATCGAACAGCTGGGCGAGCAGCTCATCGCTCGCGCGCCACTGCGCCGCATCGGTGGGGAGGAAGATCTGAAGGGTGCGGTGGTGTATTTAGCCTCCGACGCTTCGCGCCACATGACGGGGCAGGCGCTGGTGCTGGATGGGGGCTCCAGCCTGATTTGAACAGTGGGTGGTTGTTGTAATTATCAATAAGTGAGCTACTTGCCGTTGGTAAACAAGCACTTCCAATACAAAAAGCACGGAGGTTGTTTGTTCATAACGGCAAGTAGCTATCAATATTGAAGATTAGTTCTTCTCGGTACGGATCACCACAATCTTGCCGTCCTGCACAGCGCCGCCGCGCTCTTTGGTCAGTGTGCCGCCACGGTCATCCACACCCAGCACACCGCCGGGGTTAACTTCGGGCGTCAGGGCCTTGTAGGCCGCATCCAGCTTGGCGTGGATCGCCTTGGCATCGGTGCTGCTGCCTGCCAGTTGCATGGCTTTGGCGGTGGCGTGCACGGTGGTGTAGTTCCACAGTGCTTCAGAGCCCGGCACGCGGCCGTCGAACTTTTTGCCAAAGCGGTCGATGAAGGCCACGTTGACCGGCGACGGATCGGCCGACACGGGCAGCACGCCAATCGCGCCTTCAATGGCTGGCAAGCCACCGACTACGCGCGCCATCTCGTCCAGTTTGGCTTGGTCCATCACCATGAAGCCGCCCTTAAAGCCCAGCTCGCGCGCTTGCTTGACGACCAGTGCGGTGGGCTCCGAGGCCCCACCCACAAACAGCACATCGGGCTTGGCCGCCAGTGCCTTGCTCACGCCGCTGTAAAAGTCGGTGGCGCGGTTGTAGCTCATGGGGTTGTCGGCCACCACGGTGCCGCCCAGCTTTTCCCAACCGGGTTTGAACGCTGCGCTCCACGCCTTGGCGTAGTCATGGTCTGCGCCGACCAGGGCCACCTTCTTGCCAAAGCGCTCCATCAGGTACTTGGAAAACGGCTCGATGTAGGTGGTGAATTCTGGAGGAATGCGCAGGGTGAGCTTGTTGCCACGGTCGGTGATTTGCGGCACCGAGCTGTAGGCCAGCACGATGAAGTTGTTGCGCTCATTGGTGGTTTGCAGCGCAAAGATACCACCCGAGTGCGGCACCAAGATGGCCGCCGTCTTGTGCTGCTGCACCAGGCGCTGGCCGTTGATGGCGGTCTCAGACGGGTTGTACTTGTCATCCAGTGCAACGATCTCAAACTTCACCTTCTTGCCGCCCACGTCCACGTTGGCGGCGTTCAGTTCATCGGCGGCCAGCAGCATGCCATCCAGCGCGTTTTTGCCATACTGCGCAGCGCCCCCTGATAGCGGGCCGGAGTAGCCAATCTTGACCACGTCTTGCGCCATGGCCGGGGCCGCAAAAGTGGCGGCACAAGCCAATGCCAAGCCCGTAAGCTGGCGGCGATTCATCAGCGGAAATGCACGCATGGTTGTCTCCTTGTGGTGGTATGGGTTGCGTGAGGGAAAACGGGTTCAGGCACCGATATAGGCCTTGCGGATGGAGTCGTCGGCCAGCAACTCCGCAGGTTTGCCTTCACGCACAATGCGGCCGTTCTCCAGCACATAGGCACGGTGGGCAATTTTTAATGCAGCAAACGCGTTTTGTTCGGCCAGCAGCACGGTGGTGCCGCTGCGGTTAATGCGCTCAATGACTTCAAACATCTGCTTGATGACCAATGGGGCCAGGCCCAGAGAAGGCTCGTCCAGCAGCAGCACTTTGGGCCGCCCCATCATGGCGCGGCCAATGGCCACCATCTGCTGCTGTCCCCCGGACAGTGAGCCTGCGGTATCGTCTTTTTTGTCACGCAAAATGGGGAACAGGGCGTAGACCTCTTCCAAAATTTGCTTGCTCGGCCCGGTGTCGTTGCGGTGCACATACGCGCCCAGTTCCAGGTTCTTTTGCACCGTCATTTGCGGAAACAGTTTGCGCCCTTCGGGGCACTGCACCACGCCGGACTGCACGATGGTTGAAGGCTTGCTGCCCACCAGCTCTTTACCGTCCCAGGTGATAGATCCACCGGCTGCCTGGTGGATGCCGCTGGCTGTCAAAAACAGTGAACTTTTGCCCGCGCCATTGGCACCCAGCAGTACCACCAGCTCGCCCTGGTCGGCATGCAGGCTGACCTTGTCCAGCGCGAGAAAACTGCCGTACTTCAGCGATACGTTCTCAAACTTCAGCATGCTCGCTCCCCAAGTAGGCATCGATCACCGCCGGGTTGTGGCGGATCTCCTGCGGTGTGCCTTCGGCAATTTTTTCGCCGTAGCTGAGCACCAGAATCTTGTCGGCCAGGCTCATGATCATGGCCATCTTGTGCTCGATCAGCGCCACCGTCATGCCGTGCTGCACAAACTTGCGAATCAGCTGCGCCAAGCCCTCGGTTTCTTCGGGGTTCACGCCACCCGCAGGTTCATCGAGCAGCAGCAGCTTTGGGTCGGTGGCCAGTGCCAGAGCGAACGCGGTGCGTTTGCGCTCTTCCTGCGTAATGTCGCCGGCCAGGCGGTGGGCAATGTGCGACAGGCCCACAAAATCGAGTGCATCGCGCGCTTTTTCGCGGCACACGCGCTCTTCCTCGCGCAGGCGGCTGGAGCCGCGCAGCACATCCCACAGCCCCGATTTGGTACGCAAGCGGTGGCCGACGATGAGGTTGTCCAGCACCGTGGCTTTGTCAAACAGCGATGTGGTCTGGAAGGTACGCGCAATGCCCAATGTGGCGACTTGATCGGGGCGCAGCGAGGTGACGTCCTGCCCGTTAAAAGTAATGGTGCCGCTGGTGGGCTTGTGCATGGAGCTGATCAGATTGAAGAACGTCGTCTTGCCAGCACCATTGGGGCCGATGATGGCGTTGATCTTGCCTGCTTCAATCACGGTGCTGACATCGTTGACCGCTGCCAGACCTCCGAATTTCTTGGTGAGTTTTTCAATCTTGAGCACGGGGCTTACCCTCCTTTGCATCGCGGCGTGCGCGCCACGCCAGAAAACTGCCCACAATGCCGTGCGGCAAGAAGATCACCAGCGCCACCAGAATGGGGCCGAACACAATGAAACGGTACTCTTGCAGGAACTGCAGCGACTGCGTGAGCCACGGCATACCGATGGCGCCCAGCAATGGGCCGAGCACTGTGCCCAAACCGCCAACGATCATGAAAATCATCATGTCAAAGGTGTGGTGGGCGCCGGCAATATCAGGGCCAATAAAGCGCACGAAACCGGCGTACAAGCCGCCCGCCATACCGGCGTAAAACACGCTGAGCATGAAGGCCAGCGTTTTGTTGCGCATCAGGTTGATGCCCAGCGCCTCGGCCAGCTCGTCGCTGTTGCGAATCGCAATGAAGGTGCGCCCCAGCAGTGACTTGACGATGCGGCGCATGGCCCACACCGAGAGCACCAGAAAGAACAGCGTCAGGTAATACAGCGACACCGGCGACTCAAACGCAATGGAGCCAATAGGCTCGGGCGAGGGGATGCCCATGATGCCCACGGTGCCGTGCGTCAGGCTCTCCCACTTCTCGATCAGCAAGAACATGATGTAGCCCACGCACAGCGTGAAGATCGAGAAAAAGTGCCCCTTCAAGCGCAGCGACACAATGCCGACAAAGTAGCCAATGAAGGCGCTGACAATGCCCGCCATGGGGAAGGCAGCCCAGAAGCTCCAGCCATGGTCCACCGTCAAGATGCCGACGGTATAGGCGCCCACCGCCATAAAGCCCGCGTGCGCCAGATTGAGCTGGCCGGTGTAGCCCGTAATCAGGTTCAAACCGAGTGTGGCAATGGCAAAAATAAACGCCGTGCTCATCACAGTGAGGTGGTAGTCATTGCCCGCCACCCAGGGGAAGACCAGGCTGGCAGCCAGCAGCAGGCCCCAGGCGAATTTGCTATCGATAAAGCCTATCATTTCAGCGCCCTCTCTTGGCAAACAAGCCTTCGGGGCGCATGGACAAAATCGCTACCAGCAGCACAAAAGCAATGATGTCTTTGTAGTCGGTAGAGATGTAATACGCACCAAAGCTTTCGGCGAAACCGATGATCAAACCGCCGACAATTGCGCCGGGAATGCTGCCCATGCCGCCCAAAATAATGATCACAAACGCCTTGGTAATCACCAGATGGCCCATGGCCGGATACACCAAGTTAATCGGCGCATACAGCGTAGCCGCCACAGCTGCCAGCACGCCGGAGATGGCAAACGTCAGCATGGCCACGCGGTTGGCGTCGATGCCCACAATCGAGGCACCATCGCGGTTTTGCGCCATGGCGATGATGGTCGAGCCCATCACGGTGCGGGTCAGGAACAGGTGCAAGGCCACCATCAGCGCAAAGGCCGCACCAATAATCAACAGCCGCTGGGCAGGCGCGGTGATGCCGCCCAAGTCCACGATGGTGTTGTAGGGGGTTTGCATGCGCTGGAAGTCCGCGCCCCACAGTGCTTGTGCGGCAGCCTCCAGAAACAGCATCACACCAATGGCGGCAATCATGGGGTGAATGCCCGTTGCATTGCGCAGCGGGTGGAAGACCAGGCGCTCACTGATCACTGCCATCAGCGCCACCACACCCGCAGCAGCCAGCATGGCCAGCCAATAATTCAAGCTCCAGGCATTCATCGCGTGAAAGGCTATGAATGCGCCAATCATGTAGAACGCACCGTGGGCGAAATTGGGGACATGCAAGATGCCGTAGACCAGCGTGAGCCCCAGCGCCACTAGACCGTAAATACCGCCCAAAGTAAGTCCATTGAGCACTTGCTGCAGAAAAACGTCCATCACGTCCTCCTGCTACGTTGGCTGCGCCGTTGTACGGCGGCGCATGCTGTGTGTTTGTCTTGCATCCCTGTCTCCTTGTGGGTTCTGAGCAGCCTGTGAGAACATCGGCCTGCACCTCAGATTAGGGCCAGAAAATTCAAACAGCCAGTAGGAAATACCGCTGTGCGGAACTTTTGGGGGCAAACACTGAGGGATTTGAGAATGATGGAGTAACGCAGATGACGCTACACAAGGGGAAACCTTATGAGGGTAATAACGGTGACCTGCCAGGGCATGCAGGAAGGCGCAAAATCTCTGGCATGAGCGATACATCTACCCTCTTGCGCGAACGCCTGCAACAACTGGAGGCCGCCATGCGCGCAGCTTCTCTGTGGGGAGCGCAACCTCCGAGTGAAGAGGCTCTGGCCTCCACCATGCCGTTCATGCACGACACCCTGCAGATCGAGCAATGGCTGCAATGGGTATTCATGCCACGCTTGCATGCCATGCTCGACGCCGGAGCAGCTTGGCCTGCCAGTTGCAGCGTGCAGCCTTTGGCTGAGCATGAATGGAACAACCGTTTCCCCAGCGGCTCCCATATTGCAGCCCTGGCTTTGCTGGCACAGATTGATGCGGCCATCACCGAAGCAGGTGCTGGCGCAGGCAACGCTTAAATCGCCCTCGCGCTTTAAATTTCAGGCCACTGCGTGCTTTGCCGCGCGTCTTGGCTGGGCGTGGCGGCAGTAGGCGTGGTCTGGGCAGTGAGCACTGTAGCGCTGTGAGTTGCTGCATCAGGGTGCGCCAGATCCAGCGCTTTGGCGCAACTGGCTGCGAGCAGCAAGATGGCTGACGTGACGTAAATCCACATCAGCACCACCACCAGCGAGCCCGCTGCGCCATACGCAGAGACCACTGCGGCGGTAGATAAATACCACGCCAGTGCTTGCTTGCTCAAAGTAAACAGCGTGGCCCCGACCACAGCGCCAAAGACCAGATAGCGCGTGCGGGGCTTAGTGCCCGTGCCAATGCGCATCAGCCCCACGAACAGCACCACGATCACGGCAAATGACACACATTCGTTGATGGCGCTAATCAGCAGGCCTGGAGGCTCCATGTGGAGCCAAGTGCCGGCCAGTTGCGTGAACATCTTGATGGCAGTGGACAGCGCCATCGTCACCAGCAGTAAAAAGCCGACCACCATCACATAAGCCAAGCCACGCAAGCGCAGGGTGGCCAGCTTCCACCAGGCTTTCTGGGGTGGCGGAGGTACATCGCTGCCATAGCTCCAGAGCTTGCCCAGAGAGTTCTGTAATTCGACGAATACCCCGGTTGCACCAGACAGCAGCAATACAAAAGCCACGATAGAAGCCAGCGTACCTTCAGACGGCGTTTGCGCACTGGCCATGGCGCCTTCCACTACATTGGCGCCGCGCTCTCCCATCACATCGCGCACCTGATCGAGCAAGTTGCTTTCCACCACGCTGCGATCCAGCCACCAACCCAGCAAGCCGACAATAAGTAAGACCAGGGGAGACAGGCTGAGCAGGCCGTAAAACGTCATGGCTGCGCTCATGCGCAGACCATCGGCATCTAGCCAGAGTTTCACGGCATCGATAAACGGCTGAATAGGGGTGAGGACGCGCTGAAAGCGGTTTTTCCACGGAGTAAGGGAGGGTGAGGCCATAGGCTCAATTGTCAGTTGCCGGCTGGCACCATGTCTGTCAGCGTGCGCCGACCTGAAGAGGGGTTGTCTCTGAAATAGTTGCATGGGCGACATTTTTTGGGCGTGTTCACAGGGCTTGGCCCCTTCTGTCGTCCTACAATCCGCAGCCGTAGCCCATCATGAATACGCTGCTATGCGGGACTGTCCAGGGTCCGAGCCCAACACGATCCAAGCAGTTTTTGCAGAAAGCAGGTAGGCCGTGCCTTCCTCCACCTTGGGGGCCAAGCTCCCGATGTCATCGTCCCACGCCGCGCTTGCGGGCATTGGGCTTACGGTTTTGGCATGTGCCTTGTTTGCACTGCTCGATAGCGGCACCAAATATGCGGGGCAGTATTTGCCAATGCTGCTGGTGATCTGGTTAAGGTTTCTGGCTCAGGCGCTGGTGACCAGTGCCTTGGTATTGCCGCGTCAAGGATGGCAGGCACTGCGCACTGAACACCCCAAGTTTCAAATCAGCCGAGCTGTCAGCGGTGCATTGACCACGGTATTTGCCTTCTATTGCATCCAGCACATGCCGCTGGCCAATTTCACGGCTGTGTGGTCGGCCGGGCCTTTGCTGATCGTCGTGGCATCGACGGTATTGTTTGGTGAAAAAGTGAGTCCTGCGCGCTGGGGCTTGCTGGTGGTGGGCTTGCTGGCTGTGATTGCCATTGTCCGGCCTGAGCAAGATGATGCCGCATTGGGCTGGGCGGTCTTGGCCCCAGTTGGCGTGTTGCTGTGCGGCACGACCTACCAGTTGCTGGGCAGCCGCCTCTCACGTTTGGATGCTCCAACCACGACGCAACTGTACTCAACGTGGTTGCCGGTGCTGGTCACTGCGCCCGCGCTACCGTGGATATGGCAGAGCATCACGGAATGGCAATTGTGGCTGGCGATTGCGGTGATGGGCATTTGCAGCGGAATTGGGCACCTGCTGCTCCTGCATGCCTACAAATATGCCCTGCCTTCGGTGGTGTCACCGTTTCTCTACAGCCAGATTGGTTTTGCCATGCTGATGGGCTGGCTGTTTTTTAATCAGTTGCCCGATGGAGTCTCTATCGCCGGCATGGGGGTGATCATGGCCTGCGGCCTGTGCAGTATCTGGATGAGCGTGCGCGGCAAAGCCTGACCCCCACCTGAAGCGGCAGCTTTAGCGCTGGCCTGCAGTTTCCGACATGGCGCGCGAAAGGTCGGCCATCAAGCGCGCATCTTGCAAGGCCATGGTCCAGGTCAGCTCGTCAGCGCGCACCAAACGGCGTGCTGCGTGCCACGCCTTCCACTGCTGTGCAGCAATCGACGCAAGCCAAGGCAGCAAGGCTTTGGTAGAGGTACGGGCAGTGTAGGTGGCGGTAGAAGTAGTCATGGTCCAAGAATTTTTCACAGCAAAAGCCGATGTGCTTGTGGCGTATTGCGGTTGCAAGCCGTAATACTAGGGTTATCCCTAAAACCTTTCAAATTTATACTTTTGATCTTTACTATTCATGGTGGTGATGTTTTAAGGCTAAGCCTATGACTCCGCACGACTTTCGCTCCTTGGATTTGAACTTGCTGCGCGTTTTTGATGAGGTCATGGCAGAGCGCAGCCTGACGCGCGCCGCAGACAAGCTGGCCATAACGCAGCCTGCTGTCAGCAATGCCATGCGCCGTTTGAGAGATGCGGTGGGGGATGAATTGCTGGTGCGCCACGGTCATGGTGTGCAGCCGACGGCCAGAGCGCAGGCGCTGTGGCCCGTCGTGCGCGAGACGCTGGATAAGCTCTCGCACAGCTTTGCGCCCCAGAAGTTTGAACCCACTACGGCGACCAATACGCTGGTGCTGGCGATGGCGGACGCCACTGCGGCCACCTTGATTCCGCAACTGGTGGACATCTTGGAACAAGAGGCGCCCAGTGTGGTGATTCGCCTGGTGCCGCTAACCACACGCGACCCCCGGGATTTGCTGGATGCGGAGACTGCAGACATGGCAGTGGGCTACTTCCCCGCCGTACTTGCTGATTTGACGGCGCGTGCCCAGTCAGGCGCTGCAGTCTCGCACGACAACCGGCGGCTGTACGACACGGAATATGTGGCGGTCATGCGCAAAGGCCATCCTTTGGCAGACATGCCCTTGACCCTGGAACACTACTGTGCAGCGCGTCACCTGCTGGTCAGTTTTTCTGGTCGGGCCTATGGTTTTATTGATGAGGCCTTGGCGGCTTTAGGGCGCACACGGTATATCGCCATGACGGTCAACCAGTACACGACGGCCGCACGCGTAGTGTCGCAATCAGATTTGATCACCGTGCTACCGCGTCACTTTGTGCCCATTACAGGGGTGGCGCATGGCTTGCAAGTACAGCCTTTGCCGCTGGAAATGACGGCGGTGCACATTGACGCGTTGTGGCACAAACGTGGTCCCCAGCGCGCGGCTTATGACTGGTTGCTGCAAACCCTGGGCCGTGCCGCGGTGAAAGCGTTTACCCAGACCCCCATCTAAATATCCCAAGTACTGCGGGCTTCGATGAGTAGATGTTTTTTAAAAGGCGGCAATTCCAGGTGACGCCTACTAATAAGTCCGCTGCAGGAGAATGCCTTTTATCTCCTGACCCCTTGCGCTATGAAATTGCAACTGCTCTCTGACCTGCACCTTGAAGCACACCCTCACTTTCAACCCCAAGCTGCTGCACAGGCCGATGTGCTGGTACTTGCCGGTGATATAGGCTCCTACCAGACGGGGAGTCTGTTGCAAGGCGAGTACTTCGGGCTGGAGCGCTTTTCACCGCTGCCGCAGTTCGCCAGCTGGCCGTGCCCCGTGTTGTTTGTACCGGGCAACCACGAATACGACATGCAAGATTGGGATGATGCCCATGCGCGCTTGCGGCGTATTTGCGATCTCCTTGGCATTCAGTGGCTTGAACGTGAAACCGCCGTGCTGCAGGGGGTGCGTTTTGTAGGTACCACGCTGTGGACGGACTACGACGCCATTGCGCTGCAAGATGAACGGGTGCAAGCCGGTGATGTGGGCCGCTTGCTCAAGCTGCGTGAAAAGTCATTTAGAGCGGCCAATTTCTATTTAAAAAAGACCGGTGGCACCCGCAATGGTCTGCCTTTTCTGGCCGAGCCGATGCGCGAACAGGGGCTGTGCTGTCAGGCTTGGTTGCGTGAGGCGCTGGCCCAGCCATTTGGTGGAAAAACCGTAGTAATCACTCACTTTGCTCCCAGTCTCCGTAGCAAAGATCCCCGCTATGGTCTGGTGCCTGGTACGGCAGGCTTTTGCAATGCGCTCGATGATTTATTGCCGCAGGCGGACTTGTGGCTGCATGGCCATTTGCATGCCCCCAGCGATTACACCGTGCAAGGCTCCCGTGCCGATGGGCAGGCATGGCAATGCCGCGTCGTCGCCAATCCCTTGGGCTATGCCCGTAAAGGGGAACAGGTGCATTTTCAAAGTGCGGAATGCATCGCCTTATGATGGGGTGGCTTGATCGAGGAAGCCTAAAAACATGACGTAAGTCAAGACAACATTGGCGAACTTAATTACGCTCCAACTTGTCTATCTGGAGATACCCTATGAAAATCTTGCTTGCAGTCGACGGCAGCCCGTTCACCAAAAAAATGCTGGCCTATTTGGCAGCGCACGAAGAACTGATTAGCGCTGGTCGCCACGATTACACCGCCATTACCGTGCAATCCGCTTTGCCTCCCCGCGCCCGCGCTGCGCTGAGCAAAGAAATGGTGGATGAGTACTACGGTGAAGAGTCCACCAAAGTGCTCGACCCCGTATGCAAATTCTTGGCACAAAGCGGTATCAACCCAACTTGCCGCGCAGAAGTGGGCTCCGCTGGTGAAACCATTGCCAAGTTTGCCCAAGAGGGCAAGTTTGATCTGATCATCATGGGCACCCATGGTCACGGATCGCTGGGCAAGCTGGTCATGGGCTCGGTATCCACCCAGGTGCTGGCCAATTGTGATGTCCCTGTCATGCTGATTCGTTAAGCCACACACACGGCTCACGCAAAAAAACCGCAAGCATGGCTTGCGGTTTTTTTATGTCTGAGCGCAGGGTGCTGAGTGCTTTCAGTCTTTGGGATTCAACCCTGGCAAATTGTCCACAGGCAGCTGGAGCACAAAACATGCGCCGGCTGCTCCATCGGTGCGGCCCTCGCAGCGCACGCTGCCGCCGTGGTGCTGGGCAATGGTGCGCACCAGCGACAAACCCAATCCGACACCGCCCGAGCGTTCGCTGGCGCCGGGCAGGCGGTAAAACTTTTCAAAGATACGTTCGCGCTGGGCGACAGGCACGCCAGGGCCATGGTCTTGCACCCGGATGACAGCCATCGCGCCTTCGCGCACCAGCGTCAGGGTGATGTCGCCACCGCTGTAGCGGCGCGCGTTCTCCAGCAGATTGCGCACAGCGCGGCGCACCAGTTTGGCGACGGCCTGTACCTCCACGCCTTCGGGGCTTAGCACCTCCAGGTCCGCATCCACGCGTGCGCACTCTTCAGCGACCAGCCCCATTAAATCCAGCGACTCCGTGCTGCCAATGTCCACATCGGGCGACTCCAGACGGCTGGCCAGCAAAATTTCGTCAACGAGTTGATCGAGTTCGTTGATGTTGCGCTGGATTTCGGCTTTGGATTTCGAGGTGGCGGCATCAGGGCCCATCAACTCCAGTCCCATGCGAATGCGCGCCAGCGGAGAGCGCAGCTCATGCGAGGCATTGGCCAGCAAGGATTTGTGCGACTGCACCAGCGTTTCAATACGTCCGGCAGCGGCGTTGAACTGGTGGGCCAGATCAGCCACTTCATCTTGGCCCTGTGTGGCCACGCGCACGCTCAAATCCCCTTCGCCAAAACGCTGCACCCCGCGTTGCAGGTTCTCCAGGCGCTTGAGCAGGCGCCGAATGATGGGGAATACACCCACGGCCACGGCAACACCCACCAAGCCCAGGAGCCACAGAAAGCCAAAGGGTGGGCGTAACCAGAATGCCCAATCATTGTGGCCGTGCAGATTGCCGGAACGATTGGCCGCATTGCCAGCACGCGGTGTCATTTCCAGAAAGTAGGTGGCTCCGTCAGCACCTTCAATGGCAAAGCGGGGGGCTTCACCATCGCTACGCCGGATGCGCTCAAACGGCCCCTGTACCAGCACCTGTCCTTTGGCGTCGGTGATGGTCATCTCGCGGGCCATGGCTGTGGGTGAGGCGTTGTTGCGTGCATTGTGCTCTTGGGCCACTTGCCAGGCCCAGCCAACCACCAAGGTCAGCACGGCCACGCCGCCCACTACAGCCAGCCAGATGCGCAAATACAAGCGTTGAGAAAATGCGTTGAACATGAAACGTGCTTTGCGCTTTCAGTCTTGCTGTTTGGCAAAGACATAACCCACGCCGCGCACGGTGAGGATGCGTTTGGGGGCTTTCGGGTCCGCCTCAATGGCGGCCCGAATGCGGCCCATGTGGACATCAATGGAACGGTCAAAGGCTTCCAGCTCACGGCCCCGTACCGCTTCCATGATCTGGTCGCGGGTCAGCACGCGGCCCGCCCGTTCCGCCAGCGCCACCAGCAGGTCAAACTGGTAGCTGGTCAGCTCGCAGGCTTGACCGCTGACGTTCACAGTGCGTGCATCGCGGTCAATTTCCAGGGCGCCAAAGCGCAGCACGTTGGCAGCAGGCTGCACCTGTGTGGAGGTGGCGCTGCCATCGCCCCGGCGGCGCAGGATGGCGCGGATACGGGCCAGCAACTCACGCGGCTCGAAAGGCTTGGGCAGGTAGTCGTCGGCACCGATTTCCAGACCAATCACGCGATCCATCGGGTCGCCCTTGGCAGTCAGCATCAGCACCGGCACCTGGGCCACGGGGCCGGGCATGGCGCGCAGGCGGCGGCAGACTTCAAGGCCATCCATGTCCGGCAGCATCAAATCCAGAATCAGCAGGTCGGGCAGTCCGGTGAAGTTGAGGGCGCTGGCACCTTGCAAATGCGCCAGGCCGCTGGTGGCATCCGCGCAATGCACGACGGACAGGCTGTTTTGCCCCAGATACGCGCTCACCATCTCGGCCAGGCGCGTATCGTCTTCAATCATCAGCAGGGTGTGTGTGCTCATGCTTGCAGTGTAGATGGGCCACTTGTCTGCAACGTAAAGCAAAGGTAAATCCACAGCAATGGCTGTGAAAACCAAGATTGATAGCTACAAGCCCTTGTGTATCAAGGGCTAGGTGCCAATTTGACCCTGGAAGCTAAAGCGACCAGGATCAGCACGGGCAGGCCCAGGCATGCGGTGGCAATGAAGAACGGCTCATAGCCGTAGGCATCCACAAACTGGCCCGAAAAACCGGCCAACCACTTGGGGGCCAGCAGCATCATGGAGCTAAACAGCGCGTACTGTGTGGCCGAGTACTGCACATTCGTCAGGCTGGACAGGTAGGCAATGAACGCGGCGGAAGCGATACCGCCGGACAGGTTGTCAGCGCTCACTACCAAGGTAAGTCCTGTCAAGTCATGCCCGCGTGTAGACAGCCATGCAAACAGCAAATTGCTGGCTGCCGACAAGATGGCCCCCAGCATCAGCACGCGCATGACGCCCCAGCGCATGGCCATGGCCCCGCCTACAAAAGCACCCAGCAAGGTCATGATTACGCCAAAGATTTTGGTGACCGCTGCTACTTCGTCTTTGCTAAAACCCATGTCGACATAAAACGGGTTGGCCATGATGCCCATCACCACGTCGCTGATCCGGTAGACCGCAATCAGCCCCAGCACCAGGGCGGCCTGCCAGCGATAGCGCTGGATAAAGTCGGCAAATGGGGCAATCAACGCGCCTTGCAGCCATTCCGCCAAGTTTTTGGCAGGCGGCAACGCACGAGGATTGGGCTCGCGGGAGCACAGCACGGTCACCGTGCCCACCAGCATGCTGGCAGCCATTGCGAGATAGGCCACTTGCCACGCGTTTTGCATATAGCCGGTTTCAGCGCCTTGCACCCGGGCGGCAATCCACAGCGCGCCAGCCCCGGCCCAGATCATGGCCAGGCGATAACCCGTCTGGTAAGTGGCAGCCAGCGCGGCCTGCCGCTCGGTGCCTGCGGATTCAATACGAAACGCATCCAGTGCGATGTCCTGGGTGGCCGAGCCAAAAGCGACCGCCAGCGCGCACCAGACCACGGGGTTGAGCGAGAGCAGCGGGTCATTGAAAGCCATCCCGATCAAGCCCGCCATGATCAAGGCTTGCGACAGGAGCAACCAACTGCGCCGGCGTCCCAGCCTGCGCGTGAGCCAGGGCAGGGGCAGGCGGTCTACCAGCGGCGACCACATCCATTTGAATGCGTACGCCAGTGCCACCCAGCTCAGATAACCAATGGTGGTGCGGTTAATGCCTGCTTCGCGCAACCAAAATGAGAGCGTTCCGAGTACCAGCAGCAAGGGCAAACCGGCAGAAAAGCCCAAAGCCAGCATGCGCAGGCTGGCCGGTTCTGCATACACCTTGAAGGTGGCTGCCCAAGAACGGCGGGGAGAGGCGGCAGGGGTGGCGGCGGGAGAGGGTGCGTCGGACATGGTGCAAGAAAAAGCGTTGCTGCATTATGACCAGCGCAGCTACCATGCAAGCCTCACCATGCCCACCACCGCGCCGCTTGTTACTGTTGATTGCAGCATTCGCCACTATGGTGGTGAACATGCGCCGCATGTGCATGAGGCACACGCGCAGCTGCTGTTTGCCCTGTCAGGGCGCATGGAGCTGGAAGTGGAGGGGCGCAGCAGCTTTGTCGATACCGCCTGCGGGTTGCTGATTCCTGCAGGCAGCAGGCACGGCTACCTGGCACCGCCCGGCGCGCAGATGCTGGTCATGGACGTGCCCGGCATGGCGCACACAGCGTTAGAGAAGGTGCGCCGCTTTCAGGTGCCGGCGGCTGCGCGCTGCCAGCCCGGCCAGCTGGCGAACGATGTACGCCTGCACATGCTGCTGCAATCGCCCCCGTTGTTGCCACGCCGTGGTGTGGATGTGCAGGCCATTGAGTAACAGATCCGGCGAACTCTGCATGCCGCTTGGCCCACAGCGCGCATGGCAGCGCTGGCACACCTGAGTCCACAGCGTTTTCACACCCGCTGGCAGGAGCTGACCGGCACCACCCCGCAGCAATGGCTGCGCGCATTGCGGCTGGACGAAGCCGAGCGCCAGATTGCGCGAGGGCGCAGCCTGCAGGCCTGTGCCACCGATTGCGGCTACGCCAGCGCCAGTGCATTGGCCTATGCACTGCGCCGGGATCGGCACCTCGGGGCGCGGCAGCTTCGCACTACGCGCTAAGCGGTACTGGCCTGCATGCGCAGCCCCCAGAATGCGCGTTTCTCGACATTGGCTGCAGACATTGCTGGCAGCATCGCCGGTATGCCGTATTCGTCTTCTTCTCTGCACGGGGTCGTCCTCGTACTCTTGGCCTCGGTGCTCTGGGGCACCACGGGCACTGCCCACAGCTTTGCGCCCCCGGGCATGTCGCCGTTCTGGGTGGGCGCGTTGCGTCTGGTGATGGCGGGGGTTTTCTTTGTCATTCTGGGCCGCCTGCTCAAAGACAGCGTTGCCCTGCGCAGCACACCGCTGAACTGGACACGCATGCTGCTGTGCGCCCTGTGCATGGTCACCTACAACATGGCATTTTTTGCCGGGCTGCAATACACGGGCGTTGGATTGGGCACTGCCGTGGCGATTGGTTCGAGCCCCGTGTGGGCGGGCTTGCTGCAAGCGGTGTTGCTGCGCAAATGGCCCAGCCCGCTGTGGTGGCTGGGCACCGCAATTGGCGTGGTGGGTGGTTTTGTCATGACGCTGGGCAAAGGCGCTGACATGGGCGGTTCTGCCATCGGCCTGCTGCTGTGCCTGCTGGCCGGTTTTGCTTATGGCGCTTACGCCGTCATCAGCCAGCCGTTGATCCTGCAATCTGGAGTCACTCGTGTGAATGCGTGGGTGTTTTTGAGTGCAGCACTGATGGCATTGCCCATTGCCGCCTTGCTCGGGGGTACACCGCAGGCCAGCGCACAAGGCTGGGCCGTGGTGGTGTACCTGGGCATTGTTGCCACCGGGTTGGCGTATTTGCTGTTCTCAATTGGCCTGCGCACCATTTCGGCGGCCACCAGTGTCGCCTTGAGCAAGTTTGAGCCCATCACGGCCTTTGTGCTGGCTATCGTCGTGGTCGGGGAAGATCCCCACTGGCTGGCTTTCGTGGGGCTGGGTTTGGTATTGCTGGGGCTATCGCTGGTGGTGCACAGTGAAATGCGTCCGCGCCGACAGCGCCCAGTGAGCGCGCTGCCCTAAACTTTGGCCATGCATTTTTGGAGCATGTTATGAGCCCCCAGCACGTCTCGCCCCCTGCTATGTCCAACGCCAGCGCCTGCTGGTGCGGCGCAAGCCACAGTGATTCACCCAGCAAAAAACCCCGCAGCCTGTGGCAGGCACGGCGCGCATTTTTACAACTGGGCGGTGCCGTAGCCGCCAGTGCAGCATTGCCCGCAGTGGCGCAGGTAGAAGTAGGCAATGCCTCGCGCCTGCGCCATTTGGTGCCTGCTGAAGAGTTGGAGCAGGCCGCCGAGCAGCAATACGCGCAACTTTTGCAGCAGGCCAACGCACAGGGCGCCTTGATGGCAAGCAACCACGCACAGACCCAGCGTTTGCAGCGTATTGCGCGAGACCTCATTCCGTTTTGCACCAAATGGAATGACCGGGCCGCGCAATGGAAGTGGGCCGTAGCCCTGATTCGCAGCGATGACATCAACGCGTTCTGTATGCCGGGCGGCAAGATTGCGTTTTTCACCGGCATCATCGAAAAATTGCAGCTGACGGACGATGAAGTCGCCATGATCATGGGGCACGAAATGGCCCACGCCCTGCGCGAGCACTCGCGCGAGCAACTGGCCAAAAACTCTGCCACCAGCATTGGCATTTCCCTGGGGGCGCAATTGCTGGGGCTGGGCGATGTCGGCAATTACGCGGCGCGTTTGGGCGGTCAGCTACTCAGCCTGCGCTTTAGCCGCAATGATGAAAGCGATGCCGATCTGGTGGGGCTGGAGATTGCAGCCCGCGCGGGCTACAACCCCAACGCAGCCGTGAGCCTGTGGGAGAAGATGGGCCGCACGACGGGCAGCAATAGCAATGGTCTGTCTTTCCTGTCCACCCACCCCAGCGGGCCCGAGCGCATTCGTGAATTGCAGCGCAACGTTCCCCGGGTCGAAGGTCTGTACCAGCAAGCGCGGCGCGGCTGAAAACTTGTTTTCAACCAAAAACCGCCGCTGCAGCACTGTGCAGCGGCGGTTTGGCTTTGGGTGGCGCTGAATGAAAAACGCTTTTCAGTCAGCTTAATGGTTGCCAACGTAGGGGTTGGTTGTGCGTTCACGGCCAAAGCTGCTTTCAGGGCCGTGGCCGGGAATGAAGACCGTCTGATCCCCCATGGGCCACAGCCGCTCCACGATGGAATCAATCAACTGCTGGTGGTTGCCTTGGGGGAAATCGGTGCGGCCAATGCTGCCGGCAAACAGCACATCGCCTACAAAACAGCGGTCAATCTGCGGAGCATGAAACACCACGTGGCCAGGCGTATGGCCCGGGCAGTGGCGCACGTTCAATGTCTCCTTGCCAATGGTGACGCTGTCACCATCCTCCAGCCAGCGTGTGGGCGTGAAAGACTGGGCGGGCGGAAAACCAAACATGGCCCCTTGCTGGGGCAGGCCCTCAATCCAGAAGGCGTCGCCCTTGTGCGGGCCAATAATGTCCAGAGCCCGGGCCTGGGCCAGCTCTGCCACCCCGCCAGCGTGGTCAATGTGGGCATGCGTGAGCCAGATGGCCTTGAGCTGAAGGTGCAGGCGCTCCAGCTCCCAATGAATAGCCTCCAGGTCCCCGCCGGGGTCAATCACGGCAGCTTCTTTGGTTTGGTCGCACCAGACGATGGAACAGTTTTGCTGAAAAGCGGTGACGGGGATGGTGTGGTAGCAAAGCATGGTCGGCAGTCTCGCAGGGGATGGATTTTTCGCCATTGTGACCCAAGCGCAGCAGCCACAAAAAAGGCTTGTGCAGCCCTGTTGCACAAGCCTTGGCAAGCACCGCTCGCAGGGTTTAGCTGCCGAGCTGCAGCGTGCCGCGCATGATGAAGGAGTGGCCCGGGAAAGAGCAGAAATAGGTGTACTCCGTACCTGCCTTGAGCTGGGCTACGTCAAAGCCGAAAGTGGTGCTTTCTCCCCCGCCGATCACCGTCGAAAACCCAATGACGCGCGGGTCATTGGGTTTGACGTACTCGGCACCTGCCCCGGCCTTCATGCCATCGGCCGCGGCAGCGTTGGCGTCTGCCGTGCTGGTCAGCACGATGTTGTGGCCCATCGATGACTTGGGCATCTTGCCCGTGTGCTTCAACGTCATGGTGTATTTGGCGCAGGACTTGGGCACTTCCACCTTCTTGATGTTGAACTGCATCTGGTCATTGCCTTCAATGGTGATGGCGCAGTCAGCAGCCAGCGCCGGGGTGGCCATTGCGCCAGTTGCCAGCAGGGCCAAAGTCATCCACATCTTTTTCATGGCAAATATCCTTTTCGTGATCAAAGAAAAACACATCGCGGCAGTCAACCGGCTATGGCCATGTTTCTGCACGCAAACTGACGGTAACGGCTTGCATTGTGTGACATCGTTGGCGATTGGCATTTCTTTTACGGCATCCGTGCAACGGCTTTGCCGTGCTTTACGGTCGACTTTTGTGTGATATCAAATAACGCCGGTTGCTTGGCAGCATTGACTCAACAAAAAGATAGCTACAAGCCGTTGTCATAGAAGGTTTTCGCGGTGAAAACTATCACAAAGGCTTTATTTATAACGGCATGAAGCTCTTGAAAACATAGCTATGCCCTGCCGTTTTGCGGTTGCCAAAGTGATAGGACCAACAAAAGGCTGAACTTTGTGGCAGCCATGATTCGTTAGCATGGGGAAAGCCATTAGCCCCAGTCCGGCAGCGGCCGGGCTGGGCTTGCATAATTTCAGCTCTTTTGCCTTCTCCGCTTGCCCAGTGAATTTTCTCCCCCTCGATGTACCTGAGTGCTTGCCCGCATTCACTGACCGTGAATTTCGCGATGCCTTGGGCCAGTTTGCCACTGGCGTTACGGTGGTGACTGCGTGTGATGCGCAGGGGCGGCCAGCGGGCATGACGGTGAGCTCGTTCAACTCCGTCTCACTGACCCCGCCTTTGGTGCTGTGGAGCCTGGCGCGCAGTGCCGGCAATTTTGCGGCGTATGCGCAATGTCGCCATTACGCCATCCATGTGCTGGCGGTCGATCAAAAGCAACTGGCGCTGCAGTTTTCGCAGCGCGGCATTGATCGCTTTGCCGGGGTCCATTGGGCGCCTAACGCGCACGGCGTACCTTTGCTGAGTGGCGCACTGGCCGTCTTCGAGTGCCAGGCGCGTAGCCGCTACGATGAGGGTGACCACGTCATCATGGTGGGTGAGGTACAAGCGTGTCGCCATAGCATGCAGGCCGCGCCGCTGCTCTACCACCGAGGTGCCATGCGCGGCGAATAATCCGCAGTGGCCCCAGCCCCATGATTTTGGGATACAAAAAAACCGCAGCCCTCTTGCAAGAAACTGCGGTTTTTTTGTGGGCGCAGTGCATGCGATGCATTGCGCGGCGTAGACGTTTTAGCGCGTGGCTTCGGGCAGCTCGATCTTGACTTCGAGCACCTCCAGATTCTCTTGGCGCTCCAGGTGCACCCTGATGTCTTCCGGGTTGATGGAGACATACTTGGAGACCACCGCCATTAACTCTCGCTGCAAAGCTGGCAGGTAGTCCGGCTGGGTCATGCTGCCACCGCCCACGCGTTCGCGCGCCAAAATGATCTGCAGGCGTTCTTTGGCGACGGAGGCAGACTTCTTTTTTTCGCCCAAGAGCAGGGACATGATCGACATGGCTATTTACCTCCCACCAAAGATGCGTTTGAAGAAACCGGGCTTGTGCGCCTCGGTAAAGCGCATGGGAAGCTCTTCTCCCAGGAAGCGAGACACCACATCCTTGTAGGCCTGCGCAACATCCGAATCGGCCATGTGGATGGCCGGAACGCCCTGGTTCGAGGCCTGCAGCACGACTTCAGATTCAGGGATCACGCCAATCAACGGAATGCGCAGGATGTCTTCAATGTCCTGGATGGAGAGCATCTGGCCATCTTCCACGCGGTTGGGGTTGTAACGCGTAATCAGCAGGTGCTCCTTGATGCCCTTGCCGCTGAACGCCTTGTCCGTTTTGGAGCTGAGCATGCCCAAGATGCGGTCCGAGTCGCGCACGGAAGAGACTTCGGGGTTGGTCGTGACCAACGCTTCATCCGCAAAGTGCATGGCCATCAACGCGCCGCTTTCAATGCCGGCGGGGGAGTCGCAGACGATGAACTCAAAGCCCATGGCGCTCAGATCATCGAGTACTTTTTTGACGCCCTCTTGTGTGAGTGCATCTTTGTCGCGCGTCTGCGAGGCGGCCAATACGAACAGGTTGTCGCACTGCTTGTCTTTGATCAGCGCCTGGTTGAGGTTGGCCTCACCCTGGATCACGTTGATCAGGTCATAGACCACGCGGCGCTCGCACCCCATGATCAGATCCAGATTGCGCAGGCCGACGTCAAAGTCGATCACCGCTGTCTTGTGGCCGCGCAATGCAAGACCAGAAGCAAAACTTGCACTGGTGGTGGTCTTGCCAACGCCACCCTTACCGGAAGTCACTACGACAATTTTGGCCATGTTTGCAGGGTTCCTTAGAGAGAATCTTGTACAGAAATAAGTTCAAAGAGAGCGATGCAGTTGGCACTCATGCTAAACGCATTGGTTCAATTACCAACTTTTCGCCCTCTAAACGGGCCTGGGCAGGCTTGCCTGCGATGTCTTTGGGCAAGTCTGTTTCCAAAGCCCGGTAGTTGCCCGCAATCGACAACAGCTGCGGTTCCATGCAGGTGCTGAAAATGCGAGCTTCGGTATTGCCGCGCGCGCCCGCCACCGCCCGTCCGCGTAAGGGTGCATAGACATGCACATTGCCATCGGCAATCACTTCTGCACCGTAGCTGACTACCGCCATCACCACCAGATCGCAACCCTTGGCATAGACCTGTTGGCCAGAGCGCAAAGGCTTGTCAATGATCATGGCGTTGGGCGCAGGCGCGGGGATTTCTCGGATGACTTCCACCGGCACTTCCCGAATGACTTCGACCTCCCGCACCTCTTGCTTGGCACGCACTGGGTGGGCATCGGGTGCGGGCATCAAGCCCGCAGCGCGCGCCGCCGCCATTTGTTCGGGCGAGCCATTGCACACGGCCACAGGTAAGGTCCGGTGGCGCTTGAGCAGTTTGATGAGTTTGGGAAAGTCGATGGCATCGGTGCTTTCCTGCACGTGCTGCAAATCGATCAGAACCGGATCGTTATCGAAAAAATCGGGGTCGTCTGCCAGACGCTGAGCCAGATCAGTCGCTAAAACAGAGACGTTGGTGTCTCGCAATGCCACGGCCATGACAGGAAGCTGTGCGCTTTTAAGATCAAAGCTGGAACGGGCTGAGCCCTGCGGTTCAACGGCCATGGTGGGGTGTGCTGTATAGAAGAGGGACGCGAACTCAAAACGCACCAAGTGTACCCCGCAAGCCCGTATCAACAAGGCTGTTGTACGAGGTGCAAGCAACAGTTGGTATCAGCATTGCGGGCAAGTTTTGGCGGGGGCTTGGGCCAGGCTACGCTGGGCATAGCCGACAAACCAGGCCAGACTGGCTGGGTTGGCCATCGTGTCCGGGTTCACAACTTTCTCCAAAGGCTGGCCCAGAAGGAGTTTTTTGATCGGCAGCTCCTGCTTTTTACCAGTGAGCGTGCGCGGAATCTCCGTCACTTGCACGATCTCATCCGGCACAAAACGCGGGGACACAGCCTGTCGGATGGCGTTCGCAATCTCTTGGCGCAATGGGTCATCCAGTTGCAGGTTGGGCCGCAGCACGACAAACATGGGCATAAAGCTTTCACGGCCCAAGTACTCCAGATCCACCACCATGCTGTCGAGCACTTCGGGCAAGGCCTCGACGGCGCTGTAGATCTCGCTGGTGCCCATGCGCAGGCCATGGCGATTGATGGTGGCGTCACTGCGGCCATAAATCGTGCAGCCGCCGTGGGGGCTGACTTTGAGCCAATCACCATGTCGCCAGACTCCGCCCATGCTGGCAGGGCCATTGCCGCCGCCCGGCTGGCGGCCATGGCCGGCGGGATACATGTCAAAGTAGCTGCTGAGGTAACGGCGATTTTCTGCATCTCCCCAGAAATACAGTGGCATGGACGGGATGGGCTGGGTGCAGACCAGTTCGCCTACCGCATCTTGCACGGGACTGCCTGCCTCATTCCATGCCTGCACAGCCGCCCCCAGCATGCGGCACTGCATCTCCCCGGCGTGCTGCGGCAGCTCACGATTGCCGCCAATAAAGGCACCACAAAAGTCAGTGCCACCCGACAAATTGTTCCACCACAGATGGGGGGTGCCCATGCGCTCAAACTGCTGGGTGCCCCAAGCCTGTACATCCGGTGGCAGCGGTGAGCCGGTGCTGCCCAGGCCCGTGATACGCGACAAATCGCCGCATTGCGAGAGATCCAATCCTGCTTTCATGCAGCTGGCGTAAAAAGCCGCACCCGCACCAAAGCTGGTGATCTGATGGCGTGCCGCAAAGCGCCACAGCACGCCCCAGTCGGGCTGGTCTTTGCTGCCGCTGGGGCTGCCGTCGTAAATCACGCACGTGGTGCCACCCAACAGGCCACCGACCTGTGAATTCCACATCACCCACCCGGTAGAGCTGTACCAATGAAAGCGCTCGCCCCAGCTTTGGGGGGCGTAGCTGCAACCCACATCGTTGTGCAGCGCTTTCATGGCCAAGGCCACCAACACAATCCCTCCGTGTCCATGCACGATCGGTTTGGGCAAGCCGGTGGTGCCGCTGGAGTAAACGATCCACAAAGGGTGATCAAAAGGCAGCCAGCGTGGCACAAAGTCCTGTACTTGCGGGCCGTCGGCTGCCACTGCATGCTGCCAATCGGCACTGTCGCCGACAGCCTGGCTGGCATACGGTGTGCGCAGCACCAACATGTGCTGCACAGAAGGCAGTTGTGCACGCAGTTCGCTGGCGATCTGGCTTCTGTCCATGGGCTTGCCCGCGTAATGCACCCCATCCACTGCAATCAGCACCTTGGGTTCAATTTGCTGAAAGCGGTCCAGTACCGCAGCAGTGCCCATGTCTGGCGAACACACGCTCCAGACGGCGCCCAGGCTGGCAACCGCCAAGAGTGCCACGACGGCTTGGGGAATGTTGGGTAAATAAGCCGCCACGCGGTCGCCTGGCTCTACGCCCTGGGCCTGTAAATGCAGGGCCAGCGAGGCCACTTGGCGACGCAGTTCGGGCCAGCTCAACTCACTGATTTCACCCAATTCGTTTTCGGCGATCAGCGCCGGCATGTGGGCAGCGTGTGCCGCATCGACATGGCGCAGCACTTGCTGCGCATAGTTCACCTGGGCGCCGGGAAACCATTGTGCTCCGGGCATGACATTGCGCCCGAGGGCCGCGCTGTGCGGCGTGGGCGACTGCATGTCAAAGTAATCCCAGATGCTTTGCCAGAAAGCATCCAGATCGGTCACCGACCAGTTCCACAGAGCGTCATAGCTATCGAAATGCAGGCCTCGCTGTTGCGCGAGCCAATTTTGATAGTCGCGGATGAGGGGCGTTCGGCGAGAGGAGGGCATAGAAATCAGCATGCGCTGACCTTATGCCGAGCGCCATGAAGCCACCATGTCACCAGCCCTGATTGACAAGCGGTAGGCAAAACCCATTGACATCTCGCAATGGGGCTTCTATTGACCCAATACAAGCGTTGCCGGTCGCAAAGCATCGCAAAATCGTTGAGCGAGCCCGCCGCCAGTGAGAGGGCACGATATTTCATTCATTTTGATGATTGCGCACATGTCCATGCACACCGATGTTCTGATCGTGGGAGCCGGCCCGGCTGGTTTGTCTCTTGCCATTGCCTTGGCTCAAGCGGGCCTGAAAGCCACCGTACTGGAGGCGCAAAGCCAGGAGCAGCTGTCCCAGCCTGCCCCCGATGGCCGCGAAATTGCCCTGACCCACCCCAGCGTGCAGACCTTGAAGCGCCTAGGCACCTGGCAGCGCCTGCAAGCGCATGAACTGGGCTGCATCCGGCAAGCCATCGTGCACGATGGCCCGGTAGGCCAGCGGGCTACGCTGGACATCGTGGCCGATGGCAGCGGCGCAGATTTTCTGGGGCGCATTGTTCCCAATCACGCGCTGCGCCGCACGGCATGGGAGGTGGCCAGCCAGACCGCCGGGGTCACTTTGGTGACGGATGCACGCGTCACCCAAGTTCACACCACCGATGCCTATGCCGAGGTGCACTACACCACACAAGACAGCGGCATTCGCGTAGATGCGCCACCACTGCGCGCGCCGCTGGTGGTGGCAGCCGACAGCCGTTACTCGGCCGTACGCCGCATGCTGGGTGTGGGTGCGGATATGCATGACTTTGGCCGCAGCGTGATGGTGTGCCGCTTGAGCCATACCCAGTCGCACGACGACAAGGCACACGAATGCTTTGGCTATGACCGCACGCTGGCGATTTTGCCGCTGCAGCCCGATCCTGATACGGGCGAGCTGCTGTGCTCTGCCGTGGTCACCACCGACTCAGCCGATGCACAGCACCTCATGCAGCTTTCACCCAATGATTTTGCGGCGCATGTTCAAGCGCATTTTCAGGATCGGCTGGGTGCCATGACACTGCTGGGAGATCGCCACATCTATCCCTTGGTCGCGACTTACGCGCACCGTTTTAGTGGCGAGCGTTTTGCGCTGTTGGGCGACGCTGCGGTCGGCATGCACCCCGTGACCGCGCACGGGTTCAACTTGGGCTTGTCGGGGGTGGAGCGGCTCACCGCAGCCATTGTTGCCGCACGTTCAGCTGGCAAGGATTGGGGGCGCAGCAGTGCCTTGAGCAGCTATGCGCAGGGCCACCACCGGCATGCTTTTCCTATTTTTCAGGGCACCAATGCGGTGGTGAAGTTGTTCACCGATGCACGCCCGGTGCCGCGTCTGGTGCGACAGGCCGTGCTGCAGGCATCGCGCCGCCTGCCTCCGTTGAAAACCGCCATCGTGGCGCAGCTCACCGGGCGCAGCCCTTGGCAATTGCTCAGCAAGCAATTGCCCAAGCTCCCTTTCTTTCCGCGCAAGGGCAGCTAGGAGCGGGTCTACGCAAAGCGTGTGTGTGCCAAATGGGGTTGCTGCTGGGCTTGATTGAGCCATTGGTGCAACTGCGGGTAGGCCTGGGTTGCGAACAGCGCAGGCAAGCGAAAGCGCACATAGTCCAGCGCCACGGCCGTCGTAATGGTGTCCAGCGTGGCGTGGTCTGCCAGCGGTGTGGGGCTGGCACTTTCCAGTTGCTGCAGCACGCGGCCGATGGACGTCAAACGGCGCTGGCCCATGACGCTGGTGTCCGCCTGCATTCCCTCGTATTTGCGGCCAATCACTACATGGAAAGCAGCCTCCATCAAGCCGTAAGCCACGCTGGTGCGCGCCAGCACAGCGGCAGCATGGGCGGCCGGCACCAAGGCGGGGCCGGTACCCACCATATCCAGGTACTGGGCAATCAGCAGTGACTCGGCAATGGCGCTGCCCTCGGGTGTGATCAGTACGGGAATGCGCAACTGGGGGTGTACGGCCAGCAAGGCCGGATCGTGGTTCCAGGGATCGGCGCTGACCAGCGTTAACTGATCTGCCAGCCCCTTTTCCAAGGCGACGACACGCACAACGCGGGCAAACGGGGATGTGGTGTTGAGAAAGAGCTGCATCAAGCGGAATGAATCAAAATTATCAAAAAAATAGCTACTACCCCTTGCTACACAAGGGCTAGAGGCTGTTTTTGCTTAGAAAATAAAACCAAGACAGTGCCCAGCGCCAGCGCTACGCAACCCCAGACAAACAGGCTGCGGTAGCTGCCCGTGCTGGCATAGCTGTAGGCCATCAGATAGCCCGCCGTGGCTTGCAGCAGTGCAAAAGCTGCGGTGGCATAGCCCCACATGCGTTTGTGGCGCGCCGGGCCGATCAGTTGCATCAAGTAGCCTGACGTAATGGCCGCCATGCCCGGCGACAGCGCGCCCACCACGAACCCTGAAACGGCGTGCCCGGCAAAGCCCACCCACACCAGCGGCAAGCCAATCGCCACGGCCTTCAACGCATAGGCCCCCGTGGTGGTGCGCCACCAGCCCCAGCGCGTGGCGCACAGCGAGGCACACAGCGGGCCTACGACGGCACCGAGCCCAAAAATTGCCCACTGCGTGGAGCCATAGGTGGCCCCCATATCCAGCTCACGCGCCAGGTAATCGACCCAGAACACGGTGTGCGGCACAAAGCCAAAGGCGTCGCTGCCATAGGCAATAAACACCAGCACCACGGGCAGCGTCCACAGCGCTGCAGCAGGCAGGGACGAAGGTGCGGCCCCTAGGGTTACGGCGACTGGTGCGGGTGCTGGCAATGCCCGCGCATAGCGCCAGCCCCACCACAAGGCGGCGGCGCTGACGGCGCTCAAGCCTAGCCATACCGCCGTCAAGCTTTGCTGCGCCAAGCTCGGTACCAAGGTGGCCGACAGCAGTGCGCCCACGCCAATGCCGCTGAACATCAGTGGCCCTAAAGCAGCGCGGCGCTCCAGGGGGGTAGCGGCCATGGCGACCGAGGGGCCAAGCACCATCAACATGGCGCCCGCAATGCCAGAGATCAGGCGCCAGACAAAGAACACCGGCATGGGCTGCGCAAAGCTGCAGCCAACAAAGCTCAGCATCACGGCCACCCAGCAGATCACCAGCATACGTACAGCGCCCAGGCGCTCAGCCAGCGGCGCAGCCGCCAGTGCGCCGATCAAGTAACCCAGCAAGTTGGCCGCGCCCAGGTAAGCGACTTGTTCCCCACTGAACCAACCGGCCAGCACCATCTGCGGCATGAGGGCGGTGTAAGCAAATCGGGCCAGCCCAACGCCACTCAAGGTAGCGAGAAAGCCAGTGAAAAACAGCGGAAGTTCAGAACGACGAATCACAGCGTACCTTGGAGTGAGGAAAGCAGATTAGGCCCTTGTCTACATCACGTCCAATGATTCAAAATGAATCTCTTTATCTTGTTTTGTGATGTGGTGCCATGCAATTGAAATCCTTACGCATTTTTGATGCCGTGTGCGACACAGGCAGTTTTGGTGCAGCGGCCCAGCGACTGCATACCGTGCAATCAAACGTGACGGCGCACATCAAAAAGCTCGAAGACGAATTGGGCGTGCAGTTAATGGAGCGCAGCAGCACACCAGTGCGATTGACGCCTGCAGGCCACACCTTGCTGCCGCATGCGCAGCGCTTGCTGCAAACCCATGACGCCACTTGCGCATTGTTTGCGGGCGATGCGCCGCCGGCAGGCAGCTTGCGCATTGGTGCCATGGAAAGCACGGCGGCACTGCGCCTGCCCAGCGTGTTGGCACAGCTGTACCAAGCCCATCCACATATTGATTTGCAGTTGCGCACGGGGCCGTCAGGCTGGCTGCTCGAAGAGCTGCAACGTGGCACTTTGGACTGCGCGCTGGTGGCGGGGCAGCCACCGCATCCGCGCTGGTGGGGGCAGGCAGTGTTTCAAGAAGAGTTGGTGCTGGTGAGCTGTGCGCCGCTGCAGCAACTGCCATCTCCTGAGATGCTGCTGAGCACACCGTTTTTGGCGTTTCGCCAAAGCTGCAGCTACCGCCAGCGCATTGAGTTGCTGCTGGCCAGCCAGGGTATTACGGGCGTGCGCATCATGGAAATGGGATCGCTGGACGCCATCTTGGGCTGCGTGGCTGCAGGCATGGGCTTTGCGCTGATGCCGCTGGCGCTGATGCACAGCCAGCAAAGCCGTTTTGGGGTGCATACCTTGGTGCTGCCAGAGCCCCTGCGCAGCCAGATTGCACTGGTCGACACCTGGCTGGTGGCGCCGGAGCGCGAAGGTTGGTCGCCGCAATTGCATGCGCTGGCTGATTTGCTGGTTGCGCCGGCGTTGTCAGCTTAGGGCGTGTTCACATTACCGCAGGTGTTCGCAAATCAAAGCGATGGAGACGA